>Ga0182021_10001344_pt1 | contig 28026 bp, 16 predicted proteins | sample 612E3MmetaG_FD_120493 | JGI IMG/M metagenome (GOLD analysis project Ga0182021, IMG submission 120493) | Permafrost microbial communities from Stordalen Mire, Sweden - 612E3M metaG (Illumina Assembly) | ecosystem: Environmental > Terrestrial > Soil > Wetlands > Permafrost | place: Sweden...
ATGCGACGGACGCGTGGAGTCATCGGCGTCCGCATCCTGACCATCGAAGAGGCGGGCCTCGAGTTGCTCACGGTCCTGCGCCGTAACGAGCCGATCGGTATCATCGCGGACCGTGATCTCACCGGCGGCGGGCTGCCGGTGGAGTTCTTCGGCGCGAAGACCAAGATCCCTGCCGGGCCCGCCTTGCTGGCCACGGAGACCGGGGCGCCGGCCTACGTATGCGGCGTGCGGCGGGTTGGTCCGGGCCGCTATCGTGGCGTCCTCTGGCCGGTACCCACGCCGGGGGGAGCGAGCCGGCGAGAGCGGAGCCGGTCGATGGCTCGTGAAGAGGCGCTTCTGTTCGAACGGGTCATAGCCGACGCGCCGGACCAGTGGCTCGCCGTCTTTCACCCGATCTGGCCCGATCTGGAACTGGCACGAACGACTGGAGAAGCTGGGTGAAGCTCGCCGAAGGATCGACCCCGGGTTCGCCCGAAGGTTCGCTCGAAAGCACGCCCGACGGTTCGATCGGGCCCGCCCGTCTGGGCAAGGCCGACGTGCACATCCATTCGATCGCGTCCGATGGCACGGCCTCGGCCGCCCAGATCCTCGACTACGCCGAGACCCAGACAGATCTCGACGTGATCGCCGTCGCCGATCACGAGCGGATCGAAGCGGCCTTCGAATGCCAGCGCCTGGCACGAGAACGCGGCACCCGCGTACAGGTCGTCGTGGCCGAGGAAGTGACGACCCGCAGCGGGCACCTTCTGGGCGTCTTCCTGCAGGCTCGTCTGAAGCGCAACCAGCGCCTCGAAACAACGGTCGCGGAGATCCACGAGCAGGGCGGCCTGGCGATCGTTCCGCATCCCTTCTCCGCGTTCACTCTGGGGATGCGCAAACACGCCATCATGCGCGTCCATCTCTCGACCGATCCGCTGGTCTACTGGGACGCGCTGGAAGGCTTCAACCCGTCCACCGCCGGGCGCTACGGCCGCGCCGCCACTGCGCGAATCGCCGCGGAGCTGGGGCTCCCGCTCGTGGGCAACAGCGACGCCCATACCATGGACACGATCGGGGACGGCCATACGCTATTCCCCGGTACGACGGCCGAGGAGTATCGCCAGGCAATCCTCGACGGGACGGCCAGCGGCGCCTGCATCACTTGGGGCGCGGTTCGCGAGGTTCTCATCTACGGCCGCCAGGTTCGAAAGCAGGCCCGCGACGTCTCACGCTGGGGCCGTCGGAATCTCCTCCGCGACGACGCTCCGCGCGACCTGGGCGTCCCGGCCGATCAGCTCGAACTGCAGCGTGAGCTCGAGCGCCGCTACCTCCTCGAGCGCGAGGCAATCCGACGGGCCCATGGTCCGGCCGCGAATTCGGCCGAGCCATCCGCGAGATCGGCTGCAAGGGCGGCCGCGCGAGCAGCCGCGAGATCGGCTGACGGCGCGAAAGGTTCGACCGACCGCGAGGCCGCGCGCGGGCTGGCGCGGCGCCTGCTCGCCATTCGCCAGGGTGCCCGCGCCCGCTCGATGACCGCCGGCAGCCGCGAGGTCGAGGAGCCGCCCGCATGAAGATCGGCCTCGTGACTCCGTACGTCTACCCGGTCCCCGGCGGAGTCAACGAGCACGTCCGCTTCCTCTACGAAAACCTCCGATTGCGCGGCCATGACGTCCGGATTATCACCAGCAGCCACGGTCTGCAACGCTCCTCGGAGGGCGACGTCATTCGAATCGGGAAGGGCTTCAGCGTCCCCACCAACGGCTCGGTGGGAACCATCACGGTTTCGCCGCGGTACGTCTCTCAGGTGGAACGGGTGCTGGAGCAGGAGCGCTTCGACCTGCTCCACTTCCACGAGCCGTTCGTGCCGTTCCTCTCGCTGATCGTGCTGCGCCAGTCGACGAGCGTGAACATCGCCACGTTCCACGCCTACGCCGGGTTCTCGCCGGCCATGGAACTCGGCAGCAAGACGCTCCCGAGCTACGCGCGCAAGCTGCACGGCCGAATCGCGGTCAGCGCCGCGGCCCGCCATTTCGTCGATCGCTTCTTCCCGGGCGACTACAAGGTCATCCCCAACGGCGTGGACGTGGGCCGCTTCCAGCGCGCCGTCCCGATCGCGCGCTGGAAGGACGGAACACCGAACATCCTGTTCGTCGGCCGGCTCGAGGACCGCAAGGGTCTGCCCCACCTCCTCAAGGCATTCCGGCTGATCCGCAAGGGCGGCCTGGAGGCGCGTCTGCTCATCGTCGGTTCCGGGCCGCAGGAGCGCGAGGACCGGCGCTACGTCCTGACACGCGGCCTTCAGAACGTGGAGTTCCTGGGGCGGGTCAGCGACTCCGAGAAGGCGCAGTTGTTCAAGACGGCGGACGTCTTCGTCTCGCCGGCCACTGGTCGGGAATCGTTCGGCATCGTCCTGCTCGAGGCAATGGCAGCCGGAGCCCCGATCGTGTGCAGCGACATCCACGGCTACAAGGGCGTGGTCCAGCGCGGCCGCCAGGCCATCCTCGTGCCGCCGCACGACGCCAAGGCCCTCGCCGCCGGAATCACAGAGCTGCTCGAGGATCCGGCGATGCGGGCCCGCCTCGGCGCGAGTGGCCAGGCTCGGGCTGAGCAGTTCAGCTGGGAGAACGTCACGGCCAAGGTCGAGGCGTATTACGGCTTCGTGATCCGCCGCCTCGCCGCCCAGGGTCAGCTGCCGCCCGGCTTCTCGGCCGAAGTCCCGATCGCAGCACACGGGGCAACCGCGGAGGACTGAGACCGGCGGTCGCGGGGGCCACGTTCCGGCGGTCGCGGGGGCCACGTTCCGGCGGTCGCGGCCCCGCCGGCGGTCGCGGGGCTACGTTCCGGCGGTCGCGGGGGCCACGTTCCGGCGGTCGCGGGGGCTACGTTCCGGCGGTCGCGGCCCCGCCGGCACCCGCCGCCCCGCCGGCACCCGCGGCCCCGGCACCGTCATCGCCGGCTCTCGCCGGATCCGCTCCGGCGTCGGCCCCGCTCGGTTCGTCCGAGCCGCCGTTCGGTCCACCGTCACCGGTACCCGCCGTCCCCCCATCCCCGTCTCCGGGACCGGCTATCACGAGCAAATGGCGCCGGTAACCGTTGACGACGCGCCGCACCCAGGCCCAGTAGCCCGCAAGCACCGCGACGAAGAGAACCATGACCGCGACCGCGACCGTCGTGCCGCTCACGAGCGGCACCGAGGCGGCCTCCTGCAGGTTGACCGAGAACTGGAAGCCGTAGAACCAGGTCGGCAGGATGGCGTCGTACACACCGAGTATCGCGTTTGGCAGCGGCAGAGCCGAGAGGTCGGGATAGAGAGCGACGAACGCGATGACCGCAAAGACGCACAGCCCGAGCGCGAAGCGGCGCGAGTCGCGGGACGAGATGACGAACACACCCACGCAGATACCGAGCACCGCCATCACGAGCGCCAGCAAATCGGGCGGCAGGGCCGCCTGGAAGACCACCTGGCGCGGGCCGTTCGCACCAAGCCAGAGCAGCAACGCGCCGGCCGCGGCCACTGGCACGATCAGCTGGAAGATCCAACTCCGATCCCGATTGCTCTCCTCGGAAGGGCGGCGCTCGACGCGGATCAGGGTGAGCGCGAGCACGAGCAAGGCCGCTCCAAGGACCAGCGCGATCAGCAGGATGCGCGCCTCGATCCGGACGACACCCGTCACGGAACCGCATGCAGAGGTGCCGTAGATGTCCGACGTGCCGACTCGTGCGAGGCCGCACAGCGGGTACTTCTCGAGCCACAGCGCGGCCGGGAACATGGCGGCGCCAACCGCCGCGATGCGCGCCAGAAGCCAGGTCCGCCGCGACGGGCCGTGCCACAACTCAGCAACGAAGTAGGCGAGGCCCAGTAAGAAGAACGGCAAAGCCGTATAGAAGTGGTACTGGAACGAGGCCCGATCGATTCGGGCCCAGGAGAGCCATTGCCAGAAGAAGGCGATGGTTATCAGGGCCAGGCCCAGGCTGCGCCGCTTGAAGGCCTGCCAGCAGATGAAGGCCATGCCGGTGATGGCCATCCACCACAGCACCGGGTTTCCGCCGTCGTGGATCCACGCCCCCAGATCCGGCGAGTAGCCGTCGCTCTCGAACCAGACCGGCTTGAGGTCCATCGGCCAGGCCCACCACGGCGAGCTTGCGGCATGCACGGCGCGCAGGTCGTTGTGGTAGTTGTACATGCTGATCGTCAGATCCATCAGGCTCTGGCCCGTGTGGCCCACCGGCCACGCGTTCGTGCACTGGCCGTTCGCATCGGTGTTCCAGCACATGAGCACCGGCAGCGGGCCACTGTCCGCCGTCTCCTGCTGCCAGGGCACCGCCCAGGGAATGTAGAGGGCCATGTAAATGGCGAGCGGCAGGATCATCAGGCAGACCGTCATCCACAGGGCCGGGAGGCCGAAGCCGGAGCCAAGGCGCAACCAGCCTTCGGGTGGCGGCGCGGCCGGACCGGCGAATGACGAGGGATCGTCCGCCGCCGGCAGGACGGCCAACGGTCCGAAGCCCAGCTTGCCGCCAACCCAGAACGCCGCCGCCGGGCCGACGATGCCGGCTGCGCCGATCCCGACGAACGGCCGGCTGCCCCTGGCAACGCCCACGACGACGGCCATGATCCCGATCACCAGCGGCACGGCAATGCCGAAGACCAGCTCCTGGCGCGTCCAGGCGATCGGGTGGTAGGCGTTCACCGCGGCGGCCATCATCGTCACCGCGAGCAGGATCAGGAAGAACGTGTAGTTGGGGCTGCCGTTCTGGGAGGCCGCGGGATAGAACCCCATGGCCCAGAGCATCATCGGCAGGCTGACCACGGCCGCCAACGCTACGAACAGCACCCGGTCCGGCGTCGTCCGGGCGCGCACCATCGCGTAGTAGGCGCCGAACACGAGGATAGCAAGCGCGAATCCGAAGACGAGCAGCAGCGCGGCGACGTTTCCCGTCCCCGGCAACGGCTTCATCTCGGCGATAGCCTTCCAACCGAGAATGCCCGTCCCCGCAGCCAGACCCAGGATCGTGATGAGGCGGCCCATCGCCGATCGAATGAGGATCAGGACGCCGATGCTGAAGATCGCATACAGCGCCACCCATTTCGACGCCAGGGCGAGACCCAGAACCAGCCCCAGCAGCGGCATGCCGAGCCAGAAAGCCAGCCAGGACTTGCCGCTGCTCTTCTTGCCGAGCCAGAGGAACGCGAATATCAGATAGGCGAGTAACAGGAATCCGCCGACGTACGTGTCGTTCATGGCGATGCGTGACTGGGCGAACAACATCCCATCCACGCACGAGAACAGGGCGACCAGAAGGCCGACCGAGCGGCGGCGGAACAGGATCCGGGCCAGCAGGTACAGGCAGACCGCCATCAGAGTTCCAAATAGGACTCCGACGATGCGCCAGGCGAAGGCGAACTGGCCGATGTCGACGGAGGCCATGTCGCCGTTGGGCGCCAGGGCGAGCAGATCCTGGCGGTCGGTGTTGGGCAGCTGGGGGGTTGCGTCCACCCCGATGACCACCGGTTCGAAGGGCAGTCTGGCGTCCGAAAAGTAGGCGTTGCCGTTGCTTTCGATCGCATAGACGGTCCAGCCCGTTCCATCCTGAGTGCGACCGAGGGCCTGGGCGATCTTGTTCGATGCGTCGAAGACGACCTTCGTGATTTCGCCCGGCATCTTCATCGTCTGGTCGGCCGAGTGTGTGATCGATCCGCTCCCCGAGGTCGTGTACTGGAACAGGAGCATCGAGGCGCCAACGGCCACGTAGGACTGCTGGGAGGTATTCGGATTGATCGCGATGGAGGTCGCCGGATTGTTCTTGATCCTGATGTCGGGCAGCTGGCCGTCGTCGATGAGCGGCTGGAGCGCGGCGATCCGACCCTGAGTCAGCGCGCCGAAGTCGAGCACCTGTTCCACGCCCGGTGTCGCCGGCGCGCTGAGCGCGGCCTGGACCGTCTCAGGAGCGATACCTAGCGCCGAGGCGAGCGCCTGGGCCTCGGCCGACACGTCAGGCGCTGGGCTCGACGTGGGGATCCGCACGATCGAGCCGGTGTAGATCGTCGAGGTCACGGTCAGGAACCGCTCGTCCAGGATGCCGATGCCGCTGCTGTCCGCGACGATCACCTGTGGGTCATCCGTCCTGAGCGAGATGTCCGGAAGCTTGCCGTCGTCGATGAGTTTCTGGAGGGCAGAGAGCTGGTCCTGCGTGAGCGTGCCCAGGTCGAGCGGCTGCTCCAGGCCCGAGGTGTTCGGCGCGCTCAACAAAGCCGCGACGTCCTCTTGCGCCAGACCTACTGCCGTTGCAATCGCCAGAGCTTCGGCCGACACGTCGGGAGTCGGGCTCGCGCTCGACGTCGGGTTCCGCACGACCAATGCCGATCCGGTGGCCAGCGGCGCGAAATCGACGGCGCCGTCCACCGTGCCACGGCCGACGATCTTGCCAGTGCCGTCTACCGACACGATCTTGCCAGTCGCGTCGACGGCCAGGATCAGCGGCGGCGAGTCCGCATAGAGATGGACGATCGGAAAGCCGATCTGGGCCGGCATTTCGAACGCCGGATCAGGCTTGGCCTGCGTACCCAGGCGCACGTAGTCCAGCGAGTAGACGTTGATCCGCCAGATGTGCCCATCCGACGTCCCAACGTACATATCTCCCGTATCGGCGGCGATCGAGAGCGTCGACGCGCCGGGGATCTTGTAGGTCGCCTCCAACTTTCGCGTCTGGAGGTCGTACGCGTTCACCGCTTCGCCCGTGGCCACGTAAAGTCGATCGCCGAGCCGTGCATCCGAGTTCGAGCGCGCGTCGGTTGTGCCGCCGGTCGTCGAGGCGTCCTGGAGGGTGCCGGAGGGCACGATGCGCGGCTGGACGACCGCGTCCTTGACCGTCACCCCCAGGTTGCTCGTGGCCGTGACCTTGTCGTCCGAGAAGACGACCAGGCCACCGGCGATGGCGTACTTGGCGAGGTGCGGGTGCGTCCATTCGTAGATGGTGACGCCGCCGACGTCGTGGCGGATGCCGTACCGCCAGTCCTGCAGGAACTCCGTGGCGGTGCGGGCGTGATAGACCTCGTCGAAATGCATTCCGGCCGGCTCGTCGAGGCGGTAGACCCGCATCGAGAGGATCACGACGACGAGGGCCACGACGACCCATATGTCGAGCTTGTCGATGCGGCCACGGGGCTCCGTCGCGAGTGAGGCCGACCGGTCCGGCATCACCGACGGGCGGTAGATCCAGCGCCAGATCCGCATCACGAACGCGGGGACGAACTCGGGCTCCCCGTCCATCGTCGGGTCATACGGTTCGTAGCCGTCGTCGCCCTCGTTGGCCGCGTCGACGGCGTCCACGGCGTGGTCGTCGGCTGCGGCAGCGCCATCGGCGGCCGTCCCACGGCCGTCTTCGTAGTGGCTCACGAACGTTCCGGCGGCCATGAGCTCGACTTGCGGCTCGGGCGCGGTTTGCGGCTCGGGCGCGAATACCGGCTTGGGCGCGGTTTGCGGCTCGGGCGCGGACTCCGGCTCGGGCTCGCGCCCCGCCCTATCCGCCTCCGATGCCAGCACCTGAACGGCCCGGGCTCGCATCTGCGTCAGCGCCCAGAGCAAGGCCAGACCCATCACGATGCCCGACACGGCGATCGGCCAGATGATCCCCGCCGGCCACTCGGCGCTCTTGACGAAGTTGCCCCAATCGCCGAGCAGCCCCGAGATCGGGCCGGGCGTCCCGTCGGCGCCTTGAACGCCGGGGATCCCCTTGTACTGGACCAGGACCGCGAGCAGGTTCGCAGTGTTGACCAGTGCGAGCACCACGTACGCGACGCTCCAGCGCCACGAGACGGCGAGCAGGATCGCGCCGACTGCGAAGAACGGGAACAAGTACCGCTCGTGCGCGCGGGTCGGGACGACGAAGAAGGCGATTGTCAGGATGGCGAGCGCGACCACGATCGAGAGGCGATCGTCGCGCCAGGCCGCCCAGACGCCGACCCCGACCAGGATGGCCAGGAGCAATCCATCGCCGACGACGACGGCGTAGAGCGGCCGGAAGACCTGGCCCAATAGCACCAACCCGACCACGACCGCAACCACGATGGCGCCGGCGGCCACCGCGCGCAACTCCATAGGCACCCACGTGGGCAGGCTCCGGCCGCGTCGGCCGCCGGTCCAGTCCGCTTCTTCAGTGCCCTCGGCCCCCGGCGCCGCGGCAGCTTCCGCTTCCGTCCCGCGGTCGAGCGAGCGGGCCCAAAGCCAGGCCGCGACGGCGACACCGACGGCCAGCAGGATCAGGCAGATGGCGGCCACGAGCACCCTGGTGGAGAAGGGCCCAATGGCGTAGCCCGGGTCGGTGACCAAGGAGCCGTCCTGCAGCTTCTCCGTGAAGGGCGCGTCACGCAGCCAGCTCAGAGTCCTAGCCATGGCCGCGCCGGTCGAGTCGCCGACCAGCGCCCAGGGGTTGTAGGCATTCAGGGTCAGGAACGGATACTCGCCGAAGGTGTTGATGATGTGGCTGGCGATCGAAGCGAACGCCATGGCGGCGAAACCCACCACCGTGGCCACTCCCGCAGCTGCGGCGGCCAGCTCGCGTGTGGCGGCAGGAAAGAGTTCCGAGCGCCGGACCCACAGATAGACGCCCAGGCCTGCCACCAGTCCGGCGGCGAGCGTCACGACACCTTGAGGCGTCGCCAGCCGGGCGGCGAGCCCGATGAGGTCGAGGCCAGTGAATGGCAGGCATACCAGCGCGGCCGTCGCCAGCCCAGAAGCCATGGAGGTCAGAACGCGTGCCGGATCGCGCTCGCCCTCGCGCGGCGCCAGCGACCGGCGGAGGACTACGAAGCCGACGAGGATGCCGAGGATACCGAGCTGGATCTTCGTCAGCGCGGCGACCACCGCGAATGCCGCGGCGAGCTCCCGACGATCCCGCAGAAGGGCCCGAAGGCCGAGGAGCAAGAAGACGGCGCCGACAACGTCCGCCTGGCCCCAGATGGCGCTGTTGAACCACGTGATCGGGTTGATTACGACGATGGTCGCCGCGATCAAGGCCCGCCGTCGCGAGGCGCCAAGCTCCTGGGCCATCTGGAAGACGAGGTAGGCCAGGGCGAGATCGGCGAAGATCGGGATCAGCTTGATCGAATCGCCGAGGCCACCGAAGGGCGCGTACACGACGCCCAGAACCCACAGGAAGAGCAGGTAGACGGGCGGATAGTCGAGGAATCCGGCCTTGTCGTAGAAGCCCAGCGGCGTCTGCGCGACGAGCTGGCTGCTCCATCCCTGGAACGACTGGAGGTCGGAGGGAAAGCCCGACCCTGGAAGAAGGACGTATGCGATGATGAGGCGGAGGGCCAAACCGAGAAGGAGGAGGACGAAGATGGCAGGAACAGAGCCGCTGAAATCGCTCGTTCCCGCCGCGGCGTTCCCCCGCGGGTTGGCCTCACGCGTGCTCGGGCCTGCCAACCGAAACGGCCTCCTGGACGAGCGCTGAGGTGGAGCCGAGTATAACCCAGGCCACGCCCGGGGACGCCGACCCGGCCACCGATGCCGGGACTCTGGAAGAAGCTCGGCGGACCGGAGCCGAGGGCGGTTCGGAGGAGCAGGTGCGCGCCGCGCCCATTCTCTGGGGCGTCGCTCTCGTGGTCCTGTGCCTGGTCGTCTTCATCATCTGCAACCCCAACCGCCAGAACCCCTACGTCCATTTCATCTGGCAGGCACAGGCGTTCCTGGACGGCCAGACCTCGATCGCCACCCACGTCCAAGCCTCGGCGGCATCGCCGGGCGATTCCTGGTACCAGGACGTCCAGCCGATCCTCGACGCCAACGGCAACGACACCAACCGCGGTAACATCCCGTTCCCTCCCCTGCCGGCGTTGGTTCTGCTCCCGTTCGTCGCCCTATGGCACCTTTTCACCAACGAGCAGCTTCTGGCCGCGCTCTTCGCGGCGCTGGACGTGGGGCTCGCCTATTGGATGCTCGGCTATCTGCCGATTCGCAGGGAGATACGCTGGCTCACGGCCCTCTTCCTGGGCCTCGGCACGGTGCTCTGGTACGCGGCCGCGATCGGCAGCACGTGGTTCTGGGCGCACATCGTCGCCGTCGCCTGCCTGCTGGCGGCGATCGCGTTCGCGCTTTCCGGAGGCCGCGATGCCGCCGAGCCGCGGCCCATCGCAGATGAACTCCCCGCGGCTCGGCGGCCGACGTGGCCCGGCGGCTGGCGCTCGCTGGCGTCGCTCGTCGTCCTGGGCGCGCTCGGCGAGCTGCTCTTCCAGTTGGCCGCGTCCGGCACTGCCGTTGCCACCGTCGCCGGTGTCGGAGTGCTGCTCGCGCTCGGCGCCGCGATCCTGGCACTCGCGGTGTCCGGGCAGCGTGGCGTTCTGCTGCCGCTCGTCGCCGTCGTCGCCGTCGTCGGCGGTGTGCCCGCGGCCCTGGTGCTCGGAGCCCGGAGCCCGGAGGCGCTTGCCGTCGTGGACGCAGCGGCGCTGGTTCTGGCCGTCGGGCTGGCGGTCACGGCCCACCTCAGGCCCGAGCCGGTAGATCGGGCCATCGCGGCTTTCTGGATCGCCCTGGCCCGTCCCGAGTCACGCCAGCTGGCCGCCGGGCTCCTATTCGGCCTCGCTTGCACGGCTCGGCTGACGATCGTCTTCGGCTTCCCGTTCCTTATCCTGGTGGGCGGCGGGGGAAGCTGGCTGCGTCGCGGGCTGCTGGCCGGCGCCGGAGCGATGGTCCCGCTGGTCGCGCTGCTGGTCTACACGTACGCAGGAACGGGCCACCTCTTCAGCCCCGTGTACGACTACCTCTACCATCAGGAGCTCGGATACACATTCCTCAACTATCACGCGGGCTGGTCGATCGAGGACCTCCGCTACGTCCCGCAGAACCTGATGATCATGCTGTTCAATGCGCCACTGATCGCGCCCAGCCACTACCCCTGGTCCTCGGATTTGCTCTGCCAGGGCGGACAGGCGCGCGGGCTGTTCGACACATCGTGCCCGATCGCCGCACCTGACTGGGTCGGCACCAGCGTCATCCTGACCAGCCCCGCCTATCTGCTGGCGCCGGTCGCCTTCATCCCGGTTATGAGGCGCAAGCTCGACCGGGTCACCGCCGGCGCCGCCATCGCCGTCGTCGCGATCGCCTTCGTCAACCTGATGCATTTCAGCCAGGGCTGGGTCCAGTTCGGCTACCGTTTCAGCAACGACTTCGCGCCGTTCGCGATCGTCCTCGTGGCGCTCGGTGCCAGTCGCCTCGGCCGCTACTGGCCGGTGCTGGTGCCGTTCGTGGTGGCGTCGGTCGCGATCAACCTGTGGGGCACGATCTGGGGAGTGATGCTTGGCTGGTAGTGGCTCGCCGCAGAATCGTCCCTCACCGCAGGTGACGACACTCTCCGGTCGTGTCGGCGCGGTCCGGGCTCGCCTCGCCGGCGCTCGACCGAGTCGGCAGCTTGTCGCCGCGGCGTTCGCGCCGCTCGTTGGAGCCGTGGCGACGCTCCTGCTTGTGATCCCCACCCTGGCGCCGGGTCTCGTCTCCTGGGCCGGCGGTGACACGGCCGAATTCCAGACCGTCGGGCCAGTGCTCGGCACGGCTCACCCGACCGGCTACCCGGCGTACGTCGTTCTGGGCTTCATCGCGTCACACCTGCTGCCATTCGGCGAGCCTGCCTATGCGATGAACCTGCTGCAGGCCATCCTCGCCGCCGGAGCCGTCGCCGGCACTGTGGCGGTGGTCCAGTTCCTGACCGGGATGCGCTGGATCGCCCTGGCGGCCGGCCTGCTGCTCCTGGTCATGCCCACGTTCTCGCCGGTCTCGGTCTCGTTCCCGACAGGGATGTCGTTGAGCTCGACTCCGGTCTTCTGGCGGCTCTCGACATATGCCGACCCGCACATGTTCCATCTCGCTCTGGTGGCGCTGATCTTCCTGCTGCTGCTCGTCTGGGAGCGGCGACGGACGAACAAGGACCCAGAGGACTCGCCGGGGTTCCGCCACGCAGACCGCTGGCTGGTGGCCGCGGCCGGCGTCTACGGCGTGGCGCTCGCCAACCACTCGCTGACCCTCATGCTGGCCCCGGGCATCGCCCTTTTTGTGCTGGCCGTGGCGCCCGGGATCGTCCTGCAGTGGCGCTTGATCCTCGCCAGCGCGGCGATGCTGGCCGCCACCGCAGTCCTCTTCTGGCTGGAGCTGCCGATACGCGCGGCCATGCACGCCCCGCTGGTCTACGCCCATCCGGACACCTGGAACGGCTTCCTGTACGTAGTCACGGGCCAGCAGTTTGGGGGCATCCCGCCGACTATCGGGGCGGACGTAGGGCTCAAGTACGCGGCCGTGATGAATCTCGTCTCGAGCTGGCTCGGGCCGCTCGGCTATCTCGCCGCTCTGGGACTCGGCACCAGCCTCGTTCGACGGCCGCGCTACGTCCTCTTGAGCGTGTTCGCGGCTGCGCTGACCTCCGGTTTCGCGGCCGCATACGTCAACTCGGACCTCGAGCGCTACTTCCTGGTGCCGGTCTTCGTGGCGTTCACCTTCGTGGGTCTGGGTCTGGCGGACGCAGTCTCGCTCGGCGTCTGGATTGCAGCCGGCGCCCGGTCCAGTTTTGCGCGGCGCGCACCGGCACCCGACGGCGAGGCGCCACGCGAGCGTGGCTCCGCATGGCAGGTACCGGCGCTCCTGGCGATCGAAGCCGTCGTCGCGGTCATTCTCATAGTGACAAGCGTGACGGTGGTTCCGGTGCGCCAGCAGGTAGGGCTGGTCGGAGACAACTCCGGATCGGTCAGCCAGGCCGACCAGACCGGGCGGGACACCTGGATGCGGTCGGTGCTCGCGCCGCCCGACCAGGGCGGCCTCCCGGCGAACGCCGTCATCGTCAGCAACTGGTACGACTCGACCGCGCTCTGGTACGGCCAAAAGGTCGATGGCCTCCGACCGGACATCTACATCGTGGACGACAGCATGCGCGTGGCCGCCGGCGACAACCTCGGCGAGGTGTGGGACGTCATCAATCACTATCTCGGCCAGCGGCCGGTCTTCCTCGAGCGGTTCACGTGGGGATACGACGGGCTTGACGCGCTCAGCGCGATGTACGAGATGCGAGACTTCTCACTGACCAACGGGGATACGATCCCGCAGGTCATCGGCAAGATAGCCACGTAGCGCGGAAAGGCAGGACGACGATGGCGGGGACGACTGGCTCGGTGGCGGAGGAGAAGAGGGTCGCGGAGCTCTCCTTCTTCTTCCCTGCCCACAACGAGGAGGCGAACCTCGAAGCCCTGGCCGATGAGGCGCTGGCGACTCTGCCTTCTCTGGCCGTCAAGTTCGAGGTGATCGCGGTCGACGACGGCTCGAAGGACCGGACGCCCGCTATTGCCGACGACCTGGCCCGGCGCAATCCGGACCTCTTCCGTGTCGTGCACCACCCGACCAACCTGGGCTACGGGGCGGCGCTTCGATCCGGCTTCCACGCCGCGCGCTACGACCTGATCGCATTCATCGACGGGGACCGCCAGTTCAAGGTGATCGACGTCGGCCGCCTGACGGAGCGCATCGGCCAGTCCGACTCTCCGGACGTCGTCGTCGGCTACCGCCTCAGGCGAGCCGATCCGCGGATAAGGCGCTGGTACGCACGCGTCTACCGCTTCTCGAACCGGGTCTTCTTCGGCGTTCGAGTCCGCGACATCGACTGCGCCTGCAAGCTCTTCAAGCGCCAGGCCCTCGAACCGATCACCGTGGCCTCAAGTGGCGCCTTCTTCACCGCGGAGCTGCTGATCAAGCTCCGTTTCGAAGGCAGCCGCATCGCCGAGGTCGGAGTGCCTCATTACCCGCGCACGGCCGGGTCTCCCACCGGCGCCAAGCCGAGCGTGGTCTTCCGCGCAGTGCGTGACTTCTGGTCGCTGCGATTCAGCTTGTGGCTGGGACGCGCGAAGGGAATGCGCCGCGGCGAGGCGATGCTCGGCTAGTCGATGCGGGGGCGCCGCAGGAACGGGCGCTGCAGGATGGCCGCCGCTGGAGCTCTACTCCTGGAGGCCGGGGTTCTCGCGGTGGCCCTCTTCGAGGTCGACGTCCAGCGAATTGATGAACTCGCGGAAGACCTCAAGCTTCTGGTCGACAGGGGTTTCCGGCTCGACGCCGGCCATGTCCAGGACCGCCTCCGAGGCGAAGATCCGGACTCCGGTGCGAACCGCCAGGGCCAGCGAATCTGACGGTCGAGCGTCGACCTCCAGGATTCGACCGTCCAGCTCCACCTCGAGCGTGGCGTGGTACGTCTCCTCGGCCAGGCTGGAGATGATCACCCGGCGGAGCTTCGCCCCCATTGCCGTCAGCGTCGCGACGAACAGGTCGTGCGTGAGCGGTCGCTCGGGGGCCACGCCCTGCAGCCGCGTGGCGATGGCGTTCGCCTCCCACGGGCCGATCCAGATCGGCAGATAGCGGTCCCTCCCCGTCTCCTTGAGGAGAACGACATGCTGGCTGGAGAGCATGTGGACTCGGACGCTCTCGACGACGACCTCGACCAGCGAGTCTGCCATGCCCGGATTATCCCACTCCCCGATCGCACCCGCGCCAGAGTCCAAACCCCATCCGCGAAGCGGTTCGACCGCCTGGCCCTACTTGGTCGGGGACGGTTTGGAGGAGATGCTCGGCGAAGGGCTGGCCAGGGAGCTGGCGCTGAGCGGAGCGCTCAAGAGGTTGCCGCTCTCGATCCAGAACAGCGTCGGGTTCGAACCGTTCGCTCCCGTCCGAACGAACATCCCCTGCAGGGCTGAAAAGTAGGGCGAGGTGCTCGGGAGAACAAACTCCTGCTTGTACTTCCCGTTGGTCTTGGTGAAGGAGACGACTCGCCGGCCACCGCCGTCGTAGGCGTACAGGTTGCCCTGGTCGGCCACTGAGTTATCTGAGGTGATCCTGGTGTAGGACGGGGCTGCCGGTCGCATGGCCGTGTCGCCGGGCGGGTCGGCAGTCCAGCCTCGAATCTGCTGGCCGGAGTCGAACCGTTCGGCAATACCGCCATCGAGCAGGTACACGCTGCCATCGATATAGATGTCGTCCACGTGCGCCACGCTCAGGTTCTCACCCAGCAAGTAGCTGTACCTGGCCTTGACGTAGTAGCCGCTGTTGTCGCTGGCATCCAGGTACTTCAGAACCTGGCCGGCCGATGGAACGACGACGTAGAGGGAGTACAGGCCCAGGCTGGAGTCTGTCACGAAGGTCCCAATGGCTCGAACGCCGGCGCCCCACGTTCCGGAGTCCTCGACGTTCACTCTGGTCAGCGCGCCCAGTTCGCCCGTCGCCCCGGCCGGAGGGACGTAACGCCAAAGGGTGTTTGCGTCGTCCAGGATCAGCACGTCCGGCCCGCCCTCGGTAAGCAGGTGGGGCGAACCTACCGTGCCACCGCCGATGGGCTGCTCTCCCTTGACCGCAACGGCGACCTTGGCACGTGTCGCCAGATCGACCCGATATACGGTGTCGTTGGTCTGGTCGATGACGTACGCTCCGCCATCCGGACCCAGGACCAGACCCGACAAATCGTCGTTTCCGAACGAGAGGACGACCTGCGGGGTGATCACGTTGACGTGGAAGTACTGGTTGAGACCGCCGACAACCTGAGTGGTCAGATCGGCCAGCTGATCCGGTGGGTAAAGCTGGCTCGCGATCTGCAGATTCCTGTACGCATCCTCCAGATCCGCCTTCGCAGTCAAGGGGTCGCTGACCAGGAGGTTGCGGCCGTTGCCGAAGACCGCGAACACGTCGCTCTGAACCTGCAGATACGCCGCTTGGGCACGTCCCTGCTGGTCCAGCTTCAGTTCATGGCGGGTCCCGGCCAGATACCAGAGCGAGGCGCCGACGACCGCCAGAACGAGCAGCATGCCCACGATGGCGCTCGCGACGCGGCGCTGGCGCTCGCGTTGGACGGCGATCGGCGTGACTCGGACGCGCTGCACGGGTCGCCGCGGCATCCGGTCGAACAGGCCGTAGACGCTGTGTCGGAGCATGCCGTCCGCCGTGCGCTGGACCTGCTTGGCCGTATGCTGGACGTTGGCCACGCCGTCGACGACCGATTCGGCAAGCGGAATCGGCGAGTGGTCAGGGACTCCGGCCAGGGAGTCGCTCGGCCAAACAGGCTTCAGCGGCTGCGATTTCTGCGTGACCGAGACCTCTCCAGCCTCGAGAGCGATCATGCCGTCGCCGCCGGCCACACCGAGTCCGCCGCCGGCCAGCTGACGGTGGATCTGGTCGATTGCGACCTGCGGGTGGAGCTGGATGACCGCCTCCTGGATCGGCGCCAGCCCGATCCGGCGGGTGGCGTTGGGCGAGATGAGGATGATGCTGTCGCCCGCCAGCAGTTCGCCATGCCAGACCACCGGCTCGGCGCCGTCCTCGGACGGCAGGCCGCTGGCAAGGTCGGGCTCGGGCAGGGTCAGCAGCCTGGCCTCGCGAACCAGATACGCCTCGGCCGGCCCTACGGTCGCGACGTACAGTTCGTTGCTCCGAACCACGGCCAGAGCGATGCCGATGGGTCCGCCTTCACCCTGCCTGGGGACCAGCCGCTCGGTTACGCGCAGTTCCCGGTTGGCGGCCTTGATCGCCTTCTTGAGGCAGACGGTGATGCCGGCAGATTCGTCGTAGTAGTACTCGTGGCGGACACGTTCGGCGACCATGTTCGTCGCGGACCGAAGCTCGGCTCCACCCTCGCCCGTGACAACCAAGTACAGATTGCCCTTGGTACGGGTCGTCGACCCGATACTCGGCTCCACGACGAGAACCGTGTCGGGTGAGTCGGGCGGTCTCTGTGACTCGGCTACGAGGCCGAGTTTCATCTGAAGGCGGACGGTCATGACGACTGCTAGCGACGGCTGTGAATCTGTCCCTGATCAGCAGGTGGCGATTATACGTGCCTCACCGTGACACGAAGTTGGCGCACGGGGCTCCGGACGGCCGACCGCAAGGCGGACATGAGCTCCGGGGAGCGGAGCCTCAGCTCCTGAGCCACGATCGGCTCGTCGACTTCGATTGTCACCAGGCCCTGCGAGAAGGCCACGATCCGGCACGCTCCGACCGCCGCCGGGATCCGCTCAGCTACGATCCTCTGCCACGCGGTCATGGCGGCCGCGAGCTCCAACTCGTCTTCGAGGCCTAGCTGCCGGGCCGCGTCGGGCAGCAGATCGCCCAGCCTTTCCATGCCCCGTCGCCCGGACCGGCCCGGCGCGTCGGAGCCTGGCTCACGCTGCTCGCGGACCCGGGGATCGTCCCTCTTCACGTGCTTCCCGTTCACGCGTGGCTCTCCTCGACTCGCGTGCCCTCGACGTCCGCCACCACGCGCCAGGCGCGGGCCAGCCGCCGCAGATCCGGATCCAGGTCCTCCGGCTCGGTCGTCGTGATCAGCGTCTGGGGCAACTCGGCGATGCGTCGGACGAGGTGGCCCCGGCGCAGCGGATCCAACTCGCTGAAGACGTCGTCGAGCAGGAGCAGAGGAGCGCGGCCGTCGAGAGCGGTCAGGAGGTCCAGCTCGGCCAGCTTGAGGGCCAGGATGGCGGTCCGCTGCTGGCCGCGCGACGCGAATGTGGTGAGGTCGCGGCCGCCGACGACGAAGACCAGATCGTCGCGATGGGGGCCGACCAGAGTGGTTCCGTTCCACGTTTCCTTCTCGGCCGTCTCGGCCAGTCGTCGGGCCAGAGCGTTGCGTGGCGATTCCCCGGGGAGCAACGGCGCGTTCGTGGAATAGGCGAGTGTGAGCGGCTCCTCAGACGGGGCGATCTCGCGATGTGCGGCCGCCAGAGGCGCGGCGATCAACTCAAGGAGCCGCAGCCGGGCCGCCACGATCGCCGCGCCGGAGGCCAGGAATGGCTCGTCCCAGTAGCGCAGCTGGGCTCGATCGGCCTCGCCGTCACGAATCTGCCGCAACAGACTGTTGCGCTGGGCCAGGGAGCGAGTGAACGTCGCCAGGTGCGACCCGTACATCCGATCATGGGGTGCGGCGAGCAGGTCCAGCGCCGTCCGCCGCAACGTCGGCGGGCCGATTACGAGGAGCATCTCCTCGGGCGCGAAGAGGACTGTCCGCAGATGCTCGGCCAGCGCTTCCGGGCGTCGAGGGACGCCGTTGACCTGGATCCGCTTGCGCCCACCGGCCTGGAGCGACAGGTCCAATGCGACGCCCTCGAGGTGCCCGGCCACCGCCGAGCCCTCGGCTTCGGCCGCCACCACGCCCTCGATCCGGAGATAGTCGGCGCCCCAGCGGATCAACTCCGCGTCGGCGCCGGTTCGATGGGAGCGGCCCAACGCCAGCAGCACGATGGCCTCGAGGAGAGTCGTCTTCCCGGCCGCGTTCGGGCCCCAGATGAGTTGCGGTCCAGGTCCCAGGTTCAGGTCTAACGCGGCGTAGCCCCGGAGATTCCGGAGAGCGAGCGAGCGAAGCAGCGCGGGCGACCTTGTCTGGGGCGCTTCCGGGCGATCGTTGGGTATCTGCCGCTCCTAGGAGGTCGTCTTGACCGGCATGACGACATGGACGTACTGATCGTCCTCGACGGGTCGGAAGACACCGGGCGAAAGCGGCCCGTTCAGTTCGATCGAGAACTGTTCCGCCGGCACGTTGGCCAGGACGTCGACGAGGTATTTGGCATTGAAGGCGATCGTCGTTCCGTCGCCCTCGACCTTGGCCTCGACCTCGCTGCGGTTGTCGCCGATATCGGCCACCGCACTGACGGTCAGGCCCGTGGCCGCATCCTTGCCGATCTGCAATTTGACGATGTTGGCCGACGAGAGAGCGATGAAGCCGGCCTGGCGGACCGCCTTCAGAAGCTGGTCGCGATCAACCGTGGCCGTCGTGGTGTGGCTCTTCGGGAGCACCTGTTGGTAGTTAGGGAACTGCCCGTCGATAAGGCGGCTCACGAGGTCGATACCCTCGAGATGGAACAAGATCTGGTTCCGGGCCGGCGAGAGAACGACGGTGACCGGCTCGTCCGTGTCGGAGAGGACCCGAGCCAGGGCATCGAGCGAGCGAGCTGGGATGACGATGCTCGTCTCCTCCACGGGGTCCAGGACGGCGATCGTCTTGACCGCGATCCGATAGTTGTCGGCCGCGGCCAGGGTGAGCTTGGAACCCTCGAAGCGGGCAAGGACGCCGGTCAGGATCGGTCGGGCCTCGTCCGTTGCTGCGGCGAAAGTCACTTCGCCGAGAGCCTTGCGCAGGACATTCTGGGCAATCCGAGTCGTCGCTTTCTCGCTCGCGGTCGGGATGGCCGGGAACTCCTCGGCATCGATTCCCTTGACTCGGGTCTCGAATCTGCCCGCCTGGATGTGAAGGGTCTCCTGAGCCTGAAGCTCCAGATCGACACGTTCGTTGGCCGGCAAGCCGGCGACGATGTCGGTCAAAAGTCTGGCGGGCGTGGTCGTCGCCCCGCCGACCTCGATCTTGCCGGGTACCCAGTAGGTCATCCCGATCTCGAGGTTGGTCGCGGTCAGCTTGAGGCCGCCGTCCTCGGTTCTAAGGAGGACGTTGTTCAGGACCGGCAGCGTGCTCCGCGTCGGGACGGCGCGACTGACGACCTGGAGACCTCGAGCCAGGTTCTCCTGCATAACCGAGAGTTTCACTTCGGTTTCACTCCCCTGAGGTCGGACACGGCGGGCAGACCGGAATTTGGGTGACGGGCGGCATTCTCACTCATGGTTGATTGTCCATCTATCTTCTCATCCCGTCACCATCATCATCATGGTGTGGAGACTGTGTATTCGCAGCGTGGCCACGCTCACGACGGCGGTGGAAGGGTACTCCCCTACTGTGGATGAGCTACCTCGAATTGGGGATGGCTACAGGCGAGCTTTGTGGACGAGGCGACCGGCTCTTCCAGGTGGGCTACCCGGGGCGTTGATTTAGCCACGGACGTGAGCCGTAAATGCCGGATTTCTCCACAGCGGCCCCCACTTATCCACGGTTTGGAGCCGCTTATCCACGGAACCAGGCACGCCGGGACGTGATCGAAGGATGGCCGGGAAATCTGAGGCGGCCCTTAGTCGGCGTAGATGAGTTCGCGGACCGCCGCCAGTTCTCGCCGCAGTTCGTCGTTGATGCCCATCTCGCGGTTGATCTTGTCGCAGGCATGCAGGACCGTGGAGTGGTCCCGGCCGCCCAACTCGGCCCCGATGCGCAGCAACGAGACGTCCGTCTCCTCGCGCATAAGGAACATCGCGATCTGCCTCGGGACGACGATGGCCTTGTCGCGCTTCTGACCCTTCAGGGCATCTATGTTAACGCCGTAGTAGTCCGACACCGCCCGAGTGATGCGCTCCGGCGTGACCTGGCGCTTCTTGGGGTTGTAGAGGACGTTCGAGAGGACCGCCTGCGCCAACTCGATGGTGATAGGCACTGCGCCCATGCTGGCGTAGGCGACGATTCGATTGAGGGCGCCTTCGAGCTCGCGGATGTTGCTCACGACCTTGCGGGCGATGAACTCGAGCACGTCCGAGCTGACCGGCACGGCCTGCTCCTCCGCCTTGGCGCGAAGGATGGCGATGCGCGTCTCGAGGTCCGGCGCGGTCAGGTCCGCGATCAGGCCCCACTCGAACCGACTGCGGAGCCGCTCTTCCAGCGTCAGGATCGCCTTCGGCGGCCGATCCGACGACAGCACGATTTGTTTGCCGTCCTCATGAATGGCATTGAACGTGTGAAAGAACTCTTCCTGGGTCCGCTCTTTGTCCGCGATGAACTGGATGTCGTCGATGAGGAGGAGGTCGATCCGGCGATAGCGCGCCCGGAATTCGTCGATCTTGCCCTGCTGGATGCTGGTGATGAACTCGTTGGTGAACTTCTCGCTGGTCGCGTACACGACGCGCTTACGCGGGTAGCGGGCGATGACCGCATTGCCGATGGCATGCATGAGATGGGTCTTGCCCAGGCCCACGCCGCCGTAGAGGAAGAGCGGGTTGTAGGCGTGGCCGGGCCGTTCCGCGACCGAGAGGCTGGCCGCATGGGCCAGGCGGTTCGCCGACCCGACGATGAAGTTCGAGAAGGAGTAGCGCGCGTTGATGTTGGTGGAGGCACCCTCGGGCGCGCCAACGCGCGTGGCCTCGACCCGCACGGGCTGCGAGGACGCCGGCGTCGATCCGTGGCCGGCAGCCGGGCCGTTCGAACCGTTGGCCGCGACGGCGCCCGCTGTTTCAGCGGCCGGGCGAACGATGAACTCGACCTGGACGCTATAGCCAACGATGCGGGCCAGCGTCTGGGAGATCAGGGAACGGTAGCGGGTCTCCAGCCAGTCCTTCGCGAAGCCATTGGGGACGGCGATCTTGAACTTGTTGTCGTCCACATCGACGAGCAAAGTGTCGCGAAGCCAGGTTTCGAAGTTAGCCGGAGATAGAGAGACTTGAAGCTCTCCGAGTGCCGCGCGCCAGACTTGTTTTGCGTCCATCGAGGCAGGCTTATTCCCAAGAGACGAAGATGGATAGCCAGAATCGTGACGGACGCCCGCTTCCGCTTTCACCTACCGGCGCCGTGAGGTGACCGTTCAGGCTCTCCTCCGAGCAGTCTGTCGGTCCTCACGGTCCCTCCGGGCCGTGGCCCTGGGGTTGTCTGGCGCCGCGGGCCGCCGAAGAATAGCACCGCCGCGGCGGACCGGGCAAGGCTTAAGGACGACCCTAATCGCATACTCCCCGGGAGTATCGGTAGGTGCACCCATACCGGCGGCCCGGCCGGCGCTCCCCTTAAGGCCTCGTTTGACACCCCGCACGTCACGTTCATATAATCCGCCGGCAGACGCGCTGAAGCGCTCGTGTGGCGCCAGGCGCGTTCGCGTGCCTTTCGGGGTATCCTGACCCCGAGGCCGAATGGAGAGATACTCGCCGTCCAATGAAACAGACCTTCCAGCCCAAGAAGCGGCATCGCGCCAAAGAGCACGGCTTCCGCGCCCGGATGAAGACCACCGGGGGACGTCGCGTGCTCTCCGCACGCCGCGCCCACGGCCGCAAAAAGCTCACGGTCTGACGGCGGACCGCGGCCACAACTCGCCGCGGCTGGTGATGCTCTCCAGACCGGAGGACTTCGCCGCACTGCAGGGTCAAGGATCGGTCAGGTCCAATCCTCTGCTGGTCGTTCGAATCCGCCGGACCGACTTCGAGGAGACGCGCTTCGGGTTCTCGACTGGACGCAAGCTCGGCGGAGCGGTCGTCCGGAACCGAGTGCGTCGGCGACTCCGTGAGGCGCTCAGGGTGATGGCGCCCTCGTTCCAGCCGGGCTGGGACGTCCTGATCATCGCCCGACCGCCTGTCCTCGCGGTGGATTACAAAACGTTGACGGCATCTCTGCACAACCTTCTCCGCCGAGGAGGCGTTCTGGGAGGGCGGACCGTCTCGTGAAAACGGTCGGCATCGGGCTAATCAGGCTCTACCGCCGCCTGTTCGCCTGGCGCCCGTCAGTCTGTCGCTACGAGCCGACCTGTTCGGTCTACACCGAACAGGCGATCGCCAAATACGGCCTGCTTCGAGGGAGTTGGATGGGAATGCGTCGAATCGCTCGCTGTCACCCGTGGAGTAGTGGTGGCTACGACCCAGTTCGCTAGCGTGAATTCACGCCGGTCCCTGTCCATGTCCCGGGCGCGCTGGATCGCGGTCGGGCTCTTCGCCGTGCTGATGGCTCTCGCTGTCGTGGCGTGCGGCAGTGTCGGCTCGTCAAATCCCAGCTCCGGGCCGTCGGCGAGTGTCGCCGCGACCGCTTCGTCTGGAGCCAGCGGTTTGCCGGCGACTTCTCCGACGCCGAAGGCCACGCCCGTACCTGAAGCCCTGGCGGCGGCATCACCCTCCGACCCGTTCAGCTTCCTGAGCTGGCTTTTCACGCCCATCTTCCAGGTCCTGTTCATCCTGCTGACTGAGCTGTATGTGGTCACGGGCAACGTCCTGATCGCGATCGTGCTCCTGACGCTGATCATCCGGCTCGTCACGATCAAGCTGTCGGCCCGTCAGCTGGTATCCCAGCAGCGCATGCAGCGGCTTCAGCCCGAGCTCAAGGCCATGCAGAAGGAGCTCCAGAAGCGCTACAAGGGCGACCGGCAGGCCGTGTATCAGGCTCAGCAAGAGTTCTATAAGGAACGCGGAGTCAGCCCGACGTCCGGCTGTCTGCCTTCGATCCTGCAGATGGGCATGCTCATTCCCATGTACTCGGTCATCCGCGTCGGGCTTACCAACTTCGACCCGAGCGCGATGCTGAGCCCCTTCGGCTTGAAGATCGTGCCCCTTACCTGCCCGAATCCAGCGCACGGGGTCGGTGCCCTCCTAGATAAGTCCCAGCCGTGTATCAACACGGTGATCATGGGCATAGACATGGGCAAGGAGCAGGTTCTGTTCAACCTGCCGATCCTGGGCTTCTTCACCCTCGGCGTGAGCGCCCTGGCGCTTGTGGCCGCAGGGCTGCAGGTGATCCAGAGCCGGATGATGATGCCTCCCAACGCCGAGAACGACCCCTCGGCCAGCACCCAACGCAGCATGATGATCTTCATGCCTCTGATCTCGGTTCTGTACGGCGGCATCCTCCCCGCGGGTCTGTTCATCTACTGGATCACGACTTCGCTGTTCTCGATCGTGCAGCAGTTCCTGATCATCGGTTGGGGCGCGATGTTCCCGATCTTCGGCTGGCACCCTGTCTTCGCCCGTAATCACAGCCCCAGGTTCCCGGTCACCATGCCCACAGCGGTAGTCACTGGCAAGTCCGTGGCGGAAACCCGGCACAAGCCGGACGAGCGGTGGGTTTCGGCGGCTTCAACGGTTCGGCCCAATACGCACCGGCGATCGAGCCGGCGAGGGAGACGACGCTGACATGAGTAGCTTCCGCGACGCATACCGCGAGTTCACTGGCAAGACTCCCGAGGAGGCCCTGCGCGCCGCTCGCGACGAGTTTGGCGTCGGTCTCGATCAACTCGACTTCGAGATCCTGACTCCGGGCAGTCGGGGGGTTCTCGGCATGGGTGCCGAGCCTGCCCGCGTCCTCGCCGCGCCCCGATCGGCGCTTGGAGGCTCCGCCCCCAAGCGCGATGCCGCGGCACAGGTTCCGCTGCCGCCTCCGCCCGCCCGAGACCGCGAGGACCGTCCCCGTTTCGACCACGACCGCGGCCCCGACCGTGGCAGCCGTCCCGCTTGGGGCGACCGCGCCCCCGACCGCGCCCCCGACCGCGGCTTGGACCGCGACCGCGGCCCGCGTACTCCCCGCCCCGAAGGCGCATCGATGACGGGCGGATCGCCCCGTCCAGACGTCGCGGCGCGTGGCCCGCGTCCCGACCGTGCACCAGGCGGCGGGCGCTTCGACCGCGATCGCGTTCGCCGACCCGAGGGCGGCGCAAGCAGCCCGCGTCCAGATGGCCGGCCCGCACCGCAGGTCGCACTGACCGCCAAGGAGCTGGCCGAAGTTGCCGCCGCGAGAGTGGCTCCGCCCGTCGACCGGCCCGAGTCCGCAGAGGTCACGCCCGAGGCGATGGCCGTGGCCAAGGAGATCCTCGAGCAGCTGATGGCCCAGCTCGATTTCCACGTCCGAGTGGAGATCAAGGCCGGAGACACGAACCGCCTCAATGTCGTAGCCGAGGCCAGCGAGAAAGAGTCGCTGGGTGCACTGATCGGCCGCAAGGGCGAGCGCCTCTCCGCGCTGCAGCACCTCGTCAACCTGATGCTGTCCAAGAAGGTCGGCGAGTGGACGCGAATCCTCGTCGACGTGGAGGACTACCGCGGTCGTCGCGAGAATCAGCTTCGAGACCTGGCCAATCGCGCCGCCGAGCGCGTGATGGAGACGGGCAAGATGCTCCAGCTCGAGCCGATGCCGGCTCTCGAAAGGCGCTGGATTCACCTCGCCCTGCGCGACCACGAGAAGGTAGCCACGCAGTCCATCGGTGAAGAGCCCAATCGTCGCGTGGTGGTGCTGCCGCGAGAGTTGTAACCTCGACGCCCGCTCGCGAGGGCAGGCGTAGGTGGGCTAAGAGCCCCGAGCGCGGCGCCTCCCCGTTCGGGGCGTAACAACCGGTATTGGCCCGCTCAACTATTATTCTGCACAACGGCGTCACGGGTGCGCCTGACCGCGCGTCTATCGCGCGGCCGGGCGTGACCTCCTGGTCTAGCCAACCCCTGCCGTCCAGCGCCGCAGCACCGCGAACAACCGGCGCGACAGAAGGAACGATTATGACCTGGGACTCCCGAGAGCCAAGAAACCAAGCCAAGCCCATCGCTCCCCAGTCTCAAGGCTGGGAAGGACCTGGCTGGTGGGACGAAACGAGCGTGCCGGCGCGCAAGACGGCCTCCTCCGTTCGCTCTGCGACGGCCACGCAGTCGGTCCGCGGAACTGCCCCGACGCTGCCGACGACCGGCACCACCACCGGTCCCACTGAGACCGGTTTCGGTACCAACGGGTCGACCGCGACCGATAGGGCCGGGCTTCTGGCGGCCAGGCGCGCCAGGTCTCGCGCCGCGTCGAGGCCGCGCTCGCAGCGCAACTTGGCTTCGGTCCGACTCGTGGTCGGCTTCGCTCTCGGAGTGTTCGGCGCCCTCCTTCTGGCCACTGTCGCCGTCCTCGGGCTTTCGCGGGGCTACGACGGCAAGGTCATGCCCGGCGTCCACGTCGGTACGGTCGATCTCTCCGGTCTCACCCGTGAAGAAGCGATCAGCAAGCTCGACCTTCAGTTCGCGGCTCTGGGTCAGGGCAATGTCACCGTCACCACTCCGGTCGGGAACGGCACGATTACTTATCAGCAAGCGGGGCGCGGCCCGGACTCGGCCGCAATGGCGGACGCTGCCCTCTCGGTCGGCCACGGCGACAATCTCGTCGCCAGCGTCGCCACTGCGATCCGAACCTTCACCAGCGGCGTCGATATCCCGCTGATCGTCAAGCTGGATCCGCTCGCTCTCGAAACCAAACTCCACGATATGACGAGTTCGAGCCAGGACCCCCCCAAGGACGCCAACGTCGTCGTGACCGGCACCGACTACACGGTCGTGGCGGGTGCGGCCGGGCGCGGCATCGACGAAACCGCCATCGCCAAGGGGCTGATCGATCAGCTGGCCAGCGTGGATGCCCCGAGCGATCTCCAGGTCGGCGGCGCATTCATCACAGTCCAGCCCAACGTGACCGACCAGGATGCGCAGGCTGCCGTAGACAGCGCCAACAAGATGTCGGTCGACGTGACTCTCACGAATGCCGCCAAGACATGGAAGATCACCGCCGCAACGATCCGAACCTGGCTCATGTTCGGCGTCCGAACAGATGGCACGTTCGGCCCCGTCGTAAACCCAGCTCTGGTCAAGACCTACGTCGCAACTCTCAGCGCTAACGTCCTCGTCAAGCCCATCGAGCCGAACATCACCTACAAGGCGGGCAAGCCAACCGGAGTCAGCGGTGGCCAGCCCGGTCAGGAACTCGATGTGGACGGCACCTCCCAGGCCATCGAGGCGTATCTGGACGCTCTAGGCTCAGGCGGCGCGACCACAGGCGCCAACGTCGCGCTGGTCGTAAACGTCACGCAGCCGACAATCGGCCAGGACCTTTCGCTCACCGGCTTCTCGGTCATCGGGTCTTGGAACGTGACCTACTTCCCGGGCGAGTCCAACGGCGGCGGGGCGAACATCGAAGTTCCGGCCCAGGTTCTCAATGGCCGGGTCATCCAGGCCGGCGAGCACTTCAGCTTCCTGCAGCAGGTCGGGGCGATCGACGCGGCCCACGGCTTCAAGATGGGCGGCGTCATCAAGAACGGCGTCAGCAACCACACAGGCGCCATGGGCGGCGGTATCTGCTCCGCCTCCACGACATTCTTCAACGCCGCCATCCAGTCGGGGCTCCAGATCGACGAGCGGCACGCGCACTTCTACCACATCGACCGCTACCCGATGGGTCTTGACGCCACGGTCTACTCCAACGGCTCCACGACCTGGGACATGCGCTTCACGAACGACACCCCCAACCCGATCGTGATCCGGAGCTGGACCGCCGGAGGTAGCGCCTCGCGCAAGATCTACGTCGAGTTCTGGAGCCTCCCCACCGGTCGCAAGGTTGCCATTTCCAACGCGGTCGTGAGCAACATCAGCAAGGCCAAGGACACCACGCAGTACGTGGCGTCACTGCAGCCCGGTTTGAAGTCGTACCGGAAGGAATACCCCACGGACGGGCTCGATGCCTACAGAACCCGCACGGTCACGGATGCCTCGGGCTCGGTCATCCACTACGACCAGTTCTGGTCCCACTACTCGACGGTCAACGGCATCCTCCAAATAAAGGGAACGGCGAAGCCGGCGCAGACCCCGACGCCCACTCCGGGACCGGGCACGCCTAAGCCGACCGCCCCGCCGGCCACGGCCACACCGACGAAGGCGCCCACTGCCACACCGACGAAGGCGCCGCCCGCGGCCACGCCCACAGCAATTCTCCCCCTGACCCTCATCCCGCTGCTGTTGGTCGCGGCGCTGCCGGTCTTGCGGCGGCGGCGTTTCCCCCGCAAGTAGCGGTCTACCCAGACGAGTGGAAGAGCCGGCGCAATCGCGCCGGCTCTTCTATTTGGGCGCAGAGTCGGCCGCGGTCAGAACCCCTCCACCGGGCGCCACTTCGTAGGCCAGCAGCTCCGGGAAGAGCCGCAGCACCGCGACGAGTCCGACAAGGCACAGCACGCCGCCGGAAACCACCGAGAACTGCGGGCCCGCGATCGCGGCCACGGCTGCCGCCTCGGCGTCGCCCACACGCGGCCCGCTCGTGACGACCAGCGTGTGGATCGACATCAATCGGCCGCGCAAGTGGTCGGGCGTGTCGAACTGGACGATCGTGGCGCGCAGGACAGCGCTGATCACGTCGGCGCCGCCCGCCACCGCCAGGCACAGCAGCGCCAGAGGGAAGCTCGCAGTCAGGAGGCCGAAGGCGGCGATCGCGGCGCCCCAGCCCGCCACCGACACTGCCACTCCCCGCCCGGGGTGGCGCACGCCGCTCGTCCAGCCGGTCAGCGCCGACCCTACGAGGGCGCCGAGCGCCGGCGCCGCGGTCAGGAGCCCGTAGCCGGCCGTGCCCACGTTGAAGACCGTCAGGGCGAGCTGCGGGAAGAGCGAGCTCGGCATCCCGAAGATCATCGCGTCGAGGTCGATGGCGAAAGTGGCG
>Ga0182021_10001345_pt1 | contig 28012 bp, 19 predicted proteins | sample 612E3MmetaG_FD_120493 | JGI IMG/M metagenome (GOLD analysis project Ga0182021, IMG submission 120493) | Permafrost microbial communities from Stordalen Mire, Sweden - 612E3M metaG (Illumina Assembly) | ecosystem: Environmental > Terrestrial > Soil > Wetlands > Permafrost | place: Sweden...
GATATCAAGAAGCTGAAAAGGTTCTCGCATTGGTCGGGGAAGAAAATATTTCTCAGGAGATGGAAGAAATAAAGCAATCTCTTCATGTTACCGAGCATAAAACCAACGAGCGGTTATTTCAAAAGAAATATGCTTATGTCATTTTCCTGGGTGTCGGAGTTGCAGCTTTTAACCAGCTTTCATTTGTTAATGGATTCCTTTACTATCTCAATGATACACTGAAGAATATTGGCGCAACTTTCGGTGGAAAGTTTCAGCCTGTTATTATAGGTGTGGCAAATGTTATAGCAGTAACTCTTGCTTTGCTGACAATTGATAAGATAGGTCGAAAAACATTACTACTGATTGGCTCATGGGGATCAGCAATTCCACTGGCTTTATGCGCTTATATTGCGTATACACGTACTCATATTGATTTGTTTCCATGGTGTCTGGCCGATTTTATCCTCTTTTTCTCTTACTCGCAGGGTTCAGTTATCTGGGTTTATATCAGCGAAATATTTCCGAACCGGGTTCGTTCCAAGGGGCAGTCACTAGGTAGCTTCACACATTGGGGGCTATGTACAATTGCAGCCCTTGTTTACCCTACTGTTGTTGCAATTAAGGAGGTAGGTCTTGCCATACCATTTGTCTTCGGAGGTATCGTAATGATAATCCAGTTCTTTGTAGTTCTTTTCTTCTTTGTTGAAACCAAAGGTGTTCCTTTGGAGGAAATGGAAAAAAAGTTAGGTATCAAATAAATAAAAAAGAATTATTGGGAACTAAATCACATTATGTAAATGAGAGGTTAGTGGATTGTTAAAAATATCATTTGAATACGATTTTCAGGGAAAATGTCAGGGATTTTGGCTGTTTATTTAAACACACAATAAAGGTACTACTATGAAGTTTCTGCCAATGAAAATGCTGATGGAACATGCGATGGAACATTGCTATGCAGTACCATCCTTTTGCGCATGGAACGCTGAAATCATTGATACAATTCTGAAAGTCTGCCAGCATCTGAATTCACCGGTAATTCTGATGGCTGGTCCGGCGGAGCTTTCATTGCTGGGCCCAGTATCAATATCTGCTGTAGCCAGTTCTCTTTTAGAGAAGTATTTTGTTAAAACTGCCCTTCATCTTGACCACGGGGATTCCATAGAACTTGTGGAAGAATGTATTAAATCGCAATTCACATCAGTGATGCTTGATTTTTCCAAACGGAGCTTTGAGGAAAACGCATCAGCCCTGAAGAAAGTCTGTTCTATTTGCCACCCTGATGGGATAACGGTAGAAGGCGAAATAGGTGCTGTTGGCAGATGCGACAGTAATACGGTGGAAGGTTTTGTGGATTCGAAACTTACAGATCCTGACGAAGCAGCGGCATACGTTGAATTAACCGGAGTGGATTGTCTGGCTGTTTCAATTGGAAACGCTCATGGTTCTTATGTCAAACTACCGCAATTTGACTTTGACCGGTTGGCCAAAATCCATGAAAAGGTTCGGATTCCGCTTGTATTACACGGCGGTTCCGGCACCTCGGATAATGATTTACGTAAAGCTATTTCTCTGGGCATATGTAAGGTTAATGTAGCAACTGATCTTATTGGTACATATCGTAACTCCCTTTTAAACCAATGGAATACGGAACAAAATATGTGGGTTCCTGTAGCTCAGGGAGTGGCTGTGAAGGAGGTTGCCCGGGTTGTCGAAGAATGGGTAATCCGGCTAAACGCGAACGGAAAAGCCTGACAAAACAATCGTCGGGCTCCTACGCTTCAATAACTGCAAAAAGATGTAAATAATTAATTAAATTCTTAAACTCATGATTATATTAAGAGGATTTCTTTTTCTTTTAGGCATTGAAATGACGTTTTTAAGCCATGAAAGAGTTCATTCTGTTAACAATCCTGAACAAATTCCTGGCAGCATAATTTTAAAAGCAGATAAAAGATATCTCTTATTTCCAGGTTCAAGGGGACTTAAAGGACAAGATACTATTATTGTTAAGATTGATAATGAGGTGTATCTGTCTGTTTATGATGCTCTGATTGCCAAATCAGACCCAGCCTTCTGGACTTATCTGGATCTTAAGCTTTATTATGGTACAGAAATCGAAGTAACATTCAAAGGTCCTGATGCCATGGGAATCCAGCTGGTTAAGACCAGTGAAACTATACCTGGACCTTACCCGCTTTATAAAGAACCGGGAAGACCTCAGATCCACTTTTCTCCGTTACGCGGATGGCTAAATGATCCATCAGGCATGATATATTTTGAAGGAAAATGGAATCTTTATTATGCCAATACCCGATTTTCAAATGTAATGGCAGGTCCAAACAATGCGTGGGGGCATGCCACCAGCACTGATCTTTTACACTGGCAGGAACAGCCAATGTTTCTTTCTCCTGTCCGTGAGAAGTGTTCTTTTTGGACCGGGGGAGCAGCAATAGATGTTGCGAATACAACTGGCCTTGGTCAACCAGGTAAACCTGCTATTGTCTACTCTGCCAATAATGGGAGCAATGCTCCCAATGCCTTCACCCAATGCATTTTTATAAGTACTGATGGAGGCATGACCTGCATTCGTGATCCGGATATGATGTATAAGCCATTGCCACCAGAAGATTCCCGCCGTGGAGGTGGAACAAGAGATCCTATGATTCTTTGGTATGCGCCACAGAAAAAATGGGTAATGGTGGTCTTCAACCAACCGCCTGGGGGCAAAAGGAGTTTCTTTTTTTTTGAATCAAGGAACCTGAAAGTCTGGAAAGAAACAAGCGTTTTGGAAGATATGTACGAATGTCCGAATCTTTTTCAATTACCGGTAGACAATGATCAAAACAATAAAAAGTGGATAATTTGGGGTTCGGGAACTGAATACCGTATCGGAAAATTTGATGGGAATGCTTTTATACCGGACAATGAAGAAAAATACAAAACCAATTATGGAGATTTCTCAGCATCGCAGGTGTTTGCTAATGCTCCTGGCGGCCGTATAATCCAGATTGGATGGGCTCATTGTTGCAAATATGACGGGGAATTCAGCCAGATGGCATCTTTCCCTCTGGATTTGAACCTAAAAACAACTTCCGAAGGTGTCCGTATGTTTGCAGAGTTTATTCCTGAACTGTCCAAACTACGTATGGATGGGGTCATAAAAAAGAATTTGAGATTAACTACCTCTGCTCCTTATAGAATTGGTGATGTGTCTCAACCAATGGAAATTATCCTTGAATTTGACCCCGGAAAGATTTCAAAGATCAGCCTGAGCGGAGCAGAGCTCAGTATAATGTACAACACTCTGACACGAGAGCTGGATGTTCTCGGTCAAAAGGTAAAGCTGAGCTCTAATAAAGGTCTAGTTCGACTTCATGTACTATTGGATAATTCATCAGTTGAAGTTGTTAGCAACAAGGGGGAAAACTATATTATCAAAGGGCGCAACTTTCAGAATCTTCATTTTAAGTCTCAACTGGAAATAAAAGCTGAAGGAGAAGATGCGGAATTGAGACTTATGGAAATTTATCCACTTAAATCGATTTACAATGATTAAAGAAAAACCTTGAAAGTATTTTGAGGGCACTATGAAAAAAGTTAATGTTATAGGAGCTGTTTTGGTTGATGCATTTAGCTGGCCTCTGGATAAATTTCCAGAGCCTGGCTCCAAAAAGGGCGTTAAGACAAAAACATTAATCTTCAGCCCAGGTGGTGGTGCCGCCAACACAAGTTCTGCACTTGCTCAGCTTGGAATTCATGTTGGAGTTTTCTCGAAGGTCGGAAACGATTTCAGTGGCAGGTTTGCAATAGAGTACTTGCAGAAAAAGGGTGTTGATACTAGCAAAATATTGATAACTGATTATGAATCAACAGCATTTGCTTATATTGGTGTTCCTACCAAAGGAGATAGCTCTTTCTTCGTAACTGATGGTACAAACAAGACTTTCAGCATTCAGGATGTTAAGAGCGAATCGCTTTTCGATTGTGAGATTCTGTTTTATCAGGACCTGGGATCACTTCCATATCTTGATTTTAACGCTGCAGCAATCTTAAAGGAAGCAAGTCAGAGAGGGATTATTACCGTAGTTGATGAGAATAACTTAAATAATATTAATTTGTTGAAAGAAGTTCTCCCTTACACTAATTATTTTATGCCAGGTTATACAGCAATGAATCAAATCATGCCGGATCTGGGACCTCATCAAATTGCCAGCAAATTGCGGGAGATGGGTGCTGACACAGTTGTATTGAAACTAAGTGGTGAGGGTTGCTTAATTCTGTCGAATGATGGTTCGTATCTTGAACCCAGCCATGCTAAGAAAATTGTGGATACAACCGGAGCTGGAGATTGTTTCGATGCCGGATTCATAGCTGGATTAGCAACAGATGAACTGCTGAAAAAATGCATAGCGATCGGCAGTGATGTGGCATCTGTAGCAGTTTCATCTTTAGGTGGAGCACCAGATATTCCACCGCTTAATAAGTTTACAAATGGAATATGACTTTATTTCAATCTGTTTTGAACGGAAATTCAAAAAAAAATTCATATATGATTCCTTAAAAATTTTACTTATGAAAACAATCTATCTGAAAAATGTCGGATTTTGTTTGATCGTCATCTGGCTCTGCAGCTGTGGGTCCGGAAAACAAAAAAATGTTGTTTTCAAAGATGCTGTCGCTGTATGGCACATGGCTGATTTGAATGACTCCACAGTGCAAAACAGCAAATTGGTTGCACTGGGTGATGTGATGACAGGGATCCAGCTTACTGGTGAGGAGAAGGAAGCTTCTTTGAAGAGAGGGGGTGATGGCTATATTGCAAAGCTTAATGGAGGATGGTTAAATGCTGATCAGGGTATTGACAATGAACTGACTTTAAAAGGCACTGAAGCAACTTTTGCTATTCGTGTACATGATCCTTTAGGTAAATTAATCGGTCCCCTTTTGGGTAAACATGGGACAGATACTCGGATTGCATACAGAATTTATGCTGATACAGTTCAGGGTGGTGGAGTGATACTTGGCACGGACCTTGGAAGTGATGAGATCACAGGTATGCATAGGATGAAGACTTCTCTGCAGGGAAGCGAGCTAAAGAATTGGCATGATATTATTGTTAGATTTAATGGTAAGACGTCGGAGTTTTTTTTAGACGGGAATCTGGTAGATGATGAAATTACCGTTGGCACATTACGGACAAATAATCACGAACCATTTCTGATTGGAGCAGAATATTTTGAAATATCCGGGAGTAGATTTTCTGGTGAAGCGCCACAGGAAGATAAAAGTATAGCTTCTGAGAAACCAAATTATGTCTTTGACGACTTTGAAAGCGATAATTACAAACAATGGAAAGTAGAGGGGAAAGCTTTCCAGAAGAAACCTTCCAGGATGGGAGAATTACGTCATCTTGATAGAATATTAGGAATACAGGGTAATTTTCTGGCTGATTCCTACCTGGAGAAGAACAATGAGACAACCATAGATAAGAATGGTGGTGATCATGCTACTGGCAAGTTGACTTCTCTTCCTTTTATTGTAGATCATCGTTATTTAAGTTTCCTGATCGCAGGAGGAAATCAAAATGGATTAACTTCATTTAATCTGGTGGTAGAAGGGAAAATAATCCGGTCAGAGACAGGTACAAGAAGATCAAGAACTCTCATGCCCTATCGTTGGGATTTAAAGGAGATTGAAGGGAAAAAAGCACAATTGGAAATTGTAGATGCTGATACCAGTCTCGGGGGAAAAATTATGGTAGATCAGATCATTTTTACCGATAATCCAGTAAAATCAAAATTTTTTGGGGAGGTGGATCATGCTGCATTATGGAATCGTGCACTTTCTGATGCAGAGATTGCAAAACTCAGCGGTGTAACCAGACTTGGTGATAAGAGGCCAAAATACTATAGTGAAAAATACCGCCCCCAATTTCATTTCACACCCAAAAAGAGCTGGATGAACGATCCAAACGGTTTGGTATATTATAATGGGACATATCATATGTGCTATCAGCATATGCCTCCAGGCCGTCCCGGGGCAAATAAAGATTGGGGCCAGGCAATTAGCACGGATCTTGTACATTGGAAACAATTGCCAAGCGCACTTACGCCTCATAAAATATGGGGTGGTTGTTGGAGTGGTTCAGCTGTTGTTGACTGGCAGAATACCACTGGTTTTCAGTCTGGGAAAGAAAAACCAATTATTGCAATACTGACAAATGGAGGTGTCCCTGGTGTTGGTGCTCCATGTACACAGTGCATAGCCTATAGCGTTGATGGCGGTATGACATTTACATATTATGACAAGAATCCGGTATTGGGTCATGTTATCGGAGAGAATCGCGATCCAAAGGTTGTTTGGTTTGCTCCGACTAAAAAGTGGATCTTGGCATTATATCTTAGTGGCAATGATTATGGATTATTTGCATCACCTGACATGAAATCCTGGGAGCACATTTGTACTTTAACTCTTCCGGGAGTAAGCGAATGTCCTGATTTTTTTGAGATTCCTGTCGATGGCAATGCCCTAAACAAAAAGTGGGTGTTCTGGGGAGCAAGTGGTAACTATCTGATTGGTACTTTCGATGGTCAGACTTTTAAAACAGAAAGTAATCTTCTGAAAGCCGATTATGGGAAAAACTTTTATGCCGCCCAGACCTGGAGTGATATTCCTGAAGCAGATGGACGGCGAATCCAAATAGCCTGGATGGCCGGTGGAAAATTTCCAGGCATGCCGTTTGAGCATCAAATGAATTTTCCTACGGAAGTGACTTTGCGTACAACACCGGAAGGTATCAGAATGTACCGGTTACCGGTGAAGGAAATTAACATTCTTCATGACAAAGATTATAAATGGTCGAATGTGACTCTTAACCCGGGAGATAATATTTTCTCTGCTCTGTCTGGTGAATTATTTGAAATTAGGGCAGAAATCGAACCCGGAAATGCCAGTTCATTTGATGTCATTGTAAGAGGCGAGAAAATACACTACAATGTAAAAGACCAGACAATTTCTTGTCTGGACAGATCCACTCCGCTCAGCCTTGAAAATGGTCGGATCAAACTGCAGATACTTGTTGATCGGACATCCCTTGAGGTTTTTGCTAACAATGGCCGTATAGTTATGACTTCTTGTTTCCTTCCACCAGATGATAATAAAAAATTGGAGATATCAACAGAAAGCGCACCTATAAGGATTATTTCTTCAGAAGTATACTCTTTGAAATCTATCTGGCAATAAGGAATCTAACTATGGATATGAACAAATATTTTTTGGTCAATGGTGAGATTGGTGTATGCATAGTTTCATACTCAAAGATCAACCAATGTATAACAGAATTTATAAAAAATGTTTAGCCTTAATATCTTTCATATGAAAATCATCGGCATTAAATGTATTGGATTTTGTATATTGATTATGTTTCTGTCTGGCTTTTACGTAGAAAATCCCCAAAGCAATTTACCTAAAGATGCCATTGCGATATGGAATATGGCTGATGCAAAAAATACTATAAGCAAAACGGGAGATTTGACTGCTGTGGGTAATGTAAAAATAGGTGTGAAGCTTAAAACTGAAGAATCAGAGATAGCTTTGCATCATGGCGGTGATGGAGTTGTTGCCAGTTTTAACGGTGGTTATTTAGTTGCTGGCAACAATAAACTTCAATTGACCGGCAAGGAAATGACTCTTTGTATTCGTATGTCCAATCAATCAGAAAAATGGGATATACCAATTTTTACAAAAAATGACCCCGTCGATCCATTTAGCTCTATCCTTGTTCAAAAGGATGGAATGCTTAAATATATCTGGCAAACTAGCCCAGCCCGGGAAAGGGTTAGTCCTGACTGGTTTAAAAATCAAAAGAATTTGCCGGTTGATTTTTTTAACGGAATCCTCCGGATTGGGGTACCTGTTGACATGATTGGAAATAATGCTTGGCATGACATAGTAGTTCGTTTTCATGATACTATCCTTGAAATGTTCATCGATGGAGTTTTGGTTGATGAGGAGTGGACACATGGTTCTCTTTATAAATTCCAGGGCCCATTCCTGATCGGAGCTGCAAATGAGAACGGTGAAATTAAGTCCGGGTTCAATGGTATGGTTGATCATGTTGCTCTTTGGAATCGTGCGCTTAGTGATGACGAGGTAATAGCAATTAGTGGCGGGAAAGAGTTTGTAGCTAAGCGTGACCTTGAAATTCTGGGACCTGAACAGGCTTCTTTACAGTACTGGCATCCGCGCGGTTACAATACTTCCGCAGGTGATGTTATGTGCCTTTTTAATGAAGGTACCTTCCATGTATTCTGGTTGTACGACCGGCGCCATCATGGTTCAAAGTGGATCATGGGAGCTCATCAGTATGCTCATGTTACAACCCGGAATCTGGTTAACTGGACCCACCTGCCATTAGCTGTTCCCTTGATTCGCTCATGGGAAAGCGCAATGGGAACAGGTGACTTTATTGTAAACAACGGAATATTCTATGCATTCTATACTGATTGTGGCAGCAGGGTGGAATTTCCTGAGAAGCCGCATATTGGTTCCGGAATATTTATGGCTACAAGCAATGACGGAGTTATTTATAAGAAAGGTGAACGGCCTGTGATAGAAGGCGGTGACTGTTCCATTTTTCATGACGATAAAACAAATCTTTTTTATCTTGTAAAAAACGGGAAGAATGAGCAGGGACAAACCGGACTTGTCTATTACACCTCTCCCGATCTCAACAACTGGACGATGCAGAAAGATCTTCTGTTAATTGCAGGAGGTGCATGCCCACATCTCTTTAAATGGGGTTCCTGGTACTATTTGAGTGTTAGTGCAAAATTCTGGAGGTCCCCCAATGTTACTGGTCCATGGACACCAAATCTACCAGCCAGGATCAGTCAGCTTTCTTATCCTAAAACTGCTGAGTTTACAGGAGGAAGACGCATTGCAGGAGGTTGGATTGGTGATAAAGGCTGGGGTGGAGATCTTGCATTCTTTGAACTCATTCAAAATGCAGACGGTTCACTTGGTACCAAGTTTGTCCCCGAGATGATACCAGCATCTGGCAATCCGCTGAATCTGAGCTTTTGTACCAGCTATTCATGGTTAGCTGTTCATCCGAGGGTGTCCGCTAAAGATTCTTTGCGGCTAACTTTCATGAAACCACAAAAAGAGAGTACAGCAGCTGAAAGTTCTGTCCTGATTAGTGCAAAAGATGGATTCAAAGCTGCTATGTTGGATAAAATACCTCAGAATGTCCGGATTACTATGATAATAAAACCATCTGCCGGAGCAAAATCATTTGGATTATGTATGCGTGGGATAGGAGATTATGATAAAGGCTGCGAGCTTAAATTTGATGTCCCGGAAAAACGTATCCAGTACGGCGAACCGCAAAATGGAGGGCCAGAGGAAAACTTAAAAGAAAATATTGCATTAAATGAAATAGATGGCTTGGATAAGTCATTTACACTTGATGTAATTATTACAGGTACAATTATAGATGCATGTATCGATAACCGCCAGACACTTATAACCCGTAATTATGAGAATATTGGTGACCGGCTTTTCTTTTTTGCTAAAAATGGCGAAGTTACATTTGAAGATATCAAAGTATGTCCTCTATTAAATAAGAATTAATGTATTGAAAATTATTAAATTCATATTAATTTCTGTCATATTGTCGCTTTGTACTCATGTCTATAACAGTTTTGGACAAAAAGAGGAAAATTCACAACAATTGAACTTTTCTATTTTGACCAAAGCTGACGCTTCAGTAGAAAGGACAAAATTTTTAGCCGAAAATGATTCGCTCCGACCTATCTTTCATGTTACCGCTGCATCCAGATTCATCAATGATCCCAATGGTCCCGTTTACTTCAAAGGTGAATATCATATTTTCTTCCAACACCTTCCCTTTTGGGGAGATAGCATAAAGAATCGGCCTGTGTGGGGTCATTCAGTCAGTAACGACATGGTTCATTGGCGTCATTTACCTATCGCACTGGCACCAACACCTGGCACATATGATGCTGAAGCCATAGCTTCAGGATGTTGTGTAATACATAATGGAAATCCTGTAATAATCTATTCTGGTGTTCCTCCGCAATCCCAATGTCTGGCTTTGAGTACTGACAACTTGCGAACCTGGAAAAAGGATTTGGCAAATCCTGTCATTGCTGCTCCGCCTCAATTTAGCGGATTGGGTGATGGATTCCGGGATCCATTTGCATGGCGTGAAGGAAATTCGTGGCGCCTGATAGTTGGATCTGCGATTCATGGGATAGGAGGAACTGTCCTGCTCTATCAGTCTGACGATTTACACAACTGGCAATTTATCGGTCCGCTCTGTACTGGTATGGGCGAGAGCTGTATTCAATGGGAATGTCCTAACTTTATTCAGTTTGGGAGTAAGCATGTGCTCATTGTTTCTCCACTCTATAGAGATCAGACAGGTTTGCGCGGAATGGTTGAATATGCTGTTGGTAATTATAATAACGATCGATTCATTTATGATCATTGGCAATCCATCGATCTGGGTGGTCCAACTGTATATTACGCACCGAATAGTTTCGAAGACCCTCATGGCCGACGGATCCTTTGGGGCTGGATCATGGCAAATCGTCCGCCATCTGCCGGCTGGAGTAATTGTTTATCATTACCCCGTGTTATAACATTGGCCACTGATGGAACTATTCGCTATAAAGTACTGCCTGAGCTGGAGCTTCTTCGTTATGACAAGCACACATTTGGGAACAGGGTTATTGAGTCAGACACCGAGTTAATATTAGACATAGAAATTGGCATGCACTATGAAGTGAAGATTGAGGTTGATATAAGCAAAGCATCTGAATTTGAGTTGAGGATCGGTCGTAAAAAGGATGGAAGCAGCTTTATACCAATAGTTTATAACCGGATGGCTGGAAAATTAGAATTTGGTGATAAAAATGCTGATTTCCATCTTGACTCAAATGAATCAATACTTTTCATCCACCTTTTTATCGATGGTAATGTAGGTGAAGCTTATTTTAATGATAAGGCCTGCTTCAGTAATGTTCTGTCACTAAACAGAAAAGACACAGGCCTATCAGTTATTGTCCACGGTGGAAGGACACGAATCAAACGAATGGTAATTTGTAAAATGAATTCTATATGGCAGGATAATATATGATGGATTTCTGAATTCTTATTTTTTCCGATTCACCCTTCTCCGGAAATTATCAGAGAGTGATGACGATCAGAAACATGCAGATTGAGTTGAAATTATTTCATAAAATCCGGATTAAAAGGACTAACTAACTAATAAATAATACTATGAACACAAATTTGCCTTTGTTTTTTGCTCCGAACAGGGTCTGGCGGTTATATACCGGAGGATTGCTGCTGGATCGTTTTACAGGTGCAGCAAATGAATCAGACAGTCATTTACCAGAAGAATGGCTTGCGTCGACAGTACTCGCAAATAACGGCCAACATTCTTTGAGATCCGACGAAGGTCTTGCAAGAATAATTGTTGATAAAGCAGAAGGTCCAAGTTTGATGGAATTATTACTAAGTTATGGGGAAGAGATATTAGGAAAGAAACATTATGCAAAATATCGACAAAGCACTGCAGTTTTATGTAAATATCTTGATTCTGCCATAAGATTGCCAATCCAATGTCATCCTGATGCGGATACCTCTCGCAGACTCTTCAATTCGCCATTTGGTAAGACTGAATCCTGGCATATAATTTCCACACGTACAATTAACGGAGAAGAACCATATATTTTATTAGGTTTCAAAACCGGCATTAAACAGGAAGCTTTTGCAAAAGCAGTATATGATCAGGATATAGAAGCAATGATTAATATGTTACACCGGATACGTGTCAAACCCGGGGATACATATTTTGTACCTGCACGAATGCCGCATGCAATCGGAACCGGAGTATTCATGCTTGAAGTTCAGGAACCAAGTGACTGGGTAATTCAACCTGAACAATACTGCGCAGATATAAAGCTGAATGACAGGGATATGTGGTGTTCTCTTTCACCTGAACAGGGATTACAGGTATTTGATTACTCCGGATTTACTTCTGAGGAATTATTAAAGAAAGTTGCTCCATCAAACCGGATTATTCAAAAAACAAAAAACAGTTCTGTAGTGGAACTAATCGGGAATCAGCATACTAAGGCATTTGGTTTATGGAAGGCATCAATCACAGGTAAGACCCTGATCAACCTTCCAACAGAATTTGCAATTATAATTGTAGAAAAAGGTGCTGGAACAATAAGCTGGTCAGGTGGATCAAGACAGATAAAAAGGTCCGATTGCTTTTTGAAACCAGCTACTCTGAAAGGAGTTGAATTTTCTGCAGAAAATGAGCTTGAGTTTCTGGTTTGTCTGCCTCCAGCCAGCATATCTTAAGTAACTTGAAGATAATTTTTAAGGATAATCCGAAGAAGGAATAATTTAACTAATAAGAAATAAAAAGATGATAAATTTATTAACGCTATTATGGATTTTCATGACATCCCAGCCAGCACAGAGCACACTAACCACGAAGACTCCGCAGGCAGAATTCGCAGCCCCCGCGAATTCGACTAACGGCTTCACGGTCAAGTTTACAGTTGACCTGAAAAAGTTCGAAGGAGAGAAAAACATTCTCGAAATACCGAATGTGCTAAATGTCATTCTTCGTCATCATGATCCGCTCGACCGCAAGCGCCAGAACTATCCGGCATATAAAATGCCCGACGGAACGGTGCCGGTTCTGGAGGCAAATATTGTGCTGCATTCTGCTGAGCATCCCGACTGGAATAATATGACCATAGGTTTACCACTCGCACTGCTCAAAAAAATCAGTGGGGAACACGAAATAGTCCTCAACTTCTCAGGAGTACGGTGGACTATCTACGTTGACGGCAAATTGCTCGATAACGATTTCCCTTTTGGTTATCCTAAGTGGGCCGACAGGAACATTTGGAAGCTGGATCCGGAGTATGTAAAAAAAGCTGCAATTTATCTCCCCGCAATTACGCCCGAAAAGAAGCTGGCAGAGACGCCAAACATCTCCCCAAATATTCAGTACTGGACTCCACCCGGACACAACAGTTGGGTTGGCGATGTTGTTACATACTTTTATAAAGGACGTTATCACCTGTTTTATTTGTATGACCGCCGCCATCACCAAAGCAAGTTTGGGAAAGGATCACATTACTTCGAGCACCTATCCACAACAGACTTCAGGACATGGACTGAACACGAAGCCGCGACTCCTCTAGAAGACCAATGGGAATGCATTGGCACAGGCACGCCCTTCGTCTTCAAAAATAAATTCTATATTAGCTATGGTCTGCACACAGGGCGCGTATATCCGGAAGAAAAAACCACGTGGCCGGCACAATGGGAATACCTGAAGAAGTACGGATACACCGGCAAGTTCAACCGCGCAACAACGCCCGGTATTCCGGCAGGAGCCACTTACGCCGTTAGTGAGGATGGTATCTCTGGATTTAAGAAGTCAGGTATAATGTTCCATCCCTGCCAGAATCCAAGCGTCTATATTGACCCTGATGGCAAACTGCGGATGTTAGCGAACGCAGGTTCAAACGGCATTTGGGAATCGGAATCGGTTGATAGCGGATGGCATTGTATAAATCCGGGTTTCCCTCCCGGAGGCGATTGTACTTTCTTTTTCCGCTGGGGGAAATTCGATTATATAATCGGTGGTTTCAGGGGATTATGGTCGAAACCTATTGACGCACCTATATCTGCATATGATGACATTGTTAAAAAAGGACTCGACTTTTACGACGGCTCAAATGTTCCCTCGATAACAGAAATCACAAATGGAAGATTCATAATGGCATCGTGGATTCCAATCACCGGCTGGGGTGGCAATCTGATAATACGCGAGTTGGTTAATTTCCCTGATGGCAGAATAGGCTCGAAATGGATGAAGGAAATAACACCTGAAACAGAAAAGCCCAAAACTCTTGCGGTAAAGCTTACCGAAACGACTACATACACTGCAGACAGCAAATCGTTTATGCTGATATTCACGGTAAAGCCATCGGAGAAAGAAAAAGGTAAGATCGGCATTTCATTCCTTCCTGATAGCGGAGATCAGACTTCATGTGAACTTCAGATTCGTTTAGACGATCTTCGCGCACAGTTCGGTCCTGGGTCATTGAACAAATTTGCAGGTAATGAGAAGTCCCTTAGGGAAGGTGGCTCTCCTTCATCCGTTGGTAATTATGCGATCGAAAATCTCATCGGCGTTGATAAACCTTTCACGGTTCGGGTGATTGTTAAAGGATCTGATAAGATTGGTGGTTCTCTGGTTGATGCGGAAATTGCGGGACAGCGAACTATGATTTCTTATCGTGCTGATTTAACTGTGAAGAAACTGCTCTTCCGTGTGGAAGGTATTGCACTTAGCAATATACAAATCGCATCACTCAAAAACCAGGGAGATTAAATTATGACGCCTTCTTTTAATTGGAAACCGAATTATTATTTTTTTTTAGCGGTAATCACAATTGTTTCTGCATCCACGCTGAACGCTCAATTGCTTAATGATTTATATAAACCAAAACAAGGAGTAAGTTCAAATGCCATTAAATACCAGGTCGTTAATATAGAATCCGGCATAGAAATTGAATTAGCTAAGCTGACAGGCGCTGGTTTGATTACTTATTTTTATATAACTGATAATAGTAAAGGAAATATTTACAGAGGTCTTGTACTTAAAATCTATTGGGATAACAATGAAGAACCAAGTGTAAATGTTCCACTTGGTGATTTTTTTGGCGCAATAGATGGACGAACAGTAGATTACCAATCAATAGTAATGCAGATTAACCATTTATGTTATATGTCGTATATTCCTATGCCTTTTTCAAATGGTGCCAGAATTGTCCTGGCAAATGATGGCGATACAGCTTACAAACGAATTGTCGCATATAATATCGATTATATTAAGGATCCGTCCCTGGGAAAAAATGATATGAGATTTCACTGCTTCTGGACTAGATCTAATCCGACGAACGGAATGCATGAACTGCTCAACATAGAAGGGGATGGGCACTATATTGGAAATTTTTTACAAGTCACCACTAAAAGTAAAAGATGGTGGGGAGAAGGTGATACTGATTTCGTTATTGATGGAAACACAATGAAGCATACTCCCGGGACTGAAGATGAATATGGTGCATGCTGGGAATTCGGGCATAAATACTCTTATATATATAGTGGCTATATCGAGAACGAAAATGGTGAAAACAGAATGTATAGATGGTATTTAGCTAATCCTATCGTTTTTAAGAAAAAGTTTAGTGTTACTATTCAAAACAATTATGTAAAGCCAGGTTCAGCTTTTAATCTTTCAAAACAGGATATTGCCAATGATGATTACAAAAGTGTTGCATTTTGGTATCAACATCAAGCTCACGGAGTTAAACTAAAGTCGTATCAAGATAGGATAGCACCTTCAATGGCAGTAGAGTATTAATTATTTAACATCCAATGATTTCCATTAAAAATATACTCTTTTATATTGATGTTTTGTTTGTTTAGGAGTGCTCTTGAATCGGTTATGAAATTCTTCATCTTGATGTAATCGGCAGGATTTTTGAAAAAATCAGGCTTATTTTCAAACTCGGAGCAGGGAAGAACAAAAAACTTTTTCCTGTACTTTTCAATGGGAGCATATACCCAGGTAAGATAATAACCTGCATCAGTTACTGAAAATTTATTGCTGTTCCCTGTAATTTCTATTCTTACCATTGATCCTCCGTCTGTCTTTGGTTTTCTCTGGTTCGAGACAAAGTTTCCAAGAGAATAAACTACAATTCTATCCTTCATCCCTCCGGTACTTTTAACCCATACCATTTTCTGCAGCACATGCGGGTGTGAACCAATAATCAGATCAACACCCTGGGAGAAGAAATAATCTGCAAGGTCTGTCTGGCTTTTTGAAGGTACGGTATCATATTCTGTACCCCAGTGTAGAAAGAGGACAATGAGATCAGGATTGCTTTTTTTTGCTTTTTTGATATCGCCGGTAATAAGATCTTTATCCAGCATGTTGACAATCAGTGGTTCAGGAACTACTATTCCGTTAGTTGCATAAGTATAATTGAGTAATGCTATCGATATACCTTCTTTTTTTATGATTAACGGATACAAACTGTCCCTGTCTGCCTTGTCGAGAAAAGTACCGGTATGTGGGATTCCAATACTGTCAAGCCTGTATATTGTACCGGCTATACCTTTCTTACCACGATCGGCGGTGTGGTTATTGGCTGTTACAAAATAATCGATTCCGGCGTTTTTGCAGGCGGAGGCCAGGGCCGGAGGGGAGCTGAACTGGGGGTATCCGGTGTATGGAGGACCTCCAAGAGTGACTTCAAAGTTTGCAATTGAAATATCAGCTTCCGAAATTACAGGTTTGATATACTGGAACACATCATCATAGTTATAAGTATGCGTTTCCCTGTTTTCTGCAGACCAGATCTGTTCATCATGCCCCATAATGTCTCCAATAAATAAAAGGGATATTTTTTTGTCGGTTACTGACTGGCATTGAGTATTTTCAATATTCAGGCTTGCCAGTAATAAGGTTAAAATGAATGCTTTAAGGAGAATAAGCCGATTTCTATCCATATTGTGTCATTTATTGAGTCAAAACTCTTTTTTTTCATCACCGGCTCCAAAGATACATCTATAAAAAAATTATTTCTGTCAGGTTGCCACATAAAAATATTAATTACTAACTTCGAGCGTTTTTTTGCCTAAATTTTTGAGGCTTTAGCAGATTTAAGTAGAATTATGAGCGATACAGGGAAACATCTGGACATAAAGAAACTCACATTTACAGGCGTATTAGTCACACTTGGGATAGTTTTCGGTGATCTAGGTACCAGTCCTCTGTATACCATGAAGGCTATCTTACTTGCAGGAAGAAGTAATATAAATGAATTACTGGTATATGGTTCCCTGTCTTTAATATTCTGGACTCTAACACTTCAGACAACAATTAAATATGTTGTTATCACACTGCGTGCTGACAATAACGGGGAGGGTGGGATATTTGCACTGTTTGCCCTGATAAGAAAGAAATCGGGATGGATTGCTCTTCTCGCGATGATCGGCGGAGCTGCCCTTCTTGCCGACGGAGTGATAACACCATCAATAACTGTGACCTCGGCTATTGAAGGATTGAGACTTTTCAATTCTGACATACCTGTTGTACCGATAGTTCTGATTATTTTTGCAGCCCTTTTCTTTATCCAGCAATTCGGAACCAACTTTGTGGGCAGATCATTCGGGCCAATAATGTTTTTATGGTTTTCGATGCTTGGGATATTCGGATTTTTCCAGATGATGCAGCATCCCGACATTCTTAAAGCTGTCAATCCCGCATATGGCGTTCGATTTCTGAGAGAGTATCCCGGAGGATTTATTTTGCTGGGTGCGGTATTTCTTTGTACTACAGGGGCGGAAGCATTGTATTCTGATCTTGGTCACTGCGGAAAAGCAAACATAAGAGTTTCATGGATATTTGTGAAAATAACTCTACTGTTGAACTATTTTGGCCAGGGCGCCTGGATTATGATGAATGATACTTCGGGTCCGGATTTAAATCCCTTTTACTCCATAATGCCCCGGTGGTTCCTTTTGCCCGGGATATTAATATCGACAGCTGCTTCAATAATTGCCAGCCAGGCTCTGATAAGCGGTTCGTACACCCTGTTAAGCGAAGCTGTTTCACTTAATTTCTGGCCTAAGATCAGAATTCTGCATCCTACATTTGTCCGCGGACAGGTATATCTGCCATTCGTTAATTGGTTCCTCTGGATCACCTGCAGCCTGGTTGTTTTCTTCTTCAAAGAATCTTCCAACATGGAAGCAGCATATGGTCTGGCAATTACTATCACTATGATAATGACAACTTCATTATTGTCGTTTTATCTGTATCAGAAAGGCTGGAATCACAGGCTCATATTTTTAATACTGGCAGTATACATTACAATTGAAGGAAGCTTTTTAATTGCCAATCTGCATAAATTCAAATATGGCGGATGGTTTACCCTTTTGCTGGCTTCGCTCTACCTGATAGTGATGATCGGATGGTATTTCGGAAGAAAATTGAAAAACAGATATGTTACTTTCACTAGTGTTAATAAGTATATAGAATCATTTAAAGATTTGTCAACAGATGATTCTGTTCCTAAAACCGCGACCAACCTCGTATATATTATCAGGGCAAACCGCATTGATCAGGTCGAATCAAAAGTGATCTATTCAATATTCCAGAAGCAGCCAAAACGGGCAAATACTTACTGGCTTATTCATGTTGACCGTAGCGATGAGCCTGATAAATTTGAATATGTGGTAACAAATATTATCCCGGGTATTTTAATACGAGTTGATTTTCATCTGGGTTTTAAAGTCGAGCCAAAGATCAATTTCTATTTCAGAGAAGTGTTGGAAGACCTGGTAGATTCAGGAGAAATTAAACTCGAAAGCAGTTTCGATTCACTTAAGAAGCATTCTTTTCCTGCAGATTTTCTATTTGTTCTCATCGACAGGATTATGCCACGTGATTACAAACTTTCAACACTCGAAAACTTAACTCTAGCTCTTCACAGTGTATCCAGACTCCTTTGCATTTCTGATGTGAAAGCTTTGCAACTTGATCCCAGCAATACAATTGAGGAAAAGGTGCCAATTACTATCGATCAACCAATAAGCCTGAGAATAAAGCGTATAGAATAATATTCATTATTTTTACAGAACATTGGTTCAGGTCGGTTTATTTGGGTAATTTGTATTGATTCAGGAAAATTTAATATGAAAGGAACGGATCGCCAGATTAGTATTAACAAGCTCTCCCTGGCAGGCTTGCTGGTTACATTGGGAATTGTTTATGGAGACATTGGTACCAGTCCTCTTTATACTGTAAAGGCAATTGTAGCAGGTGGTGCTGAAAATTTCAGTGAGCTTCTTATTTACGGATCGCTTTCGTGTATTTTCTGGACCCTGACTCTTCAGACAACTATAAAATATATTTTTTTAACACTCCGTACAGACAATAAAGGTGAAGGAGGTATTTTTGCTCTCTTTGCACTCATCAGGAGAAAATCAACATGGGCAGCAACCCTGACAATGATTGGTGGCGCTGCATTGCTTGTCAAAGGTGTTTTAACTCCCGCAATCACAGTTACATCGTCAATTGAAGGATTGCGACTCTTCAATCCTGACATCCCTGTAATACCGATAGTCCTGCTGGTATTTGCTATTCTTTTTTTTATTCAGCAATTCGGTTCTAACTTTATAAGTATCTCATTCGGACCGTTAATGATGATCTGGTTTCTTATGCTTGGCGCTCTTGGTTTCTTTCAGTTGGTTCAGCATCCGGGTATTCTGCAAGCCGTGAATCCGGGATATGCTTTTAAGTTTCTCCATGAATACCCAGGCGGATTTATCCTGCTTGGAGCAGTCTTTCTTTGCACTACCGGGGCTGAAGCTCTGTACTCTCACCTGGGTCGTTGCGGTAGAGTAAACATAAGGGTATCATGGATATTTGTTAAAACCGTACTTCTTTTAAATTATTTTGGTCAGGGAGCCTGGCTGATTATGAATCATACTCCCGGAACTGAGATAAATCCTTTCTTTGCCATAATGCCGGGATGGTTTCTTCTTATAGGGATTATCATTTCAATATGTGCGGCAATAATTACCAGCCAGGCGGTCTTAAGCGGATCATTCACACTTTTACGCGAAGCCGTTTCCCTTAATTTCTGGCCAAAAATAAGAATACTTAATCCGACTTTGGTGAGGGGGCAAGTCTATCTTCCTTTTGTAAACTGGTCATTGTGGGTATTGTCCAGCCTTGTTGTAGTCCTTTTCAAAAGATCCTCCAACATGGTGACAGCATATGGACTGGCAATAACAATAGCAATGATAATGACCACCTTACTATTGTCATATTACATGCGTAAAAGTGGATCTGACCATCGGCCCGGTATATTATTATCATATGTTCTTCTTATCATTGAAAGTGTTTTTCTGCTGGCAAATCTCAGTAAATTCATGTTTGGAGGCTGGTTTACATTTCTTCTGGGATCAATTTGTTTCCTGATTATGTTTGGCTGGTATTTTGGGCGGAAAATTAAAAACCGGTATATAACGTTCGTAAAATTAAGTGACAGTATTCAATTATTCAGGGATCTGAAAAATGATGATTCTGTTCCGAGAATTGCTACAAATCTGGTTTATATTATCAAAGCCAACAGACAGGATCAGGTGGAATCGAAGGTAATCTATTCAATATTCAATAAACGTCCCAAGAGAGCTGATACCTATTGGTTCCTTCATTATGATAACGTAGATGAACCTAACCGCTTTGAATACAAAGTTAATCATATCATTCCGGGTGTCCTGATAAGGATAGATTTCCTTCTTGGCTTTAAAGTTGAGCCGAAAATCACACTCTATTTCAGGGAGGTGCTTGAAGATCTGGTAAAATCAGGGGAGATAACACTGGAAAGCAGTTATGATTCTTTAAAAAAGCATGGTTTTCATGGTGATTTCAAATATGTCCTGATTGAACGGATTATGCCCCGCGACTTTAAGCTGACAAATACCGAAAATTTCATTCTTATGCTTCAGAGCCTTGCAGGTAAGCTGAGTATAACAAATGTCAGGGCACTTCAGCTTGACTCGGCCAATACCATTGTTGAACAGGTTCCGATTATTATAAATCAACCGATCTATAAGAGAATAATTCGCAGATTCTGTTAATCCTCAGGTAGTACTCGTTGTATATTAAATACTATAAAGTAATTCAGGCTTTTATATCAGGTATTGGATATCTTTTAAATTCTTTTGTCCTGTCAAAGAGGTACCTGAAAGTTATGTAGTTCTTTGCAGGAACACCTCCGACGGAGATAAATATTTTTCTCATTTTCGGATTGAAATCAGCCACCCATGAGAATTCAACTTCCTTATATTGAGGCTTTACTTCAAGAGTTTTCCTCAGATGAATAATAAATACTGATTCAATTCCATGATTCTGGAATTTTGGGATTACACCCATCAGAAGAACTTTAGCCCTTGTTATGGTTTTGAGTTTTTTTAATAGAAGGAATTTTAGCTTGGTTAACAGATTAAGTTTGCCATTAAGATGTTTAAGTATTTGATTCATATCGGGAAACATAAGAAAGATTGCAATCGGCTTTTTTTCAAAACATGCAAGCCAGATAAACTCTTCATCAATTATAGGCTTTGCCTTCTTCAGTACAGTATTTATATAATCCGATTCGAGGGGTTCAAAATTAATTTTAAACGAAGCCCAGGCTTCATTATATACTTTTGCAAAATCCTTTGTAAAATTGTCTTTATCTTTCCATGTGAAATGATGAAATTCATACCCCGGTTTATTTGATACCCATTCTGCAATTTTCATATACCTTTCCGAACCCTGGCTTTTAAGATCAAGATGGAAACCTTCCATTTTGTAATATGTCTGAAAACCATATGTTTCGAAAAGTTTACGGTAGTACGAAGGATTATAGGGTACTTCAAATGACGGATGGGTGAAACCATCTACAAGCAGACCCCAGTACTTATCAGTTTCCCCGAAATTTATTGGTCCGTCCATAGCTTCCATTCCCCTTGATAAAAGCCATTCTTTTGCCCTGTCAAACAGTAAAAAAGCGGAGGTATTATTGTCTATACATTCGAAGAAACCTATTCCACCTGTAGGCTGGTCATAGGACCATGCAAGATTATTGTCAATGAAAGCTGCAATTCTGCCTGTCAGATTGTTATTCTCATCTTCGAGAATCCATCGTTCTGCTTCGCCGTGTTTATAATATGGATTTTTTGCAGGGTCAAAGATTGCCTCTATCTCATTATCAAACGGGCATACCCAGGTTTTGTCATCTTTGTAAATAACTCTTGCTGTATCCAGGAATTTCATTCTTGTTTTCCTGTCAGTTACCCTGATAATTTTCATGCACAATAGTTTATTATTTCCGTTCACTACCGCAATATAAGAAAATCCGGAATTAATAAATGCAAATGGGATAATGGGTCAAATGATTAATATCCGTGAATCATTTCGATTCACTGGCTGAGGTAGGTTATTATTTTGAATATTGGATAATAATGAGAAAATCAGGTCCCTTTGAATATTTCACCAGAATTCAGCAGCAACTCTACATATTGAGCTCTCTTATAAACAAATGGATTAGCAGTAAGCCTGTTGTTTGAAAGCTTGCCTTTGAATTCATCTATACTTTTATAGTTTTTAACGTCCATCCAATCAGTTAATTCTCTTTTGATATTATTGATCTGTATCAGACCATTTTTATATATAGTGCTTACGATCTGCACGCAGGAAGCGCCTGAAAGCAATAGTTTAATTACATCTTCACCGCTGAATATTCCAAGGCTGCTGCAGATATCCGCTTTAATGTTACCGGATAATAGTCCGGCATATCTCAATGATTTCTTATAGTCACCCTTATTACTCAGATGTGAGGAGATAATGTGTTTTTCATTTATAATATCTATATCAGGCTGGAAGAAGGAATTGAAGAGTACAACCGAATCAGCGCCGGCGTTATCAAGCTTTTTTACAAAATTAAGAACATTCGAGTAGTCAGGACTCAGTTTTACGCTGATAGGAATTGAAATGTTCTTCCTGATCTCATTAAAAGTATGAATCTGTGAGTCTTCAATGAATTTTGCACTCTTGCTGAAATCGAAAGGTACCTGGTAAAAATTAAGTTCAATTCCATCGATACCGGTTTGGCTTAAGAGCTTTGCATAATTGATCCATGTTTCATTATCGATAGCGTTCAGACTGGCAATAAGTGGTATTGTTAAGCTCTCCTTCGCTTTCCTGATATTCAGAAGATGTTCATCGGGACCGGCATGTTCAATATTCGGGTGTATCTGAACCATTTCTGCATTAAGATCGTTGAATTCGTTGAGCCTTTCTTCCAGTTGAAAGCTCTCGAGTTGTATCTGTTCCTCAAATAGTGATTTGTAAACAATTGCAGCTGCCCCGAGTTCTTCGGCTTTTTTAAGAGAATCCAGATCCGTGACAAAATTAGAGGCTCCGATTATTATGGGATTGTTAAGTTCAATCCCCATGTACATTGTTTTAAGTTTGTTCATTGGTGTGTTTTTTACTTGTTAACGTCTTTTCCATAGAATCAACATTCATCATGATCCTCATCGAGATCGCTATGATCATCTCCTCCCAGGCTGTAATAGTTATTTTCTTCATCCTCAGTCCCTTTTAATTCCGACTCGTCATCCGGTTCTGAACCAGGGACATCCAGATCTTTGCCGGACACATCATCACTAAAATCCAATTCGTTATTTTTACCCGTTTTTAAATTATCAGCTGTTTCTTTGATTCTGGATGGATCCTCAGGGTCAATGCTTCCCTCTTTCTGATAATTGCCATAGATATCCTCCCCTTCAGGATATAAAGGGTATCCTTCCGGATTACTTACTAAAGGCTGATTTCTTTTCCGGCGGTGAAGTGTATCCTTTGCTGGTTTTTTATTCATCTGATTCTCAGTTTTGAAACGTACACCTGTTCTATCATTTCATAAAACAGGCTTTTAAAAAACTTATTCATAAACAACTTATTAAAAGTTATAATAAGAACAATCTCAATCATTCATTGTTCATATTTGCAGCTGTTAATTTATTAATGGAAGAGATTATTCAAGCACGATAGTTTTTAATCAAAAAACTTTATTTTTTCGCTACACAAATCCAGACAATAAAGTATCATGATCTGAAGTGTGTTATTTCTGGCAAAATCCTGCTTTATTAGGTATCTTAGTAAGAATATTTCCGGATTTAGCGGAAGACTTTACTATAAAATCTATTTTCAGTAATTTATTAAAAAACCGGTGTATGAAGAAAGCTTTATTTCTAACGCTATTTATTCTGACTTTGGCAAAATTTGCCGGCGCTACTGATCCATATGCAAAATGGACCAAAACGGAACTTACCCTTAATAACGGAATTGTCAGAAGATCTATAAAATTGCCATCGCCTGTGGGTAATTTTCTTACTACGTTTTACAAGCCGATAAATGGAAGTTTCAATTCATTATCAGAGGTATGTACTGATTTTCAGTTCGAGGTTGATGATACTATTTATTCAGGAAGAGGGCAATGGGAATTTGTAAAAATCCGGTCGATCACGGATAAGAATGAAGGGAACGGAGCTGCTGTAACTCTCAGCAGTCATGATAAAAAAATTGAGTTGACACTGAAGTTTTTAATGTACCCTAATTCTCCGGCTATCCGTAAAAGCCTGGTTGTTAAAAATTTAACGGATAAAAATATAAGGTTGGAATCAGTCGATGTGGAGAAGTTCGAAGTTCCGGGCTATTATCCTGTCACCTTTAGCTGGATTTTTCATGATTATGGAAGGAGACGGTATATTGGTCCTTATGACGGCGGTAAACAGGACGCTCTGATTATTGTTCACGACATGAACCGGGAGCAGGGAATTGTTCTTGGTAATGAAGCAACCGGTGTAATGAAACATACTTCTGTATTCTATGAAGCTCAGGATATATGTCTCGGTCTGACTCACAGGAATTCTCTTTTTCCTTTTCGTAAGTGGATTGAAAAAGGCGAATCGTTTGAGACTCCTCAGGTCTTTACCATGGTGTATAACCAGCAAAAAACTCCTGATGAGATCTTAAATGTTGCTGTTCCGGATTTTGTAAGGAGATATATGGGAATCAGGCTATCAGAGCTTAAGGAGAAACCAACATTTGTATACAATACCTGGGAACCATTTTATAAGAACATCAGCGAGAAACTGGTGATGGAAGTGGCTAAAGCTGCCGCGGAAGCAGGTATGAAGGAATTTATTATCGACGACGGCTGGCAGGACAGTTACGGAGACTGGGGAATTGACATGAAGAAATTCCCCAATGGACTGAAACCCGTATTTGATTATATTAAGTCGCTTGGCATGAAACCAGGGCTCTGGGTAAGCATTGGCAGCGCAAGTCCCGAAAGCAAAGTATACAAGGCGCACCCCGAATGGTTTGTTACTGATATTAACGGCAGGCATACTTCCCTACATGCCCCGAATGACAAAGAAAAATTCACTGCATGTTTTGGTACGGGCTGGTATGATTATATTAAGGCGATTCTTCTCAAACTTTCAGTTGAATATGGCCTGGAATATTTCAAACTTGATTTTGCGGTAGTAACAAGCGCTTATACTTATGATCATATCCAGTCAGGATGTTATTCGGAAAATCACCCGGGCCATAAAGATCATAATGAGTCGCTTTACACCAATTATGAGCGTTTATGGCAGCTTTTTGATGAACTTCATGCTGCAAAACCCGGACTTTTCATTGATTGCACTTTTGAAACGATGGGAGGGACTCAATTAATAGATTATTCACTTTTGAAACATGCGGAAGGTGACTGGCTCTCAAATTTTGAAGGCACAGCAGGTGAAAAGACAGATATCAGGATTCGTAATATGGCGTGGTGGCGTTCTCCTGCAATTCCGGCAACATCTCTTGTAATAGGGAATCCACAAATGCAGGATTCTGGCTGGGAGACCCACATTAAATCTATTGCAGGAGCTCTGCCGATTATGCTTGGAGACCCCAGGAAACTATCGGGAAGCGACCTTAAAAGTTACCGCAGGTACGCGGATTGGCTTCAGCAAATGGAAGATAAATACAGCATCATGAGTTTCCGACAGGATCTGCCGGGATTTGGAGAACCGATGGAAGGAATGTGGGATGGATTCCAGCGCATCAATACAGAGACTAAGACGGGTGGAATTATCGGCGTCTTCAGACATGGATCTGTTGAAGCAAGACGAATTGTCACCGTGAAATATCTGGATCCTGCAAAAATGTACCGGGTAAAAGCAGTTACCGGTGATATAATCGCAGAATTAACCGGGAATGAGTTACAGGAAAAAGGATTTGTTTTAAATCTTGAAGGGAAATACTCAGGGGAAATTTTTGAGGTCAGCGTTCAGTAAGAATATTTGAAGTTTTCTTAATTGAGCGATGAAAATCCACTGATTATATCTGTCAGAAATGAAGGCAGAATGCCAAGGAACAAAATACCAGCTACAATAATAGCAAGAACAATATTACCTATAGCAGGTATGTTGATCTGATCCGTCCTTTCTGAAACACTAAACATGGTTTTTATTACCCTGAGATAATAATATAAACTTATTACACTATTTATTATCAGGCTTATAACCAGAACCCACAAACCTGATTTTAGGCCTGCCAGCGCCAGGTAAAATTTGGCAATGAACCCGGCTGTAAGTGGAATCCCTGCCAGGGAAAAAAGTGTCAGTGAGAGGACAATGGCAATCCATGGGCTTCTGCGGAAAAGACCTTTAAGATCTTCAATATCTTCTGCATCCCGTTCGCATACTGAAAGAATCGAGATAACACCAAATGCACCAAGAGTGGTTATCATATATGAAATGAGGTAAAAAATTGCTGCCTGAAGGCCATCTGTAGTTCCGGTGAGCAACATGATCAGAAGATAACCCAGATGCGCAATTGAGGAATATGCCAGCAGTCTTTTAAAATTTGTCTGTTTCAAAGCAAGCAGGTTGCCTGTGAACATGGATAGTATTGCAAGAGCAGAGATAATAAATATTATACTATTATATTGATAACCACGGATTTCGAAAAAAAATCTTAAAGCTATTGCCAGGACTGACCCTTTGGAAATAGTGGCAATAAATGCTGAAACAGGTGCGGGAGCTCCCTGATAGACATCCGGTGTCCACATATGAAACGGCACAAGCGCCAGCTTAAACCCGATGCCCACAAGCATCATTCCGGATCCTGCAATCAGCAATGGTGAAAACCCTGATAAAGCGATGGCTGATGAGATACCCTTAAAACTCATAGTTCCTGTCAGAGCATATATTAATGACATCCCGAATAGCAGAAATGAGGTTGCTACCGAAGCAATAACAAGGAATTTGACACCAGCTTCAATGCAATAATCACGGGTTTTCAGGTATGCCACAAGCACATATAGCGAAATGCTTAAAGTTTCAAGGCCCAGGAAGAATGTTATGAAGTGATTCGCAGTTATAAGTACGGAAGCTCCCAGGGTCGCAACAAATAGTATAATAAAGTACTCTTCTCTTTCACCTCCCTGTTGATTCAGGTAGATATAAGAAAGAATTGTAATAAGAAAACCAACACAGTAAACAGTACCAAGCATCAAAATGCTGAAATTATCAATAACCAGCAAAGGTTCAAACTTATGAGGCAGTACAATAAAAAGTGACAGAAATGCTGCAAGGAACATAAATAATGAAAAGCTATAAATCACCTTATAATTTCTGGAAACTGTAATTGTCAGCATAATAACGATTGGTGCACTTGCAACAATCAGAAATGGAGTCAGACACCGGAAATCAAGTATTGTCATAAAACGCGTTTATAATTGTCAGAGTTGCTTGCTTCCTGAATCCAAAACTTATCAAATGATTCATACTCAGGCATATTTCTTCCCGTTTTCATTGATTGTTCTTTGTTTTTGAGTGTTTTCAGTAATGACGGTTTCGCAGTATTGATTACCGACTGAGGGAATATTCCGAGGTAAACGATAACAATAACCATCGCACCAAGGACAATGGATTCCCGGAGTGAAAGATCTTTCATTTTGAGTCCGGAATTTTGCTTTCCGTAAAAAACTTTTTGCATAATCCTCAGGGCATAAATTGTACCGGCAATAAGTCCGGCACTTGCCATACAGGCGAAAAGAATGCTGGATTTAAAAACGCCCGAAAGTGTAAGGAACTCTGCAATGAAATTTCCCAGCCCGGGAAGGCCGAGAGAAGCCATTACAAAAACCAGTCCTATACCACCCATCACCGGGATTTGATGCCATAATCCGCCCATGTTTTTCAGATCGCGTGTATGCATCCTTTCATAAAGTTGCCCGGCAATAATAAATAAAGCGCCGGTGCTTATTCCATGTGC
>Ga0182021_10001346_pt1 | contig 28008 bp, 29 predicted proteins | sample 612E3MmetaG_FD_120493 | JGI IMG/M metagenome (GOLD analysis project Ga0182021, IMG submission 120493) | Permafrost microbial communities from Stordalen Mire, Sweden - 612E3M metaG (Illumina Assembly) | ecosystem: Environmental > Terrestrial > Soil > Wetlands > Permafrost | place: Sweden...
AGTTAGCTTTTTTAATTTGTGTTTGGTTTTGTTTGGTTATGTTTGGTTAATAAAAGAAATTGTAGGCACAATTTAAGTACAGTGAAACGGATTTCATACCCTATTAAATAAAAAAAGGGCCTCCACTGGAGGTCCTTTTTTATTGCTGGAAGCAAGACTATTGTAAAAAAGAATTCTTCTTAGAAATAGCGTCTAGGGAATAATTTCGACCCGAGAGAAATCCCTGAATGGCAATTTAGGTATAAAGGGAAATCAAAAAACAACTTCCGCTTGAAGTCTATTTTGGTCTGTCTACTTTACAAAAACTTTACAATTCAATAATTCAACAAGGGTCTCAATTCGAGGCCCTCGTGGGAATTTTCTGACCCGCGTGAGTCCCATATTTTCATATAGTTATAAGGAGAAAATCCTTTATAATTCCTTTTTCTTATGTAATTATTGAAAAGAATTTATTCCACTCAGACCTTTAGATGTTGGGCATCTTCATATTAGTCACGATCAAGAAAATGAAAAAAATTAATCAAATTTAAGAGGAGGCTAATATGGCAAGAAAGAAATGTTTGCTGGTCTTAGTTCTGGTGGTTTCATTGGCTGTGGTTGCTTTTCTTGTGAGTGATGCATGTGCCTGGAAAGCCATAAAGCCGATATGTGATACAAACGGAAAAGTCACTGGCTGGCAGGACGAGCAGATCCCGGATAACCGGGTTCCTATGGGGGTGAATGAGGTCCAAACCGCTGTCGGCGTATTTGGTTTTCCGAAGGAAGAATACGGGTTGAAGATTACCCCGGAAGAAGCTCAGGTGGATACGTCAAAACCAGTGCCTCCTTTAAGCGTCAAAGTTGCCCCAGGTGATGAGCTGCCCACCAGTGGGCCATGGAACGGGCGTTGTTATCTTCAGTACCAAACGAGTTACCTTGGGATGGAACTTAAACCTCTCAAGGATTATTGCGGAGATTTTCAGTTTGACCTTATGGATAAGGAAGGCCTGACCCGAACCAGGAAAGTCTATCAATGGCGGAGACCCTTTTACGGTGAAGGAGGATTCAGGTCCAAAGAGATGGTGTACTTTTTTGAGCCTTCGGACCTCCGGGGATTTTCCATCACCGTATGGAAGCCGGTAGACGAGGCGCAAGCGGATAACAGCTGGATCTATCTTCCGGCAATGCGGAGGATTCGACGGATTACCGTTTCTCAAAAAATGGAGTCCTTTGGAGGAATGGATGTGACCTATGACCAGATGGACCGGGCCTCCGGTATGTGGGATGCGAAGATTGCCGGTGAAATAGACCTCTATGTTGATAAACCCCCCCTCAATAATTGTTTCGGAACTGAACCACATCGGGGTTTACTTGATGGAAAACATTGCGTGATAGTGGAAATGACCCCCCGGAACAAAGACTGGCCGATAAGCAAAGAGCTCCTGTACTTTGGTAAGAAGGACGCGAATTTGTACTACGAAGAAACCTACGATAAAGGCGGCCAACTGATAAAGATTCTTCTTCCTTTTTTTGGGCACATGTACCCAAAACAGCCCATGTATTGGACCTTTGGAGACTGGTATGCCAATGACCTCCGCACTGGCCACAAAACCTTTCTGTATTTCCCGGAAATTGACAAGGCAGGCAACAAGGTTTTGGACTATAAGAAACGCGACTGGTCCAACTACGTGTTCTGGTATGACACCGGGTATTCTGATGATTACCTTTCCCAGAAATTCATGATGACCGGAACTCGATAACCTAAGGTTGGTACAACCGCTGGGTAGTAAAAGATTAATCTCCGAAAAAAGGAGGAGGAATTATGATAGTCAACCAAAGAAAATTCATTGACCAATCCACAATTTTCCACTTATAACGGCATTGATAAAGTCGATGCTGGCCAAAACACGAGTGACTAAACGATATGGTATATGGCAGAAAGGAACTAAGCTGCACTGTGTGGAATCTGGAACGGAATGTTTTTTCCCAGAAAGCCACTTGTGGAAAAGCGGGGCTCTAATACGGGAGAACTCAGTGTGACCGACAATCTGAGACAACGAAAGGAGGTTTGTTAGTGGCTGGATTAAGAAAAATTATCCTTCTCATGGTTATAATCGTTGGTATATTTTCCACAAAGGATATGGTCTTTGGTGAGGTTTTGACCCCGGTGGCGACAGTGATTAATTTTTATACTGCTCTTCAGAATGGGCATTTCGAACAGGCCTATGGCTACCTTTCCTCGAAAATGAAAGGGAACAAGACCAAAGAACAATGGGCGGTAGACACGAAGAATCTTTTCGAGTCAGGGGAAGTGGTTATTTTGGAATTTAAAGTATCCCCAGCGAAAGTAGAAGGCGATAAGGCTATGGTTCAAGTTTGGAATAGATCGAAGGATATGTTGAATCCAGAGGGCTTGGTGGAATATGAGACTGACCATCTCACACAGGAAAACGGGGTTTGGAAAATAGATGAGACTGTGGTATCAACCGAAAAGTGAACTAAGACCCATGGTGCCTAACTTTCTATTATATTCTTGGAGGGTGCGCTGTTCATCCAAACCTTGGGTTTCTCTTGACCTGCCCCTGAAAGAAGCACCACTTTTAAAGTTAGAATTATGCCTTTTTGAGGGCTCAACCAAGGTCGTTTTTTATTGCTGTAAGAAAGGCTATTTTAAAAAAGAATTCTTTTTCGTAAAAGGTTCTTGGTTGCCAGGGCTAAGCTGATATGGAAAAATTTACCTGGAAAGACGGGGGAAAAACCATAGCTCCTGGGGCAAAAACCGATCAAGACATGGTGAGTATAGGCAGAACACCTAGTGCGGTAACACTGTCGATTTCAGACGTGCGATCTTCCAGTATTTTATGATAACTGACCAAGTTTATTGCTTAATTAATAATCTGTGAGTGTACCAAGGAATGTGTATGGCTTCCCCTTATGACTACCAGAATTCAATTAAGGATGAGATTGCCAACACAATAAAAAAGGTTAGCCAATTATCGAGAGGGCCTTCGAGAGGATCGGGATTAGGAGTACAGGTCAATGTCGGAGTTGGCATCTTGAGTTTGCCTCAATCCACTGAAGATCGTGGCACGATTCGTTAATTGCCGCTTAATCCGACTCAATCTTCCCAAGATGAACAGTGTAAAGTCATTGAGGTCGCCGATAAGGCAATCCCGAAGTTTCTCCCTGATAAACCGAATTTACTCGTGGTCGTTGGTTACCTACTTTTTGTATCACCTCGTGAATTGCCTCAAGGCATAGTCGAGCCAAAAGTAAAGAGTGAATTATCAGATGGCCGTTTTTCCAATTTAGGAGGAGTGCTCATATTTGATTTTGACTTTGGGGAAAAAGCTATTGCCTATCCAGCTGCATTTATAGAAAATCCCGCAGCTATTGAGCTTTGTAAAATTCCTATAGATGTAGCTATGGGTCTCTCAATGGGAAATCAAAAGGCTTTTAGATGTCAGTAGGGTACCATAACCTGTGGGATACGGTGGAGACATTCATAAAATTATTACATTCTTAACAACGGCGCCTTAGGCGGATCAATATAATTATTGTTTCGTGAATGTGAAAGTGGAGTTAATGTGAAGGCACACATTTCAATCCATTCCCTTGAAGAACTTGAGGGAGAAGCTGCCAACGCAATTGAGATCTATGAAGATGCGCCTGATGGGGCGAGTCCAGAGTATGACGATGATCCTCATCTAGTTGAAGATGGAATTTTGGTCGTCGGCACCGATGAGTTGGAAGTTGAGGCAGACTTCCCTTTGGGTGACTTCCCACAGGAGTTGTCTTTCCCCGTCACTTTCATTGGATGGGACGAGACAGAGGAACGTATGGCCGCTGCTCACGGTCTCGAGACCCATTTAACCATCACCTTAATCAAGAAATGGCAGAGCAAGTCAGGCAAGAACATAGCACTGTACGGCGTCGCGGCGGTTCATGGATTTAAAAGAAGAAAACCGAACATCTATTTGACCTTTTTTTGTCAGGGGAAAAAGAGTTTCGCTATGCTGAACAAGTAGCATTTTTATTCCGTCATGAGTAGATGCGTCCTTGATAGAGGAAGCGATGAACTGAAACATCTAACTCAACAACCTGAAAAAACCCGTGTTGATCGCAAAACTACCTCTCCGGAAAAGTGGTTTTTCTACAGGCTTGTTAGGCCAAAAAGTGAGAACTCATAATGAAAAAAATAGATAAATATAAACCTGCTGTCACGAACAATCTTCTGTTATTTCTAGCAGGGATTGTTTGGGAATGTGTTGGTATAATGCTTTTGTTTTTGGCCTTTTCATGGCTATCAACAGCTTCTAACATAAATTTTTATTTATTTGCGAGTGCTGGAGTAGTATTAGCGTTATTGGCTCACCATTTTGGATTTTTAATGATAGTAGATAAAAATTTGAAAAGAATCCTTCTAATGACTGAGAAGAAATGCTTATTTTCCTTTATTCCTTGGAGGAGTTATCTGATTATTGTTTTCATGATCACAATGGGAGCAATGCTGCGCCATTCAGTAATTCCGAAACAATATTTGGCGATTGTGTATATAGGTATTGGATTGGCTCTCATATTGTCGAGTGTGAGATATATGAGAGTCTTTTTTAGAGAAATTAGAAGACAAAAATTGGCCTAACCCCTTAATCCAGCAGAGGCTAACGACCGCCGCTGATCACGAAGTTGAGCCTGAAGGAAAAGGTAAAATGATTGTACAATAACCGCAGTTCAAAAATGGTTGTCACTGAGGAGGCCGTCCGGCAGTTGAAGTTGCCAGAGACCTCGGGGTTCATGAGAACCTGCTTTACAATTGGCGGCGAAAATATCTGGAGGACACGGCCCATGCCTTTCCGGTAGTTCGAAAACCGTCAACCTCGCGCTGACCCTGCTGCCGTTCGCAGGCATCGCCTTCTTGTGGTTTATCGGCGTGTTGCGTGCCCGGGTGGGGGTCTACGAGGACCGATTTTTTGCTACCGTTTTCCTCGGCAGTGGACTTTTGTTTTTGACCATGCTCTTCGCCTTTTCCTGAGCCCACACTGAGGAAGAAGTAAAAAAACAAACCCACCACCGCAGCAGTAATAATTTTCATTGTATGAGAACTTTTCATTTTTTGGATCTATCTGTGGTGAAGACGCGGGCCGCCCACTCGGATAGCCCGCGTGTTTTACAATTGAATCATTTCACTTTCTCAATGGGTGGCAGCGGCCAGCTCTTGTCAAAGTAGGCTTCGGTGGGTGCATAGAAGCGGAACAGCGTGAACCAGCCCCGGCCAGGAACCGTCGGCATTCTTGACTAGGCCCATACGCGAGGAGCGGTCGGCGATTAGTTCCTTGGTCACGATGAAGCTGCGGGTGTCCACGTCGTAGAGCGTGACCGACCAGAACTGTTTGGCAGGCGCATTGGGCGGCACATGCAGGCGGTAGTTCTTGCCGCCATCGAAACGGCTGCCGTCGGACGCAAGTTAGTAGGCGAAGCAGGTTTCGAACCTACGACCTCCGGCTTGTAAGGGCGGGTGGCGTACTCATCGGGGAGTGATAAGATACGTTGCCAAAAGCCCTTAACTTTTGCCAACGTATCCAGTATTTTCATCATACAATGACAATTCTGGATACGTTCTGGAGGGCAGAAAATAAAAAGTGGGGAGAGAATGGGGAGAGAATGACAATAAACAGAAAAATAAAAGGAGCTGCCGATCATTTAACAATCAGTAACCCCTTGATTTTACAAGTGCCGGAGGCCGGACTTGAACCGGCACGGAGCTGAGCCCCGGGGGATTTTGAGTCCCCTGCGTCTGCCAATTTCACCACTCCGGCTAAATCAATATTTCTATTTTATAAATTTTTCCCTCAAATTGTCAATCCTTAATTTAATGCCTTTTAAAAAACCAGGCATTATCTTTTTAATTATTTTTTCCCAATGCGCACGCATCTTTTCAAAATAGTGCCACCTTTTTGTTCCTGAAATTTTCTTACGAATGATCTCTCAATTTCAAAAAATTCATCAAAAAAACTGCTTTGGTTTCCATTGATCCCTACCCAGCTTAAGGGCAATCACGCCCGCCGCGGTTTGGGCATGACGATGCCTCTTAACACGTGGATCTTGAGATCCTGTTCGGGGCCAGCCGAAAACTCCACTCCACTTGGTGGGGTCTGGGAAGGTAATGTTGTCCAACTGCCCGCTCTTTCCATTGACGCAAAAATTAAGCTGATCTCTGATTATTTAAATCTAATCCGAGCACAGAAGAACAACAACATGGCAACCTGAAAGAATCTTCGCGTGCTATTCCAGGGGGGGGGTAAACGCATCATCCTTGCAATATTCTCCAACCGCATGGTAGTCCTGAAATATGAGATAGCCATCTTGTCCTATTAATTCAAACAGAGAGCCAAGTGGTCGCCGTATTTTAATAGATGCATCGAGCCAAAGAACCGATTGATAGCCTCGCTTTTGAGCTTCATAAAAACAAACCGGCTTAAAAGCCCAGGGTGTCTGCTGGTGAATTGGAAAGCCATCAGGATAATGTTTATCCCAAGAAATAAAATCGCCCTGAAACGTGTGCCGACCAAGGTCCGCTTTATAATCCGCGCATTGCCACGCGGAAAGTCCTGGAATAAGGCCTCGGGGTGATCCCAAAGGGCGTAGCCCACATTCCCAAGGCTGATTACACGCCTGCGTTGATTCATCACAGCGTTATCCATCTCTTTTAAGTCCAGCCCTCCGTCGCCAGGGAATCATGAAGTTCATCCGGGTCTTGTCGGCAATGATATTCCAACCGGCTTGATTCCGCGTGCGCCTTGCTGTAAGGAACGCCGGTTGCCATGCGATTCCGCTCATGCAATTCATGCAAAAGCACGTAGCCGCGTTCAAAATCTTCGATGGCGTCATCGATCCACACTTCATTGGGCGGCACGAACTCATAAACGTAATCGTGCCCTCCGGCGGTAAAGTCGATATCGAAAACGCTGCGCACCAGGCGACCATTTACGATCCACACAGCAAGGTCATTCTCGAGTTTCTTCCACAGTCGTTCGTGGACATCGTGGCCATCAGGAAGTTTCTTGTTATGATGGGTGACCCGAGTTACGTCGCCGGCCCGCCGACGCTCCTTTCGTTCCGCCCGGTCAGCTTCCTCCAGAGCCTTATCATATGGCGCACCTTTCGCCATCAGGCGATGTTCCACCAGCAGGTGTTCAATAAAAAACTTGCGTTCCTCCTGTTCGGCTTCCTGGTCAAGCCAAAGCTCATGCACGGGGATATACGGATACCGGTAATGCTGACCGAAATTCGTGAACTCCTCATCAATGTGACCCCGGACATAGCTGCCGTCAACAACCCAAACTTGTAGGCCACCAATTATTTCATCTTTGCGTAAGTAAGGCGGTTTGAAGGACGTTGCCATATGCGATCTCCTCTTGAAATTTTTGTTTGAGTTTTCTAACAAAGCAATAAAGCACTTTCATGGGTCTGATAAACCTATCCATAACCGAGGTCGGCAAGCCGATCCTCGCTGATGCCGAAATAATGCGCAATCTCATGCACCACCGTCTTTTCGATCTGCCGTTCCATTTCCTCGATCGTATCACACAGTTCCTCCAAGGGCTCTTGAAACAAAAAGATTGTATCCGGATACAAGGGCGGTGCTGTTACCGAACGCTTTTCCAGGGAGACACCCCGGTAAATTCCCAGCAGCGTCTCATTTGGAAGCAGGCCTATTTCTTGAAGCAGCGCGAGAGAAGGGCATTTCTGGACAGCAATTAAAATGTTCTCAAGGTGTTGCCGAATCTCACGGGGGATGCGGCCGATCGAGCGCTTAACGATTTTGTCGAATTCCTTCTGGCTCACTTTCACTGGATGCCTGATAGCATATGAGAGGTGCTTCCACGTTATTTTACCTTGTTGGGCATTTACCTGAGCGTTTAATGATCGATAAACAACGCTTCTAAACCAGGCTCTTTCGTGCCCCCTTGTATCACATAGAGATAGCCCAAGAGCCGGGCATAATTATCCAGGTCAGAATTGAAAAAATAGGTTGCCTCATAATGCCTCATAATGCATGTTTTCGTCAATGAATCTAATTCGTAAAGCCTTTATCTTATCTGCAGTCGCAGCTTCGATCTTTCCAAGCCTTTTTATTTCTTTACCGTTGATAACGCGGGTAACCTGGAGTGCGTCATCAGTCTTTTTAAGAAGCACTTTCCCGGAATCTGTTTTGTTTGAATCTGGCAACCTGCCGATAAGGTGGTGCGTGCCTCCCAGAAATGCGTACAAAGCCTCTTCTTCACCGCTACTCTCAGAACCGTGCGCCCAAATGGCTGAGGTAGAAATCGCGAGCAGAGCGAAGGCTAAACAAAATTTTTTCATATTCATCCTCAGATACCTAACAGTAATCCATTAAAGGATAACCCCTGCCTTCCCGCTCTCGGTTAATCCTTTTTCTTCGGATCACTCAGATAGTCGCCCAGAAGCCCGCGGCTGTGTTCATCATCATGGCAGTACACACACAAGTTTTCCCAGTTGGAGCCGTCAGCAGGGTTGTTCATGTGGTTCCCGTCTTTGTGATGCACGGTCAGAAGATGCCTATCCTTTGGGTCGAACTCTCTGCCGCATTTGGCGCAAATAAGACCGTGAATCTTAAGCGAGCGCTCCCGGTAGTCGCTGCCGGAAACAGGAAGGTGCTTCCGCAGCTCCCTGACTATCTCTTCCACGGGCTTGTCTTCGCCGGTCTTTTCCGGCCATCGTGTTTTGCGCCTGCCCCCGTACATACTCCCCATAGTGCTTATCCTCCTAAAAAATAGAGAACTGCAGAGGCATTCTGCCTCTTTTCATCGCTGTTATTACATCTCACTCACAGTCAGTCGCTCAATTTTGTCACCTTGTTTAATGGTATCCACAACCTCCACCCCTTTTACCACCTTACCGAACACCGTGTGTTTCCCGTTGAGATGCGGCTGGGGCGAGTGAGTAATAAAAAACTGGCTTCCGTTGGTGTTCGGCCCGGCGTTGGCCATTGAGATCACGCCCCGCTCGTGGATAAGCGGGTTTCCCGCGCATTCATCCTCAAACTGATATCCTGGCCCGCCTCGTCCCGTGCCGTTCGGATCGCCCCCCTGGATGACAAAGTCTGGTATCACCCGGTGGAATATGACTCCATCATAAAAACCCTCCCGCGCCAAAAAAATAAAGTTATTGACGGTCGTGGGCGCGTGAAGCGGATAAAGCTCTATCTCGATTGCTCCTTGGCTGGTTTCCATTGTGATGCGGTATGTTTTCTGCTGATCGATCTGCATTGCGGGTGGACTGTTCCATTGCTTTTTGGCCATCTGGTTCCTCCTTGGTTTAATTGCTTTTAACGGTCAACGGTTCAACAACTGCCTTCAAAGAAGGTTCAACGACTCTTGCTATACAAAAAGTTTATGCGCGTTCTCCGCCCTCCCCGTGAAGAGCGTGGCCGGCTACCCATCCGGTTGAAAAAGCAGCCTGCAAATTAAAGCCACCGGTATCAGCATCAATGTCAATAAGTTCGCCGGCAAAATATAAACCTTTAACCAACTTTGATTCCATGGTTTGGGGATTAATCTCGTTGATGCTAATCCCTCCTGAGGTTACAATCGCCTCGTCAAATGACCGGTACCCGGTTACCTCGAACAAAAACTCCTTCAGGAGCATCCGCAACCGTTTCCGTTCTTCGACCGTAATCTGGTTCAATTCTTTTTGTTCTGCAATTTTTAGTTTTTCGATAAACACCGGCATCAATTTTCTCGGCAACAGCTTTTTTAATAAACTTTTAAAGCTTTGTCTACTGTTTTCGTTTATTTCCCTGAGGAGCCTTTTATCCAAGGTTTCATGGTCAAGCGCAGGCTTTAAATCTATAGAAAGAACTACCTTTTGTTTTTCCTGAAGGAGTTTTACTACGTTCCCGCTCAAAGAAAGAATGATCGGCCCAGAAACCCCAAAATCAGTAAACAGCATTTCCCCAAACCGCTCATCAACCTTTTTGTTATTAACCAATATTTTTGCTTTAACATTTCTCAAGCTCAACCCCTGAAGTTTTTTTGCCGTGTCCCCTTTGGTTTCAAGCGGCACTAAGGCCGGCAAAGCTGGGGTTACTGTTTGACCGAGGTGTGCAGCAAGCTTAAACCCCATGCCACTCGAACCAGTCCTCGGATACGATTTCCCCCCCATTGCCAGAAGAACATTATCGGCTTGTATTTGCATAGGGTGGCTGACTTTACCCTCAGCAGGATTTTTTTTATTAATGGCGAGAGAAAATTTTCCGTTCGGCAATTTTGAAATGCCGGTTACCTCAGAATTGACTGCGAGAGGGATTTTTAAAGACTTTACCTTGTTAAGCAATGCCTCGACAATTTCCCCAGCGCTATCCTTCTGCGGAAAATAACGCCCGCCTTGCTCAAGCTTGAACGTAACGCCGAGCTTTTCAAAGTACCGGAGAAGGTCAGCATTAAAAAATTCCGCGAACGCAAACTTTAAGAACCGTCCGTTTTTGCCGAAATGGGAAAGAAACTCATCTAACGAAGCATCATTGGTAATGTTGCAGCGACCCCTGCCGGAGATTCTTAGCTTCAGGGCCGGCCGCGGCATCTTTTCCAGAATCACTATTTTCCGCGAGGGGTTATAGCTCTCAATACCAGCAATCAAACCTGCCGGCCCCGCGCCAACAATAACGACGTCGTAGTGATTTGCAAACATTACTAATAATCAGTTAAAGCAACATCGATACCTGTCATTCCCGCGAAAGCGGGAGTCCAGATCGAAACGACTGGATCATCGATATCTTTATTTCTAACAATAGTATAAGAAAAGGCTTAGTGGCAGTATACAAAAAAAGGCGGGGCATTTCAATGATAAGTTTGCCATGCAAAGCGCAATCGGGATAACTATCCATCTGGGCAAAAATCAAGCTCTTTAGACTTGCCCTCTTTGTTTTTGCCAGGCGTTTTTTACCGCCCTTTCCACTTTTCCCGATAGAAAATTTCCTCCAGAGGCTTTCTCTTTTTTGCCGGGGTTATATCCTCCTCTTTCGGGTAGCCCACGCCCAGCAGGGCAAGAACTTTTATTGTTTGGGGGATTTCCAAAATTTTTTTGATCTTTTTTTCATGAAACCAGCCAATCCAGCAGGTGCCCAGGCCAAGCTCGGTAGCCTTGAGCACCATATGTTCCATGGCAATTCCGAGATCTATCTGATAGTATTCAATGCCGGTTATCAGGCTCCCTATCCGGTTAGCTAAAATATCAAGCTGGGAGCAACCGGCGATGATGAGCGGCGCGGTCTCTAGCCACGAGTTGCTTACAACTGGACGCATGCCTTCTTGAGCGATCTTTTGGATAAGAGTGCGCTCAGTGACCGCAATAAACCGCCAGGTCTGGCTGTTGCAGGCAGAGGGCGCTACCCGGGCGGCTTCGAAGATGGCTTTGATATCTTCCTCTTTTACCGGCTGAGGAGCATAATCCCTGACCGATCTGCGCGCTTCTAAAATTTCATCTAACGTCATGGTATGTTAATCCGTCATTTTATTGTATTAAAAAGGGTAAAGTTTGATTATTCGGGCCTAATATACTGATAAGTAGGTTTATCGACCATTTCTTAAAATCCCGTATTTTTCACTTGAACATCCCGGACAGTGAAATTGCATCCCTTTAATGATACCACTGCAGGTTTGGAATTTCAAACTTTATCCATTTGCAACAGATCATGCAGAAAGTTTGCGGAAGAAATTTAAAAAAACCCAGAGGCTATGCCGGAGACTTGCTGTGCCTATGCCAACTATAATGACAGGAGTGGAGAAAAACATAAAGAAGTGATAATCGCTGAAATATATGGAAACCCAGATGCGAAGCCAGCTATTAGGTTTCACTTGGAATTTCGGTTGGAATTGGTCTTCATTCCGGGCTTGCTTTCGCTTGACCAAGAGTGCAAGCGCCTCAACCCACGCGCCTTAGGATAATGTTTTATTTTGCTGGGGCAAGGACGACGTCCTCGATCAGGCTGATGTCGTCCTTGCCCCTCTCATTCTCCCAAGTCGAGTGGATTTTTTATTTACACTATTTCATTATTATTGACTTTTTCCCTTCCACGGGTTAAAAGAAAGAAAATTATCAAAACCCAGAAATCAACAGCCGAGGCACAAAAAATGAGTGCCCCTTAGAAAGGGAGTTCAAGGAGTTATGAGAATTAAAACACGGCCGGATTGCCGAACAAGAAAAGGCGACCGGTCTTTTTTTTTGAGAGGAGACATACGATTTGGAGGATTTTTTTATAGCCCTGGGGTAAAAAACAGTTCATAAAATGTTTTGGGTTAAGAGGACTATGTTGTTTTTCACGGTGACACATTCATTGGTTCAACTTTCAAAAGGAGGCCCGGAAGATGAGGAGATGTAAATGCTGTATCATGCCGGAGACGGTGGGCGGGGTCACATTTAACGAAGAGGGGGTTTGCAACTTTTGCCAGTCCTACCAGGAACCTGAGCTCTTTGCCAGAGAAGCATTAGATCGGATAGTATCCGAGGTTAAGAGTAAAAATAATGCTTATGATTGTATTGCCCCGATGAGTGGCGGCAGAGACAGCACCTATGTTCTGTATTTAGCAAAGAAGCTCTTAGGGTTAAAAGTCTTGGCAGTTAATTACGATAATGAATTCAGAAATGACCAAGCAGTGGTCAACATGAAGAAGGCATGTGGCATACTCGATGTTGATTTTTTTTCGATACGTTCCAAAAGAGACATTGCGACAAAAATGGTGAAACACAATATGCTCTGTTCTGACCTGACAAGAGTTTTAGGAGTATGCCGCGCCTGCACCTACGGATACCGGAGCATTGTTTATAGCACTGCCGTCCAACATAAAGTGCCTTTAATATTGTGGGGTGATTCTCAGTTGGAGAGCACAAAAAAGCTGGAGCAGAAGGCTAAGCAGATGGCGCGACAAAAGCAAACGCGAACACCGAGGTTCTTTAACTCCGATTTTTATAAGTACGAATATTTTTTCTTATTGCAAAGAATGGAATTTCCGATGCCGGGGAAGATTTTGCCCACCAGGTCTACTGCGTTGAAAAGGAAAGACATAAGGCAAATTTCTGTGTTTGATTACATTCCCTGGAATCGCATGACAATTAAAGAAACCATAACCAATGAACTTGGCTGGGAAAAGCCTGCGGGCAGCGTATCAACGTGGAGAACTGACTGTCGGCTTGGTGCGGTAGTCAATTATTGTTTTTCAAAGGTATACGGTTGCACTAAAAATTGTTTAGGATTTTGCTCGATGGTACGAGCTGGGCAAATGGACAGGGAAGAAGCGTTGCGAGAAGAAGAGCAGATGTTGGCAATAGTCCACAAAGGCGAAGAACTAAAACGACTCCTGAGAGACAGAATCGGATTGTCGGAGAAAGAGATGGCAAAGGTTTTATCTCTTAAAACTATCAGGCTTAATGATCCCGGAAGCAGAAAGAATCCCCGTTGCGATCGGGAGGTCGAATAACGATCCTTCCTTTTTAATATCCGCAGGAGCCAGATTAACGGCTATCCTCCGTTCCGCATATTCGTATCCGGCATTTTTTATCCCCGCCTTCACGCGGTCTTTGCTCTCTTTGACCGCTCCTTCCGGAACCCCAACCGTCGAAAAAGCCGGTAACCCGAGAGCAATATCCACTTCTACTTCAACCTGGCAGGCATCAATGTCAAGGATAGCTACGCTTAAAACTTGGGAAAGCATAATCCCCCCTGTTCCCTAAAAAAGCTTGTATTTGTTCATCGTCAGTTACCATAACCTGTTAATTTTGCAAGCTTCTTTATTTCCAAGAAAAAGGGGGTGGGCTTCATTCTCCTTCGTGTGCTGTATTATTATTTAACCATCAGAAAATAGAAAGTTTTTTTAAAAAATTTCCTTACTTTCTTGCCTAGAAAGCGGATGCAAGCTGGTTTTCTTTTTATTTTTTTTCTAATTATTTCAATTGGTTATATTTTTGTTATGGTTCCACGGCAAAGACACAACGGTAAATGTTTATTGACTTAGCATGGTTTTTGGTATAATATATAATACTTCTTTAAATTTATTCATTCGGTATTTTTAGCACAAATGCCGAGAACAGTTAGGCAAGAATTATGTTAACCATAAAAGAAGGGACCGGTAAAACATTTAAAGTTGGTGATAAGGCAGTCTACCCCGCTCATGGGGTCGGAGTAATCGAATCTATCGAGATCAAGGAAGTTTCCGGCGCTCAACATACCTTTTATATGCTCCGGATATTAGATAACGATATGACGATAATGATTCCCACCAAAAATATTCATTCCGTGGGCCTGCGGGAGGTGGTTTCTAAAAAGGATGTCACCAAGATTTATGGAATATTAAAAGATAAAACCATATCTTTGGGAAACCAGGCCTGGAATCGAAGGTATCGCGAGTATATGAGCAAAATAAAGACCGGATCGCTGTTTGAGATTGCTGTGGTATTGCGAGACCTGATTTTGCTAAAAATGGACAAAGACCTTTCTTTTGGAGAAAAACGGATCCTGGATATGGCTCGAAACTTGCTTGTTAAAGAACTTTCGATTGCAAAAAACCGAACGGAAGAAAGCATTAGGCACGACTTAGAAACGATTTTCGGTTGTTAGTTTTTGCCCCGGCTTTTGGCTGGGGTTATTTTTTTAGAAAGGTGGTGAAAAACACAAAAATGATTCTCAAACTAATTCTCATTATCCTGACTTCTTTATTGGGATACTTTCTGGGGAACAAGTTATTCATCACCCAAATCGCTTCTCTCATAGGTTTAGGGTCTGGAGCTATTTTGGGTCTTGCAATCATAATGCTCGAGCGGAAAATCGAAAAAATGACTACGTGGGTCATCCTTGGGGGAGTATTCGGGTTAGTTGTTGGGCTATTTATAGCAAACCTCTTCACCCATATCTTTTTAATCCACAGCACTCAACCACCGGAAGCGGTTGTTGACATAAGCCTCTTGATCAATGCCATCTTCGGATATTTAGGCCTTACCATGGGAATGAAAAAAGTTAAAGAGCTTGATTTAAGCAGGTTGAAGATATTTTCCAAGGGAACTGCTTCTCACCCTAAAGAAAACTATAAAATTTTAGATACCAGTGTCATCATTGATGGAAGAATTTCTGATATTTGCGAGACTGGGTTTATTGAAGGAACATTAGTAATTCCCCAGTTTGTTCTCCAGGAACTTATGCGGATTGCTGACTCCTCTGATCCTTTAAGAAAAACCCGGGGCAGAAGAGGGCTTGATATTTTAAAAAAAATCCAAAAGCAGACTGATTTGGATGTAATCATTAGTGATCAGGATTTTTCCAAGATCAAGGAAGTTGACCATAAGTTGGTTGCCCTGGCCCAGAAAATGGGGGGTATCATTGTTACGAATGATGTCAATTTAAATGAGATCGCAGAAATTCAAGGCATTACGGTTTTTAATATTAATCAACTTGCCTCGGCATTAAGGCCGATTGTTTTGCCGGGTGAAATTATAAATGTGTATGTCCAGAAAGAGGGCAAAGAATACGGGCAGGGGATCGCTTACTTGGATGATGGTACGATGGTGGTAGTAAAGGATGGGAAAAAAATCATCGGGAGAAACGCGGAGGTTGCGGTGACCAGTGTCCTTCAGACCACTGCGGGCAGGATGATATTTGCCGAAGCAAAAGAGAATTCTCACTCTCAGAATGTCCACCGCTTGAAATAAAATTCTATTCAAAAAGAAAACCCAAAATCGCCTCGGAAAGAAACGTTTTGGGTTTTCTCTGCTTAACAAGTGTGAAAAAGAATACCGCGATAATCTTGGCCGCTGGAAAAGGAACCCGAATGGGAGGGAAGGAGGGGAAAGCTTTTTTGCCCCTTTTGGGAAAACCTCTTGTGGCCTGGACCCTTTTGGTTTTTGAGTCTTCCCCGGAGATCCAGGAAATTATTGTCGTTGTCCCACCAGGGCAAGAAAATGATTGTCGAAAAAAAATTTTATTCCCGTATAATATCTCCAAAGCAAAAATAGTTTCCGGGGGAGCGGAGCGGCAGGATTCCCTGTGGAATGGTTTTGTGGAAATTCATGCGCCCTGCAATGTCGTTGTCATCCACGATGGCGCGCGGCCATTGTTAGACCGAGAAACCTTGAAGAAAGCATTGGATGCGGCAGAACACGATGGGGCTTCGGTCGTAGCCGTACCGGTCAAAGACACGATAAAAATCGGGGACGAGAAGAAAATGGTCGTTAAAACCTTAGACCGCAACACTCTCTGGGCTGCCCAGACCCCGCAGGCCTATCAGTACCCCATCATTAAAGAAGCGCTAGAAAAAGCAAAAGAAGACGCCTTTTATAGCACTGACGATTCATCGCTGGTGGAGAGAATTAACGTACCTGTCCGCATTATTCCTGGTTCTTATGAAAATATCAAAGTCACCACTCCGGATGATGCGATTTTTGGAGAGACCATCTTGCGTAGGCGACTGAAAAAACAACCAATCGGAACGGAGAAATAAACCATGCGAGTAGGTTTTGGATATGATGTTCATCGTTTAGCAGAAGGAAGAAAGCTGGTGTTGGGCGGCGTAGAATTCCCTCATTCTCGAGGCCTCTTAGGTCACTCGGATGGGGATGTTGTTCTCCACGCCATTTGCGATGCTATCCTCGGAGCGGCGTCGTCAGGAGATATCGGCATCCACTTCCCTAATAATGACTCTCGTTTTAAAGATATTTCGAGCCTCGCTCTCCTAGAGGAAACCCATGAAATCATCAAAGGCAAGGGCTTTATGGTTAAAAATATTGATGTCACCATTGTGGCCGAGAAACCACGGATTGCAGGAATAGCGCCTTTGATGAAAGAGAAAATTGCCAAAGTCTTAAAGATTAATCGGGAAGACATTAATATCAAGGCCACAACCAACGAAGGCTTGGGTTTTATTGGCAGAGAAGAGGGAATTGCCGCTTTTGCTGTTGCCTTGGTGAAAAGGATTATAAGGACATTTAGAAAATATGAACCAGAAGAAGAGTAGGGTTCGCTTTGCCCCCAGGCCCCACCGGCCATATCGACCTTAAGCACTACCGGAGCATCGTATTCGCTATTCGAGAAGCGAAAAAATCAAGGGACAAAAGCTTTTTATGCCTCTTCGGGTTGCGGTTGCCGGATAAGGCGAAGGATGGGAGCTGGGAAAAGTGCTCCCGATCCTGGGTAAAGAAGTTGCGCTGGAGCGCATCGATCAGGTTATCGCAAACTATAAATTATCGTCATAGGCAATACATCCCTATTTGTCCAGCCACGGAAAACGAACAATGCTCCCAACGAAAAAGGAGGAAGTCGATGGTCAAGATACCCGAGTTTAATAAATTTGTCGGCACCAACAAATATATTGTTTCTCCGGCGTTGCAAAATGCCGTCAATGTCGCCATTGCTCTCGGAAGACCTTTGCTGGTAAAAGGCGAACCAGGGACAGGCAAAACCTTGCTTGCGCATAACATTGCCCTCGGGTTGAACAAGAAACTTATTCTTTGGAATATTAAATCCACCACCAAAGCGAGAGACGGCCTTTATTTTTATGATACCGTCCAACGTCTCAATGACGCCCGGTTTGGCGATCGCAATATCTCGGATATTCAGCAGTATATCAAGTTAGGCAAGCTCGGCGAAAGCTTTATTGCTCCCGAGCAAGGAGTGCTTCTCATCGATGAAGTTGATAAGGCGGATATTGAGTTCCCTAACGACCTCCTCAATGAACTGGACGAAATGAGCTTTTACATACCGGAGACCAGAAAAACGATCACCGCTCAGCAACGACCGATTGTGATTATCACAAGCAATTCGGAAAAAGAGCTGCCGGACGCTTTCTTGCGACGATGCGTTTTCCACTATATAGAATTTCCGGATTCGGAAATGATGGAACAAATCGTGCGCGTCCATTTCCCCGCTATTGAGAAAAATCTTCTCAAGGAAGTCCTCAAGCAATTCTATTTTCTGCGGCAGATTGACGAATTTCGCAAAAAGCCCTCTACCAGTGAGTTGCTCGACTGGGTGCAGGCATTAATCGCCGGGGGAGTCTCGCCCGGCAAGGTGGAAAAAGAGATTTCTTTTTTAGGTGTGCTTCTTAAGAAAGAAGCAGACGTAGAATATTTTCAAGCCCGAAGCTCCGGTACCCAAGGGGCTCGTTATAAATTTTATAAGCAGTATTAGACACCCCTTTCCGGTAGTCATTAAGAAGTATTTTGTTATGTTCACCAGCTTTTTTTACACTCTCAGGAAATATAAAGTCCCGGTCTCAATCACCGAGTGGATGGCACTCATCGGGGCGCTGGATCAAGGGTATGCCTGGTCGAACCTCACGGATTTTTATTTTTTAGCCCGCTCGCTTTTAGTGAAAAGCGAAACTTTCTATGACCAGTACGACCTTGCCTTTCAGGAGGTTTTTAAAGGCATTAAGACACCTCCAGAGATCAGGGATGAGGTGCTCGAGTGGCTTAAAAATCCTTTAAATCAACTGCCGTTTTCCCCGGAAGAATTAGCCAGGATACAGCAGATGGACGTAGAGGAGATTCTTCGCCTTTTTGAGGAGCGCCTGCGGGAGCAACAAGGAGCTCATCACGGGGGGAACAAATGGATTGGCACTGGGGGAACATCTCCCTTTGGTAATTCCGGCTATCACCCCGGCGGAATGCGCGTGGGGGGAGAATCGCGCTACCGTTCGGCGGCAAAAATCGCCGCGGAGAGAAGGTTTAAAAATTACCGCAGCGACCTTAGCCTCGATGTCCGGCAAATCAAGGTGGCGCTTAAAAAGCTCCGCCACCTCAGTCGAATCGGCCCTGAAGACGAACTTGATCTTGAGAATACGGTTGACAAAACCAGCAAAAACGCCGGGGACTTGGAATTAGTATGGATGAGGAGCAGACAGAATGCTGCGAAGCTCCTGCTGCTGATGGATGTCGGCGGGTCGATGGATCTGCATATTACCGTTTGCAGCCGCCTTTTCTCCGCGGCTAACTCAACCGCTCATTTCAAAGACCTGCAATACTACTATTTCCACAACTGCATTTATGATAAACTCTATAAAGACGTTGAGCGTTGGGAATCTATCGCTACCAGTTCCGTTCTGCACACGTTGCCGAGTGATTACAAGGTGATTATTGTGGGCGATGCCTCAATGGCAACCTCAGAGTTGATAGCCCGGTATGGCTCGATCCACTACCATGACCAAAACGAAACCCCGGGGATCGAATGGCTTAAGCGCCTTTCCGATCATTTTACTCATTGTATCTGGATTAATCCTGATAACCCCTCCTATTGGAAACACCCCACGGTTTCAGCAATTAAGCACCTGTTTCCCATGTACGCCCTGACTGTGGAGGGGATCGAGCAGGCGGTCCATAAACTGGTCGTAAAACACTAACACGGTAAGTATTGATCGCGCGCCAAGAAAATGCTTTGAAGAAATAAAGGAGTCCTCAATGTCATCTCATCCCATTCACCTTTACAACAGTATGACCCAGAAAAAAGAGGAGTTTGTCCCCCTGAAGGAAAACCAGGTGACCATGTATGTCTGCGGAGTAACCGTCTACGACCACGCCCACATTGGCCATGCCCGCGCAGCGGTTATTTTTGATGTTATCTACCGATACCTCAAATACCGGGGGTTCACGGTTACCTATGTCCGGAACTTTACTGATGTTGACGACAAAATCATCAACCGGGCCAACCACGAGGGGGTCTCCTGGAAGACGATCGCAGAAACCTATATTCGCGAGTACACTGCTGACACTCAAGCGCTCGGCAACGAACCGCCCACGCATGAGCCATTGGCCACCGAACACATCGCGGATATGATAAAAATTATTACGACCCTCATTGAAAAAGGCTGTGCTTATGAACTGGACGGGGATGTCTACTTTGAGGTCGGAAAATTTGCACCCTACGGAAAATTATCGAAAAAAAATCTGGATGAGCAGATGGCCGGAGCGCGGGTAGGCGCAGACGAGCGCAAAAAAGACCCGAGAGACTTTGCCCTCTGGAAAAAAACAAAGCCCGGCGAGCCATTCTGGCCAAGCCCCTGGGGTGAGGGAAGACCCGGCTGGCACATTGAATGTTCCGCGATGAGCCAGAAATATCTGGGGGAGACGATTGATATTCATGGTGGAGGACGAGACCTCATCTTTCCCCACCATGAAAACGAAATCGCTCAGGCGGAAGCTGCTTCCGGCAAAAGCTTTGTCCGCTACTGGATTCACAACGGCTTTGTCAACATTAATCAGGAAAAAATGTCGAAATCCCTGGGAAACTTTTTTACCATTAAAGACATTTTAAAAAAGTATCACCCAGAGGTAGTCCGGCTCTTTCTTCTTTCCCACCATTACCGCTCGCCGGTTGACTTTTCTGCTGAAACCATGAATGACGCCAAAGCCGGACTCGAGCGGATTTATACCACGCTTGCGGAAGTTGACGCGCTCCTCGAGGGAAAAGATTTCCCTGAGGTTAACGAAGAAGGATTGAGCACCCGTGATAAAGAACTTTATGAAGAGATAAAAGCGCTCCTTACCCAGTTCGAACAAGCCATGGATGAAGACTTTAATACCGCGCTCGCTCTCGGGCATGTGTATAATGCTGTCCGTGCCCTTAACCGCTTTCTTTCTGATCCTCCTGAATTTAAGAAAACCGATTCCGCCCGCGGTACTGTTGCCCTAGCCCGCAAGGCTTTTTCTAAAATCGGCACGGTGTTGGGACTTTTTCAGGCAAAACCGCCGGAGTTCCTCGCGATGCTCAAAGATCAGAAATTATCGGATCTGGATACCCCCCCGGTTGATGAGATCGAAAAACTGATTGAGGAGCGCAACCAGGCCCGGAGGGGGGAAAACTGGAAGCGAGCGGATGAAATCCGCGATTTCCTTGTTAAGAAAAATATCATCCTCGAAGACAGACGAGATAAAACCACCTGGAAGGTAAAATGAACTTCAAACTGGTTTCCCCCTTTATTGCCAAAGGAGACCAGCCTCGGGCAATCCAAAAATTGACTGCAGGGGTTTTGGCCGGAAAGACCCACCAGTGTCTGCTTGGGGTTACCGGCTCCGGAAAAACTTTTACCATGGCCAATGTGATTGAACAGGCCCAGAAACCCACCTTGGTTATTTCCCACAACAAGACCTTAGCCGCCCAGCTTTACGAGGAATTTAAAGTCTTGTTTCCTGACAATGCGGTTGAATACTTTGTCAGCTACTATGACTATTACCAGCCGGAAGCGTATATGCCCCAGACAGACACCTATATCGCCAAGGATGCTTCCATTAACGAACACATCGACAAAATGCGCCACTCAGCCACTCACTCTTTGTGGGAACGGAGAGATGTTATCATTGTCGCCAGCGTTTCGTGCATCTACGGCATCGGCTCACCCGAGAATTATCACAACATGCTGGTGGAAATCGAAGCGCACACAGAAAGGGACCGGGATGAAGTACTTGCCAAGCTGGTGGAAATTCAGTACCTGCGCAATGACCTTGACTTCTATCGGGGAACTTTTCGGGTGCGGGGCGATGTGGTGGAAATTTTCCCGGCCTACGAAGAGGATAAAGCTATCCGCATAGAGTTTTTCGGGGATACGATTGAAGGCCTCTATGAAATTGATCCGCTCAGAGGAAAGGTTTTAAGGCGGCTTAAAAAAGCTGCCATCTATCCGGGCAGTCACTATGTTACTCCCCAAGATAAATTAAAGCGAGCGGTTCAGACAATTAAGGCGGAGCTGGTTGACCATCTTAAAGTGCTTTACGCCCGCAATAAACTCCTCGAAGCTCAGCGGATAGAACAAAGAACCAATTTTGATCTGGAGATGCTGAAAGAGATGGGGTACTGCACCGGCATTGAGAATTACTCCCGGCACCTCGATGGCCGTAAACCGGGCGACCCGCCTTCAGTCCTCATTGATCATTTTCCGGAAGACTATCTTCTGGTTATTGATGAGAGCCATGTCTCCATCCCCCAGATTCAGGGCATGTACCGTGGAGACCGTTCGCGCAAGGAGACCTTGGTAGACTATGGCTTTCGCCTCCCCTCTGCCCTTGATAATCGGCCGCTTACCTTTGAAGAATTTAATTCCCGGGTCAGGCAGGTTATCTATGTCTCCGCTACCCCGGCTGATTACGAATTGAAAATCTGCGGGAGGAAAGTCATCGAACAAGTTATCAGGCCCACGGGTCTTTTGGATCCTGCAATTGAAGTAAAACCCGCCATCCACCAGGTGGACGATTTGCTCGAGGAGATCCGCACCCGAACAAAACGCAAAGAGCGGGTGCTGGTAACCACCCTCACCAAAAGGATGGCCGAAGATTTAACCGAGTATTACTCTGACTTGGGGGTAAAAGCAAAGTACCTCCATTCGGACATTGCCACGTTAGAACGTATTGAGATTGTCCGCAACCTGCGCCTTGGAACCTTTGATGTGTTAATCGGCGTCAACCTCCTGCGCGAAGGCCTTGACCTGCCGGAAGTCTCCCTTGTTGCTATAATGGACGCAGATAAAGAAGGGTTCCTACGATCCGCTCAGGCATTGATCCAGACCTGCGGGAGGGCGGCGCGAAACCTCAACGGCACGGTGATCATGTACGGTGATCTGGTTACCAATTCCATGAAGACCACGCTTAAAGAAACCGGCCGGCGCCGCAAAATCCAATCCGAGTATAACCGGAAGAATAAAATTACCCCCGAAGGCATCAAGAAAGATATCCGCAATGTGCTGGCTTCGATTTATGAGACTGACTACCTCACTGTACCCGCGGTGGAAGAACCAATAAAAGCATACCGGGCAATCAAAAATATTCCTCAAGAGATTGAAAAACTCAAAAAACAAATGCGCGAAGCTGCTCAGCAGCTTGAGTTTGAGCAGGCCGCGGAACTCCGCGACCGGATAAAAAAACTTGAGGAAATGGAACTTTCGTTAGGATAGGATAAACACGGAAAACAACCATCTCGCTCCGAAAGGTGAGCCCATGAGGTTCTCTACATCTCGAAGAGGCATTATGCTCTTTTCCCTTATTGCCATGATTTTGTTCTGGAGTTTATCATGCAAGACTCTTGTGGTGAAGGTTCCCCCACCTTCAGACAACAAAGCATCCTTTCCCATCCTTGAACTTCCGATCCCTCAAAATAACGCGCACGCGAATTACCTAGGGATTTCCGGTCCAGGAAATTTTAAGATTACGCAAATTAAAAGCCCAGTGCTCATTATTGAAATCTTCAGCAGGAATTGCGCCCACTGCCAGATGGCTACTCCCTTGGCTCACCGACTTTATCTGGCAATCCAGGCACGCCCTGACCTGAAAGAAAAAATCAAGATCATCGGCATCGGGGCAAACAATGACACAAACGAAGTGGACTTATTCCGGACAAGCTATAACGTGCCTTTTCCCCTTTTTCCGGACCCGCATGATGCCATCATCAAAAAGCTCGGAGTTGTGATCTTGCCCACGTTTATTGGCCTCAAGAACAATGGTGACGGAACTATGGAAAAATTTTTATTCCAACCCGGTGCGTTTCGTGATGCAAACAGTTTTTTGGCCGAAATACTTGAACGGGCAAAGTAAAGAACCCCGTGCTCCCGCACGGGGTATCCAAGGTTAGTTTTTCATGAAAAAAGGGGTAAGCGCTAAGTTTTTAGTAGCTTGGCGAACTGACTAAGGTGTTATTTTTCAACACCGTCCCTTTGATTCCCGCTAGCCCTTTCACCCCGTTGATTGAAAGAAGCTTTTAATTCAATATTGAAAGAAACATTCAATTTTGCCAATTAACCACACCAACCAAAATTATAAAGCTCCATCAAATCAGCGTGTTAAATGAGCCGAAGCCAATCGCAGATTTTGGCATAGATCTTGAGTTATACACTTATAACCAAGTGCAAGGTAGCGCTGAAGGTTTATTCGGCATTCGACTCCCCTAGTATTTAGCGTAAGTTATCATTCTCGTATCTATTTATGTGGGGTATGGGGTCTCATCGAGGACATAACCTCAGTCAACCTGTTCCCTCAGGGTGACTGAATTTGGCAAATACTCAACATCAGGTTCGGTTCAGGATAACTGGATGACTGTTAGCGTTAGACCCGGAACTAATTGATTGCCATCTGCTTAGCTGCACACCAGATAAATAACTCACTCTGTCTGAAAAAAGTATCACTCTGGCTTCTGCTTTATTGACCCAAAGTTAATTTTAGGCCGGTAAATGGGCCTTTGACACTCAGCCTCAAATTCAATTCTGCGTTTTATTCGCCGGACACGATAGTTACAGATTCTTCAAGAATCAACTTAACAACTAACAATGTAGTCGGCGATTAGGCTTAGGTGCTCTCATTATTAACTCATTAATCTATAGAAGAGGAGGTTGAAAAATGAAATTAGGCAATCCGGGAATCTTTACGCTTCTAGGCTTCGGGTTTTCTGTCGCGGTTTTGGGTATTCAGCAATTGTTACCTTATCCCGAGCTCCTTGGAGCAGCTATTTATGCCGTCATGGTGGGCGCCATAGCGGAATTTATCGGGGGGATGTGGTGTTTCGCAAGAAACGAGACGTATATCGGGTCCGTAGTGGCGACCTTTGGGGCCTGGTTGCTTGGATATTTCCTGTTGGTGACTCAAGGAATTCCCCTAAGGGTTTTTCATCCCCTGAGCAGTGCCCTTTTCTGTTTTGTTCTGATACCTCCGGTCATCATGTTGACCATGCCGGCAATAAAGTTGAGGATAACAGCGTTGAAGTGGGCATTCATTTTTTTGACTGGTCTACTTCTATTCCTAGGGCTCGCAAATCTTCCGATAGCCGGCGCTGTAGTTTTTCAGAAGGTCGGCGGCGTATTCGCGTTGCTTTCAGCAGTAATTCTGTGGAAAATGGCCTGGAAGGCTATTCAGGACATGACTCATGAGATGATGCAAGGAAATTAGGCTCAATTGTCGGACGAGACTTTGGGGACGTTGTTAAAACTATCATGACTTGGCCTCTTTTCTTCAGATTGTCACGATATTATCAGTTTAGTCAACAACGTCCCCTTTATTCCTCCTGCCCGCCTCAATGCGCTTGATGTTGGGCGGCAAATCTTCAATAACATATCAATGCAATGTTGGCCTTAAAAACTACTCCTTTCGTAGTTCGCTAACCTCCCACAATTTCAAAACAAAATCATTTTCACCGATTTTGGTACGAGTTGGGATTACGTTACGATCGATATTCCCTTGTAATGTGAACGCCAAATCGTCGTACCAAACCTCATCCTCCAAATACCAGGAATGCGACGTCATGCCATGGATAACTTGAAATTTACGGTTGGGTACCTCAAGGTAACGCGGACCACAATCGACATCTAAAGCTTTTTCATGCCCTGGGTTATTAGTTGGCATACCAATACGTCCAACACGCTGACTTATATCAATGTTTTTGACATTAGATACCGCCAGAGCCTCATCGTAACCGCTAAAATAATTGGTTAATCGTCCGCAGTGATTGAATACTGACACCATATCGGAATTATTAAGCGAAAAACATTCTGATGATAAGTCTGCGGCAAACAGAACCATTTGGCCAATTCGCCAATCATTGGCTAAATTGGCAGCGTGGCCTTTATCGACGTTGCGAAACGCTTCGCGTACTACGAATCCGCCCATGGAATGGGCCATCACGTGAATATTGATTGGGCAGTCTTTTACCGTGTATTGGGTAAACGGAATAATGCCACCTTTAACCAAATATGACGCAGCATCTTGTGCGTTAAATCGATCGTATGCATACAAGGCCGCACTGCCAGCGGTAGGCCAATCAAAACCAATTACCATACACCCAAAGTGGCGTTTTCCTAGCTCCTCCTCCACCAACCGCTGACGCACTAATGCTTCTTTGGCATCGGTGTTATAGCCATGTACAAAGAAAACGATATCAAGCTCTTTTCCCGCTATAGTACCGGGAGGACTAGCCTGACCGACAATCCCGTCCAGCCATTGCCTTACGTCGCCCACCTTATGCGAAGGCATGGGCTCGGTGGCGTCGTCCGGCACTTGCAAATAAGAAACTGAACCAATGCGATCTCCGAATTTGTTCTCGCTGGAAACTTCGTCTCGTATACTCAATACAAAACTACTCATTTCAATCCTCCTATGCAAGTAACTTCATAGTGACACATGTAATTTATTTTCCGCCCAACGACAAAATCATCCACGAGTGTAACGAGTCGGCTGGATTGATTTGTTGTACGTTTTACTTCTTTGTCCTTTTTAGCTCGTCAAATACGTCTTTTGGCATATTATTTATGGTGTCCGCTGCTTCGTTAAATTTCTGGAAGGATTCGTTCATCTGGGCTTGGCCCCGTTCAATTAATGCCATTTCAACCTCTAAAAGACACTTAAATAGGGCGTGGGCTTTCGTCTTATTCGGCTTCACTCCTTCGCCACCCAGGGAATAGTTTCTCGCTAATACGAGCAGGCTCGCCCGTGCTATTGGCGCATCCCATCCATCGCTTTTTCCTACTTTTACATACCATTCTATGGCGTTGTCCTCATTTTGTTGAACACCTTCCCCATTGCGATACCTATCTGCCAGCGTAAGAGCAGCATTTAAGTCTCCCCTTTCCGCCGCCAACAGATACCACTTGGCGGCCTCGACGAGGTTCTTCTTAACGCCTTGCCCGTTTTGGTAAGAGAACCCAAGCTGAAACAGAGCATAAGCGTCGCCTTGGTTGGATTTGTCTTTCCATGATTGGATCATTTGGGCCGTTGTGCCTTCTGCGCCAGAAAGGGATGGGATAAAAAGGATCAGCCAGAAAATCAGCCCAAGACCAAGAACGCGTCTCCTTTTTTTAAGGTTTGTATTTAGAACCAAAGCTTGCCACTTAGGACATTTATCAGTGTTCATATCGGTTCTCCTATTTTTACGCATAACCGTGTTTATATTGATCCGTATAAGACACCGTTGTTAATTGTTCCGCTCAACGGAACTCTTTTCCCCTTTGGCAAAGGAAGATTATAGAAATGTTAGCTGGTACTAGTCTCTATGGCCTTTTTTCGAAAGATAAGTATGAGCACACCGACCACAACAGAAAAGATGGATTTCTGAGAATATATCCAAACTGGAAGTCCGTATCGGATACCTCCCACGAGGTAAAAAATGCCGAAGCATATTAACCCATACGCAGCAAGTAACAACATTGCCCCATAGTTGAGGGGATTGCGAGCAAGGATTACAAAAAATACCCCTATCATCCCACAGATCACCACAAATAGTCGCAATAGAAATACAGTAGTAGCTTCGGCAGTAGGGGGCTGAACCCCACCCCAACGGTAGAAAGTGGTTATAACTGACCATGGGAGAGCCGCACAGATAAATCCCAGCAGACAAGATAGGGCACAAATCCACAGCATGATCTTTAAACCTTTCATTTCTCCACCTCCTTCAAATAAACTTGGACAGCTAACGACACCAAACTATTGTTTATATAGTTTCCGTATAAAATCCCTTCGGTTGGTTGCCGTTAGGGGTGAACCCCAAAACAAAAAAGGCCTTCTACCTTTTCATTTGGCAATCTGGCCTAATTTATTTTATGGAGCCACTTTTACTCCTCCTTTTAAATCATACCTTCCCCTTATTAGAGCAAAAACTTCAAATACTTGCTATCTTAGCCATTTGAAGTCTTAAAGTCAACCTATATGGATTGTTAGGTATTTACAATTACCTTTTCGTGATTATAAAAAACAAATGGCCCTGACCAGGCCTTTCCTTTCCTCTCTGCCTTTCTCCTCCTTAGGGGGGTCTGGTCATTTTAGGGCCATTATTTTTTCATTAAAAACCTTAACATGATAAAATTCAACTAAAAAAATTTTAGGTAATTGTAAAAGATCTGACACTAAAATAAGATGGTGTCATGGATCTAAAAAGCTTTGAAAGCCTTATCAAACAAGAGAATTCAGCTCGTTTGTTTCTCGTAAAGTCATGTTGGAAAAACTACCGTCGTTTCTGCATCAAATGTAGAGGGTATAAGATCTACAGAATCATCGGAAAAAGATACC
>Ga0182021_10001347_pt1 | contig 28006 bp, 26 predicted proteins | sample 612E3MmetaG_FD_120493 | JGI IMG/M metagenome (GOLD analysis project Ga0182021, IMG submission 120493) | Permafrost microbial communities from Stordalen Mire, Sweden - 612E3M metaG (Illumina Assembly) | ecosystem: Environmental > Terrestrial > Soil > Wetlands > Permafrost | place: Sweden...
GCACTGAGGCCGCTAAACCAACGATCACAGAGATACGTGCCCCGAAGATGACACGACTGAGCAGGTCGCGACCCAGGTTATCGGTGCCCAGCCAGAAATGGATAGATGGGGGAGAAAGGGCGGCGTCGGCATGCATGGCGTTGGGAGGGTATGGAGCCAGGTAAGTGGCAAAAATACCAGTCAGCAGCAGCAGGATGGTGATAACCCCTCCCACCGTGCCTAACGGCTTTTCTTTGACCAGCCTGATCAGGAAACTGACCACACCGGAGTGCTGTTTCCTTTCAGTTGTTTGTCCTGACTCTTTTTTCGCCACAATATTACCTGTTTATCCTTTATTTGTAATGCACCCTGGGATCGATAAAACCATAGGTGACATCAACGGCCAGATTAACACTCACCATCACAATAGCAAAGAGGAATAATACTCCGCTTACCATTGTATAGTCCCTTTGCACAGTAGCGTTGATAATCAGTTGCCCTATTCCGGGCAGTGTAAAGATATTCTCAATAATCACCGTGCCTGCCAGCACGGTTGCAATTTGTCCTCCGATAATCGTTACTACGGGGATAAGCGCGTTCTTCAATCCATGCCTGATAACAACAACCCTTTCTTTAAGTCCTTTAGCCCAGGCTGTCCGGATATAGTCCTGCCGCAGGACTTCCAGCATCATGGTGCGGGTCATTCTCATTGTTATCCCTGACATCCCCATGCCCAGGACAAGGGCGGGTAAAATAAACATTTGCAGATTACCCAAGGGGTTTGCTGTGAAATGGATGAGCTCCATCGGCGGCATGTAATTCCACCATATTGCGGGGAAGACGATTATCAGTGTGGCCAGCCAAAAGCCCGGGATGGCAATACACAATATTCCGACGCTCCGCGCGATGTAATCGCCAACCGTATCCTGCCGTATCGCGGAATAGATACCGATAGGCAAAGCTATAATTTGGGAAATCAGAATGCTGAGGAAGCCCAGCTCAAAGGTCACCGGCCATCTGGCGGAAATCTCGTTAATAATCGGTGTATTTTCCCACAGGGATTTACCGAGGTCGCCGTGCAGGATGATATTACCCATCCAGCGCCCGTATTGGGTGATCATCGGGACGTCAAAACCAAGCGCATGCTCAATGGCTTGCCTGTCAACCTTTGAACTGAATTCCATCTGGGAGACCATGATATCTACGATATTGCCGGGAATGGAACGGATCACGAAGAAAACAATAAGGCTGACAAGAAAAACAGTAGGGATGATTAATATTAACCGTCTTATTATGTAAGAACGCATATTATTCCTTACTATTTCTGATAGAACTGGCGTATTTTAACATTATGCTCTATGCCTGTCAAATTATTGCAGTATTTGTCTGGATTCATTTTTGTTTACCGGTTATTAAAATAGTAATAAAAATCAGGCACAAACAAGAACGCTTTACAATCGAACCGGATTGGTATAACATTGCTGTCAGATCGGATTTACATAAGACAATACCAATGGGAATTCGTATCGGAAATCGATAATGAACAAACGAGGTAATTTTATGGAAAGAAATGCAACAACCTCCGGCAATTGGTGGGACAAACTTGGCACACCGCAATACGGCGGTGAAATGGTAATTCGTGCTAGCCGTAACATTGAAAATTTTGACCCCTATTATACCGAAGGATTGACCAGCATCTACGGCGGTTGGATGGAAAGACTGATTACCGACGACTGGGCGCTAGACCCGGCAATATGGGATTATAAAATGGCCTGGCACCCTTCCCAATTCATGAAAGGGCAGCTGGCAGAAAGTTGGGAATTCCCGGAGCCAGGTACACATGTTGTCCATTTACGCAAGGGTATTCATTGGCAGAAAATACCCCCGGCTAACGGCCGGGAATTTGTTGCCGACGATGTAGTGTTTCATTATCATCGCCTGTTGGGGCTGGGTGGTTACCCTAATCCGAGCCCCTTTCCGGTGGAAGTGTATTTCAAAGAGTTGATCTCGGTTACTGCGAGGGATAGGTACACCGTCGTTTTCAAATGGAAAGTCCCCAACTCCGAGTTTATCATGGAGGCTCTATATGGTGTGATGCAGCGGCAATGCATCGAAAATCCCGATGCAGTCAAGCAATGGGGAGATCTCCGTGACTGGCATCATGCAGTAGGTGCCGGGCCGTTTTTTTTGAAGGACTTCGTTTCCGGTAAACATGCCATTCTGATCAGAGACCCTGATTACCGGGGATATGATGAACGTCATCCGCAGAACACGGTACCTTACGTGGATTCAATCAAGTATGTCGTCATTCCCGATGACGATACCGCCCTGAGCGCAATGCGAGCGGGAAAAATCGACATTTTAGAAAGAGTGACCCATGCTCAAGTTCAAGCGATGCAAAAGACCAACCCGGAAATATTATCCATATTCAATCCCACGACGCAGGCCGTTACGATTCAACCCAGAAATGATAAAGCGCCTTTTAACGACATCAGAGTCCGCAAAGCCATGCAAATGGCGCTGGATCTACCAACCTTAGCTAAAGATTATTACCACGGTACCATAGACCCGTACCCCAGCGCGGTGACATCGAGGTTTCTTTCCAAAGCTAGAAAGGGCTGGGGCTTCCCATATGAGGAGTGGCCGCAAGACCTTAAAGACGAGTACGCCTTCAATCCAACGGCCGCAAAACAACTTTTAGCCGCTGCGGGTTATCCCAATGGCTTTAAGACCAACATTGTGGTCGATATTGCCGGCGACATGAAATTACTGGAAATCATTAAATCCTCCTTTGCCCGGATCGGCATTGAAATGGAAGTCCGGCCTATGGAATCCAACGCCTGCACGTCTTTTGTGACGGAGCGTAAGCATGATGCGTTGGTTTATCGACAATATGGCCCGCTAGGGCACACCTATGCTCCTTTCCAGGCTCTTACGCGACTTCATTCCAAATCTGATGTCAATATTCTGGAAGTACACGACGCCGTCTATGATTCCTATTACCCTCAAGCACTTGCCGCAACCAGCGAAGTTCAGTTAAAGCAAATTCTCAGGGATATGAACGAGCGTGTTGCGCGTCAACATTTCGCTATATGCCTTCTACAACCGGCGGAGTATGCACTTTGCCAACCGTGGCTCAAAGGCTATACCGGCCAAATTCATTCGGTCTGGATGGGGATCGGCGGCCCCAGCCGGTTGAATTTGTACGGTGCGCGATTCTGGATAGACCACAAACTGAAGAAGTCCCTGGGACACTAGGGCACAGAACTCAGGACACACACCATGACTGGATTAATGTCTGAGGTGAGTACTAAAAATTACCATCCCTGTTGTTCGGTGCGTTTGATAATATCGAGTTGTTGTTCTTGCGTTAGTTCGGTAAAATACGCGCAATAACTGGCGACGCGCACTAGCAGATCCTGGTATTTCTCCGGCTTATCCATAGCTTGGCGCATCAGATCTGAAGAAATTACGTTGAACTGGGTATGATATATTCCCAATTCTTCGATAGTCCTCAGGAAAGCCACAAAATTATCGATATCGCGGTTGGTAGCCAAAAGTTGAGGGCTTAGCCTGAGATTCAATACACCCCCCATCACAAAGCGGTCGGTGGGTAGTTTACTGACCGACTTTATCACAGCTGCCGGGCCGTTTTTATCCACTCCCGGCGACGGTGAGAAACAGTCCGCCAAAGGCTCAGGATTAATATGTCCGTTAGGCAGAGCACCAACCCAAGGCCCGAAGGTTACATTACTCTGTCCCACGATTCCCGCGCCGATATACAATCCACCCAGGGATGGGATTAAATCTTTCCGCGTATTCAGCCAATCCACCGAGTCGTACCAGGTATCCATCACCCAGCCCGCCCAATCATCGGCGAAGTCATTATCGTTCCCGTATTTGGGAACATCATTGATGCAAAGCTGCCGTAAAGATTCGAACCCCTTCCAGTTAGATTTTGTTGCGTCGAGCAATTTATCCCAGGTAATCTTCTTATCATGGTAGATTAGTTTATCTATTATTGCTAAAGAATCCGCGGTATCGGCCAGCCCCGCCAGATATAAACCATATGTAGTATACCAGGCACCGCCCTGGATCAGGTCATACCCCTTCTGCAGCGGACCCTCTGCCAGTGAGGAACAGAACGGGTTCATCATCGACTCGGCTTGTTTGTCCTTAACCACTTTGATTCCTTTTGCCAGGTATTCCATCCAGTAGGACAATTGCTTTAAATAAGCCTGCCGTACCGCCGCCATCGATGTAAATGTTCGCGGGTCGCCGGTTTGCGGGCCTGTTTGCCAGCCGCATAGGGCGCACTTACCGTCGTGCAATGCCAGTTCCAGTATCTTGGCTGTGATGCATAACCCTTCCCAACCATGTTGCATAGTAATGTTCGGCAGGCACAATTCGGTGCAACCCATTACCAGATACTCGCGCCAGTCCTCGATATTCAGATCGGGATAAGTTTTCGCGGCCATTTGGATACTCTTGCGGTCGCTCATGAATTTCGGTTTGCCGCGCCCCAACCGGATAACCTCAGCGGCTTTTTTCAGGTAATTTGCAGGAGTACCCTGCCAGATTCGCATAGCCAGTTCCGGCTGATGGAGACCTATTTCTGCCTCAGCTTCCAAACAAAGCATCGTCACTTCATTGCAGGCGTCTTTCCCTTCCCGTGTTTGCCCTGCGATAGTTACGCATTGACTGAGTCCCTGCCCCGGTTGAAAGGTAGCGATGTCATAGCTGAGCAATATCGCGTACTCGTTGAACTTAACCCACAGGCATTCCAGTAATTCCAGAGCCTCTTCCCTTGTGGTTGTTTTCTTTTCGATGACAGATTGTTTGTAAAAAGGAAACAGGTATTGATCGATTCTTCCGATATTATTGTTGATGTTGTACAGTTCGCAATGGATAATGCAATGTATCATCCAAACGGATTGCACCGCCTCCCACCAATCCCGCGCGGGATTGGCCGGCACTTGGCGACATACCGTCGCGATTTGTTCCAGTTCCTTCTTGCGTTTCAGGTTGGTTTCTACGGCTGCCATCTCCTGTGCCCGGCAGGCATACCGTTCTGAATAAGACATGGCCGCGTCCAGTACGATAAGCACGGCTTGGTAGAAGTCTCTCTTTTTCTTTATATCGAAGTGTGTATAAGGCTGTGTCAACTCCTCTAGATGTGATTCAACGTCTTTCCTGATACCTTTAAGTCCTTTACATAACACTTTCTCGTAATTGGCCATTTGGTGTCCCAGGTCTTTATCGATCGACAGATCAGATATAATCGGCATCTCGTGGCAAGGCGATGTCACCGCGAAAGCTTTTTCCTTAATATCCTCAGGCGCTATCGCCAATATTTCATCGCCCAGAGTTTTGCCCTTGAAGAAGGGGATTAGTATTTCACGCAGTTCTTTCCTCTCTGCTGGTGTGATAATAAACTTGTCGTGCGGCCTTACTTCAAAATCTTTGACCGGGTCATTTAGCTCGGCATCGACAAAACGAACGGCCAGGTCGAAGAATGGCCCGCCCCTGATCTTACCGGTGATATTGCCGACGATCAGTTCATCTTCAAGAATTTGAACAGTCTTGTCGTTAAGATAGGTCTCAAGGATGCGCGCACGCTGAATTATGCGCGGTTCATTTTTATACTTTTCCTGAGCTTTCATATGAGCCCGGGCACGCTCCAGGCAAATTTCCATTGCCCGGATGGTCCGTTGCTTCGCTTTTTGGATCCGCGGAGTAGAAGCCGGAACGAAAAATTGCTGCCAGCTGCCTACCGGTTCAGCCTGTTTTTCGCTAAATTCGATTGCCATGATGCACCTCCGTGTTCACGAGGTATATCAGAATGGGTTCAGGTCATCAGGAACAAGTGAAAAGGCCTTGGTCATCCCCCATTTTACACCCCGGGCTTACCAACGGCAAACAGGTGTAATTTCCTTGACATAGTGTTATTCTATAATTATTACATCAACGTCTGCACAACGTTCTTACCTTATTATAGATTTATTGAGCGGCAATTGCAGGATATAATATTTAATTAGCGGAGATTATTTTATTACCATGCCCGATATTTCCCAAAATACCCCCAGGCCGCGTGGCAGGATCGAATACAAATGGGTCGCCCTTTCCAACACGACCCTTTCTATAATGCTTGCCTTTATCAACGGTTCCAGCGTGCTATTGGCGCTACCGGTTATTTTCAGAGGTATCGGCATCGACCCCCTGGCTGCCGGTAGCTCCGATTATCTACTTTGGTTATTGATGGGTTATATGCTCGTCACGGCAGTTTTTGTCGTAGCCTTTGGCAGGTTAGGAGACATTTTCGGCCGGGCCCGTATGTACAACATCGGATTTGCCACTTTTACGGTAGGCTCGCTTTTATGCGCCCTCACCTGGAGTAAAGGAGCCGCCGGGGGTTTGGAACTGATCATCTTCCGCTTAGTGCAAGGCATCGGCGGAGCTTTCTTATTCGCTAATTCCTTCGCCATTCTTACGGATGCGTTTCCTGAAAATCAGCGTGGTATGGCCCTTGGTTTAAACCAGGTGGCCGGCATCGCAGGTTCTTTTTTGGGTATCCTTGTGGGAGGGCTCCTTTCCGAGGTCGGTTGGCGTTGGGTCTTTCTTTTTAACGTGCCCATCGGGTTAGTCGCGACCATCTGGTCGTACCGGACCCTGCGCGATACAGGAATTCGTAAAAAAGAGCCCATTGATTGGTTGGGAAATATCACTTTTGCCGTCGGTTTGACAATGGTACTGATCGCTGCCATCTATGGCATCAATCCCAGCGCCCATTCGGCCATGAGTTGGACGACTCCTTTCGTATTGAGCATGTTTATCGGCGGAATAGTTATTCTGGGACTATTTGTCATCATCGAATTGCGTGTCAAAACACCGATGTTCCGTCTTAATTTGTTCCGTATCCGCGCATTCGCTGCGGGTAATATCGCCAGTTTCATGTCGTCGATGGCACGCGGCGGATTCATGTTGATGCTTACTATCTGGCTGCAGGGTATCTGGTTGCCGTTACATGGGTATGATTTTGAGATCACCCCTCTTTGGGCGGGCATATACATGATACCCTCCAGTATCGGGATTCTGTTGCTGGGACCGCTTTCCGGTCGATTATCGGACCGGTATGGAGCCCGTTATTTTGCTACCGGCGCCATGATCCTTACTGCGGTTGGTTTTGGGTTGCTTTTAACACTACCCGTCGATTTTAAATATCCGATGTTTGCTTTGATAATATTACTCGATGGGTTATCCATGGGCATGTTTATGGCTCCCAATACCGCGGCTATTATGAATAGTCTACCTCCGCAACATCGCGGAGCCGGGTCGGGTATGAGAGCCACGATCATGAACGTAGGTAATCCGTTATCCATGGCAATTATCTTTTCGCTGATGGTTGTCGGTCTAAATGCTTCAATGCCGGCCGCACTTTATAATGGCCTTACGCAAAACGGGATATCGGCGCAGGTAGCACATCAGATAGCCGGAGCCCCGCCTGTAGCCTACTTATTCGCCGCATTTCTGGGATACAATCCACTGGCGACGATGATCCCTTCGAGTGTCTTACATTCCCTGACGTCGCAGCAAGCGGCTACGATCACTTCAAGGGCTTTCTTCCCTCGACTCATCGAGCCGGCTTTTCACCGCGGTTTGGTTGAGGTACTTATATTCTGTATCGTAATGTGCTTAATCGGCGCCGTAGCTTCCTGGGTCCGTGGCGGGAAGTACGTGTATCATGAGTAGATGAGCGATGAACGATTATTTATCGCGTAATAGTCTCCGGTAAAAACCCAGACTAGCCAAAAACGGAATAAAATAGTACACGATACGGAAAAGAACAGCAGCCACAATGGCGATTCCGATAGGCACCCCTAATAAGGCATAGATCCCTGCCATAGAACCTTCCTGTACGCCTAATCCTCCGGGTACCAATGAGACGAAACCGGCTGTGATACCCAGGCTAAACCCCGGAAGCAAAACGCCCAAACCCACCGGATTCCCCAGCGCGTAGAAACAAAACCATAGTGCAGTTATAGTACTTGCCCAATCACCAACCATCAAGGCGACCAGAAGCGCCAATGTGCCCGGCCGTCGGCTGATGGCAGTCACACCCCGGTTCATCGCTGTATCGAAATCCTGCAAAGCTTTGTTTATATTACGTCGCGTGATCCATTGTACCAACCGATTCAAACCTCGCAAAATAACCGCGCGGAATGATGCTACGAAAACAACTACTGTTGCCAATATCAAAAGTAAAGTCAGAATTCCGTCTGCTATGCCAAGTCCCAGGCTGGCGGTGCGGGAGAGATGCTGACTGAACAATACGCTAAAAAGACCGATGGGGAAAAGCGCGATCAACATCAGCCCGTTAAAATAAAGATGAAAGAGTGAGGGCGCCAGTATATCTTCAGTGGCTACTCCCCGCTTTTTAAATAGCAAGAATTGAAGCGAAACGCCGGTAACTCCACCCACATTTAACAGGTAGTTGATTACGTTGGACACAAAACCGATTTCTATAATATCTTTAGTGGGTAATTTTATACCGAAAGTGTGGAAAACCGCGGCTAAACTGTAGCTCAGGCAGGTGTATGAGGCCGCCGTAAATAGTAGAGCCGGCAAGATCAATAACCAGTTGGCTTGGCCGATGATATGCCGCATATCCTGCCAATCCAAAACCATGATTGTGATACAGCTTGCAATAAAAAGAATAACCATAATAATGGTAATTCTTTGCATGTTTAATTTAAGCTTCATACCATTTTCTTTTGCCGCGAAAAACGGCTTCAACACACAAGCCATTTCTTACGTTGGTAGATGGCAAGAACTAAAGACTTTAATCTTTAATGGGCTAAACCCTGTTTAATTAAATATGTTACATTGTCACAGCAGTCGCAGACATTAATCAACGGCAATCATGACGCTGGATGCCTTGATCACGGCGTAAGCCTGTTTCCCGATAGCTAACCCCATGTTCTCTGCTGACTCTTTAGTAATGACGGAAACTATCTGAGGGCCGCCCGGTAATTCAATGATAACCTCGGTATTGACCGCACCCGGTTTGATTTGTATGACTTTGCCTTTTAATACATTGCGCGCACTTAGCTTCATCTCGCACCTCCAAAACTTTTTCAATTAATATTACCACATCGTGGTTTTGTCAATCAGGGTAAAAGTTTCAATTTTCTACGTGAAAAATATTTAGAGAAAAATAAGTTTAACACTGAAAAATTATTAAAATAACCCTTGACAGGTGGAAGGTATCGGCATTAGCATTAATATCGTAAATTTAGTTTGCGGAAGGAGTTTGCATGGTAAACGAAATCACCGATCAGGAGTTTGAGCAAAAGGTAATCAAGTCAAAAACCCCTGTAGTTGTTGATATGTGGGCGCCCTGGTGTGTGCCCTGCCGGATGGTCGCGCCCGTAATTGAAAAGGTTTCCCTGAAATATGATGGCAAATGCAGTTTCTATAAAATGAACGTCGATGAGAACCCCAAGACTGCTGCCAAATTTCGTGTAATGTCCCTCCCCACGCTGATGTTCTTCAAGAACGGGGAAGCCGTTAATACCGTAGTTGGCGCGGTGGGAGAGCGTGCTCTCACCCCTAAGGTGGATGAGTTATTATAGCCTTTACTTTGACCGCAGGTAGAACGGGTGATAATATAATAGAGATATATTTGTTTTCAGGACGGGAGGCTACCGATGTCCGGTCATTCTAAATGGCATACGATTAAGAATCAGAAGGCAGCGACTGATGCCAAGCGCGGCCAGATGTTTACCAAACTGACCCGTGAAATTATTGTGGCGGCGCGTAAAGGCGGCCCTAGTATTGATAGCAACTATTCCTTGCGCCTGGCTGTGCAGCGTGCGAAAGACAGCAGTATGCCCTGGGACAATATTAGCCGTGCTATCACCAAAGCCAGCGGCGGCGGTGATGGTGTACAGATGCAGGAATTATTGATGGAGGGCTATGGCCCCGGCGGCGGTGCTGTGCTTGTTAATGTCCTGACGGATAACCGTAACCGAACAGTCTCCGGGATACGAAATATTTTTACGCGCTCTGGTGGGAGTCTAGGCGAGAGCGGCTGTGTTGCATGGTTATTCCAGCAGAGAGGTGTAATTAACGTCGAGGCTGAAGGTAGGGACAAAGATGAATTATCCCTACAGGCAATCGATTTAGGTGCGGAAGATGTCAATGTTGAAGGCGATTTTGTAACCGTGTATACCACACCTCAAAAATTGGAAGAAGTGCGCACCGCGCTGGAGAAAGAGAAAATCGTCGTTGAATCCGCCGAAGTGTCTATGATAGCCAAGCAGACCATCGACTTGGATGAAAAACAGTCTGTCCAGACGATGAGACTGTTGGAGACTCTGGAAGAACTGGACGATGTCCAGAGCGTCTCCAGTAATGTCAATTTCTCAGATGCTGCTATGGCGGCTTACGAAAAAGGGTAGTTTCTTTAATATTCAATTATCAGGCAATATTGTGGGTTTTGCAGGGTGGGTTGATTTTATCAACCCACCCTGTTTGTATTCAATCTCATTCAGTTTCCTAAGCAGACTGCTGATTTAATACTAAAACTACACCTATTCTGTTACTTTTCTCCCTTTGGTAAAGGCCGTTAGGTCCCTGAGGCACGAAAGGGAGAGGTTAGGAGGGATTTAGCCTCGTCTTGCAGTGGAATTTATCCCTTCCCCACTTTTTATTTGCGCAATATATTACTTTAGGAGCAGTCTGCTAAGGAGTTTAAGATGACGTTAAGTCATTGCGCACGTATTTATTGCAACATCACATCGATATCCGTTATCTTGACATTTAAGGCTATTTTTTTTATGATTGAATTCGTTTCCCGATAGTTGCCGGGGAAATGTGGTAATTTTGAGAGGTCTCCGAAGGAAAATCAGCTCTCGGACATATATTAAAATTATAGCGAAGGAAGTGAAAAATGGAACCTGAACTGATCGCCGATTATGAGTGTTTAACAGGCGAAGGTCCTCTGTGGCATCCGATGGAAAAACGGCTCTATTGGGTCGATATACCTAAAGGCAGAATTTTCCGGTACGACCCCGCCAGCGGGAAGCATGAAATGTGCTACGAAGGAGAAAAGGTCGGCGGATTCACGATCCAAAAAGACGGATCTTTGCTACTTTTCCGCACAAAGGGAAACGTTGTGATATGGAAAAATGGAAAAACCACCACCGTGGTCAAAGAAATCCCGGAAGAACTCGAAAATCGCTATAATGATGTTATTGCCGACCCCGCCGGCCGGGTTTTCTGCGGTATTCTTTCGGAGAAATTTTTACCGGGCAGATTGTACCGTCTGGATACAGACGGTAAGATAACCAAGGTGTTGGAAAACATCGGCTGTCCCAATGGCATGGGATATACCCCGGACCGCAAACAAATGTACTTCACTGATACCGTACCGGCTAAAACGATTTACATCTTCAACTATGACAAGAAGACCGGAAATATCACTAATCAACGGGTATTCGCGAAAATTGCTGCTGATGACGGCGGCCCAGATGGTATGACCGTCGATGCCGAAGGATATGTCTGGTCGGCGAGTTGGGACGGGTGGGCGCTTGTGAGATATACGCCGCAAGGAGTTGAGGAACGGCGGATCCGTTTCCCTGCCAAACAGGTATCAAGCGTTACCTTTGGCGGTGACGACCTTAAAGATATTTATGTTACCACTGCCGGCGGGGATAATAAGAAAGAGAACGGTCCGGGCGCGGGAGCTTTGTTCCGTCTCAGACTCGGCATCAAAGGCCTACCGGAATTTTACTCTCAAATTAAAATCTAGCATCTCATGTTCGAGATGGTTGGAAAAGCGTACCCGATGTCGACACTGTTCACATCGAGTACGCCAGATTATATAGTATCGTGGTATTTCCTATCCGCAACCTGGAGCCGTTGCCTTATCACGGAAATGTTATAATTCAAAAAGAGAGAACCATACCGTTTTATTTTTTTAAGGAAACCAGAAGTGACAGAAGAAAAACTACCTAAATCGGGCCGTATTAGCTTGAATCAAAAGGAATGTTCCGGATGCAGTCGTTGTTTGATGGCTTGTTCTGCCTATCATTTTGGCGCAGTCGCTATGCCGCTTTCAGCCATTAAATGGGTAGAGGGGAAGTTTTCCACTGCCTTTAACGGCCGTTACCCTGAGTTTTGCAGACAATGTGTGAATCCGAAATGTTATTATGCCTGTCCCGAAAGGGATTCTGCCCTATGCATAGATCCTGAGACGGGAGCCAGATATATTAATAAAGACGCGTGCACCGGCTGTGGCAGTTGTATAGAGGCCTGTCCGTTTACGCCGAAGAGAATTAATTTTAATACGGAAGACAATTTTGCCGTCAAGTGCGACCTTTGTAAAGGGAGACCGGGTGGCCCCGTTTGCGTAGAAGTGTGCGACCGTCAAGCCCTCACATTAGTACCGAGAAAGCAGGAGTAAATCAGATGTTGGGTGGATATGTAGGTAAAATACTAAGAGTAGATTTAACAACCGGCACCATCACTAAGCTTAACACCTATAATTATGTGCCGCAGTTCATCGGCGGTATTGGATTAGGTTATAGACTGCTTTGGGATGAAATCAACGCAGGGACTACGGAATGGAGTCCCGAAAATCCGGTTATTTTCACCTCAGGCCCCTGCTGCGGTACACCTGTGCCCACTTCCGGTAGAGCCGAGGTGGTCGGACTGGCGCCACAGGGATATCCAAAGCCGTGGGCAGCGGTCTCCGGCTTTGGCGGGGATTTCGGTCCTAAAATGAAGTTCGCCGGCTATGACGCAATTATCATTACCGGTAAGGCTACCTCTCCGAAGTATCTTTTAGTTACCGAAAAAGAAATCCAAATCGTAGATGGCGCTTTCCTGTGGGGGACGGATATTTACACCGCCCAGGATCAATTAATTACCCGTCACGGCGATGACGTTGCTACCGCCTGTATCGGCCCGGCGGGGGAGAACCTTGTGAGATGGGCAACGATCATGTCCAAGACAAGAAGCGCCGCCGGTCAGGGTGGATTCGGCGCGGTGATGGGAGACAAAAAACTCAAAGCTATCGTCGTCAAACCCGGTTCGGTCCGGGTGCCGATTGCCCATCCTGACAAGCTGATAGCCGAGGTCAGAAAAGTCTCAGGTGAATTATCGCCCAACGGACAAAACAGACAACCGCTTTTCGCGGACAAGGGCAGTTTCTCGATCCGTTGTGCCAGTTGCGCTTATTCCGGTTGCACCGGCGCGGTCAATGGGTGCTTGCAGCCGTATTTCAATAACGTTCCTAAGAAGAATACCGGTACCGGTAGTATGTCAGGCGGTTTGTATTGCGCCGCATTCGCTGCAGATTATTTTCTGCTGAAGAAGGGAATAACCGAAGCAGAAAATTTTGAGATTGGTAAATTCATCGATAACCTGGGGCTAAATTGCTGGGAGATCTTCGAAGGTACGAACTGGTTTATTCAGACCTGCCAGAACGATGGCAGACTCGATTCCCTGATGGGCGAAAAAGTGACGCTTAATCCCAATGGGCCGGCAGTTTATCCTAAAACCGATTGGAATACCGGCATGCCCACCGATTTAGCTGTCAAGTGGATCAGAGGGATTGCTTATCGGGAGGGTGAGGGTGATATCTGGGCGGAAGGGACTCCGAGAGCGGCTGAGAAACTGGGTTTGGCGGATGAGGTTTGGAAAACGCATAAACATGGCTACGGGCCGCATTGGGATGGCAGATACGTTCAATTTATACATTATCCGGTTTGGGTGGTCTCAGCGCTTGCCTGGGCGACACAGGGAAGAGACCCTTTCAACCAGGAACACGGTTATCCCGAACGGTATGGCAATTTTGTTAAAGAATGGAAAGAAATGATGGGCGGGCAAATAATCCATGGCACGAAGACATTCTGGGATACCGATAAAATCCCTTACCGGGAGCTGGTGAAAGCCGGCGCTAAACTTTACGGCGCCCCTTATGCCAATGAAGGTTGGGATAAACCGGAGTTGGGCTACATTGATAAAGAATATGTGACTGTCTGGCATAATCACCGCGCCATCATCAAATCCAGTGTACCGGTATGCGACCGTCAATTCCCGTTGCTCTTCGACCCGAATGCAAAAGACAAACTGGGCGATATCGATGCCGAAGTGCGGTTATTTAATGCAGTTGTAGGCACGGACTGGTCTTTGGACGAAATGAACAAAGCGGCGGAAAAAGCCTTTAATGTAATGCGCGCTATTCATATCCGGCAGGGAAGGACCAGAAAGGACGATGAGAGTGTTATACCCTATTTTGAACAACCGGCGATGTGGCCCGAGGAACCGGTGCCGCAAAGCATTGACGCTAATAAATTTATCGATTTGCTGAATAGGCTCTATAAGTTGCGCGGTTGGGATAGTAACGGCTGTCCGACGAGAGCCAAGTTGGAATCCATTGGGCTGAAAGACATCGCTGACGGTTTAAGACTAGAGGCCAATAAGTAGAGTCAATTTTAATTACGTGTTATTCGGCAAGTCCCAAGTTATTCAAGCGCCTTGCCAATAATCGGATTGAGAATATTAGTTCTGCCGCCCATACTTGGGGTCAACCAGTTCGGGTTCGTCAATTACCAGGAGTTCTGTCTGCCACGGGATATAGGGCATATTGGGCGGGTCTTTCATTGTTTCAAATTCACTGATAGTAAGAATTCTCCCGTAGCTGAAGGTAAGAAGTGATTGGTGGATTAAATATTGGTTATCGTAATTCATTTTACACCTTCCCTTAGCTTGAATAACTCTTATAAGTCTTACGATAGCAACAGGAAGTTACAAACCGGTTAATTAGCTACTATAGGGATGGTTACAAAACGGTTACGAAGTTGTTACGGTTTTTGTGAACAAAGTAATGTAAATCCTGAATATATTTTCACAATGAATTCAAAAAACACCCTTAAGCTTAAATAAATCGATTCAGCCGGTTGTAACAGACGGGTTACAACTAGCTGTCCGAAACCTCTTTATCTTCGCTTTTAGAACGGTCGCGTAACCAGCGGTGAATTTCATCCAGCGAAGGCGGCGCTACGTTGAATACTTCAATGTCACGGGCGAATTGTACCAGATGACCTTCGCGGATAAAAAGTAGTGCGGTCTCATTCTTTTGAAGAGTCTCGTCGACGTGCCGCCCGATATATTCGAACCTTTTCATGGCAGATTGTTGATAAAAGCTGGCAACCATTTCTGCTGCTTTAGTGCTATAAAATCCCATTATTAAACAACGTTCCCAATCCATACATTCGACAGCCAGATCTGCCAATTCAGTTGCCTCGAATGACGCCCCGCAGTCGACCTTGTCTTTGGCGATAAGGTAACTTAAAGCGTTGATATTCTCGATGATTTTTAGTCCTTCTTCGCCCCCAACTGAAATTGTTTCATGGTAAATACGCTTGATTTTACCAACCTTGGCTTCCTGATTGGCGATCTGTTCGTTCACTTCACGCCAGTATTTTTCGAGCTTTTCCTTGTAGTCCTGTGGAGCTTCCGGGCCGGCGAAAAGAAGCGGGACGACATATAATTTACGCAAACCGAATTGTTCGATGTCCAGCTTCTCAATTTTGCCTAGTTCTGCAGACATTTCAGGAAACCTCCGCTAAAATTATTCACCCGATTCAGACTGCTGATTTAATACTAAAACTACACTCATTCTGTTACTTTTCTCCCTTTTGTAAAGGCCGTTAGGTCCCTGAGGCACGAAAGGGAGGGGTTAGGAGGGATTTAGCCTCGTATTACAATGGAATTTATCCCTTACCAACTGTTTTATTGCGTACTATATTACTTTATCAGCAGTTTCCGATTGCTTCTTCCTTGATTGTAACCTTAGATACAACATGTAGCAAGTACCTTATGCTATACTGAAAACTGAAAAAGTCCTTAGTTTATAGATAGATGAGAGAGAATAATGCCAAATAAAGATTATTATAGTATATTAGGCGTGACTAAAAATGCCTCCGATGATGACATTAAGAAGGCTTACCGTAAGCTTGCGATGCAATTCCATCCCGATAAAAACCCCGGCAAAGAAAAGTGGGCTAACGAAAAGTTCAAAGAGATCAACGAAGCCTACGCCGTATTGGGCAATCCGGATAAGAGAAAACAATACGAACAGTTCGGCACCACCGGCCAAGCCAGCGATGTTTTTAATAGTCACACCACGCAAACCACCTTTGAAGACATGATGAAGGATTTCGGCGGCGCAGGTCTCGGTGTTGATTTCATGGACAGTATCTTCGGCAATTTTACTAAGCCGCGCGGGTTTTCTTTCCATCAATACGCTACCGACGGCAGCGGAAGAATATTCTTCACAACTCCGGAAGACGAAAGTATGGAAGAACCGTACTATTCCCGGCAGGCGCAGCGTCAAGCTTCTCAGGATATTAATTACGAAATCACGATCACCCGTGAACAGTCCGTAAGGGGCATGGAAAAAGACCTTACACGCAACGGGAAGCGACTGCGGGTTAAAATCCCTGCGCGTACCAGATCAGGCACCAGGATAAGATTAAATAACGCCCGCCTGACTACCGATGGCTTTTCCGGCGATATCTATATCACTATCAGGGTGAAGTAAGCTTGTCATTCCCGCGAAGTCGGGAATCCATATTAATTGCTAAGAGCTACAATGTCTAATAAACTGTTGTATACGGTTTTTAAAGCCAAACGGGGATGGATCGGGGTTCTCGCCTCCAAGGTGGGATTGCAGTCGGTTACTCTGCCTCAAACCACCAGGAAGCAGGCGTTTGATTCGTTAGGCGAGAAGGCAAAGCAAGCATTTTTATCACCCGGATTATTTAGAGATCTTGAGCGGAGATTGCAAGCGTATTATTCCGGTAAGGAGATCGCGTTCCATGAAAAATTGGATTTTTTCGGTGCCTCCACGTTCCAAAAACAGGTTTGGGAAGCCACCCGGCTTATTCCTTATGGGGAAACCAGAAGCTACCGGTGGGTGGCCAGACAGATTGGCAAGTCCTTAGCAGCTCGCGCCGTTGGTCAGGCGCTGAGCAAAAATCCTTTCCTGATCATCGTACCGTGTCACCGCGTCATATCTGCTGATGGCGGATTAGGTGGTTTTGGCGGCGGTTTGGCAATGAAATCGGCTTTATTGGAATCTGAAGACGTAAAAGAAGATTAAGAAGAGGGCGGGAATAAAAACCAGTCCTCTTCTTTTTTGAAGACCGCAGCACAAACACCTGTTGTTCAAAGAACGATTTATTTAGGTAAAACGTGAAAAGGATTAAGGATGAAAGCCGCATTAAAGGCAATTTAACTGATTGATTCGAAGTGTATATAGAAATTGACGAATTCTATAGTATCTGCGGTAAAAGTATAAATTTTAAATTATACCCCCACCCTTCATTTTGAGTCCCACAAAGTCGATCTCATACTGGCTGATCAACCCATCCCCTGCAAAACTATAATAGCGATTATTTCCAATTATAAGATGGTCGAGGATTTTGATCTGCACTGTGGCAGCGGCAAAAACCAGGTCGCGGGTAATATCTTTATCACTCTTACTCGGTTCACAAATACCCGTAGGGTGGTTATGCGCAAAAATAAGGGCTGCGGCGTTATGTGCCAGAGCCTGTTCTACTATCTCTCTCGGTGCTATGGCAGCACGGTCGACTGTTCCCTGGAAAAGGTCGGCGGTATCAATGATCTGATTCTGGCTGGTAAGAAACAGGACTTTGAAAACTTCTTTTTTCAGGTCCCGCATCGAATGGTATAAGTAATCGAAGATTTCCTGGGATGACTTGAAAGCGTGTTTATCGATGATCTGTTCTTTCAGGTATTCGCGGGCAACATCCTGCATCAGTTTCACTCCGAAAGCAGAATGCGGACCGATGCCTTTGATTAGTTGTAGTTCGTCCATCGAAGCCGAAAGTACCCCCCGCAGGGTTTTAAATTTCTTGATGGCTTCTTTGGCCTGCGGTTTGCAGTCTTTGCGTGGTGTTCCCAAACTCAGGAGCAATTCCACGACCTCGTAATCGGCGAAGCCTGTTAAACCGCCCTTTATGAACCTTTCCCGGAGACGTTGCCTGTGTCCTGTAGGTACGTTTTCCGTAGACATCCTGCCACCTTATATTTTGTATGATATTAGCGTTTTTTCTTTTTCTGTTTTGATTCGATCATCCACCAGTCGCCACGCCAATAGTTGCGCTCGGTATAACCCTTTGGTTCCAATTCTACCTTGACCTCATCCCATGTCGGTAATATGCGGTTTCTCATGATCGGTGTAATAATAAAAGGTAACACCAGCCAGAATAAAACAATGCCGATCAAGGCCATCAGCGGATTTAACAGAAACAGCAATGCGGCGCTGCCAAGCATCAGTATCACCCATAGCGATTCTAATACCCATTTGAAAGCTGTTTTAAAAGCCTTAGGTTTGATATCCGGCCGGGCTTGTCTGCCAAACTCGCAATAAGCCTGCAGTACCGCGGCTACAATTATTATCAGGAACCCTAATACATATAACATAATGAGCTCTCCGTTTTCTTCAAGGGCTTATTTCTGCTACCGGCTCCACTTTCAAACCTTCCTCCCCAACCAGTTCAATGATGCGGTGGCGCAATTCAGCCGTATAGTCCGTGAAAAGGTTCGCTATCTTTAATTTTATGATTTTCCCCTCACTGGGAATGCGCAGACTAACCTCGTCCTGACCGGGAAATTCTTTCATAGTATACACCACGCGGCGTAAATAATTCGCATCCTTTTCACTGTCTCCGGAATCTTTTATCGTAATTATCAGTTTATACCGCTTCTTTTGCGCCGGTTTGACTTCGGGCGAACGGTAAACGTCGGATTTGCCGTTTTTACCGTTAGTTATTGTTTTCCCGTTCGTACTTTCAACCGGTTTGAGGGCTATAAGCGTCGGAGGCTTTTCTTGCTTCGGTTTACCCGGTTCATAACGGCTGGCTTTTTTACAGGTTAACTGAATCGTGTCGTCGCGTACACCCACCCGGCCTTCTACCAATAAAATATTCCCTTCTTCCCATAAGTCTATAGTGCCGGAATAAACGTCCGACCAGACCATCAGCTCGATGCTGCCGTCGAGGTCTTCCAGCGTCGCTTTTACAAATGATTTTTGAGACTTGGTCACGAGATGGCTGACGGAAGCCACCATCCCTGCAACAAGCACCGTTTGCCCCGCCATTTCGCTATCGATCTGCCCGCATAGGATGGTATTCTCGGCGGCAATTTTATCCGCAAAAGCACTAAAAGGATGCTCGGAAAGATAGACTCCCATCAATTCTTTTTCCCAAGCGAGGCGGTCTTTCACCGGAACCTCAGCCTCCGGCAGTTCAAGCGATGAAACCGGTGCGGGTACTTCTTTTCCCCACAGATCGAACATAGTTGTCTGTCCTGCATCACGGGATTTCTGTTCCCGTTGCGCCAGTGAGAGAATTTCATTGATATTATTCAATAAAGTGCCGCGATTTCCCAGACAGTCGAGAGCTCCCGCTTTAATCAGGCTTTCCATCACCCGTTTGTTCACGTTACTCATATCGCACCGGCGGCAGAGTTCTTCAATCGACTTAAACTCCCCTTTTTGGACGCGTTCCGAAATGATCGATTCAATAGCGCCGACACCGACATTTTTGATCGAAGTTAACCCGAAGCGGATTGCCTGGTTTCCTTTTTCATCTTTTTCGATAGAGAAATTAGATTCACTATGATTGATATTCGGCGGTAGCACTTTTATACCCAGTCGGCGACACTCGCTGATGGCGCTGGTGATTTTCTCCATCACCCCGGCATGGGCGCTCAATAAGGCCGTCATGTATTCTACCGGGTAATTTGCTTTAAGATAGGCCGTTTGGTAAGCGATGAGCGCATAACTGAAAGCGTGCGCCTTATTAAAAGCATAACCTGCGAAAGGTTCGATAAGAGCAAAAACCTGCTCCGCCAACTCTGCGGAAAATCCCTTGGCGTTCGCCCCATTGATAAAATTCAGTTTTTCTTTCTGCATTACTTCCGGGATTTTTTTCCCCATTGCCTTACGGAAAATGTCGGCTTTACCCAGACTATAGCCTCCGAACTCTCGCACAATGAATAGAACCTGCTCCTGGTACACAATAACCCCGTAGGTTTCCTCCAGATATTTGGCGAGTATCGGATGGGGATAATGGATCGGTTCCAACCCGTGTTTGGCTTTGATATAAGTTGGGATTTGTTCCATCGGACCCGGACGGTAAAGCGCAACGATGGCGGCGATTTCCGGGAATGTATTAGGTTTTAACTCCTTGATATAGCGTCGCATTCCGGCGCCTTCCATTTGGAAAACACCCGCCGTTTCTCCGGACGAAAGTAGCTGGAATGTTTTCGCGTCGGTGAGGGGAATACGGTGCAGGTCGATGTCAATATTATGCCGTTCTTTAATTATTTTCTGTGCCTTACCCAGGATTGTCAGGTTGACCAGCCCCAGAAAGTCCATTTTCAGCAACCCGATGCGGGCGACATCTTCCATTGGGAATTGCACCATCACGCCACCCTCGCCGTTACCCTTCGAAACTTTTTGCAGCGGCACAACCCTGGTGAGGGGCTCTTTGGAGATGACCACGCCCGCTGCATGGGTGCTGCCGTGACGGGCGATGCCTTCCACCTTACGGGCGGAGTCGACCAGCTTATGAATAATGGGGTCTTCATTATAGATAGTTTTCATTTCTGCGGTCTGTTCCAGGGCGCGTGTCAGAGTTACTCCCGGACCAAGTGGAACAAGCCTGGCCACTCGGTCCACGTCGGCGTAAGTCATACCTAGCGCCCGGCCGGCATCCCTTAGCGCAGCCCTTGCGCCTAATGTTCCGAACGTTATGATCTGAGCAACGTGGTCCTGTCCGAATTTTTGGGAAACGTAAGCAATTACCTCTTCCCGACGATCGTCCTGAAAATCAAGGTCGACATCCGGCATTTCTTTCCGTTCCATATTAAGGAAACGTTCGAAAACCAGCCGGTGTTCTATTGGATCGAGCTCGGTTATCCCCAGGCAATGGAGAATGATGCTGGCCGCAGCGCTACCCCTCACGCCGAACAGGATGTTTTGCTTTCTGACGAAGGAGACAATATCCCAGACCACCAGAAAGTAATTGGCGAATTGAGTGCTTTCGACAACATTCAGTTCATATTCCAGGCGCTGTTTTATTTCTTCGTTGGCATTGGGATAAAAACGTGGCAACGCTTCCCAACACAGATCCGACAGATATTCAAAGGGAGTTTTACCATCGGGTAGTTTTATTTCCGGTAGATGCAGCCGTTCAAAATCGAGTTTAAGATCGCACATTTCGGCGATGCGGTGTGTATTCTCCAGCGCTTCCGGAATGTCGCGGTAAGCTTCTGCCATTTCATCCTGGGTTTTCAGGTAAAAGAAATCGCCGGCCATCTTTAACCGTTTCTGGTCGTTGACTGTGGCGTTAGTGCCGATGCATAACAGTAAATCGTGGGTGGAAGCGTCTTCCTTATTCAGATAATGCGTGTCATTGGTCGCGACTAGAGGAACACCGGTTTCATTACTTATTTCAATTAAGGCTTTGTTTACCTGTTCCAATTCCTGGATAGGATGGCGCTGAATTTCCAGATAGAAATCGCCAAAAGTCTCTTTATACCACAGCGCAGCCTTTTTTGCGTCTTCGATCCGTCCGGCAAGGATATTCTGCGGGATCTCTCCCGCCAGGCAAGCTGAAAGCGCTACTAACCCGGCGCTGTGCTCTCGAAGAAACGCCTTGTCGATTCTCGGCTTATAATAAAATCCTTCGAGATGGGCATGGGTCACGATCTGGATCAAATTGCGGTAACCCGTCAGATTCCGGGAGAGTAAGACCAGATGGTAATTACCCTTGTCATTCGGTGTGCGACTGGTAGAACCGCTTTGAGAAACATAGACTTCACACCCGATGATGGGTCTGATGCCAGCTTCTTTCGCCAGACGGTAAAACTCGATGGCGCCATACATCACACCGTGGTCGGTAAGCGCCACGCTATCCATACCTAATTCTTTGACGCGGGCGATTAAATTAGGGATGCGGCACATACCATCGAGCAGACTGTACTCACTATGAACATGGAGATGTGTAAACACGAATTTTCCCCAGAGAAAACGATTGCCAGATTATTATAACACAGACATTTAGGGGTAGACAGAGAACCTTGTTTTAGTTGCTGAAAAATTAATTGGCCGGGTCTGAATATTTAAAACTTTTCCTGATGAAAACGAGTTGCCGAAATTAAATAGTTTAAGTATACTACGATTGATGAAAAAGCCAGCGCAACAATTAGGGCCATTACGCCGCATCAGTAAACAGATACAAATCGGCGATGTCAAGATCGGTGGCGATGCACCCATTATCGTGCAGTCGATGGCCAATACCGATACCCGTGATGCATCGTCGACTATCAGGCAAATCAAAAAGCTTGAAGAAGCCGGATGCGAACTGATAAGAGTGGCTGTGCCCGATATGGAAGCTGCCCGGGCACTTAAAAAGATAAAAAGAGGAATCAAAATTCCCCTGGTTGCGGATATTCACTTCGATTATCGACTGGCGTTGGCAGCCCTTGAATCGGGAGTCGATGGTTTCCGCCTGAACCCCGGCAATATCGGCGATCATGAGCAGATCAGACAAGTCGTTCTTGCAGCCAAAGAAAGGGCTGTTCCCATCCGCATCGGTTTGAACGCCGGCAGTCTGCCGAAGGCATCCCCGGATGACAAGGCGAAAAATGTTGTACGGCGCATGGTGGACGCTGCTTTGGAACAGGTATACTTGCTGGAGAGCCTCGATTTCGACCTGATCAAAGTATCGATGAAGGCTTTTGATGTTCCCACCACTATTGCCGCTTATAAAACAATTGCGGACAAAATTCCCTACCCCTTGCACATCGGCATCACCGAGGCAGGCACTCCGCGCACCGGGATCATTAGAAGTAGCGTCGGCATCGGCACATTATTGCATCTGGGCATTGGCGATACTATCCGTGTTTCCCTGACAGCTGATCCCATCGAGGAAGTCATCGCCGGTTATGAAATATTAAAAAGTCTTAACTTAAGACAGCACGGCCCGATCCTGGTCAGTTGCCCCACATGCGGGCGCACCGAAGTGGACATTATCAACCTGGCTCAACAGGTTGAAGTTGAGCTGCGTAAAATTAAAAAGCCCATTAAAGTAGCCGTCATGGGGTGCGTGGTTAATGGCCCCGGTGAGGCCAGAGACGCTGATGTAGGCATCGCCTGCGGTAAAAACAGAGGCGTTCTCTTCAAGAACGGCAAACAGATAAGGGTAGTCGAGGGGAATGACCTCCTGCAAGCTTTGATGGGAGAAATAGAGAAACTTTGAACCTGCGCAACAAACTCGGCTTAAGCGGATTAATCCTAAGTCTCACATTCCTTTCATTTACGGCTTTATCTTGTTCGGCATTATTTCGCGGCGCTTCACCTGCACCACAGACAATCTCTACGTCAATATCATCGACAGCCGTTCAAATCACTGTTGGTGAAGCGACTGTGACGCGCGTGATCGACGGCGATACGATTGATGCGAGCATTAGCGGTAAAATCTACCGGATCCGGTACATCGGGATGAACACACCGGAGGTCGGCAAACCTTTTTATCAGGAAGCTACCGATAAAAATGCAGAACTGGTTCAGGGGAAAACGGTCCGGTTGGTCAAAGATGTTTCTGAGACTGACAAGTACGGGAGGTTGCTGCGCTACGTCTATGTCGGCGACCTATTTGTGAATGCCGAAATGGTGAGACAGGGGTATGCACCGGCCACACCTTATCCGCCCGATATTAAATATAAGAGTTATTTTCTATCACTCGAAAAACAAGCTCAAGCAGCACACTTAGGACTATGGCTTTCTACCACTCCTTAACTTTGCTCCAATCTTCCTGCTGGGTAGTTTCGATACTAACTGGCACGAGCTGCTTATTAAATACCTTCAATTGCCGCGTATGACTGCATTGCAGACATTGTTCAAACCACCCGTCGAGATCACGGTCTACAAACAGATCGCCTCCGCAATGGGAGCACTTTTTTAATTTCCAGTGTAACATCTCATTCATCCTCCCTTTCACCCACTTCAGCAATTGTCCTGACCTCTGTTCCAATTTGATTTTCTGCTTATAGTTTAGCATCTGGAAATGAACTGACAATTAACACAATATGAACATTGGATGAATATTTGCCTTAATCGTAATATCCCGGGAAACGGTATTTACAGCGGTTATTTGTTCGCGGCGCGCTACAAAACCATCACAAAACCGGCAATATTGCCGGGGCGACCGCAAAGAGAATATAATTCAGGGACTAATATTACTGGTTTTGCGGAGGGGATATGAGATTACAGGACAAAGTTGTTATTATCACCGGCGGCGGGACGGGGATCGGCAAAGCCATCGCCACTGTTTTTGCTGCTGAAGGCGCCAGTGTTGTTGTTGCCGGCCGTAATATTAACACTTTATCTGCTGTCATCGAACAGATTGAATATAAACGGGGGAAAGGTATCGCGATTGTCGCCGATGTCTCTAACGAAGCCCAAATCAAGAATCTGGTACAACAAACCATTGCTAAGTACGGACAAATCGATGTGCTGGTCAATAACCATACACACACTCCGTCTCTGGACGCCGCTGTTGCGGACATGCCTGTTGATTATTGGACCAAGGGCCTGGAAGTGAACCTGACCGGCACGATGATGCTCACCAAAGAAGTAATTAAGCAAATGATTCCCCGTCGGACAGGCAGTATCGTAAATATTTCCAGCGTTGCCGGAATTACCCCTGACCCTTACCATAGCGCCTATGCCACAAGTAAGTGGGGCATTATCGGGTTTACGGCATCTCTTGCCGGCGAAGTGGGTCAATATAACATCAGAGCGAACTGCGTATCGCCGGCCGGTACGCTAACCGAAGGATTTCAAACAGGCATGGCTGCCCTTGCGAAACAAAAAGGCATGACTTCCGATGCATTTATGAACAAGATGATGCAAAGTTACGCCTTGAAACGCCTTGTGAAGCCCTCAGAGGTGGCGACAGCGGCTTTGTTCCTGGCTTCGGATGATGCCAGCGCGGTTACCGGCCAAAACCTTATTGTCAGTTGCGGTTTTCAGGTACTCCATCCCGGTATGGTTGGTTGACGTCAAAGTCTGATTAGGAATCCGAATTTAATCTCGTGGCACAATCCGTTGAAAAGCTTGGCCCATACTTGATAGGGGAACGGGATCCAGAATCTGAATTCTCCCTATATCTCTCCCGTAAAATTCTAACGAATACGGGATACGTTACTTCGCAAGTATTATAGTCTTGTCCTTACAAAGGAGAGAATATAACTTCTTACTTTCCCAGATACTGCAAAGCCAGTTTGACCTTGTCTCCCAGACTCAGGTTTTTACCGGCAGGCAATGAATTAACCGCACGGGTAGTTTCCACAACCGAGTAGCCCAACGAGACCAGAGCCGTCACGACATCGGCGTTTTCCTGAGCGGCTCTGCCGGCAGGAGTAGAAATCATCACACCGCCTACCTTGTCTTTCAATTCCAAAATCAGCCGGTCGGCGGTCTTTTTGCCGATACCCGGGATGGTAGTTAATATTTCCACGCTGCCGGAAGCGATTGCCATCGCCACTTGGTCGGCGCTCATCGCGGAGAGCATCGCCAGCGCTGTTTTCGGACCTAATCCGGACACAGAGATCAGCGTCTCGAAGAGCTTCAATTCGTCGATCGAGCCAAAGCCGTAAAGGCTTAGATCATCTTCCCTGACATGCAAATGGGTATAGAGTTTTATCTCTCTACCCACCATTCCCAGTTCACTAAGAACCGAGGTTGGTACACTTACTTTAAACCCAACACCGTTAACGGTGACGATCATACTATCGGTACTGATGGCATCGATATTTCCCTGTAAGCTGGAAATCATTTTCTGCTCCTCTTTGGCTGCTCTTCGATGAGATTACTCAAATGCATTTCACTGATATGACACAGCGCTACCGCCAGGGCATCCGCGGCATCCGCAGGCTGGGGTATCTCCGGTAGATTAAGCTGCAGTTTGACCATCTGCTGGATCTGCTCTTTGGAACTGGCGCCATAACTGCTTACCGCGTATTTCACCTTTGCCGGCGAATACTCATAGACCGGTAAATCCTGGTTGGCGGCGACTAGCATGGCTACGGCTTGTGCCCGGCCTATTGCCAACGCCGTGCTGACGTTATTGGAGACGAAAGGCTGTTCCACGGCGACAACGTCCGGTTGATACTGCGCCACAATTTTCACCAGTCCCTGGTAGAGACGGCTTAACCGGATTGCCGGCGCCAAACGGGGAGAAGACTTCACGATACCGAAGCTGATCATTTTCAGATTGCCATCGGTGTTATCCACTACCCCATATCCCGCCACAATTGTACCCGGGTCTATTCCCAACACTCTCATCATTTACCCTGATTTTTATGTATATTGGATTAAGGTCAAATGATTCTACCACATTATGGAGGAAAGAGAAAAATTGAGGGAGAGTTCCCTGTTAATTATTGGGAGCTGATCAGGATACGTTACGACCGGCAATATTAATAACATATCGCTGACGGCAAAAAGAAGTTATAATGATAATATAAAAAACAATTACTTCGATTCCAGATTTGTTAATCGGTTAAAATGCCTTGTATGGACAAATAAATAACAGGAGGACGTAATAATGACGGTAGAATTAAAACTTACAGTTAACGATACTCCCATTAAAACGGATTATTTTGTAGCAGGATTTATCGACCATACGGTTAGCGGCATGATGGAAGCGCTAAAGGGCGGCGGCAAAATAAAGCATTTAACTATGACTGTTGAAGGTGATGACCTTGTCATCGTTCTGAACGGAGTTTCGATCCCTGCCAATCCTTTTACCGGCCGGATAATAAGGAGCACAACTATCGGGATGGTCTCAGATCTAAAGGGTGTAGACGGCTCTGTAAAGAAACTGAGTATTATTATCGATAAATAGAACAAACAACGCATTCTTCTGTCTGTAAAGTAAATAGAAAAGATCAAAAGCAAGAGGCAATAAAAGAAGATGGTCACCAACGATGAGAACATTTCTGCGCTGCAATGCACCAAAGAAAGCAAAAGTCGTATTGAAAAGGCAATTGCCCGCGAATCCCTTCTTACCATCTTCCTGAACGGAAAGGAGCTGGTGACACTGTTGTGCTCCCCGAATGATATGCAATATTTAGCCGTAGGTTTTTTGGCCTCAGAAGGGTTGATTACAAACAAAAATGACATCAAGAAGATCGAAGTTGAAGAATGGGAGGGCGTTGTCAGGGTTGAGACAGTAAAACCTATCGAACAGGACGGACGTTTTTTATCAAAACGCATCATTACGTCCGGCTGTGGAGGGGGGGCAACATTTTATAGCGAAGTCGATATCGCCACTCCGAAGGTCACGTCCGGAATGAAAATATCGACGGATGAAGTATTCGAACTTGTAAAACAGTTTCAACACCATTCTGAACTTTACCTCTCGACACACGGGGTTCATAGCGCTGCTTTGTGCGATAGCAAGACTCTGCTGGTTTTCAACGAAGATATCGGCAGACATAACGCCTTGGATAAGGTGTTTGGGAAATGTTTTCTGGAAGATATCGAAACCAACAATCTTGCAGTAATTACCAGCGGCCGTATTTCGTCGGAAATATTGCACAAAATTGCGAAAAGGGGTATTCCGATAGTGATATCGATTTCAGCTCCGACCAGCTTGGGAGTTAAAATCGCAGATAATTATGGCATTACGCTGATAGCTTCCGCGAGGGGAGAGAAGTTTTTGATCTATGCCCATGATTGGCGGGTTGCGTGACAGGTATTGACCATCCAATTGGGACAGGAAAAGACTTCGCAGTGAGCCGCCTGAGAATCGAACTCAGAACCTAAGCATTAAGAGTGCTTTGCTCTGCCAATTGAGCTAGCGGCCCATACGCATTTTAGTTTAACAAACCTGAGCTTCTGACGCAAATTTCGGCC
>Ga0182021_10001348_pt1 | contig 27987 bp, 28 predicted proteins | sample 612E3MmetaG_FD_120493 | JGI IMG/M metagenome (GOLD analysis project Ga0182021, IMG submission 120493) | Permafrost microbial communities from Stordalen Mire, Sweden - 612E3M metaG (Illumina Assembly) | ecosystem: Environmental > Terrestrial > Soil > Wetlands > Permafrost | place: Sweden...
CTGCCGGATCGGCGACATCTTCATCACGGCGACGGGGTGCTGCGACGTCATTACCGAGAAACACATGCGGCGGATGAAGGACCAGGCGATCGTCTGCAACATCGGGCACTTCGACAGCGAAATCCAGGTGGAGAAGCTGAAGAAGTATCGCTGGACCGAGATCAAGGCGCAGGTTCACAAGATCACGTTCCCGAACGGAAAAAGCCTGATCCTCCTGGCCGAGGGACGCCTGGTCAATCTCGGCTGCGCCACGGGGCACCCCAGCTTCGTGATGTCGAACAGCTTCACCAACCAGGTCATGGCCCAGATCGAGCTTTTCGCGAACACCGGAAAGTACCCCGTGGGCGTCTATGTCCTGCCCAAGCGGCTGGACGAGAAGGTGGCGGCCCTGCATTTGGGCAAGCTGGGCGTCAGACTGGAGAAGCTGACCGGCCGGCAGGCCCATTATCTTGGCGTCAAGCCCGCCGGCCCCTTCAAGCCGGACCACTATCGCTACTAAGAACCGCACGGCCTGAATGAATGTCCCGAACAAGCTGACGATCAGCCGCATCGGCCTGACGTTTGTCATGGTCGTGTTTCTCACGTTCCCGTCCATCCCCTTCGGGAAGACGCTGGCGCTGCTCACGTTCGGCCTCGCCGCCCTTACGGATTGGTACGACGGAATCCTCGCGCGGCGGCTGAACCGGGTTTCGGTGTTCGGGCAGCTTATGGATCCGCTGGCCGACAAAATCCTGGTGTGCGCCGCCTTCGTCAGTTTCGCGGCCATTGACCGGCCGCCGCCCTACGACCCCAATCTCCCGATCGTGCCGGCGTGGATCGTGATCACGATCATCAGCCGGGAGTTCCTCATCACGGGCCTGCGGCTCCTGGCCATGCAGCAGGGCCGCGTGGTGCCCGCCAGCAAATGGGGCAAGCACAAAATGATCTGGCAAACGGTGACGATATCTGTCATCATGTTGGGGCTGGCGTTTCAGGAAAACGTTCTGCCTCTCGTGTTCAAAGTTCCGAACCATCCGGTGGTCCTGTCGTTCAACACCTGGTTCATGGATACGGTCATCTTCCTGTCTTCGTTGGTGGGCTCATTGTCGGTGGTGTCCGGAGCGGTCTATTTCTGGGAAAGCCGCGCGGTTTACCTGGACGACGTCTGAGCGGCGGGAACGCGAAACGCTTGTTCGTTACGATGAATCAAGAATGGGACATCAGGCCACGCGGCACGAGTTGCAACTCGTGCCAGACGGCGTTTGCGGATGGCCAGCCGTATTTCACGCGGCTGGTCTTCGAGGCGCAGGGCTATGACCGGGGCGATTTCTGCGAGCCGTGTTGGGCCGTGGAGGCGGCGAGCCGCCCGCGGTACAGTTCGTGGAAGGGTGTCTTCAAGGCGCCCCCGCCGGAACCGGATCGCCGGGTCAAAAAGGAAACCGCCGAGGCGCTGCTCCGCCAGCTCATGGAGTCGAACGATCTCACGAAGAGCAACGCGATTTACATCCTCGCCGTCATGCTCGAACGGCAGCGGGTCTTCGTGGAACGGGACGTTCGTGTCATGGAAGGAGTGCGGACGCTCTTCTACGAGCACCGGAAGACGGGCGAGACCTTTTCCATTCATGACCCCCAGCTCCGCCTTTCGGATCTGGAACCCGTTCAGGCCGAAATCATGGCCCTGCTGGGCGGCGCGACGGCGGCCGCGCCGGCGGAGGCCGCTCCCCTTGTGCAAAGCTCCAATTATGCTTGACCTGAAAATATCGGGCGGAACCGTGCTCGATGGCGTCGGGACCCCACCCCTTCGCGCCGATGTTGGCATTACGGACGGCCGCATCGCCGACGTCGGCGACCTGCAGAATGCGGTGGCCCGGCGTCAACTCGACGCGACCGGGCGCATGGTGTGCCCCGGCTTCATAGATGCACATTCCCATTCCGACGCCTATCTTCTGCTCGAACCCTCGGCGGCCGGCAAGGTGTTCCAGGGCGTGACCACGGAAGTGATCGGCAACTGCGGGGCCTCCGCCGCGCCGCGCACGCCCCAGGCCCGCATGCCGTCCGACTGGGAACCGTTCTCCTATCCGGGCCGCTGGAGCACGGTCGCCGAGTACCGAGCCCTTCTCGAACAAGTGAAACCCGCGGTCAACGTCTATGCGCTTGCCGGGCACAACACCCTGCGCGCCAGTGTCATGGGTTACGAAGGGCGCCCCGCACGGCCGGAGGAGCAGCAGGCCATGGAGCGTCTGCTCGAACAGGCGTTTGATGAAGGCGTCCGCGGTCTGAGCACTGGACTGATCTACCCGCCGGGCCTGTCCGCCACGGCCGGCGAACTCCAGTCGCTGGCGGCCGTAGCGGGGCGCAAGGGCGGAATCTATACGTCCCACCTGCGGAGCGAAGGCGCGGGCTTGCTCGACGCGATTCGCGAGACCGTTGCCGTGGGACGAACCAGCGGCGCGCGCGTTCAGATTTCGCATCTCAAAACGGCGGGCAAGTCCAACTGGGGTCTGCTCGACGAGGCCCTGGCGCTCATCGAAGCCGCGCGAAGCGAAGGTCTTGCGGTGGCCGCGGACCGTTATCCGTACACGTCCTCCTGCACGGAATTGGACTCCCTCTTCCCGGCGTGGGCGACGGAAGGCGGCCGCGCCGCCGAACTTGCCCGCCTGCGTGACCCCGCGACGCGGGCGAAGCTCCGCGACGAACTGCTGCAGTCCAGGGGTGCGGAGTACTGGCCGACCGTGACCGTCGGATCCACGACTCCGCCGAATGCGCGGTTCCGCGGCCTGCCCCTGCCGCAGGTTGCCGCGATGGTCCGGATGGAACCCGTGGACGCCTTCCTGTCCCTGATCGAATCGGACGGCCTCTCGACGAGCGGATTCTTTCATGGCATGAGCGAGGAGAATCTTTGGAAGATTCTCGCGAAGCCGTGGGTGATGCTCGGGTCCGACGCGTCCTTGCGGGCGCCGTGGGGCCCGCTCAGCCGGGATTTTCCCCACCCCCGCGCCTACGGCACGTTCCCGCGTTTTCTCCGGGCCGCGCTGGACGGGCGCACGGTTCCGCTTCCGGAAGCGATCCGCAAGCTCACGGCGTTGCCCGCCGAACATTTCGAGATGCGCGGCCGGGGCGTGTTGAAGACGGGCATGCGGGCGGACGTGGTGGTTTTCAATCCAGCCGCGGTGGCCGACCGGTCCACCTACACGAAGCCGCACCAGCTCGCGGCGGGTATTGTCCACGTGATCGTGAACGGCCTTCCGACGCTGGTGGACGGCGACCTCACCGGCATCCGCGCCGGCGCCTGGCTGTAAAGGCGGGACCTCGGCGGGCTTGCTCAGTCCTCCGGTTATTCGCCTTCCGGGGCCATCTTCACCAATTTCGGATCGAATCTCGCGACGATCTCCTCGAGCGGTAGTGTACCAAGAACGGCTCCTGCCCGCCATGACGCGGCATCACCTCGCGAAGAGCAGGCCGTGGATTCGTTTGCGGTCGAAGTGCTTCCAGGCTCCGAAGAACTCCCGGCGTTCGGCTCGGGACTGGCGCGTCAGATGGGCCGCCAGGCGGCGCAAGGCGCTCCACTTTCCGGGGCGGCGGCGCGCGGCGGGCGTGGCCAGAAAACGGCGGATCGTTCCGGCCGCCATCACCGAGTCATGGTGGCGGCCGAGAACCTCCTGAAGGCGGGCCAGCCGCGCGGCATACGTGCGGGCGTTGGCCCCGATCGCCGGCCTCAGGAACTCGCAGGCGTAGCGCAGCCGCTTGCAGCGAATCCGGAGACGATGGAAACTCGCATCGGGCGAGTTGGGCCGCACGCGCCCGCCGTCGCGCCGGACCTTCAGGAAGAACGGCCGGACAAGCGCCAGGGCTTGGGCCACGTTCGTGGCGGCCGGACCCTGGGGCCGGCCGCCGGGCGGGGGAAGCCGGGCGGCGGCTTCGTCCAGGCGCCGCGCCACGGAGGCAAAACGCGCCGAGTTCAATTCCCGAGCCAGCCGCCGTTGGGCTTCGCCCCGCCCGCGGTCGAGCCTCCGTAAGTATTCGACAACCGCCGGGTTGTCCGCCACCTCAAGAGAGGCGGCGTCGCGCGCCACCCGTTCGGCGTGAACGTCCAAGTCGCGCACGACTCCCAGCGCCGCCGCCAGTCGTTTCAGCCCGGCTTCGAGCGGCCCCGCCAGGTCCGGTGGAAGGGCTTTGTCGAAAACGCGGAGGGCCGCGCGCAGTCTCCGGATCGCGACGCGCATGTCGTGGACCGGCTCGGAGTTCAGACCCAGCGTCGCGCCCGGCCGGTGCCAGAGGAGTCTCGCCGTTTGCGCCTCGATCACGGCGCGTAAGGCTTCCCCGATGCGCCGGGCCCGGGGCCCCCGGGGCCGCCGTTCCGGGGGACCGGGCCGTGACAGGCCGGCCAGCCGGAGTCCATAGGCGTATTTCGATTCCTTCGCCGGACGCAGATCCAGCTTCTTCTTCAATTTGGCCGCCACGCGGCGGAGCGATTCTACCGATCCGCCGAGCAATTCGATTTCAATTTCAAGCAACGCCGGACGGGGGCGATTCCCCCCCCATCGAACGCTATCGGCGGACACTTGGATCAGGCTGCCGTCGCGGGTTCGCACCCGATAAACCGTGCGGTCCTGCCGCAGTCGGAAAAGGACGCGCAGCCGCGCGCCGCGCAAGAGGGGATGGAGGCGCGCGGCGAGGGCTCCGCCCCGGGGCAGGCCGCGGAGCCACAGGCCGACGGCGGTCCGCCGGAGCGGCTCGGACCATTCGTTCCGCACGGCCAATCCGTCGTCCGCCGGGGCGAGCGACTTGAGGGTCGCCTCCGCGGATTCGCCGGAGACTCGCACGCGGCAGCCGGCGCCGGCCTTGGCCAGGAGAAGATCGTCCGTGTCGAGGTACGTGTCGGTCAACGCGCGCCGCCGCACGGTGGCCTCCGGCGTCCCGAGGCAGGCGAGAACGGCCGGAAGCCGGGCGAACGCCCCCGGGCGCTTCACGACGAAGCCGTATTCCCGTTCGAGAGTCAGAGAGAGACGCATGGTGATCTCCGCCGGTTCTCAAGAGGGCGGCGCCGTCGGCGAAGCCGTTCGGAGGCGGGGACCGTCAAGCGCTCGGCGAATCGCGTCCGCCAGTTGCCGCAGGATGATGGGCTTCATGAGCACCTCGCGGATGCCGGCGTCCGCGAGTTCCGATTCGGAGACGGTCTTGCCGAAGCCCGTGCACATGATGACGGGGACATCGGGCCGTGTCTTCCGGGCTTCCCGGACGAGTTCGAGTCCGGTCATGACCGGCATGACCTGGTCGGTGATCAGCAGGTCGAAGCGATCGGGGGCGGCGCAGAACAGGGCGAGCGCCTCCTGGCTTCGCAGGCAGGTGGTCGGCGTGTATCCGAGGTCCGCGAGGAGTTGCCCCACCATACCGACGATGCCCGGTTCGTCGTCCACAAAGAGGATGCGTTCCGTGCCGCGCGGCAGAGGCGGCTCGTCCTGGGCTTTCGGTTCGCCATCGTGTTCGATCAGCGGCAGAACGACTCTGAAGGTCGAACCCTTTCCCAGTTCGCTTTCCACGGTAATGGCGCCGCGGAGGGCCGCCACGATGCCGTGGGCCACGGCGAGGCCCATGCCGGTTCCTTCCCCGTGTTGCTTGGTGGTGAAGAAGGGCTCGAAGATGCGGTCAAGGGTGGCGCGGTCCATGCCCGAGCCGGTGTCGCGCACGGCGATTTCCACGTAGGCATCGGGCTTGAGCCTCGACAACGGTCCCCGGGTGCGGCTGTCCAAGGCGATTCGCCGCATCTGCACGGTCAGGACGCCGCCCTTCCCCCTCATGGCGTAGGCCGCGTTCGTGCACAGGTTCATCAGCACCTGGTGGATTTGCGTGGGGTCCGCCCGGACGATGTCCCGATCGGTCTGGATCTCGCACCGCAGTTCGATGACGGGAAGGAGCGATCCCCTCAGCAGCATGACGACTTCGTTGACGATCGGCGTGAGCCGGATGGGCTTGTAGTCCCGTTCCGCCTGCCGGCTGAACGTCAGGATCTGCCGGACGAGATCCTTGGCCCGGTGGCTCGCCTTGAGGACTTCTCCAAGGTGGGCGCGCACCGAGGGATTCGAGCCGGACGCTTGGAGCGCCATTTCCGTGTACCCGAGTATCGGGGTGAGGATGTTGTTGAAGTCGTGGGCGATTCCGCCAGCCAGCGTCCCGACGGCCTCCATTTTCTGGGCCTGGCGGAGAAGCCGCTCGTTTTGCCGTAACGCTTCGTCAGCCCGGCGGTTCTCGGTGACGTCTTCGACCTGGAGAAGAAATCCCTTGGGATTGAACTGAGCATCGAGTCCCAGGTTGGTCAGGATGGTCTGGAAGTGGCATCTTCCCGACCGCGCCGTCTGCAGGTGGAGCCGCTCCTTGAGGGCCTCAAAATCCAGAACCAACTCGATTTCCACCGTTCCGCCCTTGAGCAGCGTCTTACGGTGTTCGTCCGTCATTTCCGGGGCTTGGAAGGGATTGAGTTTGACGAACTGGGAGCGTTCGCTGCACCCGAACATGGCCAGGCAGGACGGGTTGACATCGGTCAACGTCTGGGCGGTGTCGTAAAGGGCAATGCCGATCGGCGAACGCGCGAAGAAATCGTGGAACCGGCGCTGGCTTTCCTGCAGGGCGCGTTGAACCTGGCGGCGTTGCGTGATGTCGCGCGCCGAGATCATGACGGCAAGGCGGCCTAGTTGGATGAAAACCCGCGCCGTCACGTCCACCGGAATCTCCGTGCCGCTCTTGGACCGATAGGTCCGTTCGTAGGTCACGGTCTTGTCGGTTGGGGTGCCGGAAACGGTTCCGTCCTTGCCCACGCGGAGCCCCGCCGATTTCTGAATCAGAAGTGAAAAAGGGGGCTTTCCGGTATCGGGGACGGCTTCGAGGGTCCGGGGAACCAGGGACAGGAATTCCTGGCGGCTGTAGCCGAGCAGGCCGCACGCCGCGTCGTTGGCCTCGATGAATGGGCCCGCCTGCCCGTCCGGCAGGACGCCGTGAACGAGCACGGCGTCCTGGGTGTTGTTGAAAAGCTGTTGATACCACTTCTCCCACGTTTCCAGGGTCTGCTCCCTCGCGCGTCCATCCCTGAGCATCCGGTCGAGGTTGTCCTTTTCCGCGCTCAACCTGGCCTCCTTCGCCCGGGCGGCGCCGCGGAGCCGGGACAGACCCATCGCGCCCGCGCCGACGGCGGCCAGCGCCAGGGCGGCCAGCCCCAGGACCAGGGCGATGCGCCCCGCGCTGGGCCCGCGCTCCAGCCAATGAGCCGCCGCGCGACAATAGGGGGAGGCCGGATCGCTTTGGGGATTCCCAACCCACTGGTCTATGGCGGAGAGGAAGGGCTCGTTTCGAGAGCGAAGCGCCGCGAACCTGAAGTCAACCGGGGCTGTGGAAAGAAAGGTCGCTTTGAGGCCGCGCCCCGCCGCTTCCGCCGCTCCAAACAAGTGGTCAACGAGCCCGGCGTCCACGTGCTGGCTGGCCAGGGCGTCGAAAATCTGGCCGCAATCGTTCATCTCGACGAACTCGCAGACCACTCCGGCGTCCTTGAGCGTGGCGAGCAAGTTCTGATAGTGGGGACTTCCGCGAACGACGGCGACCGTCTTGCCCGCCAAATCCGGCGCGGCTCGAATAAGAACATCGGGGGACGCGTAGATCTCCCCCCAGGAGGAGAGGATGGCTTTGGAGTACTCCAGGTTCGGCGTCCTGGCCGAAGACCACGGCACCGGCGCCACGAGGTCCAATGTGCCCCGGTCGAGACGCGCGAGGTTGTTGGCCAGCGTGTCGGGAACATATCGGACGCTCCAGCCATTCCGGGCCGCCGCCGACTCGACGATCTCCGGAAACAGTCCCTTCACGACCAGCCCGCTCTCCTTGACGATCACCAGGGGATTCAGCGGGCTTACGCCGACCCTGATGACGGTTTCGGACGGCGCGGGAGGCGCCGGGGCGGCGGCGCCCAGGGTCGCCAGAACGGCCCCGGCAAGAACGGATTGGAAAAGTCTTTTCACGGTTCAAAGGCCGTCTTCGAGAACGCGCAGTGTAACAGAAGGGGAGGAAAGGCGAAAGCGTTTATGACCGCACCTGGAGTGACGGCTGTTACGGCGGCGTTGCCGTTCCGGTGCGTCATTCGTACTTCCGGATGACGGTCCGCACCACGCCGCCAATGACGAGGCTGCGGGAGGGGATGATCGGCTTATAGCGCTTGTTCGCCGGCTCCAGTCGCACGCCGTGGCTGTCTTTCATGAAGTACTTCAGCGTCCATTCCTCGTCCACCTGCGCTACCACGATGTCGTTGTTCTTCGGCGTGGCCCCGCGCTCCACCAGCACGATGTCGCCGGGGTGGATCCCCGCCTCGATCATGGAATCGCCGCTGACCGTGAGCATGAACGTGGCGTCGGGCTTCTTGACCAGAAACTCGTCAAGGCTGATGCCGTCGCGCAATTCCTCCTCGGCCGGCGACGGGAACCCCGCTTTTACCGCGCCCAGCAGCCGGAGACCCCCGGTCAGTTTGCCGGTAAGCTCGATCCGGCGGTTCCGCTTCACGACAAAACCCGCGTCGTGGAGTTTTTGCATCAGCGCGGAAACCGTCCCCTTGGAGCGGTAGCCAAACACCTTTTGCATCTCGTCATAGGTAGGCACGCGGTTTTCGCGCCGGTAGAAGTCCCGCAGCCGCCTGATCTTGTCCGCCAAATCCAAGGTTCTGGGCATACAATGTCCTCCTTAAATAATCATGAAAACAAACCACGCCGAGCGTTGAGGCCGAGAGTCCGATCACCCGGGGGCCCCTGGTCATGTAGGGCTGGCGCTTGCGCCATGCCGGCCGCCGGCACGCCGCAAGCGGCGGCCCTACGGAGCCAGAATGCCCTTTGCATCATTGGATGACGTCTTACAGGTTTTCGACTCGTCAAATAGGGCTTCTTCGTTGGACGTTGGGCCGTGGGAGTTGTTCTCCCTGAAACCCGAAACCTGACACCTGTTTCCTCTCTATTCATACACTCACCGTCATCCTTGGAATCGCCAGACGCCGCCTGGCGGTTTCGCCCGCGAGCGGAACGGCCCGGCGCTCGGGCGGGGCGTCACGCTCCATGCACGGCTTGTCGGCCAGCGGCAGGCAGGCCGCCGAACGCACGGTTTGCTTTCCGAAATGCCCGTTTACCTCATCCACGGCCCGCGTGAGCCGGCTCAAGGCTTCGATCTTCGGCCGGTCTTCGAACAATTCGAGCTGTTCGTGAAGGTCGTCCTCCAGCGCGCCGAGCGCCACCAGGGTGGCGCGATACTCGCCGCCCTCCCGATACACGCGGTCGAACAGCTCGTGGACCAGCGGCAGCGCTTCGGCCGTGGCCGCCGTGGCGCGGTCGAGTTTGGCTTCCAGGCCGTCGTGCCGGAAATCCTGGCGTCGCAGGACTACGCCGACCGTGCGGGGCCGGAGTTTGAACTGCCGCGCCCGCGCAAAAGCCAGTTCCACGTTCCGCACCAGTTGCGCATAAACGAAACTCCGCTCCCGGGACGGCGGCGTGAACGTCTTGGACTTGACGATCGTGGCCTGGGGCTTGAGTGGATCGGGGTTCACTTTGTACACGGACGTCCCGCGCAGTTCGGCCCAAAGCTCGCGGCCGATTTTGCCCAGCAGACGGCCGGCCCAGGGCTCCGGCCGAGCCGTGAAATCGAACGCCGTGCGCAGGCCTTGCTTTTCGAGCAGGTTTACGGTGTTGGGGCCGAATCCCCACACCTTTTCCAGGGCGATCCCCTGAAGGAAGCGGTGAATCTCCGATCCCGCCACCGCGGTGAAGCCGGCGGGTTTCCGGAACTTGGAGCCGAGTTTGGCCAGACTCTTGCTGGGCGCAAGACCGACCGACACCGTGAGGCCTAGTTCACGGTGCAGGGCCGCCTGCATGGCCCGGGCGATGTCCTCGTAGGACGAGTGGTGAAGCCGGCGCAGGCCGGTGAGATCGGCGAACCCTTCGTCAATCGAGTATTCCTCCACGACCGGAGTGAAGCGGCGCATGATGTTGAACATCCGTCGCGAATACAGGCCGTAGGTCTCGTAATCGCTGGGCAGGATGATCAGGCCCGGGCAGCGTTGTCGCGCATCCGAAAGCGTCATTCCCCGGGCGATGCCCAGGGCCTTGGCCTCGTAGCTGGCGCACGCGATGATGCCCCGTTCCCTGCCGGTCACGAGCGGCCTGCCTTTCAAGGCCGGAACCAGGGCCTGTTCCACGGACGTGAAGAACGCATCGCCGTCCAGGTGGACGATCGCCCGCGGAAACGCGCTCAGCATGAAAGGGGTGTCGTTCACGGTCTTTGCCTCTTCTTCCGGCCAGAATTTTATATCGAACACAGTTCGATTATCAATAGGATTATCGAATTCACTCCCTCCCCATGCCTGCGGTCATGGCTCGACACAGGCGCCCCCACCCTACTATTTCCCGCACACCACTGGAGCCCAGACGCGACGGTTAAGGCGTTCCTGAAAAGAGGCGTCGCGTTGAATGGACCCTGCGCCAGGCAGGGCGGACATTTTGCTAATCTTGATGCCTTTACCCAGCATTAATCATGATGCATATTGGAGTCATGAGAACAACTTTGGACATTGATGTTCGTCTGCTGGATCAAGTGCGGCGGGAGGGCCGGTTTGCCTCGCGGAAGGAAGCTTTAGCGGAGTCGCTTAAATGGATGCACCGTAGACTCGCCCTCGCGGATCTTGCCGCCGATCTTGGCAAGCATCCCAAGGCGTTCAAGCCGGGCTACGATCCTGAGGCGGGCGAATCATGAAGTCGGCGCGAGCCGTTCAGGCCGCCGGTCCGGTGATGGCCGACACCTGCATCTGGATTGACGCCGAAAGAGAACCGGCTGTAGCCGCGCAATTGATTGAACTGACCGCAAGGGATCGGCTGGTCATGTGCGGAGTCATTTACTCCGAAATCCTCCGGGGCCTCCAGGACACGGGAGTCCGTGATCGTCGGACAAAACAACTTCTGGCCCTTCAATGGCTGGAAACTCCTCCGGAAGCGTGGCAAAGAACCGCCGAGTTGGCTCGGGCCCAGGATAAGATCGGGCGTCCTGTCCCCTTGACGGATGCCCATGTTGCCGCGCTTTGCGTCGAAAACGAGTTGGCGCTGTGGACCACCGATAGTCACTTTGACAATTTCCCATCCCTGCGTCGCTTCCCTGGATGACCACGGAGCGTGGTGATGTCGAGGGTTTACAAGAGGATGCGGGTTGCTGGCCAATCCCATTGGGTGTCCGGCGTTTTGCGACGGACCTGGCTTCCGGTTCTATTATTGGCCGTATCCTTCGCGGTGGCGGGATTCGCCATGCAGAAGATCGCGCCTGAGGCAAAGTCCATAGGCGCTGTCGTGGCACATGGGATGGGCAAATGAAGGCGTATATGAGAGTAGCCTTCTCAACAGCGGTGGGTTTGCTGGTAGGACTGCTTGCTGCGGCCGGGATGGTCTGCGAACAATTGCAGGGCTCGGTGTTGGTTCACTTCCTCCAGATCGTCAATACCCCAGGGTTCCTGCTTTGCATCCCGTTGACGGCCATCGGGGTGGTGCCGCGCACGGGTTCAAACGCCGATCTGTTTGACTGGATGATTCTGGGAACGCTGCTTCAATGGACCATCATTGGATGCATTTGCGGCGTCATCGGCCACCGGAGAGCGCGAAGAGAGACGTGATCGAAATATGAAGACGCTGGATGCAAAGCACTACTTGATTAGCCTGTCGCTTCGGCGCGACAAGGTTCCTTCATTTACCGAATACCCGTACAGTCTTCCCGTCATCCGCAACTTGTCCACAATCGAGTTCCACCCCAACGTGACTTTCATGGTCGGCGAGAATGGCACCGGAAAGTCAACTCTGCTGGAAGCCATCGCCGTGGCATCGGGATTCAACGCTGAAGGCGGCACGAGGAACTTCAATTTCGCTACCCGGGCCTCGCATTCGCCGTTGCACGGCGTTCTGGCGCTGAGCAGGGGCCTTAAGCGCCCCCGGGACGGCTTCTTTCTTCGCGCCGAGAGCTTCTGGTTGCCTTGGTTGCGGGCAGTCAACTGATGGACGTTCTGAATGACCGATGATCGCCAAATGATGTTGAACGAACTCCTCAAGGATTGAGAGATGGTGAATCAGAAGACCAAACGTTGGCTGGTGAGCGGCATCGCTGTAGCGATGGCCGTGAAGCGACTGGAGACGCGCGCCGGCGCGGTCGCGAACCTCCGCCAGTGGATGACCGCTGTCCGGACGAAATGTGAAAAGTGAAGACCCCTGACGCCTGCCAAATGAGCCTGAGAAGAAGAGCCATCCTTGCCCTGGCGCTGCTGGTGCCGGCGCCGAGCCTCGGGACCCTGGCGGCCATGTCGCTGTTCCCCGGCACGGCGCTGGGTAAGGGCCTGTTCGCGGCCAGCAAGCTGTGGCTGGCCGCCTTCCCTGCCGTCTGGATGATGCTCGTCGACCGGGAACGCTTCGGCCTGTCCCCCGCCAGGAAAGGCGGGTTCTTGATGGGGCTGGCATCGGGGCTCGGGCTTGGCCTGCTGGTCGTCCTCGGCTGGCTCGCCTTCGGCCAAGGCTTGCTGGACAGGACGGCCTTCGCCGGCAAGATGAGGGAGGTCGGGCTGGGCTCCCTGCCGATGTACCTGGGCGGCGCGGCCTACTGGATTCTCGTCAACTCCGTGCTGGAGGAGTACGTCTGGCGGTGGTTCGTCTTCCGGAAGTGCGTGGCGCTCGTCGGGCCGCGGGCGGCGGCCCTGCTTTCGGCGCTCTTCTTCACGCTTCACCACTTCATCGCGCTCCGGGCGTACTGCCCGCTGCCCGTGGCCGTCGCCGCCTCGATCGGAGTCTTCAGCGGCGGGGCCGTCTGGTCGCTCCTGTACGCGCGGTACCGCTCGGTCTGGCCCGGCTACGTGAGCCACGCCATCGTGGACCTGTGTGTGTTCGGAGTTGGGGCGACGATGCTGTTCGGCGGCCGCTGACGGTTTGCCCGCTCCGCTGCCTTGACAATCCCGCCCCGGGGAGGAGAATCCGCATCGAAGACCTGCTTCTCGGCGGAATCGTTGGCCCGAAGGGAAATGAAACGACACGGCAACAAATCATTCGTAAGCGCGTGCCTGGTCCTCACGGGCATCCTGCTTCTGTCGGTTGGGGGTCGTCAGCAGGACACGCCCAATGTCGCGATTCCCGATTCCAGTCAGCGAATAAACGCCTTCACGCTTCGCTTCTTGAACCAGGTTGCCCAACACGAACCGGGCAACCTGATCCTGTCGCCCCAGAGCATCTACCACGGGCTGGCCATGAGTTATGTTGCCAGCGGCGCCCAGACACGGAATGAACTCGCTGCGGCGGCCGGCTTTCCGAATGACGACAAGCGACTGATGTCCGACCTGTCCGAACTCCGCAGGTCCATGCAGTCCGCATCAAGGAGGGCGGAAGTCACGCTGGCCAATTCGGCTTGGCTCGATTCGACGTATGCGCTCTTCCGAAAGGACTACTCGGAAACCCTGGAGAAGGCGTTTGGGGCATCGCTCTATTCCGTGAAGTTCAAGGACGCCACAGGGGCCAGCGACAGGATCAACGCCTGGGTTTCGGAGAAGACGAGAGGGCGGATAGGGGCGACGGTCAGTCCGAAGGACTTCGTCTCAAGAAGCAACTTCGGCGTGATCGACGAACCGGCCCTTGTGACCGTGAATGCCGCATACTTCAAGGTGGACTGGGGTAGCCGCTTTGAAAAGTCACGGACTCAGGAGCGACCCTTTCACCCCGGCACGAACCGAGTCGTGAACGCATTGTTGATGCACCAGAGTTCTCTGTTGCCCTATGCGGAGGATGAGACGTTCCAGTTCCTTGAACTGCCGTACATTGACCGCCAATACTCAATGTATGTTCTCCTGCCGAAGCAGGTTCTTCCCGCCGGGAGGATGGTGTCTCTTGTGCAAAGCAACACCATCACCCACCTGAAGGAGCGTGCGTATCCGCAAGTCGTAGATGTGCTCTTTCCAAGATTCGAGATGAGGAGCCATTGCAGCGCAAAGGAAGTACTCTCGGAGATGGGCGTCACTGCGGCTTTCGACAAGCACAAGGCGGACTTCGACAGGATGATCGTCAAGAAATGGGACGCGTATCGAGTCTACCTTAGCGAAGTCTACCACGATGCGTGGGTGGCCGTGGATGAGAGGGGCACGGAAGCGGCGGCGGCAACGACCTCAATCCACTATTCCATCGGATGCGGCATGGCCGTGCAGGAGATGCCCGTTGACTTCCACGCAGACCACCCTTTTCTGTTCTTCATTGTCCACAACGAAAGTCGCAGCGTCCTGTTTGCCGGCTGGATGGTGAATCCCAACGAGGGCGCACGGTAACAGGCGAGCAGATCGTTGCCCGAGGTATCGAGGTGAAACACAAATGAGGTCCCCGCGCCGGGCCAGGCGACGGGAGATAGGCCGACGGGGACGGGCGGCAGGATGGCAACTTGGCGCAGCAATGAAGGATACACCAAGAAGCAGAAGCGATTGGGGGCGGACGGGATGGACAGTCCGCCCGCAAGCGTGCATAGTGAGTCTGTCGGGCACCGCTTGGCCCTTGAAAAGAAGAACACCGAGAAGCTGAGGAATTGGCTTTCAACGGGACAGGCTCCAGCAACGGCCTGACCTTTGACGACAAACAAGGACCTCCCGCGGCGGGGAGGGTGTGATCTACGGGCGGAAAGGAACAGCGTATGGCAACAGAATCGTGGGGGACAGGGGATCCATTGGAGCAGTTCAAGGGGCGGCTGACGGTGATGAAGCTGATCCACGTGGCCTTGGTCGCAGGCGTCCTCATATTCGGATTGGTCGTCCTCGTCATCATCCATGGCAAAATGGGTTTCGCCCCCGCGTATCGGAACCCCGTGGTGCTCGTCGCCGCCGTGCTGGTCGCGGGCAACCTTGCGGTGGCATCGGCATTGCACAGGGTCTTCTTCAAGGTCACCGGCCGACCGGTGGACGCGGGGGCCGCCGTGCAGAAATACCAGGTTTTCTTCCTCATGCGGGCGGCCTTGATCGAGGGCGCCGCCTTGTTCTCGGCGGTCGTGACCATGATCACCTGCAACATCCTTCCTGCGTGCCTGCTGGCCCTATGCGCGGGTGCGTTGGCCTATTACCGTCCCTCCCAGCGGGAGTTCGTCGGCCTGATGCGCAAGGCGACGGTGGGCGGCGGATCGGCGCGGACCGTTGTACGATGAACGACGAGATCGCCATGAGGAAGGCCAAGAGATGAAGGAAGCGCCATCCACGTGCTCAAATGTGGAAGCGAGAGCCAGAGGACGAAGGTCTTCAAATCCTTAGCACCAACAGGCAACATTGTGCCCCTCATTACCGAATAGACCATACAACAGGCATCATGGTGCCTTTATCTATTGACTCCTTGAAGTGTTTACGGCACCCTCTGTCCGTGATCGGAGGTGTAACATGGGCTTCTCGGAATTGAGTGACAAGGCCACGCTGGCCCTGCTGGGTTCACGGGTCCAGAGGGAACGATTGAATCGGAATCTGAGCCAGGCGGAGTTGGCTGAACACGCCGGTCTCGGGGTGCGCACGATTCGGTATCTCGAAGCCGGCCGGCAGACCACCGTCGAAACCTTGATCCGGGTCCTTCGGGCGCTGGGCAAACTGGAGGCGTTGGACGCTCTATTGCCGGAACCGGGACTGAGCCCCCTGCAGTTGGCCAAACTCAAGGGGCGCGAACGCAGAAGAGCTGGAAAGCGTCGAAACAAGACAAGAGGTCACGGAGGCTAAGGCATGGCGCAGACCCGCAAAGTCGAGGTGGCCCTGGTTCGGCTGTGGGAGCAGGACGTGGGCGCCGTGGCTTGGAACGATGCTCGCGGTGTGGCCGAGTTCGAGTATGAGCCCTCTTTTCTCCGAAGAAGCCTGAATCTCGCGCCGCTGACCCTGCCGCTTCGCGCCGGTGTATTTTCGTTCCCCGCTTTGCGCCGCGAGACCTTTCACGGATTGCCGGGATTGCTGGCGGACGCTCTTCCCGACCGTTTCGGGAATCGGATCATCGAGACCTGGCTGGCGCGACAAGGCCGCACGGCTGCCGATTTCACTCCGGTGGAACGGCTCTGCTACATGGGCACACGCGGCATGGGCGCGCTGGAGTTCAGACCGTCCATTGGCCCCCGCGCGGAGAAAGCCGTCCCCCTCGAAGTGTCGGAACTCACGAACATCGTTGCCGAAATCCTGCGCCATCGGGCGGGCTGGGCCGTAAACCTGAAGGGTAACCAGGCGGAAGCTCTCAACACGATCATCCGCATAGGCACGTCGGCTGGCGGGAACCGGGCGAAAGCGATCATCGCGTGGAATCCTGACACACATAAAGTCATGTCAGGCCAGGTTTTCGCGCCGCCGGGCTTCGAGTCGTGGATTCTGAAATTTGACGGAGTGACAGACGACTCGCTGGGCGACCCGAAAGGATTTGGACGGGTGGAATACGCCTACCACAAGATGGCCGTCGCGGCGGGCCTTACGATGAGTTCCTGTCGCCTGTTGGAGGAGAACGGTCGGGCTCATTTCATGACACGGCGTTTCGATCGGGATGCCGAAGGCGGCAAGATTCACATGCAATCCCTGTGTGCGCTGGCACATTACGATTTCAACGCGGCGGGCGAGTATGGCTATGAGCAAGCTCTGTCCGTGGCGCAGCGGCTGAATTTGGGGTATCCGGCAATGGAAGAAATCTATCGGCGCATGCTCTTCAATGTCCTGGCCCGCAATCAGGACGATCATACCCGCAACATCGCCTTCCTGATGGATCGGCAGGGTACCTGGACCTTGGCGCCCGCTTTTGACGTTGTCTGGGCGTACAACTCCCAAGGCGCCTGGACCAACCGTCATCAAATGAGCGTGAATGGCAAGCGGGACGAATTCAAGCGCGAGGACCTGTTGACCGTAGCCGAACAGTTCGGGATCAAACGTGCGGCCGGGGTGTTGCGCGAGGTGGCGGACGCCGTGGCTCGCTGGTCTAAATTCGCAAGCGAGTCCGGCGTGAACAAAGCGCTGCTTGGGAAGATCGCCAAAACGCACCGAACGGAATTGGCAGACAGATAAGATGGGAAATCGGAAGACCAGACGCCGACTGTTGGGCGGTTTGGCCGTGGCGATGGCGGGTTTCGTCGCGCTCAACGTGCTCGCGCACAACCATGCGCACGCGATGCTGTTCTTCACGCGCGGCGGTTCGCGAACCGGTCAGCCGGAGAAACTGGCCGGCCTGCAGAGAATCAAGATGACTTTACAGGGCATCCATCGTGATGCATATTTAAGTCTCAGGCGGGTGAATCACGAAATCGGCGCGAGCCGCACCTAATGCGCCCTCCGCTTGAGTTGTCATCCGACGATGGGAGAAGGATTCGAGACGATGAATACATCGCACAACAGCGACAACGGCCTTTCGCCGCGCGATCTTGCCGTGCTGAGACGACTGGCGGAGCAAATACGGGCCGCCTCGCAAGACCCGGTCAATCTCGAGCGGAAGCAGGCTTGGCACGCCTTGGACGAAGGCAAGGACGAACGCGTCATGATCCTGGCCGAATTCCAGGGCATTCGCGATCCAATCAGGCCGGTTCCCCAGGAAAGTCTGGAATGCACGGATCCCTGGGGCCGATCCATCGAGGGGCGGCTGCGCGACGAACTGTATCCCTTCGAAGTGCTCAAGGATGACCACGTCATCGAGCCGTACTTCAGCGTGAACTGGCAGATCACGCAAAGCGATTACGGCGTCGAAGTGGTCCAGCACTACGGGGGCGACGAAACGCACATGGGGTCGCGCTCCTGGGAACCGCCCCTTCGCGATCTGGACAGGGATTTCGCCAAACTCCGTCCCCGCGGGTTCACGGTCAACCGGGAGGAGACGCTGCGGGTCAAGGCGCGGCTGGAGAGCGTGTTTGACGGGATTCTGCCCGTTCGGATTCGCGGCGGCTTCTACTGGACGCTCGGGCTGACCCAGACGGCCATCGAGCTGATCGGTCTCGAGAACCTGATGGTGGCCATGTACGATTGCCCGGCCGGGTTGCACCGGGTGATGGCCTTTCTCAGGGACGATGCCCTGGCCCTCATCGAATGGCTGGAGCGGGAGAACCTTTATTCCCTGAACAACGAGAACGACTATATCGGCTCCGGCAGCATGGGCTACACGCGCGCCTTGCCGCGGGCCGGCTGGAAGGACGGGCAACCGGTCCGCCGGAAGGACCTGTGGGCGCTGAGCGAATCGCAGGAGACCGTGGGAGTCGGCCCGGATCAGTTCGAGGAATTTGTGTTTCCCTATCAGAGGGACGTCGTCAGGCCCTTCGGGCGCTGCTACTACGGCTGTTGCGAACCCGTCAACAACCGGTGGCACGTTCTCAAGCGCATTCCCAATCTGGCGCGCGTTTCGGTCTCGCCCTGGGCGGATCAGGCGTTCATGGCGCAGGCCCTGGGAAGAGACTATGTCTTTTCGCGCAAGCCCAACCCCGCGCTCATCAGCACTGGGACGTTCGACGAGGCGGCCATCCGGGCCGACGTGCGGCAAACGCTGGATGTGGCCCGGGGCTGCCGTCTGGAGATGATTATGAAGGACGTCCATACCCTCGACAACCAGCCCGGGCGCCTGGCTCGGTGGATCCGGATCGCCCGGGAAGAGGCGGAGGCACGGGCAGGGTGACTGAAGGTTTGACCTGCTCACCCTGTCCTTCGCGCTCCGAAGCCTGACACACGACCCGGCCGGTCTCCCTGATCGCCGGGGAGACCCCCCATGCAGGAGTGTTGCGAACAAGCCCACCCCCACGGTATACTGCCCGCCAACACTCGATGACCGAGTCAAGAAAAGGAGACAATCATGGTCTTTACACTTCAACTTGGCGCGACCGCGCCGGAGTTCCGCCTGCCCGCGACTGACGGCCGCACGTACAATCTGACGGACTTCAAGGACGCCAAGGTCCTGGTGGTGTTCTTTACCTGCAACCATTGCCCTTATGTCGTGGGCTCGGACGAACTCACGCGCCAAACGGCTGACCGCTTCGCCCCCCAAGGCGTTCGGTTCGTGGGCATCAATTCCAACAGCCCGAACACGTATCCGGAGGATTCCTTCGATCACATGAAGGCGCGCATGAAGACCCACCGGTTCCCGTGGGTGTATCTCCACGACGCGTCCCAGCACGTGGCCCGGGCCTACGGCGCGTTGCGGACCCCGCACTTCTTCGTTTTCGACGCCAAACGCAAACTCGTCTACACGGGCCGCGGCGTTGACAACCCGCGCGAAGCGGCGAAAGTGAAAGTCAACGATCTGGCCAACGCGCTCGACGATCATCTGGCCGGCCGGCCGGTGCGCGTCCCGCTCACGAATCCGATCGGCTGCAACGTGAAGTGGGAAGGCAAGGACGCCCACTGGATGCCGCCCGAAGCGTGCGATCTGGTGTGACGAGAGGACCGATGGCCGCCGATCCGCTTCATCCGCTCGCGGCCCCCGCGAGGAACCGCCGGACGTGGGTGTCCGTCGCGCTCGGCGTCGGGGTCCTGGCCTCGCTCGTGGGGCTCCGGTTCCTGACCTACAGCAACGACATCGCGCTGATGCTTCCCTCCGATCCCGGCGTGCAGCGCACCCTGCGGTTCCTGCACGAGTCCAGTTTGTCGCAGGAGGTCGTGCTCTCGCTCGCGCTGAACAAGGGCGGGCGCACGACCGAGGATCTGATCGGGGCCACCGACGACCTGATCCGGTCGTTGAAGTCGCCGCTGATCGGCGAGGTGGCCGGCACGATCGCGGACGGCGACGTGATGGCGGAGACCACGGCCTTCCTCGGCTACACCCCGCAGTTGCTCGCCCCGGATGCCTTCGCCGCCATGACGAATCAGGTCACCCCCGACGGCGTCCGGGAGCGGCTCAAACGGATGTACCGCCAATGCCTGGTTCCCAGCAGTTCCTTCACGGCGCCGTTCATGCGAAGGGATCCCCTGGGCGTGGCGGACGGCGTCATGCGCGACGTCGGGTCCCTGCTCGGCTCGCTCGGCTACGACGTCAAGGTGAAGAACGGCCATTTCATCAGCGCCGACGGCCGCCACTCCATGGTCATCCTCAAAACCCCGGTGGTGATGACGGACAGTTCAGGGGCGCGGCAGCTCATCGAGTTCCTGAACGGTCGGCTGGCGGCCTTGCCGGACTGGGTTTCGGGCAGCATCATTGCCGGCCATCGCCACACGCTGAGCAACGAGGAGGTGATCAAACGCGACATTCAAATCACTTCGATGGTGGCCTCCGCGGCCTTTCTGGCGCTGTTTCTCCTGTGCTTCCGGGACCTTCGGTCCGTGCTCATCTTCGCGACGCCGTTTGCCGCGGTGGCGATCGCGACGAACGCGGCCGGGATCGCGTTTGGAAATCTTTGCGGCTTTGTCGTGGGGTTGTCCACGGTGGTGGCGGGCATTGCGATTGACTACGGCATTTACGTGTACATGGCCGTGCGGCGCGCCGGCAACAGCCCGGCGACCCTCCGGAAGATCGTGCGGCCCGTCACGTTCGGCGCGCTGACGACGATCGCCGTTTTCGCCTCCTTCTTCTTATCGGGGGTTGAGGGGTATCGTCAGCTCGCGCTGCTCTCGACGCTGAGCATTGTCCTCTGCCTCGTGTTCTCGTTGTTCGTCCTGCCCCTGTTCCTGCCGCGCAAGGGAGGCGACGCGCCGGCCTTGACGGCCTTGCCGGTCGGCGCGGCCGGCGCGTCGCCGGGGCGCCGAAGAGGAGACCGCGCCCGGGTGGGGTGTTGGGCGCTGCTCCTGGCGGGTCTGGCGGCGCTGGCCGCCCGCACCACCTTCAATGAGGATATCACGCAGTTCGACGGCTCCCGGCCGGACATTCTCGAAGCCGAGAAGGAATTTCATCGCGTGTGGGGCGGAAGCACGATGCCCGCGATGGTGGTGACTCCGGCGAGAACGATCGAGGACGCCTATCGCCGGAACGAAGCCGTCTACCGGAAGGCGAGCGACGCGATCGGGAAAGACAAGCTGGCCAGCCTGGCCGCCCTCTGGCCCTCCAAAGACACACGCCGCGAGAATCTCCAACGGTGGGAAGCATTCTGGACCGGGGAGCGCGAAGCGCAGTTCCGGAAGCTGCTGACAACCGAGGGGCAGGCCTACAACTTCGCCACCAATGCCTTTGAGCCCTTCTTCGAACGGCTGCATTCCGAGGCCGCGCTGGATGACGAACCGAAGGACGTGGCGTTCTTCACGCGCCTCCGGGAGCGGTTCTTGGTGCGGACTCAAAGCGAATTCGAGATCCTGACGTTCTTTCCCGATAACGATGACGATCTGGCCGCGATGGCGAACGTGGCGAAGGAATTCCCAGGCGCGTTCCTGGTCTCGCAAAAGCATTTTGCGCGGCTGATTTCCCGCTCCGCCCTATCCGAGCTTCTGTTCCTGGCGATGGTCGGGATCGGGGCGACCGTGATCTTGACCCTCCTTTTGCTCAGGAGCGCGCGGCTGACGATCCTGGCGCTCGTGCCGGTGATCACCGGGCTGGCGGCGATTCTCGGGGTCATGGCCCTGATGGGGTTGTCGCTGAACATCCCCGCCATTATCGCGGCGCTTGTGGTGGTGGGCATTGTGAGCGACTACGGCATGTTCGTGGTGTACTACTGCCGCCACCAGTACGAGACGGGTACCTATGCGGCCGTGTCCCTGGCCGCGGCGAGCACGCTGATCGGCGCCGGGGCCTTGCTCGTGGCCCGGCACCCCACGTTGTTCTCCGTGGGCGTAACCCTCGTAACCGGCGTTCTGACCGGATACCTGTCCAGCCTGTGGATCATTCCGCCCCTGTACCGGATGAGTCAGCGCAGCACGCTGGGCCGGTCCTGCAGCTCCGAGTGACAACGGGGTCACGGGATTGGAGGCGCGACGGATGCTGAGCCAGGGCGTGGAACCAGGTTTCTTTGGGGTATCCGGCAGTTGTGCGGCGTGACCTTGCGCGAAGCGGGGCGGCAGGCCGGGGGCATGAAGTTCTCAACCGTCAGCACGGTGGTGCGCCGACTTGAGAACCGCGCCGGCCAGGATTCGGCGCCACGAGGAATGCAAATTAAACTGATGAAATTGGCGAATGACGAGCCCTGACCCCTCGTGGTTATCGTGGTTACTCGTGGTTACTTCTTTGTCTGTAGACGCCCCACAGCGGTAAGTCCTCCTTCGCAACCATCGCGGGGGATCAGCCGCATTCACCGGCGGCGCAAGACAAGGGACGCGGCAAAGAACAACCCCGCCCACAGCACGATCGTGGCGCCGGTGGCAGTGTTCCAATAGTAGGAGGAGATCAACCCCAGAACGCCGGACAGCACGGCCACCGCCGCGGCCCCCAGCACGTAGCTCCGAGTGCCGTCCGCCAGGTTCCGCGCCGCGGCCGCCGGCAGGATCAGCATGGAATTGATGACCAGAAGACCGATCCAGGGAATGCAGACCGCGACCACCACCGCCACGACGACCGAGAACAGGACTTCCAGGCGCCCCACCGCCAGCCCGCGGCTGGCGGCCAGGGACGGGTTCAGCCCCGCGAAGAAGAACGCGTTGAAGAAGATCATCCAGAGCGTCCCCGCCACGGCCGTCAATCCCGCCAGCCCGCCCACCTCGGCGGGCGCGATCGTGAGGAGGTCGCCAATCAGGTAGCGGGAATATTTCGAGAAGCCGCCGCCCCGGGACAGCAGCACCACCCCGAGCGCGACCACAAACGCCATGACGAGCGCGATCGCGGTATCGGCCGGGACCGCGGTATGGCGGCGCAATGCCCACATGGCGAGCGCCAGCAGAACGGCGAAGCCGATCATGGCGGGCAGGGGATCGCGCAACCCGATCAGGGCGCCCAGGGCCACGCCCGTCAGCGCCGAGTGCCCGAGGGCCTCGGAGAAGAACGCCATCCTGTTGTTCACGACGAGGCACCCGAGCAGGGCCAGCAGCGGGGACACGAGCATCACGGCCAGCAGGGCGTTCTGCATGAACGCGTAGTGCGCCCAGTCGAACGGAAGGGCGCCGACGAGGCGGCTCCATTCGTTCATAGCTCACCCTCCAGGGGAAACTCGCATTGCTCGCGGGGCAGGCTTTGGTCGGGCGTTCCGTCCGCCGCCAGTTCCTCCACGCGCGGAGCGAAGCCGACCGTTCGAGCCACAAGCGGGTCGCCCAGGACTTTCTTGGGCGTGTCGTCGCAAAGAACGGTGCGATTCACGAGGATCATCCGGTCGGCCACCCGGCCCGCGGCCAGCAAGTCATGCGAGACGAGTAGAATGGACAGATCGTAATCGGCGCGCAGCCGCGAGACGGTCTGGTAGAAGAGTTCGATGCCGGCCTGGTCGAGCCCCGTGACCGGTTCGTCGAGCAAGAGCAGTTCCGGCACGGGCGTCAGCGCCAGCGCCAGCAGAACGCGCTGCAGTTGGCCCACCGAGATTTCCGCCAGTCGGCAGGCCATCAGGTGTTCCGCCCCGGTTTCGGCCAGCTTGGACCGGGTGGTCTCGCGGAGGGCTTTTCCGGTACCGAACCACAGCGGGCGGCGGCTCAAGGCGCCGGCGAACAAATCGAGAACCGTGGTCGGGGCGGTGGCGTCCAGTTCGAGCTTCTGGGGCACGTAGCCGATGCGCAGCGGTTTGGAATCCTCCACGTTGCCCTGGTGGATGAACCGCAGGGCGCCTGTGTGCGGCAACTCGCCGATCATGGCGCGCAGGAGCGTGGTCTTGCCGGCGCCGTTCGGGCCGATCACGGCGGTCAGCTCGCCGCAGTGCATGTGAAGGTTGACGTGTTCGAGAATGGGCTGGCCGCGGATCGCCACGCCGAACTCGACGAGTCGCGTGCAACATTCGCCACAGGAACGCCGCGTGTTCATCAGCCTTTCGTGGGTTCGATCCGGCCGTCCCGCAGCCGGATCACACGGTGGCACCGCGCCGCAATGTCGGGATTATGCGTCACGAGAATGAGCGTCTGACGACGCTCGCCCGCCAAGGCAAAAAGACATTGAAGAACCTGTTCGCCGGTCGCCGTGTCAAGATTGCCGGTCGGCTCGTCGGCCAGGACCAGTTCGGGGTCGTTCATCAACGCCCGGGCCAACGCCACGCGCTGCTGCTCGCCGCCCGAAAGTTCGAGCGGCGTGTGCCGCAGTCGTTCCGCGAGTCCCACGGCCGCCAGCAGGGCTTCGGCCTTGCTTCGATGCTGGCTTAACTGGCGCCGCGCGGCCCAGAAACTCAGGGTGGGCAGAATCACGTTCTCCAGCACATCGAGTTCCGGCAGCAGGTAATACGACTGGAACACGAACCCGATGCGCCGGGCGCGAATGGCCGTCCGTTCCCGCACCGTCAGACCGTACAGTTCGCGGCCCTTGAAAATGACGGAGCCGGAGGTGGGCCGGTCCAAGCCGCCCAGGGCATGAAGCAAGGTGCTCTTTCCCGCGCCGCTTGGGCCCATGATGGCGAGGCTTTCGCCTTCCTCGATCGCCACGGAAACGCCGCGAAGGACCTGCAAGTCTCGCGAGCCCATCCGGTAGGACTTCGTCACTCCGTCAGCCTGGACAATAACGCTCACGGTATCTGCCTCATGCCCTTATTCGTGCCTCAACGCTTCCACGGGATCGAGCTTCGCCGCGCGCCAGGCCGGAATAAACCCCGCCAGCGTGCAGATCAAAACAACGGCCCCCGCCACGATCGCCACGTCGCCGGGCGAGGTCCGGGACGGAATCTCGCTCAGCCGGTACAGTTCCTTCGGAAATAGCTCCAAATTGAACGTGTCCGATAGCCAGCGCAGCAGGTCGTTCCGATACCGCAGCGCCACCAGCGCGGTGACGATGCCGGCCGTTGTGCCGAGCATGCCTTCGACCCAGCCCTGCCAGAAGAAGATCCGCATGATGCTGCCGGACGAAAACCCGATCGCTTTCAGGAGCCCGATCTCGCGGGTCTTCTGGACCGTCACCGTGATGAGCGTGTTCGTGATGCCGAACGCGGCGACGATCGTGATGAAGATCAGCAGAAAGAACATCATGTTTTTTTCCACGCGCAACGCGCTGAAGATCTGTCGGTTCTGATCCATCCACGTCTCCACGTGGAAGTCGTTGCCCAGCACTCCCGCCAGCCGGGCCGCAATCTCCGCCGCCCGGTAAGGATCCTGCGTCATGATGCGAAGGTTCTGAACGCCGCTGTCCATGCCGTAGAGGTCGCGGGCTTTGCCCAACGAGCAAAGCACGAACCCCATGTCGTATTCCCACATGCCGACCTCGAAGATCCCGGCGATCGTCAATTCTTCGGGCAACGCAATCTCGTCCCGGGACACGAAACTGCGGGGCGAATTGACCAGGATCTTGTCCCCCACGCCAAGCCCCATGCGCCGGGCGAGATCCACGCCAATCACGGCTTGGTTCCCCTTGAGATGAAACCCGCCGGAAATGATGTGGCCTGGAATCTGACTGACCGTCTTCTCCCGTTCGGGGTCAACGCCGCGCAGCATGGGGGTAAACACCCGCCCCTGATGTTGAACGACAATCGGTCCTTCGATGGAGGGCGCCACGCCCTTCACCCCGTGCGTCAAGGCGATGCGGCCCATCAATGCGTTTTCGTTTTCGATGCCCCCGGCGGCCGAGACGGTGAGATGCGCGTTGAATCCGAGAATCTTGTCCCGCCACATGTCGTCGAATCCGCTCATGACCGACAGCACGATGATCAACACGGCCACGCCCAGCAACACGCCCAGGATGGAAATGATCGTGATGATCGAAAAATACGTGCGCTTGGGCTTCAGGTACTTGAGCGCCAAAAAAAGGGAGAACGGCAACATGGTCAGACCGGCTCTTCCTTCGGTTTCAGTTGCGGGAACAGGATCACATCCCGGATCGCGTCGCAGCCCAGCAGCGTCATCGCCAGCCGGTCAATGCCGACGCCCATGCCGCCGGCGGGCGGCATGCCATGCTCCAGGGCGGTGACGAAGTCCTCGTCCATCTTCTGCTCCTCGCCCGTCGCCCGCGGCGAAGCGGCGGCGGCCGCCTGCAGGTCGAAGCGTTTCCGCTGTTCGATCGGGTCGTTCAACTCCGAGTAGCCGGGCGCAATTTCTTTGCCGCCGATCACGAGTTCGAACACGTCCACAACGGACGCGTCATCCTCGCACCGCTTGGCGAGCGGAACGAGTTCCGCGGGCAGCCGGGTGACGAACGTCGGATTCTGCAGCGTCCTCTCGATCGTCTTTTCGTAGATTTCGTGGGTGATTTCGAGCGGCGTCCATTCGGGGGCCGCATAAAGGCCGAGGGCTTCGGCCTTGGCCCGCATGGCGTCCTTGTCCAGCGAGTACCAATCGGCCCCGGCCTTCTCCAGGATCAGGTCCTTGTACGTGACTTCGCGCCAGGGCGGGGTCAGGTCTATCGGCGCCTCGGTCGTGCCCACCTTCAGCGTGCCGAGAACCGACTGGGCCACGTGGACGATCAGGCCCTCGACGAGTTCCTTCATCCCGCGCACGTCGGAATAGGCCTCGTAGATTTCCATCATCGTGAACTCGGGATTGTGCGTGCGGTCGAGCCCCTCGTTGCGAAAGTTCCGGTTCAGTTCGAAGATCTTGTCGAACCCGCCCACGAGCAACCTCTTCAGGTAGAGCTCCGGGGCGATGCGCAGATACATTCGCGAGTCCAGCGCCGTGTAGTGCGTCACGAACGGCCGCGCGGCCGCGCCCCCGGCCAGGGGCTGCATCATCGGCGTCTCGACTTCCTGGAAGCCGCGGTCGTGCAAATAAGCGCGAATTTCCCGCACCATGCGGATTCGCTTGTCGAAAACCTCGCGCGTGGGCGGGTTGGCAATGAGATCCAGATATCGCTGGCGATACCGCTGATCCACGTCCTTGAGTCCATGCCACTTTTCGGGAAGCGGCAGCAGCGCCTTGGAAAGCAACGTCCAGCGGTCGAGCTTCACGCTCTTCTCGCCGGTCCGGGTCGTGAAGAGCGGACCTTCCACGCCGATCAGGTCGCCGATGTCGAGTTTCTTGAAGGCGTCGAAGGCCTCCTCGCCGAGATGGTTCTTCTGGGCGTAAACCTGGAACCGGTCGGTTCCGTCGCGGAGATCGGCGAAGATACTCTTGCCCATGTCGCGTAAGGTCATGACCCGGCCGGCGACGGCGACGACTTTGTTCTCCTCGAAAGCGGCCCGGATTTCCGCCAGTTGTCCCGTACGCCGGAAGGCGCGGCCAAAGGGCTCGTACCCTTTGTCCCTCAAGTATTGAAGATTGGCCAGCCGCTGCTGCACGATTTCGCTGTTAGTTTGGTCGGTCACAATGCTCCTTCTACCGGTTCATCCGTCTCGGCTTCCACCGCAGTCTCCGTCCCCTCACTTCGCCCGGCGTTTCCTTGTTGTCTTGTATTCTGCCGCTTTCTCGTGAACGGCCAAGGAAGCGTCCGCACCGAGTCCCTCCAGAACCACGTCAGGAATTTTACCAGCGCCTAGCACCTGTTTGGCATCCAGAATCTCGAGGCCCACCAACATTTCGCCTTTCCCGATATTCATGGCGATATCGTCGTTCAAGCGAACTGTTCGGCATTCATGTTTGCCTTCGACCAGTCTGATGTAAAGAGCATCGCATTCAGGATCGTAACTGATTCTCATGGGCCGTCTCCTAAAAATAGAAAGTATACACGGTGACTACCACTGTCTCTTCCGGCTCCTCGACGATGACGGGCGCAACCTGCTTGATCGCGTAGTGCCGATCCTGCCACTTACAGTCGAATGCAAGATTATACCGGCACATCTCGCGACCGTTGCGGACCGGCTCACGCTGTCCTTCCCGGATAGCCAGTCGGATCTCCGCTTCCGTTGCTCCTCGCTCAGCCGCCTGCTCGCGAGCATGAGCACTCAATCTTATCCGTTTCATTCTTCCCTATTCTCGATCTGTACCCCGACTTCATACAAGAATTCCGGCGCCATGTCCGCGCCATTATCCCACACCACGGTATCCAGATCGCTGTTCAATCGCGCCGTCTTGAAGAGTTCGATCCGTTTCAGTGGTTCAAACACTTCGCCCTCCAGATGGTTGGTCAGATCAAC
>Ga0182021_10001350_pt1 | contig 27983 bp, 25 predicted proteins | sample 612E3MmetaG_FD_120493 | JGI IMG/M metagenome (GOLD analysis project Ga0182021, IMG submission 120493) | Permafrost microbial communities from Stordalen Mire, Sweden - 612E3M metaG (Illumina Assembly) | ecosystem: Environmental > Terrestrial > Soil > Wetlands > Permafrost | place: Sweden...
ACATGGTCCCTTCCTCCGGCGAGTAGGTCCGGATCTTGCCCACCACCGCCACGAACTTGGGCGGCTGTATCTTGGACAGGGCCATCGTGGCCTCGGGCTGGTACTGTCCGGAGGACAGGTAGAACGTGCCGGTCGGGTCCGATATGCGGGCCCGCCAGAACGGTTCGTTCGTGCCGATGTTCTCGATGTCCGTGAGCACTCCGACGACGAAGACGCGGTTCATCATGGCGCCGAGCGGTGAGACGACGTACGAGGGCATCTTCTCCCCCTCGCCCTTGATCTCGACCCGGGACGAGCTGAACTCACCGGCGAAGACCCTCCAGGCGACTTCCCGGTTCTTCACTGGAATCCCTCCTGTTCGACGAGGAGATGAGTGGCCTCTTCCTTCACGTCGATCGGGGCGACCTTGGCGTCGTTCACGATCATCATCAGGCCGAACTCGTCGCTCATCACATTACCGCGGACCAGGACCGGTTTGGCGAACAGCTTCTCGTCCATGTGCTCTTTGATCACATCCATGTTCATCGCCTCGCGGGCCTCCCGCATGCACGCTTCGAGGGTCGTTGCCATCAGCGCCTCGGTGATGCCGCGGCCAATGACCGCGGTGATGGCGGCAGTCCCGTCATCGATGACCGCCTTGATCCGCAGGTCGGGGATACCCTCCACCTTGCCGTGGATACGGCACGCGCCCTTCTGGACCACGCGCTTGCATTGTGGGCAGCGGAAGATGAGGCCGCTCCCTTCCTTGATGTCTACGATGGTCCCTTCCACCAGCACGTCCGTAGCTCCGCCCACGCGCTCGATGTCCTCGAGCGATCGCTTCTTCGGGCGGGAGGCCTCGACGTCCGGCAATAGGTCGTCCTTCAGCCGCATGACGCCTGACCGTTCACCGAAGTTGAGCTTAGGGACGCCTCTCCACCCTTTCACGTATGCACGGCTTATCGTGACCACTTCGTTGGGCTTTAGACCAAAGTCGTGCCAAGCGGAGTACTGGACCTTGCCGGTCTCGTCTGCCAGCATGCCGGAGAAGACGATCTTTTTGGCACCGCTGGCTTCGACCTCCTTGCTCTCCACTGAGAGTATCTTACCGGTGACGGTGACGTTGTTCATGCCGTCCTGAAGGCTGGCCACCTTGACCGTCTCGCCGCCCGCGGACACCGCCGTCTGGGCTATGGCCGAATCTACCTGGACCTCATCCTGCTTGCGGATCTCAGCGGATGCCCGGTTGCCCAGGTTCACCTGCACCTTTCCGCCGAACTCCTTGGTGTAGGCGTTGTGCAGCATGAAGACCTCACCCTGTTTGAGCGACACCCGTTCCATGTCCCAGAGCGTATACGGGACCGCTCCAGATTCGTCTGCCAGCATGCCGTACACGATCTGCTTCTTTCCGTTGTCCGTCTCCACTTCTTTGGGGATGGCGGACATGATCTTGACCAGGAGATCGACGCTTCCTTCCGAGGGACCGAGCTCGGCCACCTTTTTTCGCACGCCGCCTCTGGACAGTGCATTCGGGTCTCCACCGAAGTTCTTGACGATGCTGCGCTTGGCAGTCTCCAACGACACCCGGTAGACCTTGAGATAGGTCTCCATCTCCTCTGCGATCTTCGACTCCTCTACCTTGTTTCCAAGCACCCGGGCTACTTCCTTGACGTGGGGTGCGATATCTTCGTTTTCCATAGAACAACCTCCATTACGGATAGTACCGAACTAGTCGGCGACCTGACATCGTGTTTTCCCTTAATTGCATTATTCATCGGTGCGCCGAAAGTGACGATGCAAAAACCGAGAAAAAATCGACGTCCAGCGCTCCGGCCGAGCGCATCTGGAACGATAAAAGTGGTTTGTGAAGAGGGTGCCGCTCACTCGGTGAACGTCTCGCCCTTCTCGTACTTGGTCTTGAGGTGGTTAACGAGGGTCTCGCGGTTGTTCCTCAGGTGGGACTCGAACCATGCCATCACGACGTCGCCCAGGCTCTCGTGCATCTTCTCCATGTTGAAGTCAGAGAGCGGTGCGTCGTAGATCACGAATTGGCCGAAGATCCTCTTCCAGCCATTGTACTTGTAGTAGTGCTCTCCCTCGCAGTAAACGAATACCATGCGTACATGCGGCGTCGAGTCCACGCTATAGTACCAGACCTTGATGGAATCTCCCATCCGGCCCTGGTTCTGGGTCATGTCCACGATCTGCATTGCTCCGACGGCCTCGAGGTCGAACGCCGGGTTGAACTTCCAGACGTCCGGGAACTTGTCCTGGTCGAACTTGGCGAACTCACTATAGGACGGCTCCATGTTCAGCTGGACGTTGATCTTGCCGAACCGGTTGACGATGTTCCAGAAGTCCTGGATGAGCGCCTTGTTGATGTTGGTCTTCTGGTAGGTAATCTCCTCGCGGTCCTTGGAGATAGCCTCTGTCTTCCTCTGTAGTTCGGCATCTAGTTGTGCGAACCAATCGTCCTTATCAGCAGGCGCCATAAGTGAATCCCTGAGACCGATAATTACCCTACCATGATAAAAAGATATCTCCGTCCGCGGAAATCTGGACAGTAACAGAAAGGGCCTCTGGGTGGATTATTATTCAGCCACTCGGACACAAAAGTTTTTTAACGCTGAGCCGTGTCATGCAGCCAATGGGAATCGTCGAAGACTTCATGTCCTTTCTTACCGGAGTGTCCGGCGACCCAGTCATGTACTCGGTGGTCTTCTTCATCTATGCGGTGTTGGCGGCTGTCATCCTGCCCATACCTGTGGAGTTCGGCCTGGTCCTGAGCCCGCATACGCCATGGTGGGTGCTCGCCATCGTCCTGGGGGCGGGCAAGGCGGTCGGATCGATGCTGGTGTTCAGGATCGGCATGGAGATCGAGGGACCCGTACGAAGGTGGTCCCAGCGGTTCAAGTTCTTCGGCAAATTCATCGAGCTGTGCGAGCGTTTCGTGGCCCGATTCGGTTATTATGCTTTGTACATTCTGTTGAGCATACCGTTCATGAGCGACACCGCCATCCTTTACATCTTCTCCATCACGAACAAGGACGGAAAGGCGCTTCAGATGAAGTGGTTCGCGGTCGTCAACTTCCTGGCCGGGGTCACAAGGGCCATCTTTCTGGTCACGCTGTTGTACATCTTCAACATCAACCTGTTCAACTAGGGTCGAGCTCTATACACCGTTAACTGGGCCGACCAACAAGCAGCGCCGTAGGTCATGGAAATGTTTATATGAATAAGACAAATTCTAAGTTAATGGTTCCCAAGAACAAGATTCTCAAGATACTCAGCGAGTATGACAAGGACAAGATAACCATTGCCACCTTGTGCTCTCACTCCTCACTTCAAATTTTCAACGGCGCGAAGAAGGAGGGCTTCAAAACGCTCGGTCTGGCCATCCGGGACAACAATCGTTTCTATGACGCGTTCCCCCTGGCCAAACCGGACGAGATATTCAAGCTGAACAGTTACAGCGAGCTGGTGGACAATTACGATGAGTTCCTGGCCAGGAACGTCATCGTCGTTCCGCACGGCTCGTTCGTCGAGTACATGAGCGCTGGCAAGTTCGAGGAGATGCCCATTCCGACGTTCGGCAACCGGAAGGTTCTGGCCTGGGAGTCGGACCGCAACAAGATGCGGGAGTGGCTCGAGTCCGCCGGCATCTCCATGCCCCGGGTCATCGAGGACCCGAAGGCGATCGACCGACCGGTATTGGTGAAGTACAACGGCGCCAAGGGCGGCCGCGGGTTCTTCATAGCCAAGGACTATCCGGACTTCAAGCTGGGCATCGACACAGAGCAGCCTTACACCATCCAGGAGTACGTCCTGGGTACCAGGTACTATCTGCACTTCTTCTATTCACCGATCAAGACAGATGGCTACCGCGTTTCTGAAGGCTCGGTCGAGCTGATGTCGATGGACCGGCGTGATGAATCGAACGTCGATGAGATGTACAAGCTGGGTGCCGCCGAGGAGCTCAAGCGTCTCGGCTACTACCCGACCTTTGTCGTCACTGGCAACGTTTCGGTCGTCCTGCGTGAGTCTCTATTGCCGAAGGTGTTCGAGATGGGCGAGAAGGTCATCCAGCGCTCGTACGAACTGTTCGGCGGCATGATCGGGCCGTTCTGCCTCGAGTCGATCGTCACCGACAAGCTGGAGTTCAAGGTGTTCGAGATATCTTCCAGGATCGTCGCCGGTTCGAACCCCTTCGTTTCCGGTTCGCCGTATTCTGATTTGGTAGAGCCGGACATGAGCACTGGCAGACGCATCAGCCGAGAGATCAAGGTCGCCCTGGACAAGGACATGCTAGACAAAGTGATCTCATGAGGGTAACCATAATATTGGTCGATTCGGAGCTGGAGCGGATACCGGAGGGTGTCCAGGTCAAACCCCGCTGCGACATCAACACGAAAGTGCTGGAATCATACCTGCACAAGGATGTGCTGGCGACGATGCCGGAGGGCAGCCGGAGGGGACGACCGGACATGGTCCACGGCTTCCTCAATCTGTGTCAGAGTTCCATCGCCAACAAGCGCGGCCATCTGCGGGTGTTCGTGCACACCAGGAACGACGAGATACTGACGATCGGACAGAAGGCGCATGTACCGCAGAACTACCTCGAGTACCTGGGGTTCATGGACGAGCTATTGGAGAAAGGTAAGATCGGTTCCGGCGAGGAGGAGATATCGATCTCGAAGGGAACATACCTGGAGCTGATGGACCAGATCAACGTCGACGTGACCGTGGTCATGTCCCCGCAGGGGCGGCATACGCCACTGAGGGACCTGCTCTCGGCGACCGGGGCAGAAGAGGCGGCGGTGGTCATCGGCGGCTTCGCGGAAGGGAGATTCAGGAGCCCTGTCTTTGATATGGCGGATTATAAGGTATCGCTGGGACCGGAACTATTGACCATCACCGCCGTCGGGAGCGAAGTGCTGGCGAGCATACCGAGATAGTCGCTGGTTCAATTCTAATAAAATATTTTGGAAGGGGGTGGTCCTACCAGCCCCGTTCCTGCATTCTCTCTTCTGGCTTGATGGTCGAGATCTCGATGCCCTTCATCGCCTCGCCCAGTCCTTTCGACACTTCGGCGATGACCTTCGGGTCGTCGAAGTTGGTGACCGCATCGACGACCGCCTTGGCCATCTCCGCCGGGTTCTTCGACTTGAATATGCCAGATCCGACGAACACGCCGTCGGACCCGAGCTGCATCATTAGTGCTGCGTCGGCCGGAGTTGCGATACCGCCAGCGGCGAAGTTGATGACCGGCAGTCTTTGCAATGCCGCTACCTCTTTCACCAGATAGATGGGCGCTTCGATCTTGCGGGCGACGGCGACCAGTTCGGTCTCGTCCTTGCCCCTTAGCTCGCGGATCTGACCCATGACCATGCGCTGGTGACGAACAGCCTCAATGACATTTCCGGTGCCCGGTTCGCCCTTGGTGCGTATCATTGCCGCGCCTTCGTCGATGCGCCTGAGCGCCTCGCCCAAATCCCTTGCCCCGCAAACGAACGGAACGGTGAACTTCTTCTTGTCAACGTGGAAGAACGGGTCGGCCGGGGTAAGAACCTCTGACTCGTCGATCATGTCGACGCTCAGCGTCTCTAATATCTGGGCCTCGACGAAATGTCCGATGCGGCACTTTGCCATCACCGGGATCGTGACCGTTTCCATGATCTCCTCTATCTTGACCGGGTCGGCCATGCGGGCGACCCCTCCCTGGGCCCGGATATCGGACGGGACACGCTCGAGCGCCATGACCGCTACCGCTCCAGCGTCCTCGGCGATCCTTGCCTGCTCTGCGTTCGTCACGTCCATGACGACACCGCCTTGCTGCATCTTCGCGAATCCTCTCTTGACCAGCTCGGTGCCGAAGCGGAGCTTGCTGAGGTCCAATTCGAATACCATTTTATCTCACTGAGGCGGCTTAGTATTGGAACCTTATATATGCCTTATTGTCGCTTTTATTCACAATAGTTACAATTATTCTGGGTACCCAAGCGCTTTCAGATTTCTCGAGAAAAGGATATAGACCCCATGTGCATTTGACGGTCCAATGGTCGCCAAAAGGATGAGCAAAGTCCCCGAGTCCGGAACGGTCAAGATAGGCAATCTGGTCAGCAGATTGAAGGCGGAAGGGGCGGACATCATCTCTTTCAACATGGGCGAGCCCGATTTCAACACGCCATCGAACATAACCGAGGCGTGCGTGAAGGGCCTTGAGGAACATTTCACCCATTACACGCCGTCTGCCGGCATTCCCGAACTGAGGAAGGCCGTCGCGGACCGACTGCACAAGAACAATCACATCCCATGTAAGGACAAACATGTTCTCATCACTCCGACCAAGCAGGCCATCTTCATGACCATGCTGGCCATGGTCGAGGAGGGCGATGAGGTGATCGTACCGGACCCGGAATGGGGAACCTTCGATGCCTGCGCCCGACTGGCCGGAGCAACGGTCAAGTACGCCACCCTCGACCCCGCCGAGGAGTACCGCCTCACCCCGGAGAAGCTGATGGAGGAGGTGACCAAGAAGACCAAGCTGGTCGTCGTCAACTCCCCGTCCAACCCATGCGGCTCGGTGCTCAAAGAATCGGATGTCAAAGGCATCGCCGACATCGCCAAGGACCACGATCTTACTGTCCTGACCGATGAGATCTACGAGAGGCTGATATTCGAAGGACAGAATCATTCCCTAGCGTCGCTCCCGGGTATGTTCGAGCGGACGATCACCATCGGTGGCATGTCCAAGACCTACGCCATGACCGGCTGGCGTCTCGGTTGGGCGGTCGCCCCGGAGCCGATCTTCAAGGAGCTGAACAAGCTCCAGACACAGTCGATCACTTGCGTCACCTCATTCGTCCAATATGCCGGGGTCGAAGCGCTCAACGGACCGCAGGACTCGGTGGACGCTATGTTCCGGGAGTTCAAAGGCCGCCGGGACCTGATCTACGACCTGATGTTGGAGATCCCGTCTCTCCACTGCGAGAGGCCGAAGGGAGCGTTCTACCTCTTTCCATCCTATGACCAGAAGATGGGCTCCGAGGACATGGCCGCCTATCTGCTGGAAAAGGCGCATGTTGCGGTTACACCGGGCATTGCGTTCGGACCGGCAGGCGAAGGAAAGCTAAGGATATCCTATGCCGCCAGCAGGGACGATATTGCCGAGGGCATGAGCCGGATGAAAAAGGCGTTGGCCAAGCTCTGAGAACGATCTCAGTTCTTGACCAGCATATTTGGGATCGAATCATCGATCGGGTAGGCCTTCCCGCATTTGGGGCATTTCAGCTTGCCCTTCACTATCTCGTTGCCATCCTGCTTTTCCACCGTCATATCCAGGGGGTGTGCCTTGCAGGCGGGGCATGCCAAAATGTCCAGCAGGTCTTTCTTCATAATATTTGACCATATTGGCCTTCATTGACTATATTATATTCGTCAGCTCGGACCGAACATGTTTATTAAAGTGGATGCTTTTCTCTCGGACATGATGAAGGTGGGCGTCATCGGTGTTGGCGCGATGGGCCAAAACCATGCCAGGGTGTATTCTGAGATCGCAGAGCTCGTCGGAGTGACCGATGCGATATCGGAACAGGCAACTAAGATCGCCAGCCGACTCGGAACAAAGGCGTATTTAAGTGTGGATGACCTTCTAAAAGAAGTGGACGCGGTCAGCGTTTGCACTCCCACCTCATTCCATTTCGACACAGCGATGAAGACGATCAACAGCGGAAAACATCTTCTGGTGGAGAAGCCGTTCACCGGAGACTCCAAAAAAGCTGCGGAACTCTGCAAGGCGGCCGAGAAAAACGGGGTCATCATCGCATCTGGATTCATTGAACGTTGCAACCCGATCGTCTCCGTTGCCAAAGAGACGATGGAGTCGGGCAAGATCGGAAAAATAATATCGCTGGCATCACGCAGGGTCTCGTCCTTCCCGGCAAGGATCAGGGACGTAGGTGTGGTAATGGACCTTGGCATACACGATGTGGACGTGATGAGGTACATCACCTCTTCCGACGTGAAGTCCGTCTACGCCGTCGGCGGCATGTTCGCCAATCCCAATTTCGAGGATTACGCCAATCTGCTGATGGAGTTCGATAACAGCGCCGTCGGCTTTGTCGAGGTCAACTGGCTCACGCCCATGAAGGTCAGGAAGGTCTCATTCACCTGTTCGGGAGGATTCGTCCAGATGGATTACACCGACCAAAGTCTCGAGATCTCTACTTCAAAGATAGGAAATATAGATCAAAGTGACATGTTCCGCATTCCCCTGGAATATGATGTTAGAAAGATCAGCGTCAAGAAGGAAGAACCACTGAAGACGGAATTGGGCCGGTTCTTGAAAGCGGTCGAGTCAGGCGGAGAACCGGCCGCGGGGGGCATGGATGCGGTCCAAAACCTGAAGGTCTGCGAAGCGGCGCTGGCGTCCTTGAGGTCGCATGGAAAAGTGATGGTCTAAAACGGTTTTTACACCAATGGTGCTTATCGACGCACATTTTAAATTAGCCGTCGCAATCGTTAGGTCGAGTACTATGAAGACCATCGATCTGCGTAGCGACACCGTCACACAGCCCACGAAGGAAATGATCAATTCCATATCCAGCGCGGTGCTGGGAGACGATGTCGAACGCGAGGATCCGACCGTCAACAAACTGCAGGAGCTCGCTGCTGACATGTTCGGGGTTGAGGACGCTTTGCTCGTGCCCTCTGGGACCGGCGGAAATCTGATCTCCATGCTGGCCCATTGCCGTCGGGGGGACGAGGTCATCCTAGAGCAGGATGCGCATATGTACTATTACGAGGTCGGTGGCATGTCCGCCCTGGTCGGTGCGATCCCGAGGCTGATCAAAGGTTATCACGGCGTCTTCACCGGCGACCAGGTCCGCGAGACGGTCCGCTGTTCCGACCCGCTCCACTATCCGCCGACCAAGTTGGTCGAGATCGAGAACACCCATAACCGTGCCGGCGGTTGTGTCTGGACACCGCACCAGATCGAGGATGTGGCAATGGCAGCACACGAACTGGGCATGAAGGTCCACATCGATGGCGCTCGCATCTTCAATGCGGCGGTCGCATTGGACACTGACGTCAAGGAGTTCATGAAGCATGCGGACAGCATGAACTTCTGTCTATCGAAAGGATTGTCGGCGCCGGTCGGCTCCATCATGCTTGGCACCAAGGAATATATCGAAAGTTGCCGCCGCTACCGGAAGATGGTGGGTGGTGGGATGCGCCAAGCTGGGATAATCGCCGCGCCCGGCATTGTGGCATTGACCAAGATGGTCTCCCGGCTCAAGGACGACCATGTGAACGCCAAGCGTTTGGCGGTCGCTCTGACCGGGTTCGAAGGGATCGACATCGACATGGATTCGGTGCAGACCAATCTGGTGATCGCAGACGTCACCGGCACAGGGATGAACGCGGACGAGTTTGTGGAGAAGTGCAAGCAGAACGGGATCCTGATATTCTCGTTCGGTCCGCAAAGCGTTAGGTTCGTGACGCATTACGGTATCGAATCCAAGGACATCAATGAGACCGTGCTACGGCTGGAAATGCTGCTCAAATAGGACCCTTACCGACGCCGCGGTAGGTCAAACCCTTTCTTTTCATATCATATTGGTTGAAGATGTTCCTTCCATCGATCACGATCGGATGCCTCATTAACATCTTGATCGTCTGGGGTTCTAGCTTCCTATATGCACTATGATCGGTCACGAAGACCGCGCAATCGGCCCCTCGAAGCGCATCTTCCAGGTCCCGTGTCAATTTCACTCTATACTCATCCTGGACGAACGGATCGTGAACGATAAGGTCGTACTGGTCAAGTAGATCGTCGATTATCTTGAGGGCGGGTGATTCGCGTACATCTCCGGAGTCCCTAAGGAATGACAACCCCATGATCGCCACCCTAGGACGGGAAAGGCCAAGCTTGGCCATCGCTATTTCCGTCTTGGTTAATTCCGCAAGATGGTGTGGCATCATCTCATTGACCGCTCTAGCATCCGGTATGATCTTTGATTGGTTATCTGGTACCGCGCTCAATAACAGCCAGGAATCTTTAGGTAGGCAATGACCACCAACTCCTGACCCCGGTATGTGCATGTTCCGGTTGGGGCAGGTGTTGACCAACCTGCGCACTTCGAAGGCATCGGCGCCGAGGCTTTCGCATATCAGAGCTACCTCGTTCGCGAATGATATTTGCACATCCCGGTACGCATTTTCAGCGGTCTTGGAGATCTCAGCTGAAAGTAGGTCCGTAGGATGGATCCCGGCTTGGACGATCTTGGAATAGAAATATGCCCCTCTCTTGATCGATTCGGAGTCCAGTCCTCCGAGAACCCTCCCGACCTTCCTCATGTTATGCAACAGTTTTCCTGGCATCACTCGTTCCGGGCAATGGACCACCAAGAAATCTTTTCCAGCGATCATTTTGCTCTCCGATTCCAATATCGGGATGACCTTGTTCTGCATGGTCAATGGAGGAAGTGTGGATTCCACAGATACAAGCGTATCCTTTTTCATTCTCCGTCCGATCTCTTTTAGAACTGCTTCGAGGACCTGGAGACGCGGTTTGTGGTCCGATCCGATCGGCGTATCCACACAGATGAAGATTGCATCCGCGTTGGCGTATTCATCCGGGTTGGTAGAAGCTACTAAGGAGCCGTTCGCGATCACCTTACTCAATAATTCGGCAAGACCCGGTTCTTCTCCTTTTATTGGTGAGATTCCTTTATTTATCTTCTGGACCCTTTGGTTGTCTATGTCTATTCCGACGGTCTGGAATCCGCTTTCCGCGAAAATGCATGCTAGGGGAAGACCTACATAACCTAGACCCGCGACGACAACTTTTTCCATCGTACACCCATCAACCTTTATCACTTATAAATTTCCAAGTTATCTACTCTCCCTCATACAATAATATTTATCAGAACCCATTCCGCCGATGTCGATCGAATTGGCCATCGACCCAAAGTAGTGGACCCGAGGTCACATTCTGTGTAGGTGAATCAGATGATGATATGTCATCATATTAGGAAAATTCCTTATGGATGAGCAAGCTTTATATCGAACTACCAGATTGAGAAATTCGCACATGTTATCGATAACTGGACGGTTAAAGTTATGTTTTATCTATCCTATTGGCCTTGTTGTATGGAATCAAATGAGAATAGCAATCCTGCCTTAGACCGCAAGCAAGGCTCAGAAAGGACGATTCTTGCGTTGCCAGGAATGATGAACAAGCAATAATGGAGGTGATGCCATAGTAGATAATAGAGAGGGAACGGATCTCAAGGTAATTCCTAAAGCCAGACCATATATGGGGCTGGAAGAGATAGAGCAGGTGGTACAGGTTTTAAGATCTGGATGGATCTCAAACGGGCCTAAGACCAGGGAGCTGGAGAGCGCTATAGCTGACTACCTTGGCCTGGTCAAGGAGCAGGTCATCGTTGTTACGAACTGTACAGCGGCGCTCCACGTTTCGCTCCTGTCCTTAGGCATCACAAACGGAGACGAGGTTTTGGTGTCCGATTTCACTTTCCCGGCCACTGGACACTCGGTCATGTATTGTGGTGCGGTCCCTCGTTTTGTGGATATCGATCCTGCAAGTTACGATATTGATCCATCCAAACTAGAGGAAATGATTAACGAAAGGACCAAGGCGATAATCCCCGTGCATGCGTTTGGCCAACCAGCCGAGATGGACGAGATCAATCGGATCGCAGAAAAGCATGGATTGAGCGTCATTGAGGATGCGGCGTGTGCGTTCGGGGCGCAGTTCCGGGGAAGTATGGCAGGGACCATGGGAGACTTCGGTTGTTATTCATTTCATGCCCTGAAAGGGATCACATGCGGAGAAGGCGGGGCATTGGTGGCCAAGGACAAGAAGATGGCGGAAAAGGCCAGAAGGTTGTGCAACTATGGTATCGAACCAGCTTGGGATCGACACAGCAATGTAAGCGTGCCAGTGTTCCAGAATTTGGGATATAACTATAAAATATCCGATATTCAATCCGCCGTCGTGTTGGCCCAATTGAGAAAAATAAACACGTTCATGGAAAAGAGGAACTTGTTGGCCAAGATCTGGAGCCGAGAACTCGCTCCGATGGTCACGAAAGGCCTACTGAGGGAGCAGATGAGCCCAAACTACACTGTTCATTCCCATCAGGCTATGGTAATCATATTGAATGAGAGCATCAACCGGAACCTTATCATGAAGACCATGCGAGAAAAGTTCGGCATTGAGACGACATTGGGGACATACTCCAGTCATATACAGCCGGTCTATGGATCCAAAGATGTCTGCCCAGTGGCAAAGGTAACGTCCGATCAAAGTCTTTCGCTGCCTTTCTATTTCGAGCTCAACGAGGACACAATCCATTATTGCGCTGCAAGCTTATCTGAAAGCATAGAAATCGTCAAGCGAAGTGAATAAATGGAAATCACTGGAAAGACAGTAATGGTGACAGGGGGGGCTGGCTTCATTGGAAGCCATCTGGTTGACGCCTTGGGAAAAGAAGGACCGAACAAGATTATCGCGGTCGATAATTATTTCTTGGGAAGCAATGAAAACCTAACGGACGCGGTCGAGCGGTATGGGGATCGGATCGAGATCGTCAACGCGGACGTGACGGACCTCGATGTCATGAGAAAAATATTCCAGAAGAACTATTGCGATGTCGTGTTCAATCTAGCGGTCCAGCCCTTGCCCTATTCCTTGGACCACCCGAAGGAGTGTTCGGACAATAATGTAGAGATGGTTACAACCCTTTGTAACCTTCAAAGAGAGAAACTGTTCAACGTTCTCCTTCACTTCTCATCCTCCGAGGCATACGGTACGGCCAGGTACCGGCCGATGGATGAAAAACACCCTCTTGGACCATCAACCCCGTACGCTTCATCAAAGGCCGCCGGAGACCTTCTAGCATTGTCATATTACCGGACATTCGGGAATGATGTCAGGATCATTAGGCCGTTCAATAACTACGGCCCAAGACAGAACATGGGAAGCTATGCCGGAGTAATACCCCTGACGATCAACAGGATATTGGATGGAGAACAACCAATCATCTATGGAGATGGTGAGCAAACGCGTGACTACATTTACGTCACGGATACAGCAAGAATGGCAATAGAAGCAGTGAAGCGTGATTCGGTCAAAGGAATGACCATAAACATAGGAAGCGGCCAGGAGACCAGCATCCTGAAGGTCATATCCACCATCGCGAAGCTGATCGGTTATGAAGGGTCGATAAGGTTCGAGCCGCCAAGGGAAGGGGACGTTCGTAGACACATCGCCAACATCTATCTGGCCAAGGATGTCCTGGGATTCGCGCCGAAGGTCGATTTCAACATGGGAATGGCGGAAACGGTCGAATGGTATGTCAGGAAGAGGGGAGGTCGGAGAGCGTGAAAGCGAAGAACGAGCGCAGGGCTAATAGGATACTCGTCACCGGCGCAAATGGGTTCATAGGCAGATATCTGGTAGATAGATTGCACCGCGATGGGCGGGAGGTAGTGGCCATAGGTACATCTGCAGAAGTGGAAGATTACTATAATAATATAGGTATAAAATATATTAAAGTGGACATCCGAAATGAGGAGGACTTCGCGAAGATCGGTCCTGTGGATGCCGTCGTCCATCTCGCTGGACTGCTGAGCATCGATGCAGAAGGGTGGACCCCGAAGGATTACTTCCTGACCAACGCCCTCGGAACCTACAACATCATGGAATATTGCCGGAAGCAAAAGGTCGGGACGGTTGTTTTTTCCATGACACACAGCGACATGAATAAGGCGAAAGAGGTGGTCATTACAGATTCCACTCCCCAACAGTACGGTGGGATCAGGGAGACCGGCAGTCCGCTCCCATATATTATCTCGAAGATTGCTGCCATGAACATCATCAACACCTATGCCGCCGAATGTGGTATACGGCAGGTCATCATGAGGTTGCCTGGAATTCGTGGTTTCGGTAGCCAAGATACTCTGCACGATTGTGTCTTCCATCAGTTCATCGAGAAGGCAGAGTCCGGGAGACCGATCGAAATTTGGGGGAAACACGAGACCAAACGCGACTTTGTTTATGTAAAAGACGTGGTCCAGGCGATTGAAAAGGCGTTGGACAACGAAAATGCCCGAGGAACGTACAACATCGGCTCAGGGGAGGGTCTGACGATACTCGATGAGGCAGAGGCGATAATCGATGTCTTCTCCGACCCGAACAACCAGTCCAAGATCGTATTCAGACCCGATATACCGGAGCTGAGGACTCGCAGCTACATATTCGACTATTCCAAGGCGGAGAAGGATTTCGGATACCGTCCGTCATACACATATCATGCAGGGTTGATCGATTTCAAGAAGGAAAAGGAGCTGGACAATTTCGGCTCCTTGAGGTCCTTGAAAGTCAGACGGTTCAAGGAAAAGCGATAAGGTAAGCGCATGATCGATGTCGAACGGATGACCAGGGAGACAAAGATCGCGGACAAGGACATGGTCCCAGCCCAGCTGTTCAACTACTGGTGTGAGATATTCGATTCGGCGGACCGCCGACCGTTCGTCATATCCGCTCGGCACGGTGGTGTGGTCACGGAGACGCTCAGTTTCATCATTATCGATCGGCCATTCGGTAGATTTCTTTTCTCAATGCCCTTCATCGGTTATGGTTGTTGCTTCGATACCGTGAACACCGATGACGCCAAGGCGATACTCAAAGAACTAGAGGATCTGGCAAGGCAGGAAGATTGCCTGACGATGTCGATATCCACTCACCCGCTGCAAACACTCGATATCAATAAGGTGTGGGATGCTCCCTATGCTATCAAGAATTACTGTCAGATGCTGGACGTTACCGAACATCCATTTAATATGATGTCGAGCAAACGAAGGAATGCTTTCCGGAATGAGACGCAGTACGTGAAGAAGAGATCTTCATTCTTCATCGACAATGATCCTGATAGAGCCTGTTTCGATAAGTGGTACAAGGTCTATCTGAAACTGAGCGAGGAACAGAATTCCGTGCCTCAACGCAAAGACCTGTTCGAAAAATATTGGAAAATGCCAAGGACGGACATCGATTTCTGGGTCCTTAGAAATGACCAAGAGGTCGCAGGGGGCATTTTTTTCGCCAAGGGCAAGGGAATAACGGATTACAACACAAGCGCGTTCGATAGCAAGTTCAAAGAGCTCTGCTGCACGACCCACGTCCTGGATGCTTACTTCAGTAATATGGCCAAGAACGGGGGGAGGTTCTTCAATATGCAGTCCAGCAAGAAGTTCCAGGATGGCACCTATCGATACAAGGAGAGATGGGGGGCGGAACTGCGTTGGCACGATATCGTTTCCAAGAATCTCGTGGACCTGCAGTCCATAACCTGCATACCTTTAGAAACCATCAAGAACGAATTGCCGGGATGTTTTGTACTGCCATATTCTCTATGGGACCCGCGTGAGAAAGGGAAGGGCGCAACCATGAGAGGCGAAAAGGAGTGAGAAGAATGGATGATATCCTGATCACCCTCGATGTCGATTGGGCTCCAGATTTCATGATACGGGATGTGGCGGCTTTACTGCGCTCATCTAATGTCAGATCCACCTGGTTCGCGACCCACGAGAGCGAGGCGATGAGGGATTTGGAAAGTGACTCTCTTTTTGAGGTCGGAATCCATCCCGCTTCATTCACGACGGACGGGATGAGGGAATCGATCAAAGAGATGAAAAGATTATACCCCAACGCCATATCTTTGAGAACTCATGGACTATTCCATTCCAGCATCCTAAAGAAAGCGGAACGGGTGGACTATGATATTGAGATCGATAGTTCGATCTACCTCCGGGAGATGCCGAACATCTCGCCGTTCTATACCTATTATGAATCAAAGTCCCTGCTCAATCTCCCATTTTTCTGGACGGAAGATGGGGAGATGTACTCACCGCGATCAACGTTCAATGCTGAGGATAAGATCTCTTGCCCCGGTCTGAAGATCTTCACATATCATCCGGTCCATATATGGCTGAACTCAGCAACGATGGACCGGTACACCAAGCTAAAGCAGGAACTGGGCCCACCCCTTGGTTGGAAAAAGGAGGACGTGGTCAGGATCGCCGGTGATGGGGGCGGAGTTCGCGGGGCAGGGGATCACTTCAAAGAGATGTTGCAGATCTGCGCCAAAAGAGGGACCATGACATTGAAAGATATGGCGGAGCGGATGCGTGAAGCATGAACAACAACATCCTATCTCAGCGGATCGAAAAATGCGCTAGAGGGATCATCGGGAAGTTGGAACTCGACCTTCAAGGGCTGACGGTCTATACCGAGATAGGTTCTGGTAACTATGCTTGGACCTCGATAATCGCAGGATTGGCAAATGCAGACCGGGTCTATGCGTACACCAAAGCATCCAAATATGGTACGGCCGAAGAAATCGCTAGGTATCTGGATGATGTCACCACAACCTTGGGAATGGACGAGGTGAGGTCCCGGATCAGAATAGTGCCTGAGCGGATCGGAAAACATGTCAGCGAAGCGGACATCATAACAAATTCTGGATTCATCAGACCGATAGATGAGCAGATGATCGATATGATGAAGAGGACCGCGGTAGTCCCTCTGATGTACGAGACCTGGGAGTTCAGAAGGGAGGACATTGCCATCGAGGCATGCATCAGAAAAGGGATACCCGTGCTCGGGACCAAGGAAGAGGTTTGGCCCTTGGACATGATGAGATACGGCGGTTTCCTTACCAGCAAGCTACTTTTCGAATGCGGGCTGGAGGTCCATAAGGATCGAATACTGGTCATCGGAAAAGGCCGCCTGGCATCGAACATCACAAGATTCCTCGACCTCAACGGCATAGAGAATTCCAATATCCGTAACCTTCAGGCGGACCCACTGGACCTCGGTGAGTGGGATGCGATCGTGGTGGCAGAGTTCGATGATGACTCGATGACGATCGGTCATGGAGGGGTAATAGATCCTGAAAAAATATCTAAGGAAAATCCAATTATCCAGATCGTACATATTTGTGGCAATATAGACGAATCGTTGATACGGAAGCTTGGTCTCCAACTATATCCCGATCATCTGCGTCGAGGTTATATGACGGTCACCGCAGATTACCTCGGTCCGAAGGCCACCATCGAGCTCAATGCTGCCGGGCTAAAGGTCGGCGAGATAATGGCCAGGTATCGTTTGGTGCATGACTACGAACAGACCATCGAACTCAGCACCAAGCATTCCATTGTGGATGGATGGAGTAAATGATCCTTCCAACCAACGGTCATTTGGATCGAGACATGCCCATCGGCTTCCCTGAGAGCGATTCATAGAATTCTTCCCAATCGGCCATGATAACTTCCTCGGACGCATTCTCCCTGATATAGGTCAGTGCTAATTCTACGATAGTTTCCCGGGCTCCCTTGTCTTGGAGACCTATCACCGCATTCGCCAATGAATCTGGGTCATGGGGTGTGTAAGGAACATATGGACAATCTGCCCCGATCCCCTTCCTTCTCGGGATAATGACCGGGACTCCACTGGCCATTGCCTCCATTGCCGCCGCCCCCAAACCAGGGAATCGGTCCAATTTGTCCACTGCTTGCATTTCCGGCATGTAGGTGTCCACGAACACATCTGATGCCGCCATTGTGTCAGGCATCGAATCATGTGCGACAAGTCCTAGGAAAACGATGTCGGATTTCACGCCCAGTGATTCCGCTAAAACCTCCATTTCTTCCTTATTGTCGTTTCCGCCCGGATACACAAGAAAGACAGTAGCGTCAGGTATCACCTTTTTTATCTTTGGCATTGCTCGGATCAACGTTTCGACCCCGCCCTGAGCGTTCAAAGGCCTGGTGCACAGCAACGTCAGTGATGGCCTTGTGGTGGATCCAGGGATCGGAATGGCAGGTCGGGAAGGATTGAAACTCTTCATATCGATCCCGACTATTCTCTTTCGCATAATATCGTGAAAGCCCATCTTCCCCAATTGGTCAAAAAGGACCGAATCATAGGCAGAGATGTAATCTGCTTTCCTCAATGTATATTTCAAGACAATCTTTTTTATCCTATTGGTGGAATCGACAGTGATATCGCTTCCCCAGATAGAAATGATGAAAGGAGATCGATGGCACATCGCACCGATCGTTCCATACCCCATCGCATAATGGGCATGGATTATGTCTGGCTTGATCGTTCTGATTATTTTCCTTGCCCTATATCCTTTGAGGACTAGAGCTATCGTTCCGTGCTTCATTCCGACGAGATGGATGGTCACATTTGGTATGTCAGCTTTTTTATCCGAGATCAGATGCACCTCATGGCTTTTCGAGAACCACTTCACCCACTTGACCACATGGACAGAGGTGGCATCACCGACAATACAGATTTTCATATCCGCCCTTCTAATTATGTTGCAACCTTAACAGGTGAAAATATTAATCTGTTATCTGACAGGCACTACGACAAAGCTTATTAAATCCACATTATTACTGGAATTGATACCGATCGATCTGTCCGACAAACCCTGGTCAATGAAATGAGTTCTATCAAAGTCAAGTACATTCGCCCTAAAGGATCACGGTTCGAGTTCGCGTTCAGGGAGATATGGGAATATCGAGAGCTGCTCTATTTCTTAGTACTGAAGCAGATCAAAACGAAATATAAGCAGTCAGCCATCGGAATAGGGTGGGCAGTTCTCCAACCAGTGCTGTCGATGGTGATATTCACAGTGATCTTCTCGACACTGGCAAACCTTCCCACTGATGGAATACCATATGCGGCCTTCATTTACACGACGCTCATCCTTTGGACGTTCTTCTCCACCACCTTGAATTCCGCCTCTTTGAGTTTGATCACGAATGCCAGTATGATATCCAAGGTATATTTCCCCAGGATACTGTTGCCGTTGAGCCTCGTGATAGCCGGATTACTTGATTACGCTCTGGCCTTCATCATCCTGATCGGCCTTATGGTCATCCTGGGGATTCCATTCACGTTCTGGATGGTATTGATATTCATACCCCTGATCCTGGCAATACTGCTATCTGCAGGGATGAGCTTTTGGCTTTCGGCGCTCTCGGCAAAATATCGCGATGTGCAGTATATCGTCCCGTTCTTCACACAGTTGCTATTGTTCGCATCGCCGATAGTTTACTCTTGGAGCACCGTAAGTAACTACAAGTGGCTGCTAGAGTGGAATCCATTGGCCGGAATAATGTCGATACAAAGATACCTGACCTTCGGCCATCCAGCAGTAGCTCCAGAACTAATACCCACAGCGATCGTCATATCCATTCTGATATTCATTGGCGGAATGGTCTACTTCAAACATTACGAACGAACGCTGGCGGACGTGATTTAAATGGAGCCAGTCATCGAAATCCGTAAGGTAACAAAAAAATATCAGATCAGCACCAGCCGTGGATATTATAGTAATGGGCCCAAACGACTGACCGAAAGCATGTCAAACGTTCTGAGCCATCCCATTCGGACGTTCAAGGGGATCCGAGGCACCCATGAGTCTTTCTGTGCATTGGATGACATATCTTTCAATGTGGAGAAGGGGGAGATGGTAGGTATCATAGGTCGTAACGGGGCGGGCAAATCCACGCTTCTCAAGATATTGTCCGAGATCACTTATCCTACTCAGGGGGAGGTCATTTTACGAGGCCGAGTGGGAAGTCTCTTGGAGGTGGGGACAGGTTTTCATCCAGACCTGACCGGTCGAGAGAACGTGTACTTGAATGGGGCGATCCTTGGCATGAAGAAAAAGGAGATCGACCACAAGTTCGACAACATCGTGAAGTTTGCTGAGGTCGAAAAGTTCCTGGACACTCCGATCAAGAGGTTCTCTTCTGGCATGTATCTACGTTTGGCATTTTCGGTCGCCGCACATCTCGATCCAGACATACTCATCGCCGATGAAGTGCTGGCCGTGGGAGACCAGCAATTCCAGAACAAATGCCTTGGGAAGATGAGGGAAGTGTCTCAGGACGGGCGAACGGTCATTTTCGTCAGCCACGATATGCACGCCATCAAGTCCCTGTGCGACACTGGTGTTTTGTTAAAATCCGGTCGGATGATCAAAAAAGGGCCAGTGGATGATGTAATGGAAGAATACGCGCTCTCGGTGCAGGTCCAAGAAGGAAATTACCCGGTCGAGACGTCAAACATCACCATTGACGCGATGCAGGTTCTTCAGCATGATATTGACACAAACCTTTTGGATGGTTCCTATCCGTTCAACATAGTGCTTCGTTTCAGGGTCCCGCAATCGATTGAGCGGTTAAGGATGGGCGTGTTTCTGAACAACGCCATGGGGGATATGATGATTCGTTCGTACTTCTCCGATTGGGAGACGAGATTCGAGCATCTGGACCCGGGCACGTACGAGGCCAGGCTGGAGATTCCCGAAAGATTGCTGGCTGCAGGCAACTATTCTATCATTCTCAGTGCCAAAATGCAGGGAACGATGGACATGATAGCCGGTCATCGGGTGGAGCGTTCGATCAGCCTCTCCGCCCCGGCGGACCTGAACACAGGCGGAGTGATCGATCCGCTGAAGGCGCAGATATTGCTGAATCGCCGTTGGGATATTCTTAAACAGGAATGATCCAGCCGTTCGATAAGAATATTCAGATCATCGAGATTTAAGAGGAAAAGGATAATCTTTCGGCCAGATAATGACGGAATGTATATATCCAATCTAATCGATGAGTGACCGTCCGTTCTGCGTTTCATAGGCCAGGATGGCGTGATCTGCGATTAATGGGATCATCTTAACATCGATTATCAGGTGTTCATATGGCAAGAAGGTTGTTCACGGTTGGCCCGGTCGAAGTCTTCGAAGATACTCTGAAAGCGATGGACAAGCACATGATCGTCCACCGGGGTAAGGACTACTCGAATCTCCAGAAAGGGATCGTCGAGAAGTTGCACAAGGTTTTGGAAACGGACATGGAGATCTACCTGGCGCCAGCCTCCGCCACCGGGTTCCTCGAGGCATGTGTGCGCTGCGGTGTCAACCGCAAGATGTGCGGCATATCCAATGGCTCGTTCGGTGACCGGTGGCAGGGCATCGGCACGGCCAACGGCAAGCTGGTGGACAAGATCGACGTGGAGTGGGGCAAGGGCATCAAGCCGGAGCACGTCAAGGGCAAACTGATGAATGACATCGAAGCGGTCACCTTCATTTCCAACGAATCTTCTACCGGGGTGTTCAATCACCCGACAGAGGTGTGCGACGCCATCAGGACAGAGAGCGACGCGCTAATCTTCGTTGACGGGGTCACATCGGTGGGCGCGGTCGACCTCAAGCTCAAGAAGATGGCGCCGGACGCGCTCGTTTTCGGTTCCCAAAAGGCGCTGGCATTGCCACCGGGCCTGGCGATCATCTGTTGCAGCGAACGCCTGATCAAGAAGGCCGAGAAGGTCGAGAACCGCGGTTACTACTTCGACCTGCTGGAATACAAGAAGTTCGCGGACAAGGACCTGCCGCTGACCACCCCGCCGGTCTCACTGATGTTCGGTCTAGATTACCAGCTGGACAAATGGCTCAAGGAGGGCAATGCTCGACGCTACCAGAGGCATCAGGAGCTGGCCGACGTCGCCCGCACTTGGGCCATGAAGAATTTCGGTCTTTACGCCGAGCAGGGCTACCGGTCCAACACCATATCGGTGGTCGAGATCGGGAAGTTCGACTTCGCTACGTTCGACAAGAAGCTCAGGGAGAAGGGCTTCGAGATATCGCCTGGCTATGGCAGAGTGAAGGACACGTCCTTCCGTATCGGCCACATGGGCGACCTCACCGTCAAGGACATGAACGACCTGGTGCATGTCATGGACGAGGTCAAGGAGGGAATGCAATGATGAAACTGCTCGTTACCGACGAACTCTCGAAAGAAGGCATCGAGATGCTGACCAAGGACGGCGGCGTCCAGGTCGACGTGAAACCGAAGATCCCCCAGGAGGATCTGATCAAGATCATCGGCGGGTACGATGCGCTCATCGTGCGCAGCGGGACGAAGGTCACCGCCCAGGTCATCGAGGCGGGCAAGAAGCTCCGGGTGGTCGGCAGGGCTGGTGTCGGCGTCGACAACGTTGACGTAGAAGCGGCCACCAGGCGCGGCATCCTGGTGATGAACACCCCTTCGGCGAACATAATCTCTGCCTGCGAGCACACCATGGCCATGATGCTCTCCATGGCGCGCAATATCCCCATGGCCGACAAGTCGGTCAAGGAAGGGAAGTGGGAGAAGAGCAAGTTCATGGGCGTCGAACTGAGCGGCAAGACCCTCGGTATCATCGGTATCGGCCGCATCGGCGGCGAGGTGGCTAAAAGGGCCAAGGCCTTCGGAATGAAGCTCATCGGTTTCGACCCCTACATATCGCCCGAGGCGGCGGTCAAGCTCGGAGTTCGGTTGCTGCCACTGGACAAGGTCTGCGAAGAGGCCGATTTCATCACCGTTCACGCGGCGCTCACGCCGACCACGCATAACCTGGTCAGCACCGCCCAGTTCAACCTGATGAAGCCCACGGTCATGATCGTCAACTGCGCCCGCGGCGGCATCATCGACGAGGCAGCCTGGGTCGAGGCGCTGAGAACGAAGCGCATAGCTGGCGCGGCGATCGATGTGTTCGAGACGGAACCACTCCCCAAGGACTCGCCGTTCCTGGGTCTGACCAATGCGGTCCTCACCCCCCACCTGGGGGCTTCCACCAAGGAGGCCCAGGAGAAGGTATCGATCGAGATGGCCGAGCACGTCAAGATGTTCCTGGTGGACAATAAGATCACCAACGCGGTCAATGCCCCAATGAGCAAGATCGACCCGAAGGTGGCGCCGTTCATCGGCATCGCCGAGAGGCTTGGGTCCTTCTGTATGCAGTTGGTCGACGGACCGGTCAAGAAGATCGAGGTCGAGGTCCACGGCGAGATCGCCAACATGGACACCAGGATGGTCACGGTTTCGGCGCTGGTAGGTGTGCTCTCCACGGTGAAGGGGGAGAACACGAACATCATCAATGCCGGCTCCATCGCCCGTGAGATGGGCATCCAGGTCGTCGAGTCCAAGGTGGACGAGATGACCCACTACGTGAACATGCTCATCGTGCGGATATCATCGGACGGGGTCAAACGCGAAGTGCGCGGGACGGCGTTCCCGGCCAGCGACCCCCGGCTCATCGGCATCGACGAGTTCGATGTGGATGTGCCGCTTGCAGGCGACTTCGTGATGACAAAGCATGACGACATGCCCGGTATGATAGGCCGCGTCGGCATGATGCTCGGCAACCGCGGCATCAACATCGCCAACATGAACGTCGGACGCGAGACCAAGGGCGGCCGTGCCATCATGATCATGTCCGTCGACGGTGCCGTAAACAAAGAGGTCTTGGACGAACTGCGGGCGGAGAAGAACTTCCACGAGGCCCGGTCCATCACCCTGAGTCAGATGAAGACCCACGAATATATGAGCCTGTGAGCGTATACAAACCCCTTACTCCGATCTTTCTTGGGGGGTCCGGTCCCTCAATCTAGCTAGGATTAGATAATGTTTATATGTTGGCCAACCTGATATTGGCATGCTGGTTTTTAATCCTGCCAGTCGGACTTGTGGCAATTGATTATCGAAATCAGGGAGATTCAAACAGATGACGCCGTGGGGAAGTGTTAATTCGACCGTTTCCGATGAGCGGCTCCGATCTATCCAGACATTGGCATGGGAGAAGGATGCTGTCAAGGACACCCACGGGCGTCCTAGTTTCCCAAAGGAAAGGGCGGAGGAATTCCACTCCCCGATCGTTTCTCGATTCCTCAAGGACAGTTTCCGCGACATCGAATATCCTGGCGGCAAGAGCTATGCCGTGGTCCTCACGCATGACATCGATCTGATCTGTCCGTCAACACCGCGTCGGATGATCAACTCGTGCAGTTGGATGGCCAAAGGGAAGATGTCCGATTCGATCTGTGAGCTCCGAGGAAGAAGTGGCATCCGGCATCCGTACTCCGACCTGAAATCGATAGCGCAAAAGGAGGAGGAAAGGGGCGGCCATTCCACATTCTTCGTGCTTAATTCCCCCAAGGACCATACCGGAGCTGGATATCCGATCAAGGACATCGCCGGCCAACTCGATGAGGTAAGACGGATCGGCTCGGAGATAGGGTTGCACGGCAGCTACGACGCTGGACAATCGGTCAGGAAGATTCTCGAGGAGAAGGAAGGTATCGAGAGGGTGATCGGCGTGAAGGTCGTCGGTTACCGGAATCATTTCCTTCGTTTCCAAGTACCCGCTTCGTTCGAGAACCTGGAGGCGGCGGGCATCAAGTATGACAGCACTATGGGCTTCGCCGATGGCTACGGCTTCCGCAATGGGATGGTGCACCCTTATCATCCATCCCTCGGGGAAAAGAAACGATCGAACGTCCTCGAACTGCCCTTGGCCATTATGGATTGCGCCCTCTATTCCTACATGGGATTGACGACAGGCCAGGGGAAGGGGATATGTGACGATCTTACCCGGCAGACCAAAGAGCTGCATGGTGCCCTTGTCCTATTGTGGCACAACACATCATTCTCAGATCCCCGATTCAAGGGCTGGGGAGATCTCTACTGGAATATATTGGACCGGGTCAAAGAGGATGGGGGCTGGCTCTGTAACGGGTCGGAGCTTGCTGCCTGGTGGGAGAAACACAGCGCCTGATATTATCGCCATTGGATCAGTCACCTGGACATATCGGACCTCGGGGATTTGGATAATCTCGATCTCCGAAATCTTAATGCTCGAAGGTCAGAGGGAGTGAACGTTCGAAGGAAACCTTAAACTCCAGCCGTATTGGTTAAATGGCATCAAAACAATCGGGTCGATCGAGAATCATGGAATTTGATGACAGAGTGGCAATCGTTACTGGCGGGACTCGCGGAATTGGTTCGGCGATTTCCACCTGTCTTCTGAATAACGGCTGCAAGGTGGCCATCAATTTCAAGAGTAATATAGAGGCGGCGGACCAGATGCGCGCTTCATTGGTCGCCCTGGGGAAAAAGGAAGGCCGGGATTTCGAGATCATTCAGGCTGATGTGTCTGATTTCATCGCGTCGAAGAAACTTGTCGACGAAACTGTCGATAATTTCGGAAAGGTCGACATATTGGTGAATAACGCCGGAATCGTGAGGGATCGGTCGACCAAGAAGATGGTCGAGCTCGAATGGGACGAGGTCATCAGCAATGACCTTAAGACGGTCTTCAACTGCTCCAAGAACGTTCTGGACCCGATGATCGCCAACAACTATGGCAGGATCGTGTCCATCAGCAGTGTCATCGGCGAATCGGGCAATTTCGGGCAATCTAACTATTCAGCGGCCAAGGCGGGAGTCATAGGATTCTCTAAATCGCTCGCTCTGGAATTGGCCAACAAAGGGATCACCGTAAACACGATAGCTCCCGGATTCACTGAAACAGTAATGACAATGTCGATGCCAGAAGAAGTGCGTAACAATATCCTGGCCAAAATTCCGATGAAAAGGTTCGCAAGACCGGAAGAGATCGCATATGTGGCCCAATTCCTGCTTTCCGAAAAGGCCTCATATATAACTGGCCAGGTAATAAATATAAATGGTGGATTATATATGTAATCCGTTCGGCAAAGGGGATGAACGCTTGGAGAACGGGGGATCGATAGAATTCCGTGAGTATTCAGCCGGTGACGAAGCTGGCATTTTTAGCCTAATGGAACAACATTGGGCCTATCTGAAGGACAAGGACGCCATCAGGAGCTGGAGATGGCTCTACCGGGAGGGACCCTATGGGGAATCGATAATCGTGGTCGCAGTCCACATGTCCCGTGTGGTGGGACATTACGCAATGCTGCCCATGAAGTTCTGCATCGGTGACAGGGAGGTCCCTGCCGGAAAAGCGGAGGGCTCCGTCATCCGAGAGGAGTACAGGGGCAATATAGCCGATAGGTTCTGTCCGGAGAAAAAGGAGTTCCGCATCTTCGGGAACCTGATCGCGGACCTTTTCAAGATAGCGGAAGATAAAGGGACCGTACTCATTTGGGGCTTTCCTAACAGCGCGGCCGTAAAACGTCAGGTAGCGGCGGGTTACGATCATTCTTGCATTGCATTGAACCGGATGGTCCTGCCTTTGAGAATGAAGGAGATGCGACAGTCGCATCCGATATTCCTGCGTCTCAAAGGCTACTATAGCCCGATGAAATATCCGGCCGGGGCATACCTCAGGATGAGAGGGGGAGGCCGTTCAAGGCGTGACCGGCGGGAACATAATGATTCCGGTGTCCAGGTCAGGCATCTTGACCCGATAATGGATAGGGATAAGATAGCGATCTTCTTCAAGGAATTCATGAACGAGAACAACGTGGTCACTGTAAAGAGGGATATGGATTATCTGAGATGGAGATTCCTGAGTAATCCAGTTGTCCCCCATCAGATCACAGTGACCGAGTCGGAGGATAAGATCACATCAATGACCGTATTCAGTCTGAAATCGATGAAAGGTGGCATCGTAGCCGGAAATCTCGTGGACGTTGTTGCGATCAAAGACAAGATGCACCACCTCGACATCTGCCTGGCATCATCGATCCGAGATATCGATGAAGCGGGCGCGGCATATGTCGAGACCTGGATGAATGACAGTGACATATTCGACCGGATCCGCCCTCACCTCCGGAAACAGGGATTCGTTCCCATACCGCGGAGGTTCTACGGACAGGGCCTTGACCTGATCTACAAGTCGTTCGGCCCATCGACAGATGCTGAAATGCTTAAAAACCCCCGGAACTGGTACATCACAATGGCGTTTACCGAAGGTACGTCCTGAGGCCGAATGTCTCTATCAAACGTTGAACTCCAATAATTGTGATAGTTGCCGGGGCGGCGGACATTCGATTCCCTAAGATTATTTACCCACCAAGCATTAATCCCACCAGATGCGGATCTTTTCGGTCGTCGGAGCCCGCCCCCAATTCGTCAAGCTGGCCCCGCTCCATAAGGCCATTTCAATCGGAAACAAGCATGTCATCGTTCATACTGGCCAGCATTACGATTATAAGATGTCCCAGTCGTTCTTCGAGGAACTCCACATCCCTGACCCGGATTACAATCTGGAAGTGGGTTCCGGGCTCCAAGGGGCTCAGACCGGCAAGATGATGGAGGAGCTGGAGAAGGTATTCATGAAGGACCGGCCGGACGTGGTGGTGGTCTACGGAGATACCAACACGACATTGGCCGGCGCAACGGTGGCAGCGAAGATGGGGTTGCCTCTGGTGCATGTGGAGGCAGGACTCCGTTCCTACCGGAAAGGTATGCCAGAGGAGATCAATCGTGTGATCACGGATCACATATCTGACCTGCTGCTCTGTCCAAGCCAGCCCTCGGTCGAAAACCTGAAGAAAGAGGGGATCACCAAGGGCGTGGTGGTCGTCGGGGACATAATGACCGAGTGCCTCCTTAGTATCGAGGATAGGCTCGATGACACAATTCCCGATCGGTTCGGTGTCAAAAAAGGGGAGTACATCCTAGCCACCATCCACCGGCAGGAAAATGCAGATTCTCCAGAGAACATGCGAGCGATAATCGAGGCGATGTGCGCATACCAGGGCAATGTGATATTGCCATTGCATCCTAGAACGGCCAAGAACATCACCGCATGGGGGATGATGGGTCGGCTCAAATGCTCGGCCAATGTGAAAGTGCTGGAACCTCTGGATTTCCTTTCCTTCACGGCGATGGAGCGGCACGCAAAGAAGATCATGACCGATTCAGGCGGCGTGCAGAAAGAGGCTTATTTCTGGGACGTTCCCTGTGTCACCGTCAGGGATGAGACCGAGTGGACGGAGACCCTTGAGGACGGTTGGAACGTGTTGACCGGCGCAAACCGGGACCTTATATTGGCTGCTTTGGCCCAGCCGAGGCCGAAGAAGGCGAGGAAGGTCGTCTTTGGCGACTCACAGGTCTCTTCCAGGATCGTGGCCGAGATAGAGAGAATGATG
>Ga0182021_10001351_pt1 | contig 27930 bp, 26 predicted proteins | sample 612E3MmetaG_FD_120493 | JGI IMG/M metagenome (GOLD analysis project Ga0182021, IMG submission 120493) | Permafrost microbial communities from Stordalen Mire, Sweden - 612E3M metaG (Illumina Assembly) | ecosystem: Environmental > Terrestrial > Soil > Wetlands > Permafrost | place: Sweden...
AGCCGGCGGTGGATTGCGAAACAGCCGGTCCCGGCATCCTCAACCTGCTGGCGATCTACCAGGCGTTCTCGGGCGCCACGGACGACGACATGAAGCAGCGGTTCAACGGCATGCGCTACGGCGACTTCAAGAAGCAGGTGGCCGAAATGACGATCGCGCACCTCGAGCCTTTCCAGCAGCGCTACCGCCAGATTGTTTCCGAACCCGGATACCTCGACGGCGTTCTGCGCGAGGGCGCCGAGCGCGTGGCCCCCATCGCCAACGCCACCGTCAAGCTGGTGAAGGAGCGCATGGGCCTGCATACCTAGGCCTTCATGCTCTCCACCTATCTCCGCCTGCTCCGCCACAACCGCAACTACCGGCTGCTCTGGATCGCGCAGGTGGTCAGCGAGCTGGGCGACTGGTTCTACGCTCTGGCGGTCTACAACCTGCTGCTGGAACTTACCGGCAGCAAGGCGCAAGCCGTGGCGCTGGCGGTGGTCCTGCAAGTGCTCCCGCAAACTTTCGCGGCGCCCACCGCCGGCGTCGTCAACGACCGCATCAGCCGCAAGGCCATCATGATCGGCGCCGATATCGCGCGCTTCTTCGTGGTGCTGGGCATGTTGGGCGTCCGCACCCCCGGAATGGTGTGGCTGGTCTATCCGCTGCTGCTGGTCGAAACGGTGGGCGCGGCCTTTTTCGAGCCGGCCCACAGCTCCGTCATCCCCAACATCGTGGCGGAAGGGGAAGTGCTCGCCGCCAATGCCCTGGCTTCCATCACCTGGTCGTTCTGCCTGGCCGCCGGCGCGTCCCTCGGAGGTTTGGCGGCGGTGCTGCTCGGCCGCGACGCCGTTTTCGTGCTGAACGCCCTCTCCTTCCTGGTCTCCGCCTGGCTCATCCGCCGCATGAAATTCGCCGAACCGCATACGGTTGGTTTGCCTCCGCTGCGTGCGCGCGACCTGGTGGATTTCACGCCCGTCCTCGAAGGCGCGCGCTACATTCGCGCCGATTCCCGGCTCTTTACGACCGTCTTCGTCAAGTTCGGCCTCGGCCTGATGGGCGCCAACAATGTGCTCTTGCCCATCCTCGGCGAGCGCGTCTTCCCGGTCAGACTGGCGGGCGTCGACCCCGGCCGCGGCGCCATGCTGGGGATGAGCCTGCTGATGGGGGCGCGCGGTGTCGGCTCGCTACTCGGTCCGCTCGTCGCCGGCTGGTGGGCCGGCGAGCGCCACTCCCGATTGCGCGCGGGGATTTTCGTGGGCTTTCTGCTGGCCGCCGCGGGCTACGTGTGGCTGGGCGTTTCGGGATCGCTCGCCCTGGCGATACTGGCGGTGATCCTGGCGCACGCCGGCGGCTCCACCAACTGGGTCTTCTCCACCACCCTGCTCCAGTTCCACACCGAGGACCGTTTTCGCGGCCGCGTCTTCTCCGCCGACCTGGGTCTCTGCGTGCTCAGCATGTCGGTCAGCAGCTACCTGGCCGGCGCGGCCATCGACCTCGGCGTTCCAGCCCGCGTCTTCTCCATCGCCATGGGCCTGGCCATGCTGGTCCCCGCCGCCGCATGGGCCCTGGCGCTGGCCGCCGCCAACCGCGCGCCGCGATCCCAACCGGCCGCCTAGTGTAGCCGCGGCCGAAGTCTGGCCTGTTTCGTGGGGCAGGCAATCCTGCCGGCAGCCGCCTTTCAGGCGGCTCTCGCGAAGCATTGTGAGAGTCTCCGATCCCAGCCGGCGCCGGCTGAAAGCCGGCGGCAGCCAGGATTGGCTGCCCCACAGGCTTGCCGCGGCCGCCTATATGTGAAACTCCAAAATGTCTTCGTCCTCGACCACGTGCTGGCGCTCCACCATCAGCCCGTCGTGCTCTCCGGTCCTCCGAAACAGCCGCGCGAATTTGAGCTGTTCGGCAAAGTCCTTGTGGACGTGGTGCGCGGCGTCCAGCACCGTCGCCCCGCGCTTCAAAACGTAGGGAGCCGAGAGGTTGGCCTTGCGACCCGGAACTTTGGTGTAAACCCGCACCAGTCGCAGCAGGTCGAAGACCGCGCGTGCGAAGCCGGGCAAGCCGTGGCCCGCCGCGGCCGAGACAGCCACCGAAGCGTAGCGCTCCCGGTAGAGTTCCGCCAGCGCCGCGAAGTTCCCCTCCCCGCCCGGCTGGTCGATCTTATTGCCCACCAGCAGGCCTGGCAACGGGAGGCGCCAGTTTCCGAGGCTGGTCTCGATTAGTTCCATGGCCTCCAGGCTGCCGGCGTCGTTCACATCCACCACCAGCACGCTGGCGTTGGCGTTGCGGATCGCCTGCGGCAGCCAGGGTTCGGTAAAGTCCACGGAAATGGGCGGCAGATCCACAAGCTGGATCTGGACGTTCTCGAAGGTCATCATGCCGGGCGTCGGCAGCCGCGTGGTGAAGGGGTATTCGGCTACCTCCGGGAGCGCATGGGTGAGCGCGCGCACCAGGCTCGACTTGCCGGAGTTGGCCGGCCCGACGAGAGCCACCTGGCCGGCCCCTTCCCTGGGCACGAAATAGAAGGGCAGCGCGTGGCTGGCGCCCTTCTTCTGCGAATCCTTGCGCGCCTGGGACAGGCGCCGCTTGATGTCGGCCTGCATCTTCTCCGTGCCCTTGTGTTTGGGCAGGGTGGCGAGCATCTTCTCCAGCGCGGCGATCTTTTCGGCGACGGTTCCGGCCGACCGGTGCTCTTCCTCCGCCGCCAGGTATTCGGGACTGAGGTTGGCCGACATGGCGATCCTGGAGCAGTAGCATATCACGTGGCGCCGGATGGACACCGCGCGCGAAAGGGCACATAATTGGAGCAGATTCAATCAAAAGGACATGACTTCCGTGAAACTCCGTTATGGTTGTTTGTTGGCGGCCGTCGCGCTCTTCTCCGGATGCGGCAGGGAAGAACGGGCCGAGGCCACCAGATTCTGCAAGACTCTTCAAAAGAAGAGCGCCGATTTTGCCGCCGCCAATGCCATGGAGAAGGATTTCCTCGCCAGCGCCCGCTCCTGGTGCGGCTCCATCATGGAGAACGGCGCCGGCCGCGGCGACCAATTAGCTCAGAATGCGGCTGTCGCCAGAGACCTGGCCAAGTCCGCGGCTGTCGTCAGCACCCAGGTGGGCGCGGTGCGCCAGGCGGTTTACGATGAGACCATCAAGCAGGAGTACCCCCAGAGTATCCGCCTCAGCCTGATCACCCAGCTCACCAAGCGCCAGCGGTCTCTGCAAGAGGTGCGGGCCCTGCTGGAAGATTCCGCCCCCGGTTTCCTGGACCTGAAGCTGAGCAAGGACTACAAGGGAGACTCCTACCCGGGCGGTATCCCCAGGCTGAATACGATGTTGGGGTCTTACATCAGCCCGACGGACCTGGTGGCAGAGGCCATCAAGTCCCTGAAGACGAAATACGACATCCAGGACGCCGATCTGGCGAAATAGGGGCCGGGCATGCCCGGCCCCTACCTCACTCCGCGCTTCTTCAGATGGGCGATCAGCTCGGCCGGATCGTCCGAGATGATGGCGTCCACCTTGGCCTCGATCAGCATGTCCCAATCCTCCGGCGTGTCGGCGGTCCACGGCACCACTTGAAGACCCGCCTTGTGCGCCGCCGCCACCTTGGCGGGGGTCACCAGGTGGAATTCGGGCGAGACGATCTCGGCCTTTCCTGCTTCCGCCGCGATGGTGGCGAAATCGCGCGTGTCCTTCTCCGTCAAGGCCGACAGCCGGATCTTGGGCGCCAGCTTCCGCATGGCCACCAGCGTCCGGAAATCGAAGGATTGCAGGATGATGCGCTGGTCCAGCTTGTACTTGCGGATCTTCTCCAGCACCAGCTTGACGAACTCCTCCGGCGACGGCGTGTATTCCGGCTTGTCCGCGAAGCTCTTGGTCTCGATGTTGTAGTCGAATTTGCCGCGGGGGGCCAACTGGAAAACGTCGTCCAGCGTGGGCATCCGCGTACCCGGTATGGCCGTCTGATTCGGGTATCGCGGATTCTGGACCTTGCCGCAATCCCACTGGCGCACTTCGGCCAGCGTCAGCTCGTGGATCACCGAGCTCTCCTTCGGGCCGCTGCAAACCGGAGGCTGGAGAATCGGGTCGTGCGAGATGACAATGACGTTGTCCCTGGTGACCGCCATGTCCATTTCAAGCGCGTCCACGCCCTGCTCGATGGCATACTGGAAAGCGGGGATGGTGTTTTCCGGCCGCCGGGCTCGTGCGCCGCGGTGGCCGTGCACCAGAATCCTGGGCTGGCTGGCGGCTTGGGACAGCAGAGGGATAGCGCCGAAAGATGCAACCACGATGCAGGACAGCAATGTTCGTAGCATAGGTTCAGTATAGAGCGAGATGCCTCGTAGCGCCGGCGGCCTTTGCCGCCGGTCCGGAATCGGAAGATGCCCGCGTACTTCAATATCGCCGCAAGTGCGTATCCCCATGACGCAGCCAGATGTCTCCAGCGAAGTAGTGTAGGGCGGGCGCCCTCGCCCGCGCGGAGGCCCCTGCCTCCGCATCCGGCAGCGGGACGGGGGCGCCCCGCGCGGTCCAGGGGGACCGCCCCACCAAGCCGGAGTCGGCGCGAAAGGCTGAGTGAGAGGGATACTCCAGTCGCCGCGTTTGCGGCCAAGCCGCAAAACCTGGCCTCGGGTTGCGCCGAATCCGGAATCGCCCTCTGCGATTGCCGCCATCTGAAGCGCGAATCTCCCGTAACCGTGAAGGCGCACAAGACAACCTGTCACCGGCCGCCCGTCGGCAGCTCCGAATGACGCGGTAAGTCCCAAGGCGTTTACACTAACGTGCCGCTCGGCGCCCGTGACCGCTCGCCTGGCCAGCTTCAACAGATCGGGCGCTACGCGTCTCGGAATTGATGCTGCTGGCGCCTCCAAGCCGACCCCCTTTTTCCGGGAGCGTAGCGCGTTTAGCAGTACTAATCCAACGAAACTAATCCGGACGTTCCGCGCGACGTTGACGTCACTCGGACTTCCCAGGAGTGCTCTACCACAACGCCGTTTATGGTGATGTAGCGCGGCACTTCACCGAGATGGTGACAAACGGTCTGGGCGCCGCAAACACGACGGAATTTCTTTTCGTGGCAAACCCCGTCGAGAACTCGCTCATTCGCGGGACCCTGAACGTGCTGGGTTTGGAGAACGTGTCGTTCGAAGCGCGCATGACTGGGCCGCCGCTCCCCATCAACGTGCTCATCCTGACTGTGGCTATCCGCTTCAATCCGGTCCTGCGTGCGAATCCGATCCTGCGTGCGTTCACCGGTTCGGCTGCGCAAGCCGGGGCCGCTCCTCCGGTATCTGCGACGATAACCATCCGTGCTCCGTCATGACGTCCTGCCATGATGGCGGGGATAGATTGTCAGTACAGCGTGGCGAGGTGGATTGGCAAGGGAAAAGAACAACCTGACCCGGCCAAAATACAGTTACGACTTTTGACCCCAAAACCTATATTTTGTGCGATTTACCACCGTCTTCGCTGCTATCCTTGAGGAAAGGGCTCACTTGGAACGCTCGATGAGCGAACGTCAGGCTCTTTTCATCAGCCACGCATCTCCGGAAGATAACGCCTTTACAATCTGGCTCGGCGCGAAGCTCGCGGCGGCAGGTTATGAAGTCTGGGCTGATGTCCCGCGTCTGACGGGCGGTGACGACTGGCAGCGCAAATTAGAAGATGCTTTGCGAAACCGGGCGTGCAAGGTTCTCCTCGTCGCGAACCAGAAATCTGTCGAGAAGCAGGGCGTTCGGAACGAGATCCAGATTGCCTCCGATGTCGCCAAGAAGATCGGTGACACAAGGTTCATTATTCCCCTGAAGTTAGGACCGTTCGACGCCCCTTTCCTTATCGCGCACGCGCAATACATCGATTTCAGTCATGGCTGGTCTTCCGGCCTGCATGAACTGCTGACAGCGTTGCAGGATGAGTACAAGGTCCCGCTATCAAGTGAGCCTTCAACCGCGATATGGAGTTCGCTTCAGGCGATGCACGGCAGACAGCTGGAACAGCGGCCCGAGCAGTTGGTTTCGAACTGGCTGCGAATAAGGAACCTGCCGGATGTAATCCACTACTACCGCAACGCCGAGCTGCGTAGCAGCGAAGTGATGCTATCGTCGCCCCGCGTTCCATACGGCGACGGTTTTGTCACATGCGAGGAGCATCCTGTTCCTGGTGCAAGCAAGGCCCTACTGAGCGATGTACTCAGCGTTGGTTGGCCGGAACTCGGTATCGCGAACATCGAAATGCGCAAGATCTTCACAAGGCTGGCGAACGAAGGGATGGAACTCTTCCTGAAGTCGCGGGGCCTGCACTCCTTCGAAATGGCAAACGGCCAGCTTGCGTGGTGGTTCGGAGGAGATACGCCGGATACACGCCTTGCGTTTGACTGGGGTGGGGTAAAAGGCAGCCGTGTGCTGCGAGGAGCTTCCGAGAAGCGGAAGGTGCAATGGCATTTTGGCGTCACTTCGCAGTATCGTACAAGCCTCGTCCCCTACTTTCGGCTGCGCACGCGACTCCTGTTCTCGGAGGATGGAAAAATCGCACTGCCTGGCAAACGCACGCACCGCATGCGGCGGTCGTTCGCCAAGGGCTGGCGTAACGCTCGTTGGCGGGATATGCTTCTTGCCTTTCTATTTTGGCTGTCAAATGGCGAATCTTTGATACGGCTTCAGTTGGCCCCGGAAAGCGACATTAAAGTCGAGCTTCCGCCGTTGATGTTTGTGAGTCCCGTAAGCGTGAGCGAGGGGGAAGATGTCGATGAAGATGAGACCGGCGAAGAGTTCCCAGAAGAGGACGAAGAATCCGAACTCCTCGACGAAGAGGACTAGTCGCGAAAAGCCAACAGAGCGCGTGCGGCCGGCGCAGCCGGAGCGTAAAGAGTTGTGGCATATCCCGGAGCCCCTTCTGGAATTCGCTCATGGCCAGATGGTCGAATATCCGCGAGACGGTTTATATCTATTCGGTCCTTGCGACGCGCAGAAGCGGTCCGGCGTGACGCGATACGGCGTCATCGGCACGCGCGAAGGCATCGAGCGATTCACCCGCTTTTCAGCGAGGATGCGCGGCTACATACCGATTCCTGTCCCCGGACCTCGTAGCCGCAAGATCGAACCGCAACATGTTCCTTTTCCTGGTTTTCAAGAGGCCTTCAATAGCGAATGGCCTGAGAAACCCGTGGCCGTAATCCAGGATATTCAACTTCAGGAAATTGACGAAAAGATTCACATACAGAACCGGCATGAAGCCATTCATGCGTGCGTGGATCTGTTCGTATCACGATTGGAAGCCGAGGAGAATCGGCTTGAGGCTCCGCCCAGCTTCTGGTTCGTCATCATCCCGGAAATCATCTACGAACTGGGGCGGCCGCAATCGCGATTGGCGCGCGCAGAAGCTGTGATTGGAAACATCACTATTTCAAAGCGAAAGGCTGGAGAACTGAAAGTGGCTCCCAGCTTGTTTCCAGAGGAGCACGAAGGTGCTGACGTCTACGAATATGCCACGCACTTCCGCCGGCAGTTGAAAGCTCGGCTCCTCAAGGGCAAGATCGTGACGCAGATTCTCCGTGAGACCACCCTCGCGCCGGAGGACTTCACAAAGGCGAACGGAATGCCTCTGCGGCGTCTCGAAGATCCGGCCACGGTCGCCTGGAAGCTAGGCACGGGAGCTTATTACAAGGGCGGAGGGCGGCCATGGCAATTGGCTAACGTCCGACCGGGTGTCTGTTATGTCGGCCTCGTCTATAAACGGACGGATTTAACTGCCGACGTCAGGCACGCCTGCTGCGCGGCGCAAATGTTTCTATCGAACGGCGAAGGTATGGTTTTTCGGGGAGCGCCGGGATCATGGTTCAATCCGGAGACGAAGCAATATCATCTTGATGAAGCCGCGGCCAAAGGGCTGGTCGAGCTGGTAATTGGTGAGTATCTCCGTCTGCACGAGTCACCACCGAAAGAGTTGTTCATCCATGCGTCTTCCAACTTCGCAGATGATGAATGGGCCGGTTTCGAAAAAGGTGCAGGAACTGACACGAAGGTGTTGGGGATTCAGATTTCCGACGCCTATGAAGACCTCAAGTTGTACCGAATGGGAAACTATCCGGTCATTCGCGGTACTGCGCTACCCCTTGGCGACAGGAGCGCCTATCTCTGGACGTCAGGTTTTGTGCCCCGTTTGGACACGTACATGGGGCCGGAAACGCCGAACCCTATCATGGTGAGGGTGCAGCGAGGAGCGTGTGATTTACGGGGTGTCCTGGTTGACGTGATGGGCTTGACGAAGATTAACTTCAATTCGTGTCTGTTCAATGATCGAATGCCCGTGACAATTCTTTTCGCCAATGAGGTTGGAGATGTCTTGATCTCCGCGCCGATGGACGGTGAACCGCGATTGCCCTTCAAGTTTTACATTTGAGCAAGCGAATCGGCGGGAGTGATAAACATGGCGAGGTGGGGCAACGGTCCGGGGTGGACAATCGATCAGGCAATGCAAGTTCTCACAGTGCTGCACCCGGCGTTTCGCGAGAACGGCTATGCTCTGGCGATGCATGGCTCGGTCTCGCGTGATGGAAAAGGCAATGACTTGGACCTGATAGCCGTTCCGGAGGAGTTGTGCGTGACACCTCCAGATGGGATGGAACGCATCATGTGCGACCTGATCGGCGCCCAGCCGGCTCAACAACAGCCCAACCGGGGGCTGCTTGGAACCTGGTCGCGCGCATGCGTACTGGAAGACGGCCGCGGAATCGATATGGAGTACCGTCTCCCGGCTCCGATCGACCGCCGGCACGAGTGGGCCTCGTCGCTCATAACGCTATTCCGCGACAACGGCTATCACCTCGAATTTTTCTCGTTCCCAGAAGGACCTAATGCGAACCACTTCGACCTGATCGCGCTACCCCTTACTTTGAACGCGACGTCACCGGAGGCCATGGACCATTTGATTTTTGAACAATTGCAGGCTCCATTGCTGTCGGACCCAGTCGAGAGTTCCATGAGCGTTCGGTCCTACCACTCAGACGACGACCGCAAGATCGGGATACGGTTTGCACGGCCGGCGGTGGTCGGGGATGGTGGGGATAACGTCGACTACTAGTAGGCGATTCTTTTCTCGAAGGGCGGTGCATTGAACGTAACCACGGGATTCGATGCACAGACCAACGGGATGCGGTGCATGGCTGACGGCGGATCAGGAACGATAAGTCGGCACCGCGCCCGGAATCTCGATTCGGCTGCATTCCTCCCCTGACACGCCGCTCACGGCAGGAGCATCGTCGGGATCACGCGGAGCGTCGCACCGTCCGCTCAGGCTTCGCCCGCTACTGGATCGTCGAGCAAACCTTTTTCAGTCACAGCAATTTTCCCTAGCCGAATCAATCGCTTACGCGTTCTGCCCTGCCCCGGTGCTATACACTGTGGGCAGGGGTGCGTTTCCGCTGTGGTCATTATCCAAAATGGCTTTGTTTCGCATTTCGTGCGGGGGCAGCCGCCGTGGCCCGTTTCCGGGGTCCCCGACCCGCCCGACCGCGAAGCGGCCCATTTTGGCTTCGTTCCGATATCCGGCAAGGCGGCCACTGTCGCCCGGCGATCACCGCCGCCCCAGCCGTTTTCCGCAAGCATCCTTACGGTCCGCAACGCCGAAGTCCTTTACTTGCAACCGCCAGCCAACAAAAACCGCAAGCTTCCTTTCGGTTTGGCTTCGTTCTACCGTCCGGGAGACGCATCTTGCCAAAAAAGCCCTCCCGATGCGTCTCCCAGCTCCGCCACACCGCCGCAACTCACAGAAAACGAGCGGCTTACAACGTCATGAATCACAACTCCACCCACGCGGTCGAGATGCGTCACCCGCGTGGGGTTGACCAATCCGGCGAAGTCGCTCCTGGCTACTGCTTGCCATTGGTTGACCTTGTCGCCCGACTATCATAATATTGGGCAGACGTATTGGGAGTTGAATGAACCGCCTCAGTAGGCTTTTCCAGCCGGCTGCGCACGTACCTATGCTCCCCGCCGAGCAGGTTCGGCAGCTATATCCTAAATTCCGTTGGCGAATCCTCGAATCCACCTTCATCGGCTACGCAACTTTCTACTTTGTTCGCAACAATTTGCCAGTGGTGTCCAAGGAGATGGGGCAAGCCTTGGGCTACTCCAAGGGCCAGATCGGCGACATGCTGGCTATGACCGCCATCTCTTACGGCATCGGAAAATTCGTCCTGGGGGCCTGGTCGGACCGCAGCAATCCCCGCTATTTCATGCCCGCGGGATTGCTCATGACCGCGTTGTGCAACTTCCTGTTCGGCGCCGCCAGCAGCTATTCCGTGCACCTCGCGCTGTGGACCCTGAACGGGCTGGCGCAGGGCATGGGATGGGCGCCGTGCGGCCGCTCCCTGGGGCATTGGTACAGCGTGCGCGAGCGCGGAACGGTGTTCGCCTTCTGGAACCTCTCCGTCAATGTCGGGGGTGGCCTGACCGGCCTCATCGCCGCTTACAGTACGGCGTGGATGGGTTGGAGGTCGGCCTTTTACGTCCCCGGGATACTGGCCGTGCTGTGCGCCGTTTACTTGATCGCGAGGCTCCGGGACACCCCGCAATCGGTCGGTCTGCCGCCTATCGAGGAGTACCGCGACGAATACCCCGAAAACAGGGGACGCGACCACGAAGCGGAACTGGGTACCCGCGAGCTGGTGGTCGAGTACATCCTGAAGAACCGCTACCTCTGGCTGTTCGCCGCCGCGAATTTCTTTGTGTACCTCGCCCGCTACAGCATGCTCGATTGGGGTCCCACGTATCTGAAAGAGGTCAAACACGCCAGCCTCGAACAGGGTGGATTCTCGACCGCCATCTACGAGCTGGGCGGCATGTTCAGCACCGTCCTGATGGGCTGGCTATCCGACAAAGCCGGGGGGCGCCGCGGCATGGTCAGCGTGATCTGCATGGTGCCCGTTTTTCTGGCATTCGGCGGCATTCTGTACGCGCCGCCGGGCATGTTGTGGCTCGATCTGACGCTCTTTGGAATTATCGGATTCTTCATTTATCCGCCGGTGATGCTGCTGCCGGTCATGGGCCTCGATTTCACGTCGAAGAAGGCCGTCGGCACCGCCGCGGGGTTTATTGGGCTGTTTGGGTATCTCGGCCGCACCGTGCAGGGCAAGGGGATCGGCACGCTGGCCGAGCGTTATGGATGGAACGCGGCATTCTATGGCATACTAGTTTCCACGCTACTGGGGATTCTGCTGCTTCTGTGGACCTGGAACCTGAAACCAGGGGCTGCCGTAACCCGGCCGCGGGGGGATGCTGCATGATACCGCTGTCACGCTCTGGTAACCGCGCCGTAAACACGCGCACACACTCAACTGGGACAATCTTCAATTCTTGAGAGGAGACAGGGAGGTTAGACTATGAACAAATTCTCGAAAATCGCGCTGTCGATCGGGTGCTTTCTGATGGCGGGCCTGCTCTACGGGCAGTTCGACACCGCCGAGGTTCTGGGTACGGTGCATGACGCCTCGGGGGCTGCCGTCCCCAAAGCCAACGTCACGCTCACCAACATGGATACGGCGATTCAGGCCAAGACTACCACCGACGACAATGGAAACTACAACTTCTTCAACGTCCGGGTGGGCCGTTATTCGATTGCCGTGGAGCACGAAGGCTTCTCCAAGGCCACGGCCAGCGACGTGGCGGTCAGCGTAAACGCCCGCCAGCGCGTGGACCTCGCCATGACGGTGGGAGCCATCACCCAGACCGTCGAAGTGGTGGGCGCGGCCGCCGCGCTCCAGACCGACTCCAGCGAACGTGGGCAGGTGTTCAGCGCGTCGGCGGTGGTCGAGCTTCCGCTCAACGGCCGCAATTATGCCGACCTGGCGCTGCTGTCCACCAACGCAGTCAAGTCTCCCATCGCCGTTTCGTTCTCCGCCAGCGGCACGCCGCGCGAAGGCGCCTTCAACGTCAACGGCATGCGCAGCACGTATAACAACTTCCTGTTGGACGGCCTGGACAACAACGCGTATGGAACCAGCAACCAGGGCTATTCCGCCCAGTTGGTGCAATTGTCGCCGGACGCCATCGCCGAGTTTAAGGTCATCACCAGCAACTACAGCGCGGAATACGGGCGCGTAGGCGGCGCGGTGGTGAACGCCGTCATGAAGTCGGGAACCAACGCGTTTCACGGCACGGCCTACGAGTTTCTGCGCAACACCAAGCTGAACGCCACCGGTTTCCTGTTCAGCCCGGCGGTATTCGTAAAGCCCACGCTGCAGCGCAACCAGTTCGGTGCGACCGTCGGCGGGCCAATCGTCAGGAACAAGCTGTTTTTCTTCGTGGATTACGAAGGCTTCCGCCAGTTGCAGCGCTATCTCAATTTCGATTCCATCGCCAGCATGACGGATCGCCAGGGGATCCTGCCGGTGACGGTGGTCAACCCGCTGACGGGAGTGGTGTATCCCGCCAACACGCAGATCCCGGTGGCGCAGTTGAACCCGTTCGCCGCGACCGTCCTGGCCGGGCTGCCGCCCACCAATGGCCCGGGACGTTCCAACAATGACGAGGCGCTGCTGCTGATCCGCGACTACGGCGACAAGTTCGACGCCAAACTGGACGGCCAGATCAACGATCGCATGACCGCCTTCCTTCGGTTCAGCCAGCGCAAGGACTTGCAGTATTACGCACCGGACCTCACCGGGCCCTCCGGCGGGGACGGCAACGGCTACATTCACGTCGTCGATCAGAACGCTTCGGCCGGCTACACCTGGACCGTTACGCCGACCTCCCTCTTCCAGGCTCGCCTGGGTTGGTCCCACATCCTGGCAGGCAAAGTACCGCCGTACCTGGGCGGACCGAGCATGTCTTCCCTGTTCGGCGGCTTCCAGGGCCTGCCGACCTCGCCCAGTCTCACCGGTGGCATCAACACGCAGACCATCAGTGGACTCACTGCCATGGGGCGCCAAACCAGCAATCCGCAGTTCCAGAACCCCACGTCGTGGGATCCGGAACTCAACTATTCGAAGACGGTGGGCCGGCACTCCATCAAAGTGGGCTACCAGTTCCTGCCGATTCGCACCGAGATTCTGGACACCAATCCGATCTATGGTCAGGACACCTACAGCGGGCTGTTCAGCAAGCCCACTTGTGCCCAACTGGGCCAGCCGTCCACGTGTTCGGTCCCGACCGACAACACCAGCTACAGCCTCGCGGATTTCATGTTCGGCACTCCCAACCAGGTCAACCTGGGGAGCTATTCGGTCATCAATCTGCGGCAATTCGTGCACTCGCTGTACTTTCAGGACGACTTCAAGTTGAGCCCGAAGCTCACGTTGAACGCCGGGCTGCGGTGGGAGTTCGCATCCCCGCTCTATGAGCGCGATAACAACTACTCGAATTTCGACCCCACCACCAACACCATGGTGAAAGCCACCAGCGGAAGCCTGTTTAACCGCGGCCTGGTCCACCCCGACTACAGAGACTTCGGGCCGCGGCTGGGCCTGGCATATAGCATCGACTCCAAGACGGTGGCCCGCGCCGGATACGGGATCAGCTACACGTTCTTCAACCGGCCTGGCAGCGCGCAGGAGGGAATCAATGCTCCTCAGGCCCTGTTCGGCGTCTTCACTCAGACCATCCCCCCGGGCGGCCCGGTGCCGGCCACCTTCCTCACCACCCTGAACAGCTTCAGCACCAACATCGCCAGCCCCGCGGCCTTTAATCCGGCCCTTTCCAACGTGGTCTACACCCCGCCGGACAGCAAGTGGCCGCGCATTCAGAACTGGTTCTTCTCGGTGCAGCGGCAACTCCCCAGGAACACCGTGCTCGAGTTGGCCTACAACGGAAACCACAGCACGCGGCTGCCCATTATCGCCGATTACAATCAGGCGGCTCCCAACCAGCCGGGACAAAGCCTGGGAGTCGCGGCGCGCGTACCGATAACGACTTTCGGGCCCATCACCTGGCTCTATCCGGGGGGCAACAACCATTACCATGGTCTCTCGGCCCGCCTGGAGCACCATCTCTCCAAGGGGCTCTATGTGCTGAACTCGTTCACCTGGGGCAAAGGCATGGGCGATTCCGAGCAGGCGCTCGAGTATTTCGCGGGCTACTATCAGGCCAATCCCCAAAACATTCGCAACCTGGCCGCGGAAAAAGGGCCGTCCAGCTTCGACGTGAAATTGAATAACGTCACCACCCTGGTCTACCAGCTTCCCTTCGGCAAGGGCCGCCAATTCGGCTCCAAAATGAATCCCGTGGTAGATGCATTTGTGGGCGGATGGGAGATCACCAGCATCAACACCGCGCACACCGGCCAGCCGCTGGACGTGACCTACGGCGCGACCGGCGCCAACATCGTCAGCTCCCTTTCCAACGACTATCGCGGCCAGCCCTTCCTGCGCCCCAACGTGACCGGCAGCGCCACCAGCCAGAGCCGCTCCGCCATGCTGAACACCTATTTCGCCGGGTACGCGTTTAGCACGCCGCCCGCCAGCGCGCCCTACGGGAGTGTCGGCCGCAATTCGTTCCGCGCACCCAACTTCGACCAGTGGGACTTCTCGGCCGACAAGACCTTCAGGCTTTGCGAGTGCGCCAGCCTGCAATTCCGGTCGGAGTTCTTTAACCTCCTGAATCACACCAATTTCGGCATACCGAACACGCAAACCACCAGTGCGGCTTTCGGGACCATTCGAACCACCTATCCGCCGCGGCAGATCCAGTTCGCGTTGAAGCTGATTTTCTGAGCGTCCGTTGTTCGTGGGGCAGCCAATCTTGCCTGCAGCCGGCTTTCAGCCGGCGCCCGCGGGGAGCAAGAGAGAGCCGCCTGAAAAGCGGCTGCAGGCAAGATTGCCTGCCCCACAAAACAGACTAAATCTATGACCAGATCCGAGATGTACCAGCGCCTTCGCGCCCACGCCGGGCCGTGGGACATTATCGTCGTTGGAGGAGGCGCCACCGGCGCCGGCGTAGCCATCGATGCCGCCACCCGCGGCTACGACGCGCTCCTGCTCGAGCAGAGCGACTTCGGTAAAGGCACCTCCAGCCGTAGCACCAAGCTGGTGCATGGCGGCGTGCGTTACCTGGAACAAGGCAACGTCTCGCTCGTCATGGAAGCCCTCAAGGAGCGCGGCTTGCTTCTCCAGAACGCCCCCCACCTGGTCCGCAACCTGGGCTTCATCGTGCCCAACTACGACTGGTGGGAAGCTCCCTTCTATGGCATCGGTCTCAAGCTCTACAACCTGCTCGCGGGCAAGTACGGCTTCGGGGCTTCGCGCATCCTCTCCAAGGAAGAGACTCTCGAGCGGTTGCCCACCCTCAACACCGAAGGGCTGCGCGGCGGCGTCATCTACTTCGACGGCCAGTTCGACGATACCCGCCTGCTCATCAACCTGGTCACCACAGCTTACGAACAGGGCGCGACTCTGCTGAACTACGCGCAAGCCGCCGGCGTGACCCGGGATGCCGAGGGCTTCGTCGATGGCGTGGTGGTCCGCGACATGGAGACCGGCGAGGAGTTTCACGCCCAGGGTAAGGGGGTCGTCAATGCCACCGGCCCCTTCTGCGATGACCTGCGCCGCAAGGCCGACCCGGCGGTCCAGCCCATGATCGCCGCCAGCCAGGGAATCCACCTGGTGTTCGACAGATCGTTTCTCTCCGGCGACAGCGCCATCATGGTCCCCCACACCAGCGACGGGCGGGTGATGTTCGCCATACCCTGGCACGGCCACACCCTGGTCGGCACCACCGACACTCCCATTCCAGAGGCTACGCTGGAACCCGTCGCCCTCGACCAGGAGATTGAATTCATCCTCGGCACGGCGGCGCTGTACCTCGCCAGGAAGCCGGCCCGCGCCGACGTCCTCAGTGTCTTCGCGGGCATTCGCCCGCTGGTGCGCGCGGGCGATTCCGGCAATACCGCGGCCCTCTCGCGCGATCACACCATCCGCATCGAAAACAGCGGTCTGGTTACGATCTGCGGCGGCAAATGGACCACCTATCGCCACATGGCGGAAGATTGCGTCAACCAGGCCGCCACCCTGGCGCGCTTGCCCGAGAAGCCGTGCGTCACCCGCCATCTCAACGTGCACGGCTTCCACGCGGGTTCCGACAAGTTCGGCCACTTGAGCGTCTACGGCTCCGACGCCGTGAGCGTGCAGGCGTTAGGGCTGGCCGAACCACTCCACCCCGCGCTCCCCTATACCGGCGCGGAGGTCGTCTGGGCGGCGCGTAATGAAATGGCGCGTACTCTGGAAGATGTGCTGGCGCGCCGCACACGGGCCTTGTTTCTGAACGCCAGGGCGGCAATCGAGATGGCCCCCGCGGTAGCCCGCGTCATGGCGCGCGAGCTCGAACGCAACAGCGCGTGGGAAACCGAACAGGTCCAGTCGTTCACCGAAACAGCCCGCAACTATCTGCCATGAATCGCATAACCTGCTTACTCTTGATCGCCGTCTTGGCATCTTGCGGCCGCCCCGGAAAGGACAAGACCATCGAGATCGCGCTCGTCACCAAAGCGCTCGATAGCGAGTGGTGGCAGCGCGTCAAGTCCGGCGCCGAAGAGGCCGCGCACGCCACTCCGGGCGTGAAGCTTGCCGTGCTGGCGCCCGAGCGCGAGGTCAACATCGATCAGCAGGTCGGCATCCTCGAAGACCAGATCACGCGAGGCATCTCGGCACTGGCGGTGGCGCCCGCGGGGGTGTCCGAGATCCTCCCGGTGCTCGACAAAGCCAAGGCCGCCGGCATTCCAGTGCTGATCGTCGACACCGATGTGAATTGGCCCGCGAAGCTGAGTTACATCGGCGCCGACAACCGCGTAGGCGGCCGAATCGCCGGCGAGTATATCGTCAAGCTACTAAGTGGCAAAGGCAAGGTCGCGGTAATTCGCGGAATCCTGGGCATCGCCACGCACGAGGAGCGCCTGGCCGGCTTCCGCGAAGCGATTGCGCGCGCCCCGGGAATCGACTGTGTCGCCGTGCAGCCCGCCAACAGCGAGCGCGCCCTCGGCATGACGGTGATGGAGAACCTGCTAACCGCGCACCCCGATCTGAAAGCCGTCTTCGCCACCAACGACCAGATGGCGCTCGGCGCCGTGGAGGCCATCGCGGCCCGCAACCTCACCGGCAAAGTGCAGGTCGTAGGTTTCGACGCCACCCGAGAGGCCGTCCGCGCCGTAGTAGCCGGCCGCCTCGCGGGCGACATGGCCGGCCTCCCCGAAGTGATGGGCCGCCGGGCGGTGGAAGAAGCCATCAAAGCCGCCAAAGGCCAGCCCGTAGACAAACAGGCCATCATCACCCCAGTCCTGGTGACCAAAGACAACGCCAGCCAGTTCCTGTAGCATACATATTGCCGCCTCTCTAAAGGCTAGCTTAGTTAGCATAATCGGGCAGTCGCTTCGCTCAGTGTGCGCGACGCCGAGGTCAGGGACTCATGGCAGCATCGGCCAATTGAGAGAATCTCGGCATAGGAGTGCGCCAGCCGAGCCGCGAACGTAAGAGAGCGGTACAATTGGTCGGTCCGTGATCTACCTCATCACCTTCGTCTGCTACGGATGCCCCCTGCACGGCAGCGAATCGGGCTCCGTCGACCAGGAGCACAATGTGCCCGGAACCCCGATCCTGGAAGTGGATTCCGCGCGCGCGGCAGACGAGCGGAAACGGATGGATCAGGCGCCATATGATCTGGACCAGATCCGCCGCGACGCCGTTTTGGAGGCGATTCAGGAGGTGTGTGCGCGGCGTGGCTGGAATCTGTTGGCGGCCCATGTGCGCAGCAATCGCGTGCACACCGTGGCGGAGGCGGAGGTTCCGCCGGAGCGGGTCATGCACGATTTCAAGACTTATGCCAGCCGCCGTCTGAATTGCATGCGGCTGGAGGAACCGGACCGGAGGCGATGGGCGCGCCACGGCAGCACCCGATGGCTATGGAAACCACAGCACGTTTCGGCAGCGATACAGTATGTCGTTGCGGAGCAGGGCGATGCTATGTCCGTGTTCGAGTCTCACGAACTATAGCGGCAACCGCTCTCTTACGTTCGCGGCTCAGAATCGGGGCCCATGCCCCGCATCGCCGCCATCGACTGCGATTCGGAGCCGCGAACGTAAGAGAGCGGTTGTTCGCGGGTCGCGCCACCGGATGCGCTTCGGCGTAGAATGATATGAGTTTGAGGTACGGAAGCCCCGATCTCCGCAACTATCCGTCGGAGTTTGTGCCGTTCGCTCTGGGGCAGCTTCTGGTACCGGCCCCGGTAAACTTCGCGTGGTTCACGACCGCCGACCCGGTGAATCCGGGCGCGATCCGGTGGGGACCGATAGTCAGCCTGACCCCGCAGCAGCCGCATTACAGTGGGATGGTAGCGATCCTGGTGGACGAAGTGACCGAGAGCCAGGCGGAGTACACGACCATGGCATTCCGCGCGGCGCCGGGCGCGCTCGTGATCGGGAGCACCACGGCCGGCGCCGACGGGGATGTATCGACGATTCCGCTGCCGGGCGGGTACAGTTCCTATATTAGCGGGCTGGGCGTGTTCTATCCCGATAAGCGCCCGACCCAGCGCGTGGGCATCATCCCGAATATCGTGGTTACCCCGACCATCGAAGGCATTCGCGCGGGGCGCGATGAGTTGATCGAAGAAGCCGTGCGGCAGATCCGCGGCGTGGGCGGCGCAATGTTTTAGCGCTAGAGCATGCCCCGTTACGCCGCCATCGACATCGGCAGCAACTCCATCCGCATGGAAGCCGCCGAAGTCGTGCCGGGGCAGCCGGCCCGCGTGCTTGCCTCGGAACGCGAGGGCGCGCGCCTGGGTGAGAGCGTCTTCCGCACGGGCTCGGTGGGCGAGGAAGCCCTGAAGACCACTTGCGCCGTGCTGGCCCATATGGCCGATGTCTACCGCAAGCTGGACGTGGTGGGCGTTCGTGCGGTGGCCACCAGCGCCATCCGCGACAGCGGCAACCAGAAGGCTGCATCTCCGGCCGCGAAGAGGCGCGCCTGATTCACCTCGGCGTCGAGAGCAACTGGCCGCAGCCTGCCAAGCGCGTCCTGATCGTCGATATCGGCGGCGGCAGCGCCGAGATCATCGCCGCCGAAGCCGGCCGCCTGCGGGAATCGTACTCCAAACCCCTGGGGGCCGTGCGGCTGCGCGAAATCCTTCTGAAGGACGACAGTGAGTGGTGGCAGCGCGTGAAATCCGGCGCCGAAGAGGCCGCGCGCCACTCCGGGCGTGAACCTGGTTGTGCTGGCGCCCGAGCGCGAGGTCAAGCACGCGAGGCGTCAACGCGCTGGCGGTGGCGCCCGCCGGAATCTCCGAGATCCTTCCGGTGCTCGACAAAGCGAAGGCCGCCGGCATTCCAGTGCTGATCGTCGACACGGACGTAAATTGGCCCGCCAAGCTGAGTTACGTCGGCGCCGACAACCGCGTAGGAGGCCGCATCGCCGGCGAGTACATCGTGAAGCTACTGGGTGGCAAAGGCAAGGTCGCGGTAATTCGCGGCATCTTGGGCATCGCCACGCATGAAGAGCGCCTGGTTCCTCGCCAGTATGGCCCCGCCCCGCGGGTGCCTTGCTTCTTAGAGAGCGGTTGCCGGCGATTGGACCGGTTATCTTCCGACAGACCCTAAGGTTGGAGCTTCAGGGTGGCTCTTCCCGCGGGGCCGTCGTAGATCAGCTCGACCGAACGGATGCCCTTGGTCCCACCGCGGTACTGGAAGTAGATCAGTCCAGCCTGGGGAAGAACCCGGTCGCCTTCCGGAAGGGTGGCCTTTTGAACGCGCTGCGCCATGGCGCGCTGCACCTCAATAGGGATCTTGACCGGAGCGGGCGGGGCGTCCTCACCCTGCCCACCCTCTCCCGCGCCGCCCACACTGGTTTTCGATTTCTTGGGTGGCTCGGGCGGCTGCCACTCGGGGTCTTTGAGGGATCGGAGTATCATCCCGTATGGCACGGTGGGCAAGGCCGCCTTCTTCCCGTTAACGCGGAGCGAAAAGTCGCTGGCGGATATCTTCATGCGCGCGTCGGGCGCGCCGAACAAAGCCGTTTCGACCACGATGAAGTCTTCCGTGGAAAGGGGGCCTTGCACCGTGGGGACGGAGTGTCCCGGGAACTCGGCTGCAATCGTCAGGGCGCCGGTCTGAGCATGGGTCTGATAGTCGGCCGGGGTGGCTCTCGGAGGCAGACCCTTGGATTCGAATTGGGCGCCCTTGGCGGGGGCTTCCTGCCCTTGTCCACACAGGCAGAGGGCGCTCAGGGCGCCGATCGTCAACGCAGCGAAAAGTCGCATTCCAACTAAGAAGCTAGCATAGTGGAACCGGGCCCGGCTGCCTGGCTCGGCAGGCGGATTGCCAATCCGCCGGTCGCGGTAGGGATGCCGGTCTGCCCGGCACCCCCCGCACGGATCCGTGCAAGCGCTTTTATTCGCTACTTCACGCCGGCTTATCCCGACGCTATCCAGATTGCCAGTCTGCCCCACAAATCAACTAAACAGCAGGACGAATCACCATGAGGGCCCAGGTTCGTTTTTTGCGGACGTCGCGGGCGGGGGGGAGCGCGGCCTGCACCTGGTCCACCTCTTGAACCTCGAAGCCGCTGGCCAGCAGCACGCCGCCGGGGCGCAGCACGCGCACCAGGTCCGGCGCAAGCTCGATAATTGCCTCGGGGCTGATGTTCGCTACCACCAGGTCGCATGAGCCGGCGGCCACGGCGTCCACCGATCCGACAAATCCGTTGCCCGCAATCTCGACCGCTACCGGGTCGGTATCGCAGGCATAGACCTTCCCCGCCCCGAGCAGTGTGGCTACGCGCGCCAGAATGCCGGAGCCGGTGCCCACGTCGAGCACGCACATCCCTGGTTTAATGGACTCCTCCAGCGCCTCGATGCACAACTGGGTGGTTTCATGAACGCCCGTGCCGAAGGCCATACCCGGGTTGACGGCGATGCGGAAGCGTCCGGGCGGGGCGGGATCGTCGCGCCATTCGGGAACCAGAAAGAACCGGGCGCCCACCTCCATCGGCTGGAGCAGGTCGCGAGCCGATTGCACCCAGTCGCGCTGCTCCTCTATGCGGACCCTCGCGCCGGGGAAGAGAAGGAGGAGCGCATCGCGGCTGGCGCCGTGGTCGAAGAACGCGCGCACGCGGCGGGCATCCAGCTCGACGATGCCGGCGGACCCCTGCTCCCATAGCTCGGCGATCAGCAGGTCGCGGTCGTCGGCATCGCATTCGATTTCAAGGGAGAACATTGTTATCGTGAAATTACAGCCGAAAATGAAGCTACAAGGTATTTTCCCACCAATCGCAACACCATTCGATCACAACGGCGACATTTACCCCGCCAAAGTGCGGCACAACGTGGAAAAGTGGAACCGCACGGCGCTGGCCGGGTACGTGGTGATGGGGTCGACCGGCGAAAGCGTCATGCTGACGGCCGACGAGAAGTGCAGCATGTGGGAGCTGGTAGCCAAGCACGCCGCGCCGGAAAAGCTGCTCATCGCGGGGACCGGCATGGAAAGCGTGCGCGAGACGGTGGCGCTCACCAATCGCGCCGCCGAGATGGGCTACAAGGCCGCCATGGTGCGGACGCCGCATTACTACAAGAACCTCATCAACCGCGCCGACGCCCAGGCGCTCTACTTCCGCGCGGTGGCCGACCAAGCGCGCATCCCGCTGATCGTTTACAACTTGCCGCAGAGCACCGGCGTGGACATTCCGGTGGAGGCCGTGGTGGCGCTCTCCGAGCATCCTAATGTCATCGCCATCAAGGAAAGCTCCGGCAACCTGGAGAAGGTCATGCAAATGATCCGCGAAGTAAAGCACGGCTTCCAGGTGCTGGCAGGCTCGGCGCCGACGCTATGGCCCTCGCTGCTGATGGGCGCATGCGGGGCCATCCTGGCCTATGCCAACGCCGCGCCGTACTCTGCGATCGCCATCTGGGAGGCGTACCGCACGCGCGAAGAGGCGGCAGGTCTCGACTGGCAGAACCGCATCGGCCGCGCTTCGGCGCTGGTGACCACCAAGTACGGCATCCCCGGGCTGAAATACGCCATGGATTTGAACGGCTACTACGGCGGCCCGCCGCGGCTGCCGCTGGTGGCGCCCACGCCGGAAGCCAAGAGAGAGATTGAGGAAGCCTTCAAGGATTTGAAGGGTTGAGTACCGTGGACGCGTCTTTTGACGAGATCCGGCGACGTATCGCCGAGGTGGGCCCGGGCCTGCACAGCGCGGGCTCCTTTTCGGCACGGACGTTTCAGGCCATTGCGCGAGCCGCCCACCAGCGACCAATTCATAACTCGGTGGAAACCGGTTCCGGTGCCAGCACCCTGTTGTTCTCTCACTTGAGCGAACACCATACGGTCTTTGCCTTGGACATCGGCGGCAGCATCGCCAATGTACGCCGGTCGCAACTCCTACGTCGGGACGCGGTCACCTTCGTGGAGGGTCCCACGCAGGCCACTTTGCCACAGTACCGCTTCACCGAAATGCTGCAACTCGTTCTCATTGACGGACCACACGGCTACCCGTTCCCGGATCTCGAGTACTATTTTCTGTACCCCCACCTGGAGACCGGCGCCCTGCTGATCCTCGATGATATTCACATTCCCACGGTGCACAATCTCTTTCAGTTCTTGCGGCGGGATGCGATGTTCGAATTGGACGAGGTCGTTCAAACGACCGCGTTTTTCACGCGCACGAGTGCGCCGACATTCGATCCCTTCGGGGATGGCTGGTCGCAACAGAACTACAATGCAAAACCGCTCTTGCGCTACGCCTGGAGGGAGAGGATTCGAAGCTTTTTGCCGATGTCGACGGAGCGAAGCTGGGCGCGGCTCAAACGCAGCATGACACGCGGATTCCCACATTGCGCCGTGGACATTCTCGCCCCTCATAGGGGGGCGTCAGTGGCGGGCTCCGGCGTGGTCGAAGGCTCCGTGGATTTGCCCGCCGATGCGCACCTGTGGATCCTAGTCCGCCGCCAGGATTTCGATGGTTGGTGGCCCCAAGGCAAGGGGGCGGTACCCGTAGACGGGATCCGATGGAAGGTGCCGGTCAGTTACGGGGGGGATCAAGACGCCGGCTGCGATTTCGAAATTGCGGCTCTGGTGGTCGGCCCACAGACCCACGAATTGTGGATCGACTGGGTAGCACAGGTTGAGGAGACCGGCCGGTTTCCTCCGGTGCAGTTGCCCGCCGCCAGCTTCGTGCTCGGGGAGGCCTATCGGACCGTGACCAAGGGTTGATCCGCTACTTGGCGCGATAGACGGTAGTGCCGCGGCCCCCCAGCCACGCGCCCACAAGCGTTCCGGCCAGCGCTCCGATCCCGCACACCACGGCGACGACCGCGGGCTTGAGGTTGCTGAAGTCGCCGCCACTCTGGTTGGCGAGGCTCTCGCCCATGCCCGCGCCGATCCCGGCGCCTGCACCGGCCCCGATGGCAAGCCCGATCAACGTGTACTGCCGTTGCTTGCTGGAGCGGAGGTTGACGCGCGCAATCTCCGCCCGTGGAACGGCGACACTCCGATGCTTCCGCTCCAGGCCGATGGCCGCTTCGGAAACGCTCGCAAAAGTACCCTTCAGAGACTCGCCCTTCCTGGTGGTCACTTCGATCGATTGCCCGGGCGCCAGCCGGCTGAGATTCTGCCAAGACGCCGCATCAGTTGTCTGCCCAAACAGGTTAGACGCAGCCAGCACGGCCGCCAGCAGCGTCATCGTATTTAGCATGACGTTTTACCTCCGCAACCTCGCCACTCGCTGGAAGGCTTTCGCGCACTCATCCACTTTCAGCAAGTACGCGACTGCGAAGTATACCACTCCGTACGTCCCCAGAATAGCGACCGCAGCCTTGATCGGATGATCCCCGAGCCCGATGCCGAACTTCACGGCCCACGCCGCGCCCGCGGCCAGCGCGGATGCACTCCATAGCTTCGCCATCAACACCGCCGGCAGGCCGGTCCGCCCGATGCGCCGGTTCAGCGTCCCGCGCAGCAGCGCGAACTCCACCCATCCCGCCACACCCGCCGAGGCCGTCAGGCCGGCCGCACCCCAGCGCGGATCGATCCCGAGCCAGATGGGCAACGGAATCGAGCAAAGGTAGCCCAGCCCGGTGGTGAGAGCCACGCGCACCACCGCGTATCGCAGTGGCGTGCGCGTATCCCGGAGCGCGTAGTAGGTGGAGGAGTACAGGCGCCCCAGCGTGGAGGCCAGAAGGCCCACGGCCGAGCCGGCCAGGATTCCCCACACGTAGACCGAGTCGTTGTGCGTGAACTTCCCCGTCTGATACAGCGCAGCCGTCACCACGTCGCCGAGCGCCAGCAGCGCCATGGCGGAGGGCACCACGAAGAACGCGATCTGCCCCAGCCCCGCATCCAGCCGGCGCCGAAGCTGCTCCCCCACCTCCGCCTGGCTGCCCAGGGCGCTCGACATGGCCGGCAGCTCCGCCGCCGAAATCGCCATCCCGAACAGGCTCACCGGCAACCCGTTGATGGACTGCGCGTTGGTCAGCCCGGCCACCGCACCCTCGCCCAACTTGCTGGCCAGCAACTGGTCCACGTATCCGCTGATCTGCACCACACCCCGGCTGAAGAATACCGGCACGAAATTGCGTATGACTTCGCGCACGTGTGCCGCGCGCGTGTCGAGGTGCACACGAACGTGTCGCGCCAGCCGCAGCACGACCGGCAGTTGCACCCCGAATTGCAGCCCGCTCCCGATCACCGAACCCCACGCCAGCTTGACCGCCAGCGCGCTCTGGTCCATCCCTCCGTAGATTGCCAGCGTGGCGATCATGGCCACGTTCCAGATCACCGGCGCCGTGTAGGAAAGGAAAAACTTGCGATGGCTATTCAGAATCCCCAGGCACCACGCCGAGCACACCAGCAGGCCCGCGCCGGGAAACAGAACTCGCACCAGGCGGATGGTCAGCTCGCGTTTGGCTCCGTGAAAACCCGGCGCAATGGCGTAGATCAGGTACGGCGCGGCCAGCACGCCCACCAGCACCAGCACCGACGTGGCCAGCGCCAGAATCGCGCCCACCGCGCCGGCCACGCGCCCGGATTCCGCCTCGTCGTCCTCGGCCACGAGGCGCGCGTACACCGGAATGAAGGATGCCGAAAGGACCCCTTCGCCGAAGAGGTTTTGCAGGAAATTGGGGATGCGGAAGGCCGCGTTGAAGGCATCCGCCGCGTCCGACAGGCCGAAGTAGTAGCCGAAGACGCGCTGCCGCACCAGCCCCGCAATGCGGCTGGCCAGAATGCCGGCAGCCACCAGAAACGCATGCCGGCCGGTGGCTTCACGCTGACTTGTCTTCTCCACTAGCCCAACTTCTCAAGCACGGCGGTGGCCACTTCTTCCGTGCTGCTTTTCCCACCGAGATCGGGCGTGCGCACCTGGCCCTCCGCCAGCACCGCGGCCACGGCGGCTTCCACCGCGCGCGCCGCCTCCGTCATCTCCAGGTGGTCGAGCATCATGGCCGCGCTCAGAATTGTCGCCAGCGGATTCACCACGCCTTTCCCGGCGATGTCCGGTGCCGAGCCATGCACCGGCTCGAACATGGAGGGGAAGCGCCGCAGCGGATCGAGGTTGGCCGAGGCGGCCAGGCCCATGCTCCCGACGATGGCGGCGGAGATGTCGCTGAGGATATCGCAGAACAGGTTGGACCCCACCACCACATCGAAGCTTTGCGGCCGGCGGATGAAGTTCATGGCCGCCGCATCCACCAGCAGCGACTCGGTCTCGATGTCCGGGTAGTGTGCCGCCACGTCCTGGAACGTGCGGTCCCACAGCACCATGCTGTAGCCTTGCGCGTTGGATTTGGTGACCGAAGTGACGCGCCGCTTCCGGTTGCGTTTGACCGCCAGATCGAACGCGAAGCGCACCACGCGCTCGATGCCGCGTCTTGTAAACACCGAGGTCTGGATGGCGATCTCTTCCGGCTGGTGCTGGTAGACGAAGCCGCCCACCTGCGTATACTCGCCCTCGGTGTTTTCGCGCACGACGACGAAATCGATGTCGCCGCCCTGGGCCCCCGCCAGCGGGGACTTGACGCCAGGATAGAGGTACGCCGGACGCACGTTGGCGTACTGGTCGAAGGCGCGCCGGATGGGCAGCAGCAGCCCGTTGAGGGTGGTGTGGTCGGGGATTTCCGGATGCCCCACGGCGCCCAGCAGGATGGCGTCGCACGGTTGCAGCAGGTCGATGGCGCCGGCGGGCATCATGCGCCCCCAGCGGAAGAAGTGTTCCGCGCCCCATTCGAAATCCTGGAACGCGAAGGTCACGTCATGCTGCCTGGCGACCTTCTCGAGCACCCGCCTGGCCTGGGGCACGACCTCGGTCCCGACGCCGTCGCCGGCGATCACTGCGATGGTGAATGTCTTCATGGGGTAGAAGACAATTTTAGCGCCCATTGTAGGGCAGACCATCGCTCTCCGTGGTCTGCCAGCTCCGTTGTGGGGCAGATCTTCAATCTGCGGCGGGTTGGTAGCCCGCCCAGTTGCCCCGGCAGCCGAGTCTGGCGCCGATGGCGCGTTCGTTGAAAGAAGGGCGGGCGCGCCGCTCTTGCGAGTCGCTGAACAGGCCTGTCTTCCAAGCCGGGCGGAACGCCAGCCGGATATTTCCGTATCGGCATCGTCGGCCGGCGGCAGATTTCAACTGCGGCGAAAATGCCGGCTGGCATTCGAGCAGCGTGAGGATCAGGTTCTCTGGCGCCCTATACTAAAGGAACATGGATCGGGATTTCCTGCGGGGGCCGCTTGGCAAACTCGGCTCGCCCGTCTGCCGGATCGGACTTTCGGCCACTTACCGCCCGGGGCGCGCGACCGTCCACAAGGCCCCCGACGAGGGCCTCAACTACTTCTTCTTTTTCGGCATCGACAGCCACATGACCAGCGTGCTCCGCGAGTTGGTTCCCGCGCGCCGCGACCAATACGTACTGGCGACCGGCGCCTACAACTATATCTTTGCCCACGAGAACTGCGCCGCACGCTCGAAAAGCGCCTGCGGCAGACCCGCACGGATTACATCGACATCTTCCATTTCCTCGGTGTGACGAACCCGAAGCAGTTCACGCCGCGCGTCCGCGACGAGCTGCAGGCCGTACGCGAAAGCGGCCTGGTGCGCGCCGTCAGCATCTCGACGCACGACCGGAAACTCGCCGTGGAGCTGGCCACGGAAGGCGTGCTGGACGCCATGATGATCCGCTACAATGCCGCCCACCGCGGCGCCGAGACCGAAATCTTCCCGCACCTGCCGGAATCGAATCCGGCGGTGGTGAGCTTCACCGCCACGCGCTGGAGCTACCTGGTCCGCCGCCCGCGCGGATATCCGAGGGGCGGACGCATACCGACGGCCGGCATGTGCTATCGCTTCGTGCTCTCGAACCCGGCGGTCCACGTGTGCCTGATGGCGCCTTCGAACGTGCGGCAGTTCCAAAGCAACCTCGGCGAAATCCGCCGCGGCCGGCTGGCCGAGCACGAGATGGGGTTCATGCGCGAGTTCGGGGACGCGGTGTACCGCAACTACAAGTACTTCATGTAGGCGCGCATAAAAAAAAGCCCGATCTGGCGATCGGGCTTGTGTGATAAACCGGGCGACGTCCTACTCTCCCACACACTTGCGCATGCAGTACCATCGGGGCTGAGAGGCTTAACTTCCGTGTTCGGGATGGGAACGGGTGGGTCCCTCTCGCTATGGTCACCCAGAAACTGGCGACAAGAGCCGTTATGGCTCTTTGACTGAATATTGACGGGCGCGTTCGGAAAGCAGCGCAGCGTTGTGTGCGCAGTAAATTTTATGGTCAAGCCGAACGGGCGATTAGTAACGGTAAGCTCAACCGGTTGCCCGGCTTCCACATCCGTCCTATCAAACAGGTAGTCTTCCTGTGCCCTTCAAAGCTTACGCTTGGGAGATCTCATCTTGGGGAAGGTTTCACGCTTATATGCATTCAGCGTTTATCCTGACCGAACTTCGCTACCCAGCTATGCCCCTGGCGGGACAACTGGATCACAAGAGGTTCGTCCAC
>Ga0182021_10001352_pt1 | contig 27899 bp, 25 predicted proteins | sample 612E3MmetaG_FD_120493 | JGI IMG/M metagenome (GOLD analysis project Ga0182021, IMG submission 120493) | Permafrost microbial communities from Stordalen Mire, Sweden - 612E3M metaG (Illumina Assembly) | ecosystem: Environmental > Terrestrial > Soil > Wetlands > Permafrost | place: Sweden...
CTCATCGCCAAGACCCTGGACATCAAGCTCAGCTGGACCAAGGCCGGCATGTGGCTGGTCCATTGCGGGCTGGTCGTCCTCTTCGCGGGCGAATTCGTGGCCGGCATGCTGCAGGTGGACACCAATATGTCCATCGAGGTGGGTCAGACCGTCAATTTCGTCCAGAGCTACAAGAACACGGAACTGGCTCTCATCGATGTGACCGATCCCACCTGGGACGAGGTCTATTCCGTGCCGGACACCCTGCTCGCCAAGGGCGGTTCCATCGCCATCCCAGGAACGCCCATCACGCTGAAGGTGAAGCGCTTCTTCCCCAATGCCGAACTGGGCAACCTGGCCGAAGGCGCGCCGCCTTCCATGGCCACCGCGGGCGTGGGCCCCGGCATATCCGTGGTCGAACAGCCCGTGGTTTCCGCGGACAACGAAATGAACCAGGCCTCGGTCTTCGTCGAACCGGTGGCCGGGGGCCACAGCTACGGCATCTGGCTGGCATCCGTGGCCTTGGGCGCCCCCCAGTCCTTCATCCACGAGGGACACAACTACGTCCTTTCCATGCGCCTGCGCCGCCAGTACCTGCCCTACGCTTTCACGCTGAAGCAGTTCAAGCACGACGTCTATCCCGGCACCGACATCCCCAAGAACTTCTCCAGTCTGGTCCAGATCACGAACCCCTCGCGGAACGAATCCCGCGAAGTGCTGATCTACATGAACCAGCCGCTGCGGTACGAGGGCAAGACCTTCTACCAGGCGAGTTTTGGCAAGAACGACACCCTGTCCGTCCTTTCCGTGGTTGAAAATCCCGGCTGGCTGCTCCCGTATGTGTCCTGTGTGCTGGTCGCCCTTGGCCTGCTCGCGCACTTCGCCATCGTCCTCCGGCGTTCGCTCAAGCGGCGCCAGGACAAGAAGGAGGGCTGACCATGACCTTCGTGAACAAGTACCTCGCCTGGGGCGCCGGTGTCCTGGCCCTGCTCATCGCCCTCGTTTTCGCCCTGCCCGGCGGCAAGGCCCGCGGCTTCGATGTCAGCGGCTTCGGCAACCTGCCCATCCTGGAAGGCGGCCGCGTCAAGCCGCTGGATTCCCTGGCCCGCAACTCCCTGCTGGTGATCCACAGCCGCCAGGGCTTCCGCTACCAAGGCCGTACAGTTGGCCCCGACGAGTGGATCCTCGACGTACTGTTCCGCTCCCAGGTGGCCGACCAGCAGCCCATCTTCGTCATCGACGATCCGGAAGTCATCAGCCTCATCGGCGCTCAGCAGAAGCAGAACCGCAATTACTTCAGCTTTGGGGATCTCGGTCCCCACCTGGACGAGATCCAGAAACAGGCCTCCACCGCCCAGCCCATCGCGCCCCAGAAGCGCACGCGCTTCCAGAGCGCCATCGTGAACCTGTTCGATCGCGTCTATCTCTACTACAAGCTGCGGAACACCCTGCAGTTGGCGGGCTCGCCAGGGCTGGGCTGGGAGATCAATTCCATCGGAACTCCGGACGCTAACCTGCGCCATCAGGACCTGATCCAGCTGGCCCAGTTCCGCATGCTGCCACCCCCGGCCGGGGGGAACCCCGATGCCTGGCAGAGCGTGGGCCAGGCCCTCAGTGCCGCCAACACCGGGGCCCCGCTCCATCCCGGCTTGGTGCCCCTGGCCAAGTTGAACGCCGCCTACCTCGCCGACGACCCCGCCAGCTTCAATCAGGCCCTAGCCGAGATGGACGGCGTGGTCTCCGCCCTGAAACCCGGCGCTCTCGCCAAGGCGTCCAACGAACTGGTCTTCAACCGGGCCCAGCCCTTCTATGTGGGTCTGTCGATCTATTTCGTGGCGTTCATCGTGCTCTGCATCTCCTGGATCTGGAAGCCCGAACTGCTGCGTCCCACCGCCTATTCCCTGCTCTGCGCGGGAGCCATCGTCCACACCCTGGGCCTGGCCGCCCGCATCATCCTGCAGGGCCGTCCCCCGGTCACCAACCTCTACTCCTCGGCCGTGTTCGTGGGCTGGGGCGCTGTGATCCTGGGCCTCATCATCGAACGGATGTACCGGAAGGGTTTCGGCACCGCCGTGGCCGCCGCCGCGGGTTTCGCCTCCCTGATCGTGGCCCAGAACCTGGGCACCGAAGGCGACACCATGGAGATGATGCGGGCGGTGCTGGACTCCAACTTCTGGCTGGCCACCCACGTGGTGACCATCACCATCGGCTATGCGGGCACCTTCCTCGCCGGGTCCATCGCCATCGCCTACACCCTGCGGAAGCACATCGCCACCAAGGTGGATGTGGAGACCGACAAGGCCCTGGCGGACATGGCCTACGGCATCATCTGCTTCTCCCTGTTCTTCAGCTTCGTGGGCACCGTGCTCGGCGGCATCTGGGCCGACCAGTCCTGGGGCCGGTTCTGGGGCTGGGATCCCAAGGAGAACGGGGCCCTGCTCATCGTGCTGTGGAACGCCATCATCCTCCACGCCCGGATGGCCGGCTACGTCCGCGAGCGCGGCATCATGATGATGGCCATCTTCGGCAATATCATCACCGCCTGCTCCTGGTTCGGCGTGAACATGCTGGGCGTGGGACTCCACTCCTACGGTTTCATGGACCAGGCCTTCTATGCGCTGACCATCTTCATCGCCAGCCAGGTGGTCCTCATGGGCATCTGCTACGCCCCCCCGCGATTCTGGGTGGGAAAGCCGCACGGGAAAGCCTAGTTCCCTCCGCTGCTGCAAAATGGCCCCCGGTTTCCGGGGGCCATTTTGCAGTAATGGAAAAACAGTCGTGGGTCACTTCACCTTGCGGGTGATCGCTTCCATATAGGTGGAGAAGGCTTCGGGTATGCCGGTCGGGGCGATCTCGAAGCGAATGGTGACGAGGGCTTCGGACTTCCGCAGATAGGTCAGGCGGAAGCGTGGGCCCGGACCTGGTTCGCTGGTGAAGACTGCGCCGCCGGGCACCTCGGAAACTAGGTAGCGGATGACGTGGTTCTCATTGTCCAGGTAGAGGGCCTTAAGCTGGCCGCCTTCTGCGAAGAGGGTCGTCAGGTCTTCGTGGTGGGAGGCCGGGCGGCCGTTGGCCGCAGGGTAGTCGGCGTGGCTGCGACGCACCAGGACCTGGCCCTGCAGTTCGAAACGGAAGCTCGCCTCACCTGAGGACTGGCCCGGCTTGCCATCACCTTCGCCCGTCCACTCCCCCACCAGGAATCTCACGGCTGCGAAAGGATCCGCCGATGCCGGGGTCGGAGCATGGGCGCCGAGGGAACCGACGACTGCCAGTGCCAGGAAGGGCTGTCGCACGGGACCTCCAGGATCAATCGAGGCGCGTGGTGCCCAGGATGCGGCCCGGATCAAGGTGGGCCTTGATCGCTCCGTTCAACCGGCGGATGGGCTCCGAGGTATAGGCATCGTAGAAGCGCTGGTTGTGGGGTCCGACGCCATGCTCGGCGCTGAAGCTTCCGTCGTATGCCATCACGGCGAGATCATAGATGCGGGTCTGGAGTTCGGGCACCAGCTCCGCCGTGGTCACGGGGGATTTCGACTCATCCCACACCAGGTTCAGGTGGGTGCCGCCGTCCCCCCAGTGGCCGAAATCGCAGCAGCGCACGAAGGGATACTCGGCCGCGAGCAGGGCGCGGGCCCCCTCCGTGAAGGCGGCCATGCGGCTCCTGGGCACGCTGATGTCGAAGGCCAGCACCTTCCCCTCGCTTCGCAGGCTTTCGCTGATGTGGTGCCGGATGGACCAGAAATCCTCGGGCTTGCCCATGAAGACGTCCGTGATGTCCTCGCCCCCATCCCCTTCGAGAAAGGCCCCCAGGCGTTCCTCCAGGACCTCCGGCAGATTCAGGGCGGTGGCCGGAAGGGTCGAGGAGAGCTCCACCAGGGCCGTGTAGGCGGGCGCCTGGCCGGAACCGTAGGGATTCCGGATATCCGTGTGGTGCCTGAACACCGGAATCAGGGCATCGGCGCTGATGACTTCGAAGGCCGTGAACACATCCGCGAGTTCCCGCTCCAGGGTCTGCAGCAGGGCGAGCACCGTCTCCCCGGAGGCACAGCCCACCAGGGCCGTCGCATGCTGTTTGGGAACAGGCACCACCTGCAGCACGGCGCCGGTGATCACGCCGAAGATGCCGCTGGTGCCCACGAAGAGCTGCTTGAAGTCCAGGCCAGTGTTGTTCTTCCGCAGATGGTTCAGCGCCTCCACCACGGTGCCGTCCGCCAACACGACTTCCACGCCCTGCAGGTTATGGCGCACATCGCCGTACTTCAGGAGCCGGGTGCCGCCAGTGTTGGTGGCGATCATGCCACCGATGGTGGGATCCGCTCCCAGGTCGATGGGGAACATGAGTCCATGGGAGACGAGCGCCTCGTTCAGCGAACTCAGCAACACGCCGCCATCCACCACCGCCGTGCGGTTGATGGGGTCGATCTGCAGGCGCTTGTTCAGCCGCTCCAGGCTGAGCACCAGCATCTCGCCGCTGGCATCGGGGTTGGAGGCGCCCACCAGACCTGTGTTCGCCCCCTGGGGCATCACCCGGATGTCCTTGGCATGACAGTAGGCCATGAGCCGCGAGATATCGGCGGTGGTCCCCGGACGAACCCCCAGCAGGGCCTTGCCCTTCCCATACCGCCAACCCGATTCGTACTTAACCAGGTCCTCTGCCTCCGTCAGGACCGCATCCGCGCCGAGCATGGCGCGCAGGTCGGCGGCGATTTGGGGGATGTCATGCATGGGAATCCTCCTGCGTCTTAGACCACGCACCTACCAGCGCTTCGAACCGCTCGCCCCGCTGCTCGAAGTTGTCGAACTGATCGAAGCTCGCACAGGCCGGGCTGAGAAGCACCTGATCGCCGGGCTTTGCGATGGCAAGGGCAGCCCCCACGGCCTCGTCGAAGGCCGGCACCACGTCATGGGGGAGATCCCCCAGATCCCGCGTGAGCTGGGGAACGGCCTCGCCCAGGAAGATCAACCGTCGAAGCTTGCCGGCCAGGGCTCCCCGCAGCGGCTCGTAGCTGGCGCCCTTGTCCGTGCCGCCGAGCAGCACCACCAGCGGTCCGGGAAGGGCGTGAATGGCCGTCAGAGTGGCATCGACATTGGTGCCCTTGGAATCGTTGTAGGCCTTCACGCTCCCCCTCTCGCCGCAGAAGGCGATGCGATGGGCCAGCCCGGGATAGCTTCTCAGCCCCTCGCGGATTCCCTGGATGGAGGCGCCGCCATGTCGGGCCAGCAGGCTTGCCGCCAGGGCGTTCTCCACATTGTGGTCACCGGGGATCCGGAGCTCGGCGCGGTGCAGCAGGGTCTCGCCATGAAGTCTGATGGTCCCTTGGCCATCGCACCAGGCCTCGCATTCGGTCCATCCGAACCGGACCGTCCGTCCGTCTCCAGGTGCATCCTGCCACCACTCGGGATGGGCTGTTGGTACCACTCGGAGATCGACGGAGGTCTGCCTTTCGAAGATCCGCAGCTTGGTGCTCCGATACGATTCCATGGTGCCGTGGCGTGCCAGATGATCGGGGGTCAGGTTCAGGAAGGCAGCACCCTCCGCATGGAACGACCGGATCGATTCGAGCTGATAGCTGCTCAGTTCCAGGGCGAAGACCATGCCTGCAGGCGCAGCCTGGACCGCTTCGATCATGGGTGTACCCAGGTTGCCGCAGGCGATGGCCGGGACCCCGGAGGACTTCAGAAGGTGGGCCACCAGGTCCGTGGTGGTGCTCTTCCCGTTGGTACCCGTCACCGCCAGGATCCGGCTGCCGTCCTTCCGTTCGCGGATGGCTCGATGGGCCAACTCGACCTCGCCGACCACCCGGATGCCCCGGGAGATCGCCTCGGCTACGAAGGGTGCCGTATGGGGAATTCCGGGGCTGATGACGAGTTCGCCGCAACCTTCCAAAAGTGCGAGTGGATGATCACCCCATACACCAGGAATACCCCGCTTCGCCAGATCGGTTTCCAGCGCGGGATCGGGCCCGGGCCGCCGGTCCGTCAGCACGACGGGGTACCCCTGTGACGCGAGGAATCGCGCCGCCGCAAGCCCCGATCGCCCTGCCCCCATGACCACGGTGTGCATGCCACCTCCCCTTCCAGACTAGCCTGTCCAGAGGCCTGTCCAAATATTCGAAAGCCATGCCCTACACCGGGGCGCATGGGGGACATTCGCATATTGCCGCGCTACAATGGAAAAGGGTCCCTTGATCGAAACGGAGTGAACATGCCCAAGGGCATCCTGGAAAGCATGCTGAGCGGCGAAGGCACCATCGTGCCGCACGTCCAGCCCATGTACCGGCTGAACGACAATCGGCTTATGGCGCTGGAATACCTGGCCTGGCACCTGGATGCCGATGGGAACAGCAAGCCAGTGGGCCCCATCCTGCAGGACCCTGCACTCCTCCTCAAAGACCGGTTGACCCTGGACCTGAAGTTCCTCGAATCCACATTCCAGACCCTCGCTCGCACAGGCAACGACAACTGCCTGCACTTCGTGAACCTAGAGCCGGTGAGTCTCGAAGCGCCAGGGTTCTGGGAGAGACTGCCCCGCTGGATGGAGGCCCTGCCGTTCCCTCCTGATCTCGTGGTGATGGAGTTCACGGAATCCCAGGGAGTCCACGACCTGGAGTCCCTCCAGGGTTATGCCAATCGCCTGCGCGACCTGGGCCTGCGCGTGGCCGTGGATGACCTGGGCGCCGGCGTGGCGAGCCTCACCCACATGGCACGGCTGGCACCTGACTTCATCAAGGCCGACCGCAGTCTCGTCGAGCAGGTCCATCGCCGCCCCTATCAGGCCGCGCTGCTCAACGCGCTTTCCCATTTCGCCCAGCTTATGCACGTCGGCTTCATCGCCGAAGGCATCGAAACGCTCGAAGAACTGGAAGCGGTCATGGATGCGGACGTGCCCTGGGGCCAGGGCTTCATCCTGGGCCAGCCATGGCCCACGCGGCCGCGGCCTATCGCAGCTTCAAGGAGCTGAGCGCCAGGATCGAGCAGACGATGGCCGTGATCCACATGCGGATGACGACCTTGGTTTCCTGCAGCCCACCCAACTCTAGGTGGTGATGGAAAGGCGCCATCCGGAAGATGCGCTTCCCGCCGCGCAGCTTGAAGCTGCCGACCTGCAGGATCACGCTCACGGCCTCCAGCACGAAAAGGCCGCCGGCAATGACCAGCAGCACCTCCTGCTTGATGACCACTGCCACCGTGCCCAGCGCGCCGCCGAGTCCCAGTGCGCCCGTGTCGCCCATGAAGATTTCAGCTGGATGGGCGTTGTACCAGAGGAAACCCAGGCAAGCCCCCGCCATGGCGCCCATGAACACCGAGAGCTCCGCGCCGCCGGGCACGTGGGGCACCACCAGGTAGGCAGCAATTTTCGCATGTCCCACCACGTAGGCCAGGATCGCGTAGGTGAGGGAGACGATGAGCGTGCCCCCGATGGCGAGTCCATCCAATCCATCCGTTAGGTTCACGGCATTGCTCGTGCCCACCATCACCAGCCAGATCCATGGGATCAGGAAGACGCCGACATCGGGCCGGAAGTTCTTGAAGAAGGGAACCGAGAGCTGGCTCGTGGCCGCGCCCCTCAGGCCGAAGTGCAGGATGAGCCACGCGACGATCAGGGAGATGCCCGTGAGCAGGGTCATCTTCTGCCAGCTGCTGAGACCGAGGTTCTGCTTCTTGAGGAGCTTCTGCGCATCATCGAAGGCGCCCACCGTGCCAAAGCCCAGCAGGGCGATGAGGGCCACCCAGATGGCGCCACTCTTGAGGTCACACCAGAGCAGGGTGGAGACGGTGATGACGATCAGGACGAGGATGCCGCCCATGGTGGGCGTGCCCGCCTTCTTCTGGTGATTCTCCGGGCCCACGTCACGGATGTGCTGACCCATCTTGAGGGCTGTGAGCGTGCGGATCACCCAGGGTCCCAGCAGCAGGCTCAGCACCATGGCCGTGGCGGCGGCGATGGCCGTGCGGAAGGTGACGTACCGGAAGACCGAGAAGCCCGGAATCGTGTCGCGGAAAGGATAGAGGAGCCATGGCAGCATGAGGGGTCCGGAGGCTGGAGGTCAGTGGGTGAGGAGCCAATCCACGGCGCGCTCGGTTCGCCAGAACCGGCTTCCCTTCACCAGGATACGGGCTCCCGGTGGAATTGCCGAGAGCCCTGCCGCATCGTCACGCAGGGCCTCGAAATCCGGAAAGGCCACGGCCCTCAGGCTGAATCCTTCCACATAGTCCCCGGCAAAATCGCCGTAGGCCCATAGGCGGGACAGGCCCAGAGCCTTCAGGGCGGCGCCGGTCGCCCGGTGGATCTTCGGTGCCTCTGATCCCAGCTCCCGCATGGATCCCAGCACGGCCACCGCCTCTCCACCTGGCAGCTGCAGCAGGGCCCGGGCACAGGCCAGGATGGAGTCCGGGCTGGCGTTGTAGGTCTCGTCCAGCAGGCAGCCGCCGCCGCGCAGGCCGTGGATCCGACCTCGCCCCTCCCCTGGAGCCACGGTGCCGAGTCCCCGGGCCACCTGTTCCGGATCGTGCCCCAACCGGATGGCCAGGGCAGCGGCCAGGGCGGCGTTCCGGATCTGGTGCTCGCCCGGCAGCTGGAGGCGAATCGGGAGTGGGCCCGAGGGTGTCCGCAGGCGGAAGGCCCCGCCGGCGGCGCCGAGGGATTCCACTGCCTCCCAGCCGAAAGGTTCGCCTTCCCCGACCGGCAGCGCTTCGGCGTGGCGGGCCCTGGGCTGCCTGGCGATCCAGCGGCACCACTGGTCCGCAGCCGGATGCGCCCAGATACCTCCGCGATTGAGCCCGGCCACCAGTTCTCCCTTGGCCTCGGCGATGCCCTGCTGACCCTCGGCGAAATTCTCGGCGTGGGCAGTGCCGATCATAGTGATCAGGCCCGCATCCAGCGGTGCGATCTCCGTGAGCCGCCGGATCTCCCCGGGCGTGCTCATGCCCATCTCCAGCACTGCGGAGCCCAGGCCCTCCGGCAGGGTGGCCAGGGCTTCGGGCACACCCAGCGTGTTGTTGCGGTTCCCGGGAGTCTTCCACCCGCCCATGGCGGCGGCCAGCAGATCCTTGGTGCTGGTTTTCCCCACGCTTCCGGTGACGCCGCATACGAGCTTCGGCCGCACTGCCGCGAGGCGCGCCTGCCCCCAGCGCTGGAGGGCGGCCAAGGTATCAGGCACCACAAGTTGTGGACAGTCACTGTCCAGTGGATGGTCCACCAGCAGGGCCCCGGCGCCCTTCTCCACCGCCTCCAGGGCGAAGTCATGACCATCCCGCTCGGCTCGCAGGGCCACGAAGCAGGCGCCGGGCTGGATCGTGCGGGTATCCAGGGACAGCGAGGACGGCACCACGGCGCTATCCCCGAGGATCTCTCCTCCCACCTGAGAGGCAGCCTGGAACAGGGACCAGAGGCTCATGCCATCTCCTTCGCAGAAGCCCGCTGCAAGCGGTCCCGAACCGCCAGCCAGGCCTGGCCTTCCGGTGGTCGCTCCATGACGATCCGCGCGAAGCCAGCGTCGTCCAATTCGTGGAGCAGCGCATAGAGCCGCGCAGCCACGGCCTTCGCATCCAGGGGCAGGAGCACGCCACGCACGCCAGGGGGCAAGGCTGGAAGGGTTCCAAGACCCACATAGGCCACCGGGCCGGTGGCAGAGGACAGACCCGCGCCGCGAGCCACCAGCTCGAGCCGCGCCCGGGGCGCGTAGTGTCGCTCGGCCATGCCCGGCGCCTCCTGCCTGGTTCCGGCCTCGACCATCCCCTCCCAGATGTCCAAGGGACCAATGATGGCCTCGAGCTCCGCTGGCGTGACGGGGCCGGGACGCAGGATCCTGGGCCGCAGCCCGCTCAGATCGAGGATGGTGGATTCGAGGCCCGCCTTCGTGGGGCCGCCGTCCAGAATCAGATCGACGGCCTCACCCAGGCTCGAGGCCACGTGTCCGGCCAGGGTGGGGGACAGGTGCTGGCTGCGGTTGGCGCTGGGCGCGGCCAGCGGCCTCCCTACGGCGCGGATCAGGGCCTGAGCCACGGGATGGGCCGGGCAGCGGAGCGCCACTGTGGGGCCATCGGCCCGGACGATGGCAGGCACCGCCTCTGAAGCCAGCAACACCAGGGTGAGCGGCCCCGGCCAGTACCGTTCCGCCAGGGTTTGCGCGGTAGCGGGCCATTGGGCCACCAGGGGCATTGCCGAGGCCACATCGGCCACATGCAGGATCATCGGGTTCGTGACGGGCCGGCCCTTGGCGGCATAAATGCGGGCCACGGCCTCAGGATTCAGTCCATCCGCGCCCAGGCCGTACACCGTTTCCGTGGGGAAGGCCACCAGTCCACCGGATGCAAGGATCTCCGCCGCTTCGCGGATGGCCGGGTCATCCGGTCCCTTGACCTGGCGAAGGCGCGTCACCGGGAACCCCCGAGCGCCGCTTCCACAGCGCTGCGGTCGCTGTAGGGGTACTTCACGCCGTGGATCTCCTGGTAGGGTTCGTGGCCCTTGCCCGCCAGCAGCAGCAGGTCGCCCAGGCGGCAGTCCGAGAGGGCCTGGCGCACGGATTCGCGGCGGTCCGCGTTCCGGTGGTAGCGGGTCGGGTCCATGCGGATCGCCTGGGGAATGCCTGGGACGGCGTCGTCCAGGATATGCTCGGGATCCTCGGTGCGGGGGTTGTCGCTGGTGTGCCAAAGCACATCCGCACCGGCCGCCACGGCCGCAGCCATGATGGGACGCTTGGTCCGGTCGCGGTCCCCACCACAACCGAAGAGCACGTGCAGCCTGCCGCCCGGCACCAGCAGTCGCCTTCCTTCCGCCAGCAGCTTCTCCAGGGCATCCGGCGTGTGGGCGTAGTCCACCATCACGCCGAACGGCTGCCCGCAGTCCACGCGCTCCAGCCGGCCTGGAGCACCGGTCACCTTCGCCACCGCGGGCACTAGGCGGTTGAGGTCGAAGCCGGCCTCGGCGCAGGCCGCCAGGGCGGCCAGCAGGTTGTAGGCGTTGAAACGGCCCAGCAGCGGACTGTCCACCGTGAAATCACCCTGGAGGCCCTGCAGCCGGAACCGGGTGCCCGTGGGGCCCAGGACCAGCTCCGTGGCCCGGTAGTCCGCCTCGCGATCGATGGCATAGCCCCAGCAGCGGCCCCCTTCCAGCAGGCGGCGGCCATAGGGATCGTCCACATTCACCAGGAATCGATCGCTCTGGATACGCAGGCGGGCCTTCGCCTCGAAGTAGGCCTCCAAGGTGCCGTGGTAGTCCAGGTGGTCCTGGGTAAGGTTTGTGAACACGCCCACCTTGAAGAGGGCGCCATGGACTCGCCCCAGACAGAGGGCATGACTGCTCACCTCCACCGCCGAAGCCGCGTCGCCGGCATCCACGCTGCGCCGCAGCCAGCGGTAGAAGGCCGGGCTTTCCGGCGTGGTGCGGACGGCTTCCTCTTCAACCTCGCCCGCCGCGTTCAGGACCGTGCCGACCAGGCCGCATCCGATTCCGGCGCCGCGCAGCAACTGGCGGATGAGGGTAGTGGTGGTGGTCTTGCCATTGGTGCCCGTAACGCCGATCAGGGCCAGACGCTCGTCAGGCGTGCCGTGCAACCGCCGCGCCATCTCGGCCATGCGCAGGCGCGGCTCGGCCAGGAATTCACAGGCTGCGATGCCTTCCGGCACGTCGACCTGGGATTCCGAGATCACGGCACAGGCGCCCTTGCCCAGCGCCTGCGGCGCGAAGGCTGCCCCATCCGCCTTCTCGCCCCTCAGGGCCAGGAAGGCCCAGCCCGGGGACACCTCCCGGCTGTCACTGGTGAGGTCCACCACGTCGACATCCGGTCCTGAATTCCGGATCGCGATTCCGTCGATGAGCGCGTCGAGGTTCATGGTGCTCCCGCCTTGATCTTCACGATGGCCCCAGGCTCCAAAGGGGCACCTGCGTCGGGGCTCTGCCCCACCACCATGGTGGCCCTCATGCCGGGAGACGCCTCCACCTTGGGAGACCCGCCCACCAGCACCACCCGGTGGATGGCGGCCTTGAGGGTCAGGCCCTTGAGGTCGGGAACCCGTCCGAGCTCCACGTGCACCGCAGCCTCGTCCGTCTCGCTCACAGGCCAATCCCGCAGGGACAACTTGAGATCAGGTTCGCGGTCCTGATCAGGGGAGGTCTCGCGGAAGCGCATGATGGCGTCGCCAATACGCTTGAAGAGGGGCGCCGCCACGTCTCCGCCGGTGGTGTCGCCCGCGGGATCGTCCAGCATCACCAGAACGCCATATTGGGGTTTGTCCGCTGGAAAGAAGCCCATGAAAGAGGCGAAGTGCCGCTTGGGGTCGTACTTGCCATCGATGAGCTTGCGGCTGGTCCCGGTCTTGCCAAAGGCCTCCACCCCATTGTCGAGCTTGGCCCGCTTGCCCGTGCCCTGGCTGATCACGCCCTTGAGCGCCTCCTTCATGAGGTTCGCGGTCTCCTCGCTCAGCACCTGCCCGCGCACGGTGGGCTTGAATTCCTTGAGCAGGAGGCCCTTGTCATTGTAGATGCGCTGCACGAGGATCGGCTGCATGAGCTTGCCGCCGTTGGCCAGGGCGCAGCCGGCCATGAGGATCTGCAGGGGCGTGGTGCTGAGGCCGTAGCCATAGGAGAAAGTGTACTGGGTGGGCACGCTCCAGCGGTCCGGCGCGATCAAGCGACCAGGACTCTCGCCGGGAAAATTCAGGCCGGTGGCGTCCCCGAAGCCGAACTTTCGCAGGTACTGGTAATGCACGGCAGGATCCAGACGGGTGCCTATCTTGGCGGCGCCAATGTTGGAACTCAGCCACAGGATCTCCTCGAACGAGAGCACCCCGTAATGATGGGTATCCGTAATGGGCGGTATCTTCGGGCTGTAGAGCCATTGCCCGCCCATGCAGTCGATCCGCTCCCCCAGTCGCACCTTGCGCTCCTCCAGCGCGCTGGCGGCGGTGAAGATCTTCATGGTGGAGCCCGGCTCGTAGACATCTTCCAGAGAGTGAACTTTGCGGGCCGCCTTCTGCCGCTCCAGCTCACGGTGCAACTCCTCTTGCTCCCCGGCCGACAGCTCGGACTCGGCCCGGTTGCGGAACTTCTTGGGCAGGATGTGGTTCGGATCGAAGGTGGGGGTGCCGGCCATGGCGAGGATCTCGCCAGTCTGGGGGTCCACCACCACCGCATAGGCCGTGTGCGGTTTGGAGATGCGCATCCCCTCCTCCAGCGCATCCTCGACGATGTGCTGGATCGAGGCATCGATGCTGAGCTGCAGCGAGGCTCCATTAACGGGCACCTGGCTGTAGTTCTCCTGGAAGATGAGCAGCTTGCCGTGGGCGTCCCGGGGCGCGATGAGCTCCCCCTTCAGGCCCGCCAATTGATGGTCGTAGGTCTGCTCGATGCCCAGCTGGCCCAGCCCGTCGATGTTCGTGAACCCGATGATCTGCGCGGCCAGGCTGCCCCGGGGATAGAAGCGCTGACTTTCAGGCTGGAATTCGATGCCGTCCAGATCCAGGGCCCGGATGGTGGCCACCTTCATGGGGGGGAGGTGGCGTTCCAGGTAGACGAAGGTCTTTTTCCGCAGCAACTTCTCCAGCACCTGCCCCTTCGTCTGCTCAAGGAGCGGCGCTAGCTTGGCGGCCACATCGGCGGCTGCCTTGCGATCGGGGTTGCCCCACTGCCGATCCTCGCCCCGACTCGCCTTGTAGTCCGGGTAGAACACGCGGGGATCGGCAAAGAGGCTCTCCACCTTGATCGAAATGGCCAGGGGCTCGCCGCGGCGATCCCGCAGTTCTCCCCGGATGGGCGGCACCGGTACGAGGGTCGAATGCTGCTGCTCCGCCTTGGCCTGATAGCGCTTGTGTTCGACACCCTGCAGCCAGAGCAGCCTCAACAGGATGAACAGGGCCCAGAAAGCCATGCCTCCCATGATCCAGGGCATGCGGCGGCCCAGCAGGTCCTGGGGATCCTGCCGGCCCAGGAGGCGCCTGGAAGCGCGGGATTCAGTGGCGAAGTGGAGGGACACGGGAAAGCCGGGGCTGGTTGAAGCGTTGACGGGGCCTTGCAGCCCTCAGCCTACATCGAGTGGCGCATGCACCACTCGATAACTAAGGTCAGTTTCAGGCCAGCCTACCGCCTACAAGCCGTCTGACGACACGGGACGGAGCTTGGCGAGGCGCTGGTCCTCGGGCGTGAAGACACGTTGGATCAGGTGGCCCTGTTTGCGGGGCTGGAGCCCCGCCTTCTGGGCGTAGACCTGGACCTCCTCCTCCCGCTGATAGCGGCTGCGCTCAAGCATGAGCTTCCGCTGCAATTCCTCCTCCTTGTGGATGCGATCCTTGATGTCGCTCATGACATAGCTCAGCCGGGTGCTCTGGATCTTCAGATAGGCGAGGGTGGCTAGGGGCATGGCCAGGGCCAGCACCAGCAGCAGCATGCGCAGGATGCCCTCGCTCTCCACCATCCGGGTGGGAGCGGCGGGATTCTGCCGGATTCCAGCAACCATAGCGACCTCGTTCAGGGAAGCCGTTCAGCCACACGCAGGCGGGCCGAACGGGAGGGGGGGTTGGCGGCGGCTTCGGCTTCGCTGGGGGCGATGCCGCCGGCATGGACGAGTTTCAGGATCTTGGGGAGTTCGACCGGCGCCGTTCGGCCCGGCCCGTCGTAGATGCCCGCGAGGCGGCGCAGGGTCTGCTTGACGATGCGGTCCTCCAGGCTGTGGAAGCTGATGACCGCGAGGCGCCCACCGGGGCGCAGGTGGGCCACGGCGGATTCCAGGGCGGCGGCCAGGCGATCCAATTCGCCGTTCACGACGATGCGGATGGCCTGGAAGGTCCGGGTGGCCGGATCGCTGTGCCCCTTCCGCTTGGCGGGTTCGCGGGGGATCACGCTGTAGACCGCCCGGGCCAGGTCCCGGGTGGTTCCCAGGCGGTCTTCATGCAAGGCCTTGAGGATCGCCCGGGCGATGGGTCGGCTGGCCCGCTCCTCACCGTACTGGTAGATCGCATCGGCCAGGCTTTCATCGGTCTGTTCGGCGATCCAGGCCCGGGCGGACAGGCCATGTTCCGGATCCATCCGCATGTCGAGGGGCCCCTCGTCCCGAAAGCTGAAGCCTCGTCCAGGGGTGCGCAGTTGGAGGGTGGACACGCCAAGGTCCGCCAGGATCGCGTCGAAGCCCTCCGGGGCCTGGGCGATGCGCCAGGCCAGGAACTGCGGATCCTCCCACAGATCCTCATAGGCGCCGGCCAGGATACTGAGCCGGGCATCGTGACCCAGCCGCTGGGCGGCCAAGGCCCGGGCCTCAGGATCCCGGTCCACGCCCAGGTACCGGGTCTCGGCATCCCCCCGGGCCAGCAGGGCTTCCGCATGGCCACCCAAACCCAAGGTGAGGTCCAGGATCCGCGCGGCCGGGGGCAGGGTCAGGTGGTCCAGGACTTCCTGGAGCAGCACAGGAACGTGGGTGGGAGGGGGGATCGTCATCATCAGATCCCCAGATCTGCGAGCTGGGCCAGGTCATCGGCACCCAGGGGCTCGGCCGCGAGGCGCCGTTCGAAGCCAGCCTTGTTCCAAAGGGCCAGATGGTCCATCTGCCCCAGCACCGCGACCTCGCCGGTCAACTGGGCGGCCTCACGAAGAATGGGCGGGATGACGAAGCGGCCCTGGGTATCGGGCTCCACTTCGCTGCCGAAGTAGGCGGTGGTCTCCAGGAACTTGCGCTTGGCGGGACTGGTGGAAGGCAGCGCGGCCAGGCGGGCCTCAATGGCCTCCCAGACCGGCAGGGGGTAGAGGCGGGCCGATCGGCCATCCAGCGAAGTCAGATAGTGCCGCAGGGCCCCGCCCCCCTCGCCCTGGGCGAAGGTCTCCAACTCGGCCTTGAAGGAGGTGGGAAGCTTGAGGCGTCCCTTCTCATCCACTGTGGCCGGTGAGTTTCCGCGGAATCGCAGCACCGGTATCGCCTTTCAACCAACAACCCAGAAGGGGAAATCGAACCGAAGTGAGACCACTAAAATCCACTTCAGACCATTTTTCTCCACTGAGAACCACTTCAAAGTGTAGAAAGGCTACTGTTTTCAACAAGTGAAAATAAAAACGAAAACGACACCTGTCGTTTTTTGTCGATTCTCACGAAAATTGGCCGAATTCTCATACCCTTGGCCAATTTCTCAGATCCTTGGCAGCGATTCTCAGCGAAAAAAAACAGAGCAGGCCTTTCCCGGCCCATTTTCTGGACCGATGGCTATGACCTGCACCCCTTGGGATTCGGCGCTCGAATCAAGCGGTGAATAGAATTTATTTCTATTTATTGATCTAGACCTTCGGCTTACCCGACGTCATATGTGTGAGCGGATTGTCCCGAAGCATTTTGAGGAGCATCTAATAAATATCCTTCTCTTGGCTGTTGCATGGCCCCAGTACATTGCTTCACCTGCCCCGTTGCGTTCGGCAGGTCCTTGGGTTTGAGACACACCATCGCCTACTTTGGACGGTCAACGGGGGTCCAGTAGGCCGAGCGTCCGAAATAGGCATAAAGGTGGGTTTCGTACTCGCGATTGATGACCAGGCTCGGATCATATACGGGGCTGTTCTTGATCGAGTCCCGGGACATTTCGACGTAAACGACTTTCTTCTCCCAACTGATGCGGCTTGCCCACTGCGGCGCAACCAGGACCTTCTTGCCGAACCACCAATTGCTCGTGTCGATCACCAGATAACGCACTTCCCAAGTCTCATCATCCATGATGAAGTCTTCCACATGACCGATCGCTTCGTCGGTCCCTTGAATGTCGTACCCGCGCACTTCATTGGTGCTTCGAAGATGGATATCGTAGCTGCGTTTTTCGGACTTTTCAGCCGTCCGAGCAGCCGCCACCTCCTCTTTTTTCATTGCGAGCAGGGCCGGACTGTCGCCCATTCCCCATATCCCGGAATATCCCCAATAGGGTGGGTAGCCATAATATTGGTTGAAATCCTCCTCGTGTTGGCGGGATACAGGCTTGTCCATTTCAGTACTCGGGCAGTTTTCGATATTGGCCATCGTCAACGCCAAATGGAACCGGTGGGTCGACCAGTCCGCCTGGCGGAAAGAGATAGGCGAGATGAGCACCTCGCGACCATCAAGGAATTTAACCGTGTCGACTACCAGATAACGGATGGTCCATTGCTCGTCGTCCAGGAGAAAATCTTCCACACTGCCAATGTCACCATCGGTGGCACCCACCGTGAATCGTTCGAGATCTTTCAGGCTTCGTAACATTCGATGCTCCATAAACAGTTATTGAAACGATCATTCATTTCAGGAATGCAAACCATGTCTGTTACGGCGAAAAAGCATCTTTCATTCCAGAAAAGGATGACTAACAATCTCAGCTGTTTATGGAAATCGAACCCTTCCGTTCGAGGACTCTTTCGAATAGATCCCATCTTTTTGAGGGAAATGCAGTTTCATTTTGATCGGATTCGAACTCCATTTAATTAGATCGAATTATTCAATTAATAGACATTAATGCGTTTACTTCGTGGCGCGAATGATGCATCAAACCGCCTGTGCCTGAGGCGTCGAATCCTTAGGTATGCAAAGCGCAGTTGACGAGTTCGGCCCTCTCTAAGATCGGGCTGATGGCAAAGATGGCTATGTCAGCCTGGAGGTCAATCCCCTGAACTCAGACCCCAGCACGCCAGAATGTCTATATCGAAAACAATCCGAGACTTGTCCCGATCGCGACAGGCCGGCTTGCTCAAAGCATTCTCCATACGGATCACATCTCCACATCAAAGGAACTCACTTCGTTGGGATTGCAGGATGGCGAAGGGGTCATCTATGAAACCGGCTGATCCAGTTACCCTGTCCATCCAGGTCAAAGACCCCCACGAGACGAAACGGGTCATTGAAGCCATTACCGCATGCTTGGATGGAGTTCAATCCACAGAACCTTGTGGGGAACAACAGCGATGAGCGGCTTCCAGTTGAAGCGCCTCGGGACTTTGATGGAGCCTCAACCAGGCAATCCATTGGAGGCCAAAGGCGTGCTGAATCCCGCTGCCATTCGTGGCCCTGATGGTGAGCTTTACCTGTTTCCACGGATCGTCGATCGAGGTAACTTCTCGCGGATAGGCATTGCACGAGTCAAGTTCAATGCAGCAGGGGACCCAGTAAGTGTAAATCGGCTCGGCATTGCACTAGAGCCAGAGGCCGATTATGAACGACGGCCTGATGGTACCGGTGGCTGTGAAGATCCGCGGATCACGTTTGTCGAGCCACTGAAATGCTACTTGATGACTTACACAGCGTTTTCGTCCAATGGACCACGGATCGCCTTCGCCGTGTCGGAGGATCTGTTTCACTGGAAGCGGATGGGGCTTGCGACCTTTGAGCCTTATCAAGGTATCGATTTTGTTCATGTGGATGACAAGGACGCCAGCCTCTTCCCAGTCGCCATCCCCAACCATGCCGGCAAAATGCAGATGGGTATGCTCCATAGACCTCTGTTCCGCGGCACTCGCCCTGAGGAAACAGCCTGCAAGGTCGAACCACGGACAGTGGATCTTGGTCATGAAAGCATCTGGATTTCCTACTGCCCAATGCCCTTGGAGGGTAGCAAACCGGACCATCTCGGCCTGTTCAATTCTCACCATCGCTTGGCTTCCCCTGTATCGCCCTGGGAGCGGCTTAAAATCGGCGGTGGCACTCCGCCCGTCCTTACTCGGCATGGCTGGCTAGTCCTGTACCATGGTGTAAGAGAATTGAGTGGGTCAAGGATTGGTAGACAACAGTTCTGCTACTCGGCTGGAGTGATGGTGCTCTCCAGGGATCATCCTCGCGTGGTCCTCTATCGCTCGTTGGAGCCGGTGTTATCGCCAGCGTTGCCCGAAGAACAGCATGGTGCCGTCGATAACGTCGTGTTCCCAACTGGAATCGACCGTCGAGATGACCTTGGATCACCAGATCGCTTCGATGTCTATTTTGGGATGGCTGATAACCGGATTGGCGTGGCGCGTCTTGACGTACCGGAACATCTTCCCCTCGGGGCCCCCGCCGATGGCCTTGACGACGAGTCGGGATACTCACCCGGAGCGGATCTGGAAACCCAGTCGAGACAGACGACCCTGCGTGTTGTTGATGGGGAACCTGACAGCACGATATCAAAAGTATCGGATAGGTCAGATGAAATGCCCTCTTGTCTTAAATCGGAGGCCTGATGATTACCAATGCACCGAAATATCCAAGGCTTTTGGCGCTCGATGAAAAACTCGAACTACCAATGCTCATTCTCAGTTTTGTCTGGCTCTGCATCCTCATCACCGAGCTTGTTTTTGGCTCTAACCCTGTGCTATCAGGTTTTGGTACAAGCATCTGGTTCGGATTTATCTTGTATTTCATGATGCGCCTAATGACGGTTGCCAACCGGATGGTATTTCTGAAAAAGAATTGGTTCTTCATTCTAGCGATTCTTGTCTCTGTGCTTAGATTTTTTCCATTCTTACAACCTCTGGTGCTGGTACGTGCCCTGACCGCGACTTTCGGCATGCAGGTTATTTGGATCTTCGCTTCAGCTGACCTGGGGATGCGCTCCCTTCGACGGGCCCTTGGACGTCGTGGTGCTGGTTACGCACTCGCATTGACCCTGGTAGTGATCTTCGCGGGTGCTGCGGGCATGGTCCATTTTGAGGGGGTCTTGGACGATCCACAAAGTATCCATACCTATCCGAGAGCACTATGGTGGACGGCGATGCAGATGACGAATATTAGTACCGCATATTCGATTAAGACAACCGGCGGACGCTTTCTCTGCCTTGGCATTTCTGTCTATGCAGCAGGGATGTTCGGTTATCTGACGGCCTTATTCGCCACCTTTCTTATTGATCGAGAGGCCAAGGATCCAAAACCGGAAAATGCCCATCTGAAGTCGATTCAAGATATTCATGTGGAAATGATTCAAATGCGCCGGTTAATCGAAGACATTGCGACAAGTCTTCATGATCAAAAACGAAGCTCTGACCATCGTTTAATTTGAAATGCGAATGGGATAAAACATGGGAACCGGTACCATTTTGTTGAACCACGGCAAGGTCGCCTCGGTGCGCGGCAGTGTTGTAGATGTGCGGTTCGAAAAGGATTTACCGCCTATCCACTCGGTGTTGCATGCCGGAGAAAATGCGCGAATCGTCATCGAAGTATTGTCGCAGCGGGACGCGCGTCATGTGCGTGGGATTGCGTTGACACCCACACAAGGTCTCGCTCGCGGCATGACAGTGGAAGACACGGGAGAGCCGCTGAAAGCGCCGGTGGGCAAAGGGATTCTCTCACGAATGTTCGACGTGTTTGGCAACACCATCGATCGTCAGGCTGCGCTGTCCGATGTTCAATGGCGTTCTGTGCATCAGGCCCCACCTCCCCTGTCACAACGTTCAACCAAATCTGAAGTTTTCGAAACCGGTATCAAGGTGATCGACGTGCTGGTGCCACTGGAGCGTGGCGGCAAGGCAGGGCTTTTCGGCGGAGCGGGCGTGGGCAAGACTGTGTTGCTTACCGAAATGATCCACAACATGATCGGGCACCAGGAGGGTGTGAGCATTTTCTGTGGAATCGGCGAACGTTGTCGTGAAGGTGAAGAGCTCTACCGCGACATGAAGGAAGCCGGCGTATTACCGAACATGGTGATGGTATTCGGCCAGATGAACGAACCGCCAGGCAGTCGGTTCCGTGTAGGTCACGCCGCGTTAACGATGGCCGAGTATTTCCGAGACGACGAGCATCGCGATGTGCTGCTTCTAATTGATAACATTTTTCGATTCATCCAGGCCGGCATGGAGGTATCGGGCCTGATGGGCCAGATGCCGTCACGTCTGGGCTACCAGCCCACAATGGGTACCGAGCTATCAGGGTTGGAGGAGCGCATCGCCAATACCGATACCGGTGCGATCACATCAATCCAAGCGGTATACGTTCCTGCGGATGATTTCACCGATCCGGCGGCCGTGCATACATTCTCTCATCTCTCAGCGTCGATCGTGCTGTCTCGCAAGCGAGCGAGCGAAGGCCTTTTCCCAGCCATCGACCCGCTTCAATCCAGTTCCAAGATGGCTACGCCAGGCATTGTTGGTCAACGTCATTACCACTTGGCACAGGAAATCAGAAAAACGCTCGCGCAGTACGCGGAACTCAAGGACATCATCGCCATGCTTGGTCTAGAGCAGCTTTCACCGGAGGACCGGAACACAGTCGCACGAGCGCGACGGTTGGAGCGTTTCCTAACCCAACCCTTTTTCACCACCGAGCAATTCACCGGACACAAAGGCAAGCTTGTCAGCTTAAAGGACTCCCTGGACGGCTGTGAGCGCATCCTGCGTGATGAATATAAGGACTACCCAGAGAATTCGCTCTACATGATCGGGACGATCGGCGAGGCGAAGGGGAGGGAAGAACCTGGCCCACCCAAAGACCCAGCCGAGTCTAAGTCCAAACATGCAGGCAAGTCCGATTCGAAGCCTGCCCCAGAGTCCCCAGGCGAGACCTCCCATGGGCAGCCTCTACATCCTGGAGAGAATCCCCAATCGAAGGTGGAAGATGTCCCTAACACTCATGAATCTTAAGGTGCTCCTGCCCTTCCAAATCTTCGCCGATAAAACCGGTGTATCGCGCATTGTCGCAGAATCAAGCGAGGGTTCTTTCGGACTCCTGCCTCACCGTCTTGATTGTGTGGCGGCACTTGTGCCTGGAATTCTGATCTACGAAACCGAAGCGGATGGCGAAGTCTATGTGGCCGTGGACGAGGGGGTGCTCGTAAAGACCGGCCTGGATGTGCTCATTTCCGTGCGCCGCGCACTGAGCGGTAGTGATCTAGGACAATTGCGTGATTCTGTGGAAAAAGAATTTCTGACTCTGAATGAGCGTGAGCAGAGCGTTCGCTCAGTCATGGTGAAATTGGAATCCGGATTACTGAATCGCTTCGCGGAATTGCAACATGATTGACGATGCCAACAAATCTCCTAAAAATGAGGCAGCCTTGGTCGGGCTCGTTGGCACGAAGGCGGCCCGCAAACTCAAGGCGCGTCAGAACCCGACTCAGGGTGTCTGGTTCGGCTTAGGCATGATGGGACTCATCGGCTGGTCGGTAACGATTCCCACTCTGCTCGGCGCGGCCCTTGGCCTCTGGATTGACAAGCAGTATCCGGGCAAGCATGCCTGGACGCTGGCGCTGCTTGTGGTCGGCCTGGTGATCGGTTGTTTGAATGCATGGCATTGGGTCGTCAAGGAGGATAAAGCCATGCAAAAAGAAGAGGAGGATCATCATGACTGAAACACTGATGCTGATGCTGGCCTGTGTAGCAGGACTTGTGATTGGAATGATATTTTTCGGAGGTCTATGGTGGACGCTTCGAAGGGCCCTTTGGTCCAAAGTTCCAGCACTATGGTTCATTGGCAGCCTTTTGGTCCGAATGACCTTGGTCCTCGCCGGATTCTATCTTGTCTCAGACCATCGATGGGAGCGCATGCTGGCATGCCTAATGGGCTTTGTCTTGGCACGCCTGATGGTGACGCGATTCACCCGAGCGGCAAGTAAGCCGACCTTCCTGGAAAAAGAGAGCAGCCATGCACCTTACTCCAGATGAAATGATCTTTTGGCAATTGGGATTTATCAAGCTCAACGCGACCATCGTGTTCACATGGGGCCTGATGCTGTTATTGGCAGTCGGTTCAAAACTCATCACGGGTAGGCTTTCCACCGGTCTGAACCCATCTCGCGGGCAGATCATTCTTGAAATCCTCGTTACTGGTATCGAGCAACAAATCAAAGAAGTCGGACTGAATCAGCCGAAAAAATACCTCGGGTTTTTAGGCACCCTTTTCCTGTTTGTGGCTGTTGCTAGTCTTTGCACCCTCATTCCCGGGTACGAGCCTCCGACTGGATCGCTCTCCACAACCACTGCACTGGCTTTGTGCGTGTTCGTGGCCGTACCTACCTTCGGCATCAAGGAGCAAGGCTTCGGGGGTTATCTCAAGTCATACGCCGAACCAACGATCATCATGCTGCCGTTCAATATCATCAGCGAAGCCTCGCGCACGCTTGCCCTGGCGGTTCGCCTGTTCGGCAACATGATGAGCGGAGCGATGATCATTGCCATTTTGCTGACCATTACTCCCTTCCTCTTCCCCATCATCATGACTGCGCTGGGTTTGCTCACTGGTATGGTACAGGCCTATATCTTCAGCATTCTGGCTGCTGTCTATATCGCGGCCGCTACCCACCCTCGCAAACCACAGGCAGTACTGAAAACATGATACCAAAACCCAATCAAAGGAGACGCCATGGACAGCATGACGATTATCGCAGTGGCATCCATCATCATCGCCGGTATCACCACCAGTTTCGGTTGCATGGGCCCAGCTTTGGCGGAAGGAAGGGCGGTCGCGACGGCGCTCACTTCACTTGCGCAGCAGCCGGATGCTTCATCCACCATCACTCGGACCTTGTTTGTGGGTCTGGCGATGATCGAATCCACGGCCATCTACTGCTTCGTGGTTTCGATGATCCTCATCTTCGCGAATCCGTTCTGGAACCATGCGATCGCCAAAGCCACAGGGAAGTAACCCATGCTCATCGATTGGTTCACTGTCGGGGCGCAAGCGCTCAACTTCGTCATCCTGGTGTGGTTGATGAAGCGCTTTCTTTATAAGCCCATCCTCCAAGCCATCGACGCGCGGGAAAAGCGGATTGCCCAGGAAATAGCCGACGCCGATGCAAAAAAGGCCGAAGCCCAAAAGGAGCATGAAGAATTCCAGCACAAGAATGAAGAGTTCGACAAGCAGCGTGCCGCGCTCCTTGACAAGGCGACGAACGAGGCGAAAGCCGAACGACAGCGACTCTTTGATGAAGCGCGGAAGGCGGCCGACGCATTGGGTCTCAAACGTCAGGAAGCACTAAGAAGCGATGCCCATAACCTGCATCAAGCGATCAGTCAGCGGGCTCAAGAGGAAGTGTTTGCCATTGCTCGAAAGACATTGAAGGACCTTGCGACAACGAGTCTGGAAGAACGCTTGGGAGAGGTATTCACCCGCCGCCTACGAGAAATGGATGGCCAGACGAAAGCAAGTCTTGCAGAGGTCCTCAGGTCTGGTCCGAGCCCTGCGATCCTTCGCAGCGCATTTGACTTGCCTGAAAATACGCGGGCGGTGATACAAAATGCTCTAAATGAGACCTTTTCGGCCGAGGTTCGCGTTCGGTTCGAAACCGCTCCGAACTTGATCAGTGGGATCGAGTTCTCCACAAATGGACAAAAGGTGGCGTGGAGCATTTCGGATTACCTGATGTCGATGGAAAAAGGCGTTGCTGAACTGCTGAGGGAAAAGGATAAACCTATAGCAAAGGCTGATCCTGTACCTGAGACCAAGGACGACACCAAGGCAGACCGGAAGCCACAAACCAAGGCCAAGACCAAGGCTGAGCCTTTACCTAAGACCAAGGTCGAGCCCAGGCTTGAGATCAAGGCCGAGCCTAAGCCTGAAATCAAAGCCGAGCCCAAGCCTGAGGCCAAAATCGCGCCCAAGGTTGAGCCCAAGCCTGAAGTAACTGAGCCCGAGACGAAGAGCACATGAACATGGAAGCCGAGAGCCTACAGAACATTTTCGATAGCGCGTTTGCGGGAATGAGCCAAGTTCGGGACGCCTTTACGCCGCAGCTGACGCCAAGGGAAGTGGGCACGATCACCAGTGTCTCCACCGGCGTCGCCAAAGTCTCCGGCCTTCCCAATGTGGGCTTTGAAGAGTTGGTCAAGTTTCCGGGGGACGTGTTCGGCATCGCGTTCAACGTAGACGAGGACGAAATCGGTGTCGTACTTCTGGGCGAATACTGGAACCTGCACGCAGGCGATGAAGTCGAACGAATGGGCCGAGTCATGGACGTGGCCGTAGGCGACGAATTGCTGGGACGCGTTATTGACCCGCTGGGTCGGCCCCATGATGGCAACGGGCCGGTAACTTCGGCCATGCGTCTACCCATCGAGCGACCCGCTCCACCCATCATGGACCGTGCGCCCGTGACCGTGCCACTACAGACCGGCCTGAAGGTCATTGATGCGCTGATTCCTATCGGACGCGGCCAGCGCGAGTTGATTCTGGGTGATCGGCAGACCGGCAAAACCGCCATCGCCATCGATACCATCCTCAACCAGCGTGATCTGAATGTCCTGTGTGTCTATTGCGCCATCGGCCAGCGCGCTTCCGCCGTTGCCAAAACCGTGGCCATATTGCGGGAAAAGGGTGCGATGGATTACACCGTTGTCGTGGTGACCGAAGGCAACGAGCCACCTGGTCTCTCCTACATTGCTCCTTATGCCGCGACCAGCATTGCGGAGCATTTCATGGAAGCGGGCAGCAACGTGTTGATCGTTTATGACGACCTCACACAGCACGCACGAGCTTATCGCGAGCTTTCCCTCCTGCTGCGCCGTCCTCCCGGTCGCGAGGCCTACCCTGGCGATATTTTCTACATTCATTCCCGGCTATTGGAGCGAGCGACGCATCTGGGCAAGGAACGAGGAGCGGGCTCACTCACCGCCCTGCCCATCATAGAAACCGAGGCACAGAACATCTCCGCCTATATCCCGACCAATCTCATTTCCATCACGGATGGCCAAATCTACCTTTCGCCATCCCTATTTGAACTGGGAGTTCTCCCCGCGGTTGATGTCGGTAAATCTGTTTCGCGTGTCGGAGGGAAGGCGCAAAGGGCTGCCTACCGCGCCGTGGCGGGCGATCTCAAGTTGGCCTACGCACAGTTCGAGGAATTGGAGACCTTTGCACGCTTTGGCGCCCGCCTGGATGAAGACACCCGCAAGATCATCGGACATGGACGACGAATCCGCGCCTGTCTCAAACAGTCTGAATTCGCTCCGGTGTCCGTGCCCGCGCAAATCGCTGTCCTGCTGGCCTTGATCTCAGATTTGTTCGACACAGTGCCAATGGATCGGATGACCGAAGCCGAACGCGCCCTACACGAGGCAGCGGCCAGATTGCCAGCGGACGTGTGCAGACGGTTCGAAGCCGCAGACAAGCTGAGCGATGAGGATCGCAAGGCGGTCATCGAAATCGCCCGGCAGGCCCTCGCTCCCTTCCAGTACAAGCCGGAACCCAAGGCTGAGCCCCAGCCGGAACCCAAGCCTGCGTCCAACGCTGAGCCTAAGCCTGTGACCAACACCAAGCCTAAGCCTGAGTCCAATCCTGAGTCCAAACCCGAACCCAAACCGGAGGCCCCAACCAGCATCGAACCCAAGGCGGACGGCGAACCGAAGGCACCGCCAGAGGTCAAGGTGAAGTCATGAGTGAGAATACGGCGAGTCTGCGCCGAAAGATCAGCAGTGCCGGAGATCTCCAATCCGTTGTCCGGACGATGAAAACCTTGGCTGCATCGAGTGTCGGACAATACGAGACCTCAGTGCGCGCATTGGCAGACTACTACCGGACCGTAGAACTGGGCTTGGGCGCGTGTTTTCGGGAAGGCAAGTCGGAAACTTTTCGAATTGAAGGGAAAGAACCAACTGACCAAGGCGCGATCGGTGCAGTCGTATTCGGGTCTGACCAGGGACTGGTGGGCCAGTTCAACGACGTGGTGGCCGATTACGCGATCAAGACCCTCGCAGCTCTGCCCGGCAAACCCCGAGTCTGGGCCGTCGGTGAGCGTGTTCATGTGCGCCTAAAGGATGCGGGCCTGCCGATGATGGGACTATTCCCCGTTCCGAATTCCGTTCAGGCCATCACCCCCCTTGTCGGTCAAATTCAAATCGAAAGTGAAGCGCATCGCGCCGAAGATGATTACAGGCAGGTTTACGTTTTTCATAACTGCCCAAAGTATGGTTCACTTTACGAACCGGTCAGCCAGCGATTGTTGCCGCTCGACACGCAATGGCAGCAGGGCTTGGCCAAAGTCCAATGGCCGACGAAAACCCTACCTGAGGTTATGGGTGGCGGGATCAGGTCTCTGCGTGCACTCATTCGCGAATATCTTTTCATCTCGCTCTTTCGGGCCTGCGCCGAATCCCTCGCGAGCGAGAATGCCAGTCGCCTCGCAGCGATGGAACGCGCAGATAAAAACATCGACGAATTGCTGGAGACTCTCCAAGGCTCATTCCACCGTTTGCGTCAAAGTGGTATCGATGAGGAGCTTTTCGACGTGATCTCCGGCTTCGAGGCCCTAGTCTGACTTTGCCTGTAACCTCCTACTCAACTCGGATCGCGCCCGTGTTGTTTTTCGATCATTCTCTTTCCCCCGGCTCCTCGGTTCCGCTCAACGCCTCGATGTAAGTGGGACAAGTCAGCTTCATTCATTAGGGTTCCTATGCATTCCGACAATGACCCCGATCAAGAACTAATGGAACTAGAGCTGTCACTAATGAACATCGATGTAAGTAGATCGATTCTAATGATCGATTTGCTCTCTGAGGACTTCCTAGAGTTCGGAAGCTCAGGAGCCATTCATACCAAATCAGACATAATCGCTTCACTTCGAGCAGAAAAGCCAATCAGGATCAGCGTCGAAAATCTCAAGATTCGCCATCTTTCAGCACAAGCTGCGTTTGTCACATACCAAGCATGCCGCCACACAGACCCGCCTGAATATTCGCTTCGCTCTTCGATATGGCAACGCGGACCTCTGGGCTGGCAAATGCTGTTTCAGCAGGGCACAGTCTCATCTAAGCTCCAATGATCATCGCGCTAAATGGACATCCCGCGATGGACCACCAAAAGGAAGGCCGCCTTTTGTCCCAAGGCCGATGATACCTTCCGGGTGGATCGCCAATCAAACGACCCTCATACTCAAATAGTGCGAAAGGTGCTTGATGCAGGGGCCCTCCTTGACGCCATCTGACAACGCGCGCATCTATTCCATCGTTTTCCTCGGGGCAGCCACTCTTGGGATAGGGCTGCTCTGCTTCAGGGTATTGAGCCCGCTCCTTGCAGCCATAGCCTGGGCCATCA
>Ga0182021_10001353_pt1 | contig 27892 bp, 18 predicted proteins | sample 612E3MmetaG_FD_120493 | JGI IMG/M metagenome (GOLD analysis project Ga0182021, IMG submission 120493) | Permafrost microbial communities from Stordalen Mire, Sweden - 612E3M metaG (Illumina Assembly) | ecosystem: Environmental > Terrestrial > Soil > Wetlands > Permafrost | place: Sweden...
TCCTGATGACCAGGTGATGACAGGCGCATAGTCAGACCTCCGGTCGTCCTGCTGCTTTTTCCCCGAAAACACGAGCGTCAGGGGGACCCGACAGGAGTCTTTTGCTCCAAGGGAATCCAGGGTGAACGTGGATTGACCGGCCGGCCTGAAGTACTGCGATGTGGGGAAGCTGACGACGATGTTGCGGGCCCTCACGTTCCCGAAATTGTAGTAGGACAGCGTGTAGTTCAACGTATCTCCGCTCTTGAGAGCCGAAGCCGGCGCGTTGTTCAGCCGGTACCCCGACAGGCATAACCGGGCATCATACCGGACGTTGTCCATCGTATTCCCGTAGTAGAACGCCGGACTCGCGGTCAGCTCATACCCGTTGCCGGCCTGGTTCTTCACCCGGGCGATGACGTCGACAAACCCCGAGGCCAATGCCACCGGGATGGATGCTGCGTATTCGTTCCCGCCGGTGCATACGGTCGTCAGGGGCAGCTCGATGCCGACATTCGTGAGCAGTGCGATAGCCACCGAATCAGCGCTGGTGTCGGAGCTGGAAATGATGAGGCGCACTCTACCCTCCTGGCCCGGCCGCAGCCAGCTCGTCAGCCGCCCGTTACCCTGAACCTGCAGAAGGGTGAGGGAAGGGATCGTACCTCCCTGTTGCTCGGGGGGCAGCGAGACATCCGGAGCCTTGAATGCGACATCCATCCTGAAACTGCCGGCCTGCCCCCGCAGACTGTACGGCTGTGTGTCCACAATGAGCCGGCATGCGTCCGATCCACGGGGAATGGTGAATGATTGATGAGTAAACAGATTCATCGTAGGCGCATCCGGATTGACCGGCACGTTGCCGGCAAAGAGCTGCGAGGTGAACCTGGGGTCCCTCTGATGATAGTAGGGGCCATAGAAGAAGATATTCTTCCATTCATACACACCGCTTGGCTGCATGACACCGCCGTCAAGTTCAAGAGCGCCCCGGATGGTGCGTCGCACCAATGAGAGCGTCGAGCCGTACGCCTGAATTCCCGAGACAAGAAGGCTGATGTCGGCGCCCTGCCCTACATGGATGGAATCTCCCGCAGAACGAATATCCAGCGTGCGGCTCCCGGTCGTGTCATAGAATTGGGTTTTTTCGCTGAAGAGCACCGCTTCACCGTTCTGATTGATCATCAGGTTTGCGGTCGTCAGACCTCCCTCCGGGTCCAGGACATCACCGTACTGTTTGCCGATGGTGAAATAGTGCATCCTGAAGGGATCAACAGGGGCATTCCCCTTGCTGAAGATGAAGCGGCATGCAGACAAATCGCCCAGTTCTACCGATTGCGATGTACTGGATTCCCCTTCGACCAGGCCGGTCTTCGGAGAGATCAGCATCCGATCCACGTAGTATTTCACCAGCGCCGTGCGCCTGAGCGGAACGGAATCGCTGTAGGCAAAGGTAAAAGGGAAGCCGGTAAGATTGTCGTGTCCGGAGGCCAGTGTCAGATCATTCTGAGCAGCGATCCCGATCGTGTGCTGATCCAGCGCAAACACATCGTTCCCCAGGGTCAGACAGAGACGCTGGATGATCTCGAACGCAGAGTCCAGCGGCACCGTGAACACCTGGCATTGCGAGGGCCTTGCCCAGAGGCCGGCGTCGAACGTTGACGTGGGACCGTTGTAGGGGTCCTTCTGCACCAATTGAAACCCGAAGAAGTAACTGGCGGAATCAAGATTGACCTCGTGATTGTCCATGTCGCGAAGGGGTTCTGCCAGGGCACGCAGCGTCGCGTCACTGTGATTCAGCGTCACGTGCAGCAAGCCGTTCGGATTGAGGTTCTCCTTTTTGATCACATACCATCGCGTAATGTTCACGGTGTCCTGACTGAGTAGTGCTGCGAGATTATACTTCCTGGCACGTACATTCAGGGAATAGGTCCTCATTCCTGGCGAGGTGTTGATGACCTCACCGTACGTCGACCCCGTTTCCCAGACGAACAGCCATGCGGGAGCAATATCGCAGTCCACCAGGAGTATGTTCGACTTCGTAAATGACACTCCGAACGGGATGGTGATCATATCGGAATCCGACACGCAATCAACCCGCCCGTAATACGCAGAGGGAGACGTCGTGACCGGGGGCATGGATGAAGAGACGCTCAGGAATGCCCTGATTGTCACTTCGCCTTGGGGTGCAAGCGACATATCCGTTGCGCTGAATCTGATGCCGACCCCCGCAGGAATATTCTCCACCGGATGCAGATGAACACTTTGTCCGGTCCTTCTGAGATTCTTGATCTTGAATTCCAGGGTGTCAGCAAAGTCTTTCGAGGTGAGGTCAGCCTGAGCGAAACTCAGAATGCCAGGCTCGGCCGCGAGCCCCAGCTCTGCTGCGGCAAGTGCATCCACCCGACCGTTTCCTTGAGCGTACGGCGACGTTGTATCGCCGACTGAGTGAGCCGAATTGACAATGACCCATTTCAGCTGCTCAGAGGACCAATCGGGGTGCTGCTGTTTCAGGAGTGCAGCGACACCCGTCACATGGGGAGTGGCCTGGGATGTCCCGGACCACGTTACCGTTTGGTTATTCAGATACAACGAGAGGATATTCACTCCCGGAGCCACAATTTCCGGTTTGATCGCGTGGTGGATAATGTCCGGCCCTTTGGAACTGAAAGCCGCAACGCGATCAGAGAAATCGCATGCGCCGACGGTCAACGCTTTCACGGCAGTACCCGGGCTGCCAATAGTCCCATATGCCACCGGGTCCGATGGGTCGTAGTACCCTTGGTTTCCCGCCGCCACCACGCTCAGGATTCCCGCGTTCGAGGCGTTATTCACAGCGCTGTCCATGGCAGACTCCGGAGACGCCAATGCCCCGAAGCTCATGTTGATGATATCCACTGCGTCATCAGTGGAAGGATTGCCGTCCGGATCCATGCAGTACTCGATCCCTGCAACGATATCTGACGCGTATCCGGATCCATCCTGCTGAAAGACTTTCACGGCAAGAAACTTCACCTCAGGTGCCACTCCACGGAGACTTTCACCGCCGTTGGCCCCTATGATTCCCGCGATATGTGTTCCATGCCCTTCGTCGTCTCTCGGATCGTTGTCGTGGTTGGCGAAATCATATCCGCCGATGACGCGGTAGCCAGGACCAAAACCGCCTCCCAGGGCGGGGTTATCGTAGTCTATGCCGGTGTCGATGTCTCCAACGAGCACTCCTTTCCCCGTAAATCCCAGGCTGTCTTGCACTCTGTCTGCATGGATTTGCTGGACCGATTCCTTGAGATTGATCGCCACCTTGTCATCAAGACGTACGGTTCTGACCATGGGCAAGGCGCGGATCTGGTTCAACAACCCCCGGTTACATTCAATCGCGACGCCGTTGATCGCCCTGTAATACTCGTATCGCATCTTGTAGTGGTAGGCAAATCCCACCAGAGAAGACATTCGCTTCGCCGCGCTGTTCAGGAGAGACTCGAAGGATCGATGTGACGATTGCAGGGATGCATAGTGAGCGGTCTCCGCCTGCTTCTGGAGCGGTGAGTTCCTGCGGTGATTGATACTCAGAGGCTGATCTCTGAACATGACAATTGCCCTTACGATCTCTTGCGGATCCTCTGCAGAGAAAGACGTGACCTTGCCGTTCCGGGACGTCACCAGGTACGGGCTCCCCTGAGGGTTCCTGAAACGGATCTGTTGTCCGTCGGACAAAGTCATCCCGGCATTCTGGGCCCGAACACCCGTCAGCGGGATACTAACGACCATGGAGAGGAGAATGATGAGATAGGAAACATCTGTTCTCTCAAATGGCCTCATGTTGTGTTGCTCCTATGACCAGCAATGCTATGCGGGTGTATGGCAAAAGATAGTGTATATTTCAAGAATATGGGAGATCATTTCATGACCTTCGCCCGAGAATTTGGACGCAACCCGGTCTACTTCGGATTCGACCTCGTCCCAATCGCATCCTGATCCAAGCGGCCAAAGAGACCAACAGAGGTCCACGCAGCGAGGCTCCTCAGCCCCGAATTGACTATTGACCAGATTTCGATCTCTTTCTTTCCGCAATTTCCAGTGAAAACATTCCTGAGTCTATCGGCTGCCGGGAGCGGAGTTGTATCCGGTAGATGTTCTCTCCCCAGCGTTGCATGATCGCCCGGTCTTCGGGATCGGTCAAATCCTTCTTCTCGAAGGCGGCGACCAGAAGATCCGGGTTGTACCGAATCACCATGACCTGGCCGTTCGCATCCAGGCGGATTTCTCCCGGAGTCGCGACATCAGGTTTGAAGATCGTCATGAAATGTTCCACCACCTCAGTCTTGCCTGTAAGCACAAAACTGTCCGTAACAGCGACATGCACATTCCGATTCAATCGGACTGTTCTTTGCCAGCGTTGAATCCCCGCCTCCGGAGGGTAGGCGTGCGCCATCTCGCACTGTAGTCCGGCCTGTTCGTCGTCGGCTTTCCACACAACATCGGTCGCCCTGAATTGTTCCCCTTCATGCTGTGCCACTCCATGAACCAGGGGGACGTTATGATACGCCGAGCTGTTGAACCACAGCGTGTAGCGCTCCTGATTGAACGTTCGCGCGGTATAGGTTCCCGATCCGATGTCGATCAGGACGGGCGTATTGTTCCTGTATACCATAAACGAACCGACATCGTTGTGGTTGTGGGCCTTCGCGTTGTGCGCGGCGATTGCGGCCACGCAGAAGCCGGTGTCGGACCCGGCCTGGTCTCTCGCAATCATGATCCTGTTGTCCGGAAACCAGACGTCGCGCAGCAGCGGAAGTTTCTTCGGCGTTCTGTCCGCGACGACGTTGGCGAACAGCTGTAAAGGCACTCTCGTGAAATGGGTGTTCTCGACGTTGAGCTGATCCTCCTGGGTATAATAAGATCCGAATTCCATCATGAGCGTGTCCTTCATCCTCTTTCCTAAGAGTTGGACCATTGCCCCGGGCACGCTCATTGTGGGCGGCGCGTCGGAAAAATTCAGAAAATATCCCCGGCTCAGTTGAGCCTTGTAGATGAACGCACCGATGTTTCGCAATAGCGGGTCCTCAGACACAGTGAACCTGTCATGCGTGGCCAGGTTGAGCAACTCGATGGTCTCCAACAGCGACTCGCCGGCGGCTGTCCAGTACGACGGCCCTTCATCACAGCCGCCATCGGCGGGGTACGGGTTCAGAAAATTGTCGAGCGACCAGAGAATCTTTCCCACAGCATCCGTTCTCCGCTCCTGGCTCTGTTCGGTGAGCAGGACGCAGGCCAGCCAGTTGGAACAGATCCAGGTGTTCCAGTTGAAGGAGACATTTTGCCAGAAATGCGGTTCCATGAGCGCGGGAGTAAGCACGCGCCGGTCGACCTCCAGGAGAAGCCTCTTTCTTACCTGCGGAGAAAAGGCGTCAAGTCGTTCACCATAAAAATAGTCGATCCACGAAAGCATGCCTCCCGTTGCTGCGGAGAAAAGGTCCACAAGCGGTTCTGTCACATCCGGCAGGCCATCGGGGTGCTTGCCCTGCTGGAAATGCGCTGGAAGTGCCCATGAGGATTCTTCGCAGATGTTCCAGATCCCGTTCCCGATTTGATCAAGAAACCGTCCTTTGTTTTCGAAAAGCTCCGCCATCACCAGGGCGCAGAGAACATCTCTCTTCTCGAAGTAGATGTCCTCGTACGCCGACCTGTTGCCATTACGCACGAACAACAACGTCGTGGAGGCCGGCAACGAAGGCCACTGATACTTCAGATGTTTCTCACCGTTGGCGATCCATTGCCGCTTCATTGCGGATGAAAGGCCGTCCCACCCGGCACGGTCCTGAATCCGCGGGAACGGTTTCCAATCCTTCTTCTGAATAAGAATGGCCTGGAGTTCCGACCGCGTGAACCTGCCGCTGAGGATGTTCTTTCCCCCTGCAAGCAGCGTTACGTTGACCAGCATAAGGAGAAGGAGCAAGCGTTTCATACATTTACCTCGGGGTTTCATTATTCCGGAAAAATCTGCCGGGGAGACTTCCCGACGCCCTGTACTGTCACTTGAGCCATACGACAAAGTACCGATTTCAATGTGAATTCGCTATTCTGCACGCGGATGGCATTGACTATCTGGAACGCGTCCGATACATTCTGCTTGATTCATTTCCTTGAACTACGACCGCACGCCTAATGTACTCCTCCACCAGGACAGCCAGGATCGCCGGGACTCTGCTGGCGGTCTGCGCCATTCCAGTTTCGGCCTTCTCTCAAGACACCGCCAACTCAAGAACGCCTGTACAAGGGAAGGTAACAATCGAAAAGGCGCAGGCGGCAAACAGCACATTGCCAGCCATCCGTTATGGAGAGATCGTGGCTGTGCAGAACTCTGCCAAATATCCCGGTCAGAGCTATGCACTCTTCGTTCCATCAACCTATGACCCGGACAAACGGTGGCCAACGGTGTACGTGTTCGATCCAGGGGCGAGAGGCAGCATCCCTCTCGAAACAATGAAGTCCGCTGCAGAACAGTATGGCTACATTCTCGCAGGTTCGAACAATTCCCACAACGGACCGTGGAAAGTGCAAACCGAGGCGGCGCAGGCGATGTGGAATGATACACATCAATGGTTGACGATTGACGACCACAGGATATACTTTGCCGGCCTCTCGGGAGGCGCGCGCGCAGCGGCTCTCCTGGCGCAGAGATGCAACTGTGCACAGGGCATTTTCCTGAATGGAGCGGGATACTCGACGGAAGCGGCACCCAGGAGAAAAGACACCTTTGCGGTATTTGCCGCGGTTGGGTACGCCGACTTCAATTACGGCGAGATGGTCATTCTTGATGCTGCGCTCGATGGACTGGGCAAGCCGCACTTTCTCCGGCGATTCGAGGGATCTCATCAATGGGCCCCTCCTGAAGTATGGGAAGAGGCATTCGCCTGGATGGAACTTTTCGCAATGAAGAACCACTTTCGCTCCGCGGACGATTCCTTGGTCGCCAGGGAGTACTCCAAGGCGATCAAGCGGGCTCAGGATCTGGAACACGCCGGACCGGTTCACTGGGCGTTGGAGGACTATCGAGGAGTCTCTTCCCTTTTCCAGGGTCTCACCGACACCAAAGTCGTCAATGAGCGCTCGGCAGCTCTCGAGAAAAGCGAGGCCGTGGCTGAGGCGAAGGAGACTGAGGAAAGGGAGATGGATGAGCAGCGTCGTCTGGCAGCGGACGTGGTTCAGAAGGCGGAGCTCGTGCGGAATCCCAATGCAACCGTGATTATTCGCGGAGAAAACCTGATCAGCATGTCCGAATTGCGGTCGAATGCGAAGAGCGCTGTCACCCAACTTCGCAGGAGGGTTGAAAAAGAGGAACGGCCTGAAAAACGGCGCGCCCTTGAGCGTGCGCGCAGCAGTGTGTTGGCCTACCTCATGGAGACCGGCCAATCAGCGCTTGAGCAAAATGACCACCGGCTTGCACAGACCTTCTTCGAACTCGCAATTGAAGCACAGCCTGATCAGTGGTGGCCGAATGTCCTCCTTGCCCGGAGCCTCGCAAAGGCAGATAACACCGAACGAGCAATAGAAACACTCGCCCATGCAAGAGAACTCGGTCTCTCGGCCCAGAAACTGCTTGATATGTCGAAAACAATACCTGAATTCTCCAGTCTCTCGGACGACGCCTCCTTCAAGAAGCTCATCACGGATGAATCACCTGGACACTAGGTTGCGCTCATGGGGTCATGGGGACGTCGTGACGGAGCAATACTTCCAGCCTTCGTATCTCCTCCTCGATTGGTCCAAGCTCTTCCGTCCGCATTCTGGCCAGATCCTTCCGATTTGTTCCCTTCTCCATCATCGCCAGGATACTTGCCGCTCTCCGGTATTCTCTCCGGAGGTTTTCCAGGTCCATCCGGGTTTCTTCCACGGTCTTCATTACGCTGTCTCCATCGTCGCTCGCGAGATACGACAAATATGTCGTACAGTCAATATCCTCCCGGAATAATAGCAGCCGGCATGAGAAACATGGGCTAAACATCATGGTCTTGCTTCTGAAGACGGGCGAAAGGCGGGGAAGACCGGAAACTGCAAGAGCCCAGAATCATGAAGATTCCGGGCCCTCAACTCGTTGATTGTCCATTCGTGCTGACGGTGATGCTCCGGTTTCCTCCCCGACTCTGGCCACGACACCCGATTGATCTAGGCTGCGGCTCTGGCCTCGATCGCGAACCGCTCTCGATCTGCCGCGCTGGCTAGACTCCGACTCGGCTAGAAGTTGATCGCGACATCGCGGTCCAGGGACATGTCCCGGGCCTTGTATGCCACGCCCATCCCGCCTTCACCGAGTTTCTCGAGAATCCTGAAGTGCGAGATTGTCTGGCCGATCATTCAACTCCTCAAGTGCAAATGTGACAATGATTCAGTTCTCACTTCCACCCGGCAGATGAATCAACATACGGACAGGACTCGTCACCACACGATTGCCGAACTCCACGCACAGTCCACATGCCGCAACCACATCCACCATAAGGACGCTGCTTCCCCAGGTACACCCGGCAATTCTTGTCCTGAACGGCGCAACACCCTTGTTGTCAAACCATCCGCCGGAGACCTCGCACCAGCCATCTTCAGCCATGCGGACATGATATGTGGAGTTGGCGGTCAGAATAACCAAGCGATCTCCAGCCTGCACGTCCTGTTTTTGGATACGCTTGACCGTCCCGGCTTGCGCGACAAGGGTCGACAGTGCGCAACCGCAGTGTGCTGCCCCCTTCATCTGAAGTTCTTTCCCGTCAAGACAGTATATCGTTCAACCAAAACATCTTCACTTGTTACCGAACGACTGGCTTGGTCCTTCCCAAGGCTCCGCTTCCATTGATACAATCCCGAGAGCGTGTGTTCCTGGGTTTCCAGCAAGTGTTCAAAGAGGCCGCTCTTCTCGTACGTCTCAGCGTCCTGGTTGCTATCCCAGGTTGTCACCGAAAGCACTTCGTGGCTCCGTTCGTCGCTTTCGAGCAGGTAGACATGCCGGCATCCTTTCACGTTTCTCAGAGCGGGAATTGCATGCTCTGCATACAGCCTCTTGAACTCGTCGAGCTTGCCAGGAAGAACCTTCAAGGAGACAATTCTCAGCCAGATCGCATCGGCCGGCGACGCACCTGAGGCAGGAACCTCGCTGACCGCAGCGATCGGATAGGCTTTTACCACGGGTTCCTGGGGAATGGGAAGGACTTCGAGCGTGAGATTCTCGGAAAGTTGGATTTTGAATTCCGATGATTCGGAGAGATACGGACGCGCTTCTTCCATTAATCCCTGAAACACCCCTATCTTCTCATAGGCCTGGGCATCTTCCGGAGAGTCCCAGAGAGTCAAGGAAATACATTCGTCAGGATGGTGGACACTTTGCGTCAGTCCTGCGTACCGGCACCCCGTGACGCCATTCAATGCCGGGATAATACGTTTCGTATAAAACTCCCGGAGAAGAGACAACTCTCCCTTCCTGACTTCAAATTGCATCAGCCGCATGTGCATGGACAAGTCTCCCTGTTCCTCGCGACAGCTTCGCACGTACTCTCGGCCGGCTTATCCCTCAATGTGATGTGCGTCGTACGACAACAACGGTCATATCGTCAGCCTGGGAGGCTGCACCGGCATGGCCTGTCACCGCAGCGACGATTTCATCGATGACGCCAACCGCGGAAACGGTGCGGAGTGTGTTCAGAAGGGCTGAAAGCCTCTCCTCCCCGAATTGCTGCTGGTTGACATCCATAGCCTCAGGAATACCATCGGAACAGATTACCAGCACATCGTCCGGCTGCAAGTCAACGGTAGCTTCCTCAAACGAAAAATGTTCCAGCATGCTCAACGGAACGCCGCCGGTTTTCAGACGAATGACTGAGGCGGCCGTAGACAACAGGTAGGGAATATCGTGGCCGGCATTGGAATAGATAAGTTGATGCGTGGAGAAATCGAGGATACTGTAGAACATTGTGACAAACTTCTCCGTACTCGTGCTGTCATAGAGAAGCTTATTCGAACGCTCCATGCAGAGGCGCGGCGAAGCATTGATGAGCGTTTGTCCTCGCAGCGTCGCTTGGGTGTTGGCCATGAGCAGGGAAGCGGGGAGACCTTTGCCCGAGACGTCGCCGACGCATATGGCAAGCCGGTGTTCATCCATCGGGATGAAGTCGAAGTAGTCGCCTCCAACGACCTGAGCGGGAATGCTCCTCCCGGCAATCTCGTAGCCCGGAATGTCAGGGGCGAACTTCGGCAACAAGTCGTTCTGGATCTTCGATGCGAGCTTTATCTCCTCCTGCATCGTCAACAGTTGGCGTTCCCGCTCGTTCAGACGGGCATTTTCCACAACCTGCGCTGATTGCGCTGCGATGATGGACAGAAGCCGCTGCTCGTCTTCCGTGAAACCGGCTCCACCCTTCTTGTTATACACCGTGATCACGCCCTTGAGCTCCGACTTGATCATCATGGGAACGCACACAAGCGACGATATCGACTCATCCCATTTGACACCACGGAACCGTTCATCAGTCCGGGGCGAGTTGACCAGAAGAGGCTTCTTGTTCAGATGCATCCAGCCGAGAAGCGATTGCGTCAGATGAAACTCCCCGTGATCTGCCGAACTGACCATTGCTCGCACGAGCGTCTTCATCGGATCACTCGTCTCTTGATCGACAAGCGTAATCACCCCCTGCTCCGCGTTGATCGCACGCAGCGAGCGACGGATGATGGTGTTCATGATGTCCTGCGGATCCAACGACGCGCCGATAGCGCGAGCGAGGTCATTGAGGATGGAAAGTTCCTGGACTGCATGCTTGAGCCGCCGATTCTCGTCCAGAAGAACCTGAGCCTTGGTGGTCTCGACCGGCTGGTCGCCCATCGGGTTGTTTCCTAGCGTGGGGATGGTATGAATGTACTTCGTGCCGGAGTAGACACGTTTTCAGGCACCATGATACAGCAAAGAGAAGCGACAATCGATCAAACCGGGTCCGATCCTTTTCCGAAGGGATACAGCGTGTCTAAAGTCAAGAATCCATCCTCTGGCATGGCGTAAGGTATTCCCGAGACGCTACACTATCGGAAGTTCTGAATCAACATGATGTCGCTCTCGATCCGATCTATTTGACTGTACAAGAGTGAACGTCCGTCCGGGGACACATCTATTCCCGAATACGGATTGATTGGCTTTTCGGTTGTCGCAATCCGATGTATTTGTTGCGTACTGAAGCTATAGAAACCGATCTGACCTTTTTGGCTCGAGTCTGGCTTGATGAAATATATCCCCTGGTCAGTCAGTTTCCACATACACCAGAGTAGGCCGCTCAGGTGCTTGTCAACCAATTGTTCCTCGCCGCCGTTAATAGGCATTCTCAGAATCTCGCTGTTGCTATTCTTCTCTGCATAGTAAAGGTACGTGCCGTCTGAGGACTCAAACGCAGCAAAACCGCCTTTTCTCGTAACTTGAATTTCCTGTCCACCTTCCGCAGGGATCTTCCAGATTTGGAACATCCCCGTACGGTTGGAGCTGAAATAGATCAATCGTCCATCCCTCGACCAGCTGGGAACGTTATTCTCAAACCTGCCGGATGTCAGTTGACGCGGCGTTCCTCCATTGGAGTTCATCAGGTAAATATTTCCGTTGCCCTTCTCTCGTGAATCAAGAAGCAGGTAGCGGCCGTCCGGCGACCACCGCGGGCATCCCACCTGCGGTCCCCGGAAGAATGTAAACTGAACCGGATTGGTCCCATCCCTGTTACACACCCAGATTTCGGAACTCCCCGATCGATTTGAGACAAAAGCGATACGTTCACCGTCTGATGAATATTGAGGCCCTATCTGCATCTGCCGCGATGCTATGAGTCCCGTTGATGGCAATCGACCTGAGGCGGGCATTCCAAGATTCAATTGCCAGATGTTCGTATTCTCCGCCGGCCGACTGTAGGCAAGGTTATCCCCTTTCTTGCCAATGTCGATCTCTCCAACATTTTCGCCAGAGCTGGTGACAGGCATTGGCGAACCTCCTTGAGAAGGTATTCTCCACAAGGTCGTATTGCCGCCCCGGTTGGATGAAAACACAATCTCCCGGCCATCTCTCGTCCATGCATCGCTTCCGACAAAGAGGTTGTCAAATGTTAAGCGCTTCTCTTTTCCGCCGCCGGATGGAATCGTATAGAGTTCCACGACGCCAGAGCTGAGAGATTTTGCAAACGCAATCAGGCTTCCGTTCGGAGAATATTTTGGCCCATAATCCCCCTGTCCGTTCATATCCGGCGATGTGAGTTTCTGTTTCTGGCCGGTTTCAGTCGATATGAGTAATATGCAATTGGGCTCTCCCGGCGATTCTGAAGCAGACACCGCTAATGTTTTGCCGTCCGGCGACCAGTCCATTCCCGGTCCGGAGGATGTGACATCGGCTATCTTTCGTTCACTTCCGCCCAGTGACGGAATCATATAGTACGAAGTACCATCATGCGCGGCCCGTGAGAATGCGATATACCGGCTATCCGGCGACCACACCGGGTAGCTTTCCGCTGCAGGATCACTGGTAAGTCTCAGCGGCGAGCCGGCATCGACGAGTTTCACATAGACATCGAAATTATCCCCACGGTCGCCGTTCCAGATAAATGCGATCGAATTCCCTTCGGGTGAAAACGCCGGAGACCCTGCATACCCTGGATAGCTCGTGAATGCAACTGTCTTCATAGGAGGCAACGATGCAACTGTTGGCCTGGCGACGATAACATAGACGAGGGCCGCCAGGGTAAACACCGCAGTGAGCGCACCAATTCCCATCCACACTTTCTTCTTCACAGACCGGACTTCTTTTCGCTGAACGACGATCTCCGGACGCGATGCCTTCATGTCCATATTCGACGATGGCACGGCCCTTGCCGGATCCTTCTTTACTCTTCTCAGCTCAATCGTCATCTCTTTGACCGTCTGATACCGATCCTCGGGATCTTTCTCCAATGCCCGGTTCAGAATATGACCCAGTTCAGACGGAATATCATCTCGAAATCTCTGAATTGGCTGCGGGTCTTCGTTCAGAATCGAATACATCAATGCCGCCGCATGTTCTCCACGGAAGGGCGTCTTCCCCGTGAGCATTTCAAACAGCATTGCTCCGAACGAGAAAATGTCGCTGCGTGCATCGATCTCGCCTCCCTGGATTTGTTCGGGAGCCATATAGGCGATGGTTCCCGCCGTGCTCGATACCCGGGTCAGTTTCAAGGATCCCTTGAGCTTCGCCAGCCCGAAATCCATCACCTTCACCTGGCCTCTGGAAGACAGCATGATGTTGTCGGGTTTGATATCCCTGTGCACGATCCCCTTTGCATGAGCCTCTTGGAGCGCTTCACCGATCTGGACGGCTATACCGACGGCATCGTCAACGCGGGGGTAAGGGATTTTCTCCGTCAAGGTTCCCCCTTCGACGAACTCCATGACGATGAACATGCTGCCGGCGTCTTCTTCGACTCCGTGAATCGTACAGATGTGCGGGTGATTCAGTGCCGCCGCGGCCCTCGCCTCAAGGAGAAAGCGGGCTTTCGTTTCCTCCGTGATGGAAACGTGAGAAGAGAGGAATTTCACCGCGACTGTTCGATCGAGCTTGCTGTCCTGGGCTTTGTAGACCACGCCCATGCCACCCTCGCCCAGCTTCTCCAGAATCCTGTAGTGAGATATGGTTTGACCGATCATGTTTCCAACCCAATGGTGTTCAGGAGAGCCACAAAGCGCTGGTCGGACCGAAATGGAGCCCCTTCCCCATCCTGCACAAGCAATGACACCCTACGGGGATCAGCCGTCTCTTGGTCGAAAGGCGTCAACACGCCCTGATCCGCGTTGATCGCACGCAGCGAGCGAACAATCATCGTTTGAATCATTTCTTGCGGGTCCAACGATGCGCCGGTGGCGCGGGCGAGGTCATGAATGAGGAAGAGTGCCTGGACTGCATGCTTGAAACGCCGATTCCCGTCCAGAAGAGCCCGGACCTTGGATGTCTCGACCGGCTGGTCGCCCATCAGGTTGTGTCCTATCGTGGGAGACAGTGGGACTGAATCTGGTGCCGGAGAAGTTGTGATCACAGGCACCATGATACAGAAAGGAGAAGCGACAATCAACCAGGCCGGGACAGACTTGTTGTTCAGGATCCAGACCGGAGCACATTCAGATAACTGTGGCGCTGACAATATCAAGGGCGAAGCGGACAGAGAGCCTCATCCTCTCCGTGCATCACGCTCATGAACCAAAGAGGGTCTTATGATCATGTGGCGATGAGTTGCCTCCAATTTTGGAAATCCAAGGGGTTTCCGGGGACCGCCTGCCGGCTTCATTATGGCCCACCGTGCGTCCAATTGGGAACGCAATACCTGGGCTATCGATTTGCTCAACCTGCAGCTCGGCGACAGGGTGCTGGCAATTGGCTGCGGGTCCGGGCATCGCCCTGAAATTGATGGGCAGCACGCAGCAAGCGGGATTGTGTACGGCATCGGTCACTCCCGGGAAATGCACTCTCTCGCCCACAAACGCAATCGCAATTCCATCAGGGCGGGGCGAATGAAGCTGTTTCTTGCTTCTGTCGCAGATTTGCCGGAATTTGCCAGGAGCATCGACAAGGCTCTTGATGTGAATTCCTTTCAGTTCTGGGTTGATCTCATTCCTCGCAATCACTGCCATTGGCGGCGGCGTTGGTCTCTTGACAGGAATGGAATCACCGCCGCCGCTGACTGAGAATGCCGTACAGATAATGGAGGGAACCGTACTTTGGACAAGATCTGGAAAACCATGATCTGGCAGCAGTTTGGCGCTGCCATCGATATGCTTGAGAATGTAGTCCTTGCTTGTCCCGAAGCGCTCTGGGGTGACCGCTCTCAGCGGCCGGAGTTCTGGTATACAGTATTTCACGCGCTCTTTTTTCTCGATCTGTACTTGTCGGATTCGGATGCTGGTTTTGCTCCTCCCTCGCCCTTTACACTTGATGAGATGGACGAGCGGGGGCTGCTTCCCGAGCGGGTGTACACGAAAGAGGAACTCCGGAAATATCTGGAGCACGGCCGCGAGAAATGCCGGGCGTCAATCGAAGCTATGACAGATGAGAGAGTCAATCGGTGTTGTGGATTTGAGTGGCTTGACCTCCGTGTGGGTGAGATGCTCCTGTACAATATGCGGCACGTCCAACACCACGCGGGACAGCTGAACCTGATTCTCAGCCAGAAGGGTGTTTCAGCTCCCCGCTGGGTTCGAAAGACAGATACTGAACTCAGTGCAAGATGACGGCTCGCCCCTGAACTGACGGCTGTCCAGATGATGAAGGAGCCCGTTCAAAAAAAAGGAGGGATCCGGCCGCCGGAGGAGCTCTCCGACAACCCGGTCCCTCCGGGATACGCCACACAGCCCACCCCACGCCTTCCCTCCCCTATACGCCGCTGAAACTGACCCCTTCCAGCATCATCGTGGGGATCCGCCAGGCCGAGTAGGGATAGGGATCGCTGCCCATCTCCACCAGTTGATTCCAGAACTCCTTGTTGTTCCCCGATATGTTCATTTCGTGGAGGGGTTGGGTGAGGACGCCATCCTCAATCAGCATTCCCACAATCCCCAACGAGAAATCCCCGGTGGTAGAGTTCGCATTGCCGCCGATGAAACCGTTGACGAGGATTCCCCCCTTTACCCCTTTAAGCATCTCGTCGAGGGTGCGGTTGCCGTACGCGAACACGAGATTCGAGGATGAGCCAGTGGTCGGTTCGATGCCCAGCTTCTTCCCGTAGTAGTTGTCCACGAAGTACTCCCGCAGAACACCCTGCTCGATCACGGCCCTCTTGTGTGATGCGAGGCCTTCATCATCGAACAGGCGCGATCCCAGGCCCTGTTCCACAAGCGGATCGTCTATCATCGTCAAAGGGGCCGAGGCGATCTTCTTGCCCAGCATGCCATCAAGGAACGAGGCCTTCTGCTGGAGGGCGCGGGCGCTCATGGGGCTCATCAGCATCCCTATCAGCCGGCCGCCCGAGCGGTTTTCAACGATCGTCACGTATCGGCCCGAGGCGATCTTTTTCTGACCGCGCTTCCGGAGGGCACGCTGGGCGGCAGCCTTTCCGAGAAACTCCGGATCGGGCAGATCCTGGTGAAACCTTGTGCTGGCCCAGTACCAGTCCTCAGGGCGGCCGCCGTCCTTGTCGTTCACGGTGACCTCCGCGCCGGCGGAAAACTCCGTGCCTTCGCTTTCTCCAACGAAGCCGTTGCTGTGGACCCGAACGTTCTCATAGTGGCTGTCGCTTCTCCCCGAAGTCGTGGAGATGATAGCGTCACTCTGAGCCATTGCGGCTCCCTCGATCGCCGCCGCCATCTTCACGCGTCCCGGAGTGTCAACAGCTTCGAAAGCCTCATCGTGGATCTTGAGGTCCGCCGTCAGTTTTCCCGGATAATACTTGGGATCCGGAAGTGCGCGGAATTCGTCCTTGGTCAGGTACTTCGTGCTCCGGACTCCCTCGTCGATGAATCTCTCGAGAGAGGACTTCTGGAGGTCGTTGGTTGAATGGCCCGAATACCGCTGGTTGGCGTAGATCTCGAGGTTGAGGGAGTTCCTGGTCGACTCAGTGAGTTTATCCAGCTTACGGTCGCGGAATTCGACCTCTACGCTGCGCGTATTGTTGAGCACCACCGCGGCCTGCTCTGCGCCGCGATTCCTGGTCTGGAGGACCACCCATTGGGCGAGCTCCAAACGATCTTTTTTATTCATACGATCACCTTCAGGTCCTTTGTTTTCGGGTTGGTCTGTTTCACCCTCACACGCCGCCCACGGTGATCTTGGAGACCTTGACCGTGGGAAGGCCGAGGGAGACGGGCACTCCCTGACCGTTCTTGCCGCAGGTCCAGCCGCCTTCGTCCATCTTGAAGTCGTCCGCGACCATCACGATATCCCGGAGCACCTTCGGCCCGTTGCCTATCACATTCACATCCTTGACGGGTCTCGTAATCTTCCCGTCCTCGATGAGGGCTCCCGATTTCACATAAAACGTGAAGTCCCCCGCCCCGATGAAGACCTGTCCGTTCGTAAAGAACTCCGCATAGAGTCCTTTCTTGACGCTCTTGATGATCTCTTCCTTTTTGTGAGGTCCCGCCAGCATGTAGGTGTTCCGCATCCTCGGCAGCGGAGGGTACCGGAAGGACTCCCGGCGGCCGCTGCCCGTAGGCTTCGTTTTGTAGTATTCGGAGCTGATCCTGTCATGGAGATAGCTCCGCAGGATGCCGTTCTCCACGAGGAAGGTCTTTTCCGTATCGTTGCCTTCGTCGTCGACATTGATGGACCCCCGCACGTGGGGGTTCGTGCCATCGTCGACAATGTTCACAAACGGCTCCGCCACCTGCTTGCCGATCTTGTCGCTAAAGATCGAGATCTTCTTCCGGTTGAAGTCGGCTTCCATGCCGTGGCCGATCGCCTCGTGCAGGAGGATGCCCGAGCTGCCCGCCGCCAGCACGACTTCCATCTCTCCCCCCTCAGGCTTCACGGCCTCGAACAGTTGGACCGTTCTGCGCACCGCTTCACTGGCAAGGAGATCGATGTTCTGCGGTGTCAGGAATTCGATCCCGGTCCGCCCGCTGAGGACGAAGTAATTCTGCTCTCGCCTTCCCTTCTGCTCGGCCGTGCATGTGGCATAGATCATGCCCATCGGCTGAACATCAGTGACAATTCTTCCTTCAGAAGTGGCAATCAGCAGGGAGGAGCTTTCGTTGATGAACCAGACGTTGGATTTGATGACGCGGGAATCGAGCGCAAACACCTTGTCGTTAATAGCCTGCAGGTGGGGAATTTTCTGATCGATGGACACCTGCTCCCAGGGGACCTTCAACTCGTAGTACTTCGGCGTCGGATGGAGAGAGAAACGAACGGGACCGCTCTTCCGGGGGGAATCGGCGATTGCGGCGGCGGTCCGTGCGGCAAGGGTCATCGATTGCGGCGTCAACTCCTCCGTGAAGGAATACCCCGTTTGATCCCCTTTGAGGACGCGGATGCCAACGCCGAGTCCGACATTGGTGTAGGCCCGGTTCACTGACTTGTCCTCTAGTCCGATGCTGTTGGAGATCGAATGCTGGAAGTACAGGTCGCAGTAGTCGCCCCCCCTGGACAGCGCCTCGCTCATGATGTCGCCGATCAGTTTCTCGCTGATGCCGAAGTGATCGTATGCGCTCTGAAGCGGGTCAGGGCCTGGCGCCGGGGCGGCAAAGGCCCTCCCGACATCAAGCCTCAGGAAATAGGGGATCGCCGCCGCGGCCAGAAGGCTCCTGGAGCCTTTCTGAACAAACTCACGCCGGGAGAGTATAGACTTCATGGATCCTCCATGATGGAAGTGGATCTTCACGGGACAATGGAAAGGACTCCCCCCAGCCGGGGTCGACGACCCGAATCGAAGGGAGCCAGGAATGCCCTTCTGCATTGTCGTTGAAGCATCTCAGGTGCCATTCGCCGTTGGCCAGAGAATCTCCGGGGAGAAGCTGACGAAAAACCGGACGACAGGGACAGAAAGAGCAGGTGTGTATGGTAGCCGCAGCTGGACGCCTGCACGGGGATCGGTTGGTCCAGGCGGGTTGAGAGTTGTGCAGCAGATTGAAGTCAAGCTAACAATGACTTTTGCAAAAGTCAACCAAGCCGCCGTTGCAGTTGGTCCCTTTTCTCCTTAGCCTCACTGACAAGGAGCTCATTGCCATGCACATGTCTGACATCCCTTTTGGCACCACCGACTGGAAGCAGGTTGAATCCATCGAACACCCCGGTGAGACGGGAATCGCCTACTGGCGCACCCGCGATTTTGGCGGGATACGTGTTCGATTGGTCGAGTACACTCCGGGCTATGCGGCGGATCACTGGTGCAGCAAAGGCCATATTCTCTTCTGCCTGGAAGGCGAGTTGGTGACTGAGCTTGCTGATGGCCGAAGATTTGTGCTGACACCCGGCGTCAGCTATCAGGTAGCCGACCAGGCCGAGGCACATCGCTCGTCCACATCGAAAGGGGCCAAGCTGTTTATTGTGGATTAGACGTTCAGACGGATAGTCGAGAAAAGCCTCTTGGCCTTCTGCGCTGCGCTCCCTGCCCCTGCTCATTCATACCGCAGCGCCTCAACCGGATTGGCCATCGCAGCCCTAACCGCCTGGTAGCTGATCGTAAGTAGGGCAATAACGAGAGCGATTCCTCCGGCCAGCACAAATACCCACCAGCTCGCACCAATTCTATAAGCAAACCTCTGCAGCCACGCGTTCATGGCGTACCAGGCGATGGGCCATGCGATGACATTGGCGACGATCACCCAGGACGTAAATTCCTTTGAGAGCAGAATCACGATGCTCGCGACAGACGAGCCAAGCACCTTGCGTATGCCGATTTCTTTGGTCCTCTGCTCTGCCGCAAACGACGCGAGTCCGAAAAGACCGAGGCAGGAGATGAAGATCGCAAGACTTGCGAACCAGCTGAAGATCATGCCTGTCCTGCTCTCCGACATGTACCGGCTGTTGACCGCGTCATCGAGGAATTGGAAATCGAACGGAGAGTGAGGATTCTCCCTTTTCCATAAATCCTCGATGATTGCAATTCCTTCCGCTGTCTTTCCGCTTTGCAGTTTGACTAGGATCGCCCCGTATCGGGCATCATCCGCACTGGTGAGAACATGGTAGACCAGCGGCTCAACACTTTGGCGAAGGGAGCTGAAACAGGCATTCTGCATGACGCCGATGATCTGCCCCTCCTGGCCGTAGAGGCGAAAGTACTTCCCGACGGGAGACTTGAGCCCCATGGCCCGGACAGCCTCTTCATTCACGATAAAGGCGTCCTTGGCGTCGGTGGGGTGATCCTTTGAGAAGGATCTCCCCTCGAGCATCCTGATACCCATCAGCTCGATGAAACCACAGTCTACCCTGGTGTGGGAAATCCACGGTGAGTGGTCGGGATCCGGATTCCCTGCCCAGCTGTATCCCCGGCCGCCCGTATTGCGGGGGCCCCGAATCTGGAACCACTCCTGAGCTGCCACTCCCAGGATGGCGGGATGCTGCAACAATTGTTGCTTGATCGCCTCGTAGCTCGAGCCGAAGTGCTCCTTGATCGGCACAACAAGGACGTTGTCCCTGTCGAATCCGAGGTCCTTGGTTTTCATGAATTCAAGCTGCCGCGCAATCACCAGCGTACAGATAATGAGCCCAATGGAAAGAGAGAATTGCATCACGACTAGCACTTTTCTGAAGGACAGGCGCTGCATCCCCCTCGTAATCGATCTCCAGGAAGCGGACGGCGAGAGGGCGGGCTTCTTGAACAATGCTGCCGGCAGGAAAGAGGACAGGTAGAATGCAGGATAGCTTCCGGCGACAAGTCCCGTGAGGAGCCCGATCATCACCAGCTCCAGCACCATCGCGCCATCACTCAAGGACAACGCTACGTGCTTCATGGTGAGACGGTTGAATGCCGGGAGGAACACCTCCACGAGAATGACCGCAATGACGCAGGCCAGTCCGGAAAGCATCACGGACTCACCCAGGAACTGCGCGACGAGCTGACGCCTCTGCGCGCCCAGAGCCTTCCGCACGCTGACTTCCCTTCTCCTCGCATCAGATTGCGCCGTTGAGAGATTCATGAAGTTGATACAGGCAATGCCAAGGATGAATACGGCAATGAGCGAAAACATGAGAACGGTCGTTCTCTCACCCGGTTCGGACACGACGTCGACACCGGACCGCTCCACACTCCCACCCAGGTGCACCTCCGTCAAAGGCTGCAGAAGGCACTCATACCCGCCATACACCACTTGTGGACATCCATGGAGTCTGGCGACATTAGTAATGGCCTTGTCCAATCCGGGATGAAACGAGTGAGGCCGAAGCTGTATGTATGTGCTGTAGTTGAAATCGCCCCACTCCGTCCCGAGAAGGTGGTAGGCATAGACATCGTCGAAGGGAAGCACAAAATCGAATTGCAGATGCGATTCGGAAGGAATGTTCATCACGACGCCGCTGACGACAATATGGTCAACTCCCTCCAGCGTCAACGTCTTGCCCATGGGGTCTTCCCCCCCGAAATACTTCCTGGCGATCTCCTCCGTGATGACCACATTGGAGAGGCCGGAGAGCGCATTCGAAGGACTCCCCTTCACAAACGGAAACGTAAACATCTCGAACAACGCCGGATCGGCGAACATCATCCGACTTTCGTAGAACATCTTCTCTCCGCTCTGGACAACGATCTTCGGTGAGGCTGGAGCGATTCTGGCAAACTGTGCCACCTCCGGGATTTCTTCCCTGATGGCCGGCCCCAGGGGGGCGGGTGTCCCGGCGGTTCGCTGTTGCACGTGGTCTTTGCCGTGGAGAATGCGGTAGATCTCGGAGGCGTGGGTGTTGAACCTGTCAAACCGCATTTCGTCCTGCACCCACAGAAGAATGAGCATGGTGCATGCCATGCCGGTGGCAAGACCAACGACGTTGATCCCGGTGTAGACCTTGTGACGGAGAAGGTGTCGCACCGCTGTTTTCAGATAGTTGCCCAGCATACTGCTGCTCCCTGTAGGAAAGGTTTGTGGCTTTGGGCTGGACTCACTTGCAGCTTCGCAACAGACGATCGCGCGCGAAGTGCGTGGTGAAGCGGTCAAAGCTCAGCTCATTCTCCACCCACGTCGCAATGAGCAGCGTACCTGTCAATGCAAGGACAAGGCTGACCATGCTGATGAGGGTGGTCAATTTGCGCCTGGACAGGAATCGCAGGCCGGAGGTAAGGAACTGTTTCATCAGGGAGCCTCCTTGCATACAGTTCATTCATACCGCAGCGCGTCGATGGGATTTGCGAGCGCCGCCTTGACCGCCTGCGTGCCTACGGTCAGCAGGGCGATGAACAGGGAGAGCCCGCCCGCCAGCACGAACATCCACCATTCGATCCCGACCCGGTAGGCAAAGTCCTCGAGCCACCTGTGCATCGCATACCAGGCAAAGGGAAAGGCAATGATGTTCGCGACAACAACCCACACCAGGAACTCTCTGGACAGTACAAGCGCCGTGTGCGAGATCGAGGCACCGAGGACTTTGCGAATGCCGATCTCCTTCGTCCTCCGTTGGGCCGAGAGGGAAGCAAGGCCAAACAGCCCGAGGCATGCAATGAGGATGGAGAGGAAGGAGAAGTACTTGAAGAGGGCACTCATCGTATGCTCGGCCTTATACTGCGAGTTCAAAAAATCATCAAAGAAGTAGTACTCGGGCGTCATGCCGGACATCTGTCCTTGCCATGCGCGTTCGATCACATTGACGATCTCCTCCGGATTCTGCGACCGGAACCGCACCGTCATCGTGGAATAAAAGAGGTTTTGCTCGGCCTTGTCGGGAATCCTGAAAATCAGCGGCTCAATGGCCTCATGAAACGAGGCAAAGTGGAAGTTGTTTGTGACACCGATAATCTTCCCCTTCCTTCCCCATACGATGATCTCTTGATTGAGCGGTGCGACAAGTCCCATAGCCTTCACCGCGGCTTCATTGAGCACGTAGGCTTCTGCGCTGTCGGTCGGATATCGTGAAGAATAGAATCTTCCCTGGCTCATTTCGATCTTGTAGGTAGAGAGCAGATCAAAGTCGCAGTGGAGGAGCCAGAAACGCGTTTCATCCTTCGGTTGTTTTCCCTGCCAGAACACTCCCCCTGTGTTGCCCATGCCGCCGCCACAGAGCTGCTCGGAACGCGCGATATCGATGATCGCAGGATTCCTCATCAGCTCGTTCTTCACGGAGCCGTATCTGATGTTGGCCTCCCCGACAAGCTTGACACAGAGGAGATTGTCCTTCTCAAGGCCTAGGTTGCTGGTTCTCATGAACGAAAGCTGACGGAGAACAACGATCGTGCATACGATGATCATGACCGAGAGGGCGAATTGTATCACCACAAGCCCCCTCCGTGTGATGATGCTTCCGGCGCTCATCCTCAGCTGTCCCTTTAATATCTGCACAGGGTTGAAGGACGAGAGGAACAGCGCGGGGTAGGAGCCGGAGACGACCCCGGTGAGAAAGGCAACTCCCAGCGAGAGGACCATGAAGGGCAGCTCGCTATAATTGATCGCCAGGTGCTTCCCCGAGAGCATGTTGAATTCCGGCAGGAGAAGCTTCACAAGGATCAGGGCAATACCCAGGGCAAGGAATGAAAGAAGGCAGCTTTCCCCGAAGAACTGCAGAATCAGGGACTTGCGGTTTGCACCAAGGGCTTTCTTGATTCCAATTTCCTTCGTCCTTCGCAGCGAGAGAGCTGTCGACAGGTTCATGTAATTGATGCTCGCGATGAGAAGGATGATCACGGCAATTACCGTGAAGATCCGCACGTACTTGATGTCTCCGCCTGCTTCCAGGAATTTGACACCGCTGCCGTGGAGATGAATGTCCGTGAGCGGAAGCAGGGAATAATTCAACGATTCCGACTGGTTCTGCGCGTGCCTGAGCTCGCACCCCCTGATCTCCGACGCCAATTCCTGCAGTTCTTTCTCGGTGGTGAGCGGGGTTCGCAGCTGGATGTATGTCTGGCATGACTGATTCTGCCAGCCATAATCCGGTATCCCAAGTGTCTGCTGCCAGCCGGTCGAGAAGAATACTCCGCTTTGCAGATGCGAGTTGTGGGGTATGTCCTCAAGAACCCCTGCCACCCTCAGTACGCCCTGCTTGCCGAACGCCGAGAAGGTGAGGATCTTGCCGAATCCGTCCTCATCGCCAAAGTACTTCTTCTCCGTCGCTTCGGTAATCACGATGGAGGACGGGTCCGTCAACGCTGTTGCCGGATCCCCCTTCACGAATCGGAAGGAAAAGAGACGAAAGAAACACGAATCGGCGAGGCCGATCTTCTCCTGGAACACCCTCCTGCCCTGGCTCAAGGAGACCCCGAAGCCATCCGGAACCCTCATATAGGCCCCGGCATTGATCACTTGAGGCAGATCGTCTTTCAATGCAGGCGCGAGGAGTCTTGATGAAACGGCCGTTGGTCCGTCCTTGCCTCCGCGGAGCACAAGGTAGATGCAGTCCGCATTCTTGTGAAACCTGTCGTAGCTCAGTTCATCCTGCACCCAGAGGAGAATGAGCAGGGTGCAAGCCATGCCGACAGCCAGACCGACGATATTGATGCCGGAGAAGACCTTGTGACGGAGGAGGTTTCTCAGAGCTGTTTTGAGGTAGTTGCTTACCATGATGCCGTTCCTCGAAAGACAATTGTCAGCGATCGCGCTGACCTCACGTGCCGCCTGCCGAGTGCCGATCTCGCCTGCAGTCCGTCGTCAACAATCCTCCCCCTACTCATACCGCAATGCCTTCACGGGATTTGCCGTTGCCGAGCGGAGGGCCCGCACGCTCACGATAACGAGGGCGAGAAGGAGTGCGGAGAATCCCGCCGCAAGAAACGGCCAGACGGTCACGTCTACCCGGTAGGCGAAGTCCCGCAGCCATGCCCTGGTCGCAAAATATGCCGCCGGCCATGCGATGACATTGGCGATCATGATCCACAGGACATAGTCCCTGGTGAGCATGACGAGGATCCGTGACACGGAGGCGCCGAGGACCCTGCGGATGCCGATTTCCTTTGTCCGCTGTTCCATCGCAAACGACACCAGGCCGAGGAGGCCCAGGCACGAAAGGAATATCGCCAGGACGGCGATCCCGGTGGCCAGTGCACGGGTCGTCTGCTCCGCTTTGTAGAGGCGGTCGATCTCGGCGTCCAGGAACCTGTAGTCAAACGGATCATCTGGAACGCCGGCCTTGATGGTCGCTTCCACCGCGCGAATCCCCGCCGGCACGTCACCGGGCTTCAGGCGCACGCAGAGGAAGTTCGCCACGGGGGTCAGGACAAGGACCAGGGGCGCCAATTCCTCATGGAGAGATTCCGAGTGGTAATCGCGGAGGACGCCGACGATCCTGCCGCTGCGGCCGAACCAGGTCGTCAAGCGCTTCCCGATGGGGTCCAGAAGCTGCATGGCCCGAACCGCCGCCTCGTTGACGACGAAGGCGTCCGAGGCGTCGGAGGGAAAGTCCTTCGAGAAGAACCTGCCCTGCACCATACCGACCCGCAGCGTGCCCGCAAAGTCCTCGTCGACGAAGTTGAATCCCACCTCGAGGGGCTTGGGCGTCTGTTTCCCCTCCCATTCGACGGGTCCCGACCCGGAACCGGCAAAACTCGTGAGATCCGACGCGGACACGGAGACCCCGGCGACCTCGGGACATTTCAGCAGCTCGTGTTTCAGGGCGGGCACCTGAGCCTGGACCCTGCCCGCCGTCCTCACCATCAGCAACTGCTCCTTGTCGAAGCCGAGATCCCGGTATTGCACAAAATCCAGCTGGTTGCGCACGATGATGACGCACGTGATGACGAAGATGGAGAACGCGAACTGGGCGATGACGAAGGCCCTTCTGAGTACGGACGAGCGGCGTCCCGCCGCTCCGGGCATTCCCCCCTTGAGCATCGCCACGGGCGCCAGAGAGGAGAGAATCCAGGCAGGATACATCCCTGCAAGGAGTCCGGTCACGACGGCGACACCCAAGGCGAAGGCCGCCGCTCCGGGCGAGAGGGACAAGGTGAGGGTCGTCCCGAGCAGGGTATTCACGGAAGGGAGAAGCGCGTAGACGAGGAAGACGGCCAGAAGGAGTGAGAGCAAGGCATATCCCATGGCTTCAGCCAGAAACTGGGACGCCAGCTCAAGCCGGGAGGAGCCCACAGTCTTCTTGATGCTGATCTCCCTGGTCCGCTTCTCCGCCCGGGCGATCGCGAGGTTCGTGAAATTGATACAGGCCACAACCAGGATCAACAAGGCCAGGCTCATGAAGACATACACCGACGTGATCAGACCTCCACCGTTCAGCGCATACAGGTGGCTGCTGGTGACCGGACTGAGCGAGAGGATGTTCTTCCACGCCGGGTTATGTTCATTCATGATCCCGGCGATCTTCCTGTCGACCTCCTCCGGCGAGCTGTGTTCCCGGAGAAGCACATAGGTCGTCGTGCATTTCCGGTCCCACAACTTCATCTCCTGCGGCGCGGCGGCAAACGGCACCACAAAGTCAAACTGCATATGCGACGTCGCCGGAACATCTTCGAACACCCCGCTGACATGAAGCGCGGTCCGGTCATTCATCAGGAGGGTCTTCCCGACAGGGTCAAGGTCTCCGAAGAATTTCCGGGCAAGTCCCCTTGAGATGACGATCGCGAGGGGATCTGCCAGCACCGTCGTCTCGTCGCCCCGGTCAAGGCGGAAGGAGAACATCCTGAAGAAGGCGGAGTCCACGTAGCTGCCGGTGCAGAGAAACCCGGTGCGACCGTGCGACAACTTCGATTCCATCCCGAGAAAGTTCGTGGCATGGAGCACTTCGGGAATGCGGGTCTGGAGTTCCGCCGCGAGCGGTCCTGGCTGAAAGTACATGCGCATGGTTTTCCCATCCGCCGCCACGGAAAACACCACCCTGTACAGCCTGTCCGCATGGGCATGGAACCGGTCATAGCTCCATTCGTGATGCACCCAGAGCATGACGAGCATTACGCACGCCATCCCCGCAGCCAGTCCTGCAACGCTGATGAGGGAAGTGACCTTGTTCCTCACAATATGTCGAAACAGCGTTCTGATCGAGAGCGCGAACATGGCGTGGTGTCTCCTTGTATGATTGCCGGGTAGCGGCTATCCTTTCTGCCCTTCAACGAATCCACTGCGTTTCAGAAGGCTGAACATCTGCGTTTCCCTGTCGGTTTGGTGTTGGCTGCGGATCCATGACTTGAACAGCCAGTCGTGGCAATGTTGGTGTCCCCCAGAGGATGTGCCTCCTCTTGATGTGGTTACTCATAGCGGAGCGCATCCACCGGATTCGCCAGGGCCGCTTTGATCGCCTGCGTACCCACGGTGAAAAGCGCGATGAGCAGCGACATTGTGCCCGCCAGGGCAAAAACCCACCAGTCGGTCCCGACGCGGTAGGCGAAGTCCTCCAGCCACTTGTGCATGGCATACCAGGCAATGGGAAACGCAAAGATATTGGAGATCACAACCCAAACGAGGAACTGCCTTGAGAGAATGATAGCCGTATGCGAAATGGATGCGCCCAGCACCTTTCGGACGCCGACCTCCTTCACCCGTCGTGCCGCACTGATGCTCGCCAGAGCGAACATCCCCATGCAGGCGATAGCGAAGGCAAGAACTGTGGCCACGCGGACGATCACCTGGGTTTTCTGATCGGACTTGTACTGCTGGTCGATCTGCGCCTCGACGAAGGAGGACTCAAATGGAGCGCTTGGAAGCAGGCGCTGCCACATATCGTGGATTCGGTTGACTACCTGCGCGGCCCCATTATTTGAAAGGCGCAATGAAAGGTAGCGGTAATGAGGCGCCCTGCGGACAGACACAAAGCAGAGGGGGCGAATGGTTCGATGCATTGACTCAAAATGAAAGTCTTTGACTACACCACAGATAGTCGCGCCTTCACCATTCACACCGATCACCCCAGACCCGACTGGTGATTGCAGACCGAGCGCACGGGCCGCTGCCTCATTGATCACCACGGCGTCGGCCTCAGCAGGATACGTCCGAGAGAAGAATCGTCCCTCGACGAGCGATAAACCGTAGGTTGCCGCATAGTCATCATCGACGACGAATAACGCGACTTCCACCTCGCGGTTACTGTCCGATCCTGGAACGCGGACAGAGACTGTGCTCACGGTATGCCCCGTCGGCGTATCGAATGAGAGGGTTCCCGATTCCACCCCCGGGATGGAAAGCAGTTGTTGTTTGACCAGGTCCATTTTCGTCACCCCCGAGAGATTCCACTCCCGCGGGACCGATTCGATCACCAGCACATCCTTTTTCACAAACCCAAGCTCCTTTGTAGTCAGAAACGAAAGCTGGTGTGACATGCCGATCACACAGATCATGAGAACGATGGCCACCGTGAACTGCCCGACCACCAATGCAAGGTGCA
>Ga0182021_10001354_pt1 | contig 27885 bp, 24 predicted proteins | sample 612E3MmetaG_FD_120493 | JGI IMG/M metagenome (GOLD analysis project Ga0182021, IMG submission 120493) | Permafrost microbial communities from Stordalen Mire, Sweden - 612E3M metaG (Illumina Assembly) | ecosystem: Environmental > Terrestrial > Soil > Wetlands > Permafrost | place: Sweden...
ATCCGCAAAAAACACACTTTTTACCACTCAAAAAGTTGTCATGGTAACTGATTTTGCTGTAACTCATCATAAGATAATATACTTACATTTATCTCATGGTTACATTCGTAACTAATTACCTAAATATATTATGCACATATTTAATTCGTAATCACGCAAATGCGTGGTTTTTATTTATTCTAGATAAGTCTATGTCGGTCGGTTGCGGTAAAAAAATTAAAACCGATTCGACAAACCCTAAAATCTTTTTAAATGGATCCGGCATTGGTACCGGATGAATGTTGAAGAAGAACAGCGGTTCAAACTACCGAGGAAATAAGGATTTTTTCTCTATAGGGACACTATTACTTTTCGGCAGGACCGACTCATAGTTCAGAGATTTATATTTGGTAATTAGGTCTATTTTGGTTACGTTTCTACATAATTACCAATAATAATTATTCCAGTATAAAAAATATTTTTACAACGTCTCTGAGGTATTCGAAATGAATGAATTGATTGTTAAAATAGGTCAGTGCGTTGAGCGGGGAAAAATAAATAAAATTTCTGCCTATCCTAACGATATGAAAGGAATGGATGGAGCAGATGAATTAACACGGCAGGCTTTGGAAACTGCTGTAGGGCCCGATGTTATTCTGCAGGCGTGTAATGATGCTATGCAGTGTATCGGGGAACGCTTCAGCAGGAACGAAGTGTTTGTCCCCGAGCTTTTGATGGCTGCCAAAGCGATGCAGGCTGTGATGGTTCATCTTGAGCCGTTTTTTAAAACAGGAAGTATTAAGGCAAAAGGGAAATTTGTCCTTGGTACCGTCGCCGGTGATTTACATGATATTGGCAAAAATCTTGTCAGAATGGTCGTAGAAGGTAACGGTTGGGAAGTTGTTGATTTGGGTGTTGATGTCAAACCGGCAAAATTTTTAGAAGCAATCAAAAATACTCCGGGTTGTGTAGTCGGTTTGAGCACTTTACTGACAACAACCATGGTCAATATGTCGAAAACGGTTCAGGAAATTAAATCACAGTTTCCAGCTACAAAAATTATTGTCGGCGGTGCACCTTTGACTATGGAAACTGCCTTGAAAATGGGTGCAGATGGATTTTCTCATGATCCTCAAGGGGCGGTGGCATTTCTAGATAAGATTAGCGCTGCATGAAAGAATATGAAAACGATTCATATTTGAATTTAATAAAATTTTTTGAGTGTAAATATGAGTTCACTTCTCACAGCTCTGCAAAATAGAAAAATCCTTATCTCAGATGGTGCGTGGGGTACGTTCCTGCATCAACGCGGATTACAACCGGGAGAATGTCCGGAATTGTGGAATAGTACTCATCGTGATGATGTGTTTGCGATTGCAAAAAGTTATATCGACGCTGGAGCTGACATTATACTCACCAACAGCTTTGGCGGCAGCCCGTCCAAATTGGAGCAGTACGGATTACAGGATCGTACTGCTGAATTAAACGAAGCTGCTGCCGCCATCTCGAGAGAAGCGGCAGGTGCAGATCATCTCGTGCTTGGTTCAATTGGTCCCACAGGTATCATGTTGATGATGGGAGAAATTTCTGAAGAAACTTTATACAATGGATTTTGTATTCAGGCAGCAGCTCTAAAAAAAGGGGGCGTCGATGCGATTTGTGTGGAAACGATGTCCGCTCTTGATGAAGCGTGTCTCGCAATTCGTGCAGCTCGTGCATCTACTGGCTTGGAAGTGGCATGCACATTTACATTTGAGAAAACAATGAGCGGTACATTCCGTACAATGATGGGTGTATCACCTGTTGAAATGGTTCAAGCGGTTAAAGGGGCGGGTGCATCTGTTATCGGGACGAATTGCGGAAATGGTTTCGATCAAATGATTGATATCGTACGGGAAATCAGAAGTGTCGATCCAATAACTCCTATCCTTGTTCATGCGAACGCCGGTAAACCGGTATTTCAAGATGGTGCGACAGTGTTTCCGGAAACACCGGACATGATGGCTGCAAAAGCACAGGAGTTGATAAAAAGCGGAGCGAATATAATCGGTGGCTGTTGTGGTACTACTCCAGCGCACATCCAGAAGTTAGTTCAAGCGATGAGAGTTCACTGATGGAAAATGTAATTTCTCAAGTCGAACGAGAAAAAGACACTTTTGAAGTCAACATCGAATTCATAAATCTCATAGTAAGCAAGAATGAAATCATTTCTACACTTGGATATGCTGATGGTGCAATCCCGGCGCATTTTGAAGAAATGATCGATGATATTCTTTTCCGGTTACCAGAATATTGCGAGATACAAGCAGGGTATCGGCTCCTCGATGTTAAAAAGCCTGAAGAGCGAAACGACGGTTTATTTGTTGGAAACAAATTTTTCAAATTGCAAAAGATTATTACAAGCCAACTCAGAAAATCTGAAAAGGCAGCGTTGTTTGCCTGCACCATCGGCAGGGGGATGGAAACCTGGGCGAAGAAATTGTCTTCCGAAGGCGATGGCGCACTAAGCTACTTGGTTGATGCAGTTGCCTCGGTAACAGAAGAGCAGGCAGTTGATGTACTTCATGATCACATCGAAAACCAGATGAAGATGCAAGGACTAAAAATTACCAACAGGTATAGTCCGGGTTATTGCGATTGGTCAGTATCGGAGCAGCATCTCCTGTTCTCTTTTTTTCCACTTAATTTTTGTGGAATTGCGTTAACCGAATATGCATTCATGGTGCCGATAAAATCTGTCAGTGGGATCATAGGTATTGGGACATCGGTTAAAAGAGTTGATTATACCTGCGATGCATGCGGTATGAAGGATTGTACATATCGTGCAATACGAGTGGCCAAGGCAGATCGTGTCATTCATAAATCATAAAGTTGAATTTATAAACACAGGAATATCGACCTGCAAATAGCAACGACCATCACATGAAAGAATAAAGGAAAAGTAGAATAACAGATCAACAATGGGAAATACTTCAAAGGACAATGAAGGGAGAAATTGTACATCCATTGCCTGTTGGGTTCTTATTGATTGTCCATGGCTGCCAAATTGGTATGGCATTAATATCCTTGACTATTTTTCAAACGATGAATTATAGTTGAAAGCACATCTGAAGCTCTGCAGAATTTTCCAGATGTAATGTTGTTCCTGCCCCCGTCCTGGTCGGCATTTGGAGCGCACTGCATATTCCCGAGGAATGAATTTCCTCATGCGCATAAAATCACTCAATCGGTTGACGATATAGAGTCGCTTCCGCAGCCGAATCCGAAAACAGATGGACTGTTGCCGTTTATGCTCAATCGATTAAAACTTGCCCGGCAAAAATTTGAAGCAGCAGGACATAAAATTCGATTTGCTGCTGCCCGCGGCCCTGTGAATACCTGATGGGTTCTGACGACCATGATGATGCAGCTGGAAAAAGCTGAAGCACTCATGAAAATAAATTCACTCTATTTTAAGGATTGGCTGCAACTGCAAATGGAAACATTCCCCTCTATCGAGGGCATTCTTATGCTGGATGATATTATCGGTTTTATGGGAGAAGAGGAGTTCCGTACTTTTGGTGTTCCCTACTTTAATGAATTATACGATGCGAATGTCTCTGTAAATTTTTGCACATTGATGCCCCTTGCAAAGTATCAGCACCACTGATGCCAGAGATAGGTGTGAATCTCTTTAATATGGGGTTTGATAATTCTTTAAATGAATTGAAACATTTGACTCGAAATAGAGTAACATTAGTTGGTATTATTCCTCTGAAGGATGTTTTAGCAAGCGGCGATACTGGTCAAGTGATTGAAACAACAGCAAAGCTTGTAAATTCGTTACAATATAAATCGAAGGTCATTTTTTCTTGTGAAGGAGGAATGCCGCCGGGAGTCAGCTCGGAAAATATTAAGGCATTTATGAGCACTGTAAGGAAATAAAGATTTTTGTAAATGCATGTCGAATCAAAATGTTAGTCCGTAGAATAGAAAATTCAGTTCCTGAAAGAATCTCATTATCAGAGAAAGACAATTCTGATGAAATCGAACAAACGGATGTGTTATTGTATCCTTCGAACATTATTTGTTGCAGCCATATCATTTCTTCAAATTGAGCAAACCTTTGCCCAGGGAACTGATGATCAATCATTAACGCAACCACGTCAGGTTGAGATTGCTGGTACGCAACAACTTAAGATTACTTCTTCCATATGTAATCAGGAATACGTTCTCTATATCAACCTCCCGCGCGGATATGGCGATACGACAAAAACATTTCCCGTTCTTTTTCTCGTCGATGCTCAGTGGGATTTTTCCTTAGTTCAGGCAATCTATGGTGAACAATACTATGACGGTTTTATTCCGGGAATCATCATTGTGGGAATTACCTGGGGCGGAAAGAATCCGGATTATGATAAGTTACGGGCGCGCGATCTTACTCCTACGGATATCAGTCATAATGGTCAATTTGGAAATGCTCCGAATTTTCTTGCTTTCATAAAAAAGGAACTCATTCCGTTTGTTGAATCAAAGTTCCGAGTGAAAAAGGATGACCGTACACTTGTCGGCAGCTCATTCGGTGGACTCTTCACGTTGTATACCTTGTTCCACGAAACGGAGACATTTCACCGTTACATACTCACAAGCCCGTCGCTTGGATGGGATAACGAGATTCTGTCTACCTACAATAAGAATTATGCAGAAAAGAAAAAAGAACTTCCTGTAAAAGTGTTTATGGGGATAGGCGGGTACGAAGATACTCCCGGGTTACAAAAATTTGCGGATCAATTAAAAAATTATAAAGGTCTTGAGATTCAGACTAAAATACAAGAAGGCATGGGGCATTCCGGCGGAAAGGCAGAGGGATATGCACGTGGGCTGCAGTTTGTTTATGCTAAACCTTTTGTGAATATAGATCCAAAAATTTTAGATCAATATGTCGGCGAGTACGAAATCAATCCACAATTTCATGTCAAGTTGGAACGAGAAGGCAATCAACTTATTGGAATTGTTCCCGGCAGCCCAAAGGTAACGATCTCTGCAGAAACGGAAATAGATTTTTACATAAAAGGACAGTATCTCTTTATCCATATGGTGAAAGATAAATCCGGAAACGTTGCTGGCTTTCAATTAGAGCAGTACGCTGGAGGTGTTTTTGTAAAAAAGGTTGAGTGATGAGTATCTGTCGTGTTTTAACTTTTTGGTGTTGCATCAATTAAAATTTAATGACTTACTTTGCAACACAGAAAGGGTAGGAATAGTCGAGTGGTAAGAGAGAAATTTCTCGGTTTTAGTTAGGAGTGCTTAAGCCTGCTTCTTCAACAATAACCGGAGTGATACTTTCCCACATCACAGGCATAAGGTGAATACCGCGCACGCCTTTTATTTTTTGTAGTGTATGAATCATTTCAACTGCAATATTTACCCCCTCTTCTTTGGGGTCATGTGCTCCTTTTATGCGGTTGATATATTCGTCGTTTATTTTAACACCGGGAACTTCCTTTTTCATATAAAGTAAAGCTTTTTCCGATTTCACCGGCATGACACCGACGAGAATCGCACATTTCTCATGCAGTCCCATCTCGATAACCTTTTCCATCCAGCGGAAAAAAATCTCCATATGAAATACCGGTTGCGTTTGTATGAATCGCGCTCCAGCTTCTACTTTTTTATATAAACGGATTAACCGCATCTCAAACGGTTCGGCAAATGGATTGGCAGCAGCCCCGATCAGGAAATCAGGTGCTTTTTTCATTTCCTGACCGGAAAGCAAGAAACCGCTGTTCATTTTAGCAACAGTTGCAATCAGCTGGATCGAATCCAGATCGAACACTCCTTTGGCTTCTGGTTGATCACCGAATTTTTGATGATCGCCGGTGAGACAGAGCACATTGTGGATGCCCAATGCGGCCGCTCCCAACAAATCACTCTGCATCGCAATCCTGTTGCGATCGCGGCATGTCATCTGCATAATCGGCTCGACGCCTTCTTCTAATAATATTTTTGCTGAAGCAATGCTCGACAGGCTCACAAGCGCCGTTTGATTATCTGTAATGTTCACTGCATCGACAACACCCTTAAAGTACTTCGACTTTTCCCTGATAACACCGCCGTCGCAGCTTTTTGGCGGACCTATCTCGCCGCAGACTATAAACCTATTCGATTCAATCTTTTCTTTGAGTGTCACGGGAAAGAATATCCTTTACCTTGTGTGCATCATTGCGTACAAACCAGATCGGTGCGTCAATTCGCTTCTTGAATACATTCAACCATGCGGATGTGCCTTCTAAATTCCAGTTGTGTATATATTTTATCGGAAGCAGCAGACTGATTCGATGCAACATCGTAGAGCGATAATAGATTCGATGCCATATGCATTTTCGTTCTGGATATACTTCGCACGAGCCCCCTTCACCGGTTCCGCCGCATGGACCGTTACGCATCCGCTTTGGGCATTGTTGGCAGCAGATAAATCCTGTGGAGGATAAGATACATTCGCCACAGTGCTGACAACCGAATATGGGAACTTTTACAATATCTTCAAAGAAAAGCATGATGCGGGAAAGTTTCCGTTCCCGCGGTGATATTGGTGGTTTGCCATATGTAACAAAATTGAATGACATTCGATTAATATCTTTTCAAAAATTTATTAAGAATAATAACTCATTACCCGCATGATGATATCATAGCCTTCTAATTCCAGCACATCTTTTAAGCACTGCATTGCAGGATGATCCTCTGCAAGAAGAGAATATTTTCTCTTCACCGATCCAATAATGGTATTAAATCCCATAGGCATTGCCATTGATAAAAAAGCGCTTTCAAGCGGACCTTTTACCGGCGAACCGTCTCCACGTTTTGAAGGCAGCATGACGGTAAAATTACTCAGCCCAACAGACATATTCACACCTTTGAGATCGGAATCCTGATGAATGAACTTAATCGAATTTATCAGCCGCTTAAAATTTCCATCTGAATCACTTCCGATCGGCATAATGCCTGGATCGAGAATGAGTTCGCTGTTTTTTATATCTGTAATGCGTTCGCGCGCGATATTCATCATGACTTTTGCTGTAGCGTACGTTTCTTCGGCAGTTTTATTCATTTTAAGGTCGCCGCTGTTTTCTGTTCCCTCTGTAACGAGCATAATCGGAATAAATGGCTGCTTTTTATAGAGGTCGAACATTTGCAGCCGTGCCTGAGAAATTGAATTCAGAATCGGTTTCCGATTTCCTGCATTCTCCGGATTGTAGGCTTCCAACCCTGCTGCAGCAATTTCAGGATCCGGAGTATCGATGGAAAGCGGAATCGAAATATGGTTCTGAATATTTTTTACTATATCCGCCATGAAACCAGGGGAACGCAACCCCACATTGACGTCGATGTAGGCAGCACCGCTTTCAGCCTGGGATTTTGCCAGCTCAATGATACCCGCGATATCGTTTTTTTCAAAAAGCTCGTGTGTAGAAGGAACTGAATCATTTATCGATTCGCCGATGATGGTGAGTCCTGCAATGCTCATTTCATGCAATCCTTCATTGTCCTACTATATATGTAAAGAAAATTTATACCTAGAATAATCCTGTAATATTTCCGTTCTCGTCTACATCGACATTCTCAGCAGCCGGAATGGTAGGAAGACCGGGCATACGCATTATTTCGCCGGTAATCGGAATAACAAATCCAGCCCCTGCAGCGACTTCGATCTCTCTCACGGTCAAAAGGAAATTTTCAGGCCGTCCTAGTAATTTAGGATTGTCGGAAAGAGAGTTTTGAGTTTTTGCCATGCATACCGGAAGTTTATCCAGGCCCAGTTTCTGTATTTTTTCCAAATCATCTTTCGCTTTTGCTGTAAACTCTACTGCTTTTGCTCCGTAAATATTCATCGCAATGGTTTCGACTTTTTTTGGAATATCCCAATTCCAGTCGTAGGTCGGTTTATATCTGTTCTTGCAGTTCTTCGTGAGATCACAAACGATCTCTGCAAGCTCCATCGAACCCTCGCCGCCCTTACCCCAGACATCGGCAACGGAAGCCGGAACACCAAGCTCTTTGCATCTGTCTTTTACATAATTTAATGCTTCATCTGTATCTGTTGTAAATTTATTTATAGCAACTACCGGACGGATATCGAAGGCGAGAATATTTTCAATATGCTTCTCGAGATTGCCCAACCCTTTTTTCAACGCTTCTTTGTTTGGCTGGTCAACGTTTTTCAAATCTGCGCCACCATGATACTTTAATGCTTTCAGCGTTGCAACAAGAACGACTGCTTTAGGGGATAACCCTGAATAACCGCATTTGATATCAAAAAACTTTTCTGCTCCCAAATCAAATGCGAATCCGGCTTCTGTCACTACATAATCTGAAAGAGATAACCCCATCTTTGTTGCAACAACACTATTGGTCCCTTGTGCGATGTTGGCGAAAGGGCCGCCGTGAATAATTGCAGGATTACCCTCAATGGTTTGAACAAGATTGGGCATAAGAGTGTCTTTTAACAATGCAGTCATTGCGCCGCTTGCTTTTAAATCGCGTGCATAGACCGGTTTTTTGTCAAAAGTAAATCCCACAAAAATATTTCCCAGTTTCCGTTTTAAATCAGAAAGATTTTCTGCAAGGCATAGTATAGCCATGACTTCAGAAGCGGCTGTTATATCAAATCCTGTTTCGCGAGGAATTCCGGAGAGAGTTCCACCAAGGCCAACAATAATTTTCCTGAGGGAGCGATCGTTCATATCCATCACTCGTTTCCAGCTCACTGTACGAGGATCGATTCCTAAATTATTCTTTTTATTTTGAATATTATTGTCGATCAACGCAGCAAGTAAATTGTGTGCCTTCTCAATCGTCGCAAAATCTCCTGTGAAGTGGAGGTTTATATCTTCCATGGGAACAACCTGCGCACGTCCGCTTCCCGTTGCACCGCCTTTCATTCCAAAGACAGGACCGAGGGAAGGTTCTCGCAGCACCACCGTCGTTTGTTTTCCGATTCGGTTCATTCCTTGTGTCAAACCAATCGATATGGTCGTTTTTCCCTCACCTGCAGGCGTCGGAGAAATAGCTGAGACTAAAATCAAATTGCTGTTTTTCACCTTATTACTGTCTATATATTTCAACGGAACTTTAGCTTTATAGTTGCCATAAAGAATGAGATCGTCTTCGGCGATATGTAATTGTGAAGCGATTTCTTTAATCCTTTTCATATTAAAAAATCCACATTCAAAAGTTACTTGTTCTTGCTGTTTTGTAGCGGTACCGGTGTGTGTAATGACTGAAAGTGATCATAGTATTCAAAAATATTTTCAATAAATTTACATAACTATTATGAGGTTACCTAATATTTTTGTTATTTAGCACTCATAAAAATACCAAAGACTAATCCGGCGCTTTACTTAATGGCAATATGATTCTTTTGAAATCGCACTTTAGAAATAGATAATAAATTGAATGAGCATAGTACGTAAAATACTATATTGAACCGACTCAACTGAATTTTGATACACGAACAATAGCATACTTTTGTATATGTGTAAAATTGTGCACTATGGAGAAGGAATGAAAAATTATTTTTACAGTTCTATAAAAAGATTTCTGCATTTCTTCAAGCTGTCGTTGCTGACCTTCTTTTTATTGTTTATAACGAGGCTTTTGGTCAGAGCAAAGAAAATACTATAGAAAGTCCAAACGGTTTCATTGATGTTCATTTAACGATTCATGGTGAAGGCGTTCCTGAATATAGTGTGTCATTCAGGGGGGAATCGGTTGTGAAGAATAACCGATTAGGTGTGCCGAGAGAAGATGCCGACTTCTCTAAAAATTGTCATGGTAACTTAATTTGCTGTAACTCACCATAAGATAATATACCTACATTTAACTCGCATCATATTCCCCCAAAGGTTAACGGAAGAAAACAGCAATTTCAACAATTGACTTGTCAATACAACAGCCACCCGAAGTTTTTTTATTTCTAAAAATGAGGCGAAAAAGAGTTGATATATGCTCTTTTTGTTATTATTATTGAATCGGTTCAACACTGTTTGAACTAAAATAATAATGTTAAAATTTTTGGGAAAATGTTTGATAACATAAAGGAACTTGTCGCGCATTTCAAGAATGTACGAATTATCGATCCATCGTTTTTCGTCACTTGAAAAAATGTAAACCGGTGAGCAGAAATTCATCAAAACGAATAAATTTTAAAAAAGGAGCAGTGTGTATGAAAAATAATTTCTTCCCCAAAATTCAAAAACCAATTATGTATGAAGGGACAGATTCCAAAAATCCTCTTGCCTTCCGATTTTACAACAAGAGTCAAATGGTCGGCAACAAAACGATGGGCGAGCATCTCCGCTTTTCTGTCGCTTACTGGCACACCATGATGGGCAATGGTTCAGACATGTTTGGCGGTCCAAGTTATAAAAGGGATTGGCACAAAGCTTCTGATCCGTTAAAGCGGGCCAAAGAGACCATGGAAGCGGCATTTGAATTTTTTCAGAAGTTAGGAATAGAATATTATTGTTTCCACGATCGAGATATTGCCCCCGAAGGCGAAACCTTCGCACAGACATGCAAAAATTTGGAAACAATGGTTGCATACGCCAAAAAGCTCCAGAAGGAAACTGGTGTCAAACTTTTATGGGGTACGGCTAACTTGTTCAGCAACTCAATTTATTCACAGGGTGCAGGAACAAACCCCAATGCACACGTTATGGCTACCGCCGCCGCCCAAGTAAAGCATGCCCTTGATGCGACAAAAGAGCTTGGCGGAGAGAATTATGTATTCTGGGGAGGGCGCGAAGGGTATGAATCATTGCTCAACACGGATTTTAAACGCGAGCAGGAACAAATGGCCCAGTTCCTCCATATGGCTGTTGATTATAAAAAGAAGATCGGATTTGAAGGGCAGTTTCTTATCGAGCCTAAACCGAAAGAACCAACGAAACACCAATATGATTCTGATTCGGCAGCAACGTTATATTTCTTAAAACAAAACGACTTGATAGACTATTTTAAATTAAACATCGAAGCAAATCATGCAACGCTTGCGGGCCATACATTTGAACATGATCTGACGGTTGCCTCTGCAGCAGGGAAATTAGGAAGTGTCGATGCAAACCGTGGTGACCTGTTATTGGGCTGGGATACGGATCAGTTCCCGACAGATATTTACAGTACAACCCTCGCAATGATGGTAATTTTGAAACAGAATGGCTTAGGATCGGGTGGTCTGAATTTTGATGCAAAAGTCAGGCGTAGTTCAATCGATCCGATGGATTTGTTTTATGCACATATTGGTGGTATGGATGCTTTTGCACGAGGCCTAGTTGTTGCACAGCAAATTATTCAAGACAAAGCCTTAAGCAATGCTATCGATGAACGGTACAGCAGTTTTAATTCGGGTATTGGCGCGCAGATCATGTCAGGAAAAGCTGGATTAGAAGATGCCGATAAATGGGTTTTAAAACAAGGCGAACCAGTCCTGCACAGCGGCAGGCTGGAAATGCTCGAGAATATTCTGAATTCTTATTTATTCGATTGATTTTTTATCTTTATTTTCTGTAATCACGAACAACGTCATTAAGACAAGGAAATAGTTTTTTGAAGTTACTGATGAGACTTTTAAGCGTAGTCCGAATAGACTGCTAAAACATTGGCGGACAATTTTATTGTCTTCAAAAAACAAATAAAAGGATAAACTAAAAAAATATCCGAATATCGCCCTCACTTCTGACGATGTGAATCATAACATATAAATTCCGGATATTGCATCAGAAACCGTTGCCCGCGCACAAAGGAAACATGCCAATATTGGAGGATGGATTTTTATTGGCAGCATGGTACTTCAAACGAAGAACAATTTGAAGTGGAGTCCGGGTGAAATTAAAGTAACTGCCGGCAATGTAGTTCCGGCAGAATTAGAATATGTAAAGAGCGGCTATGTGCAGGGTCTTGGTGGTGTAAATTGTTTCTAGCAAGGATACAAAACAGTTGATATAGTACTAGATAAAATATGCAACAACCGAACTCCCGTTGATCCGCTTACATATATTCAATTGACGCCGGTTTCAAAAGAAAATGTAGATGAATGGCTGCTGAACTGGAAAAAATGGCTGCTCAAGGAAGCAATGTCTAATTAAGTGGGGAGGAATTTTTAACGTCAGCCGCTGGATCACTTCGATAGTTATTTAGAAATCGAACAGCATGTTTAAAACACATGTGTTCGGGTAAAAACATTATACAAATTTTCGACATTAGGATTGCTGAAATATCGGCAGACATGAGCTTTTATATTTGGGAAATTTTTTACTGACCCGATTTTGTGGTTTTATTTGTTTTGGCTCCCCAAATTTTTAAATAAAACATATGGACTAACGCTCACAAACTTGGACTTACCGTTGGTTACGTTTTATATTATGATAAGCATCGGAAGTATCGGAGGTGGGTGGATGTCTTCATATTTTATCCGGCGAGGCGTGACCGTTATCAAAGATCGGGAATTAGCCATGCTCCTTTGCGGAATTTGTTCCTTACCCACTCTCACTGCTTCACATGTATCACATTTGTGGCTTGCTGTCGGACTTATTGGACTTGTTGCTGAGGCACATCAAAGCTTTTCAGCTAACCTCAATGCAAAGGTGTCTGATATGTTGCTCAAAAAAGGTGTCGGCTCTGTTACTGGTTTGGGCGGAATGGCGCGTTCGGTGAGCTGGATGCTTTTCTCTAAATCTGCAGGATATATTCTGGAATGGACAGGAAGTTATATCTCGCTGTTTCTTTTTGCTGCCCCGACATATTTAATTAAGTCTCATATTTTTTTTGACAAACAAGGCAAAGCCGATAGTTTTCTGATGTTTCTATAAATCCATATTTAGAAAATATCAGTTATAAAAGTCTGCAATGTCAAAGAATTATTCTGGATAGTCCTTTAAGCTTTTTATGGTTTACTCATACTGAATTTATTAATTATAAACTTCTTTACGTGGAGATAAAATTTTATGTATGCACTTGGTTTTGATATAGGCAGCTCATCCATAAAGGCAGCAATTCTGAATCTTGAGTCCGGCAAAGTTGAAGCTGCTGCGTACTCACCTAAAAATGAGATGCCAATTACGGCAGTTCGTGCAGGCTGGGCTGAGCAAGATCCCATTATGTGGTGGGAAAATCTGAAATTAGCGACAGCCGAAGTCCTTGCATCGGTTCCTTATACGCGCGACCAAATCATTGCCATTGGTATTTCGTATCAAATGCATGGCCTTGTTGTTGTCGATAAACAGAAGCAGGTTCTCCGCCCTTCAATTATTTGGTGTGATAGCAGGGCTGTGGAGATAGGTCAGAAAGCGTTTTCAGCTATCGGATCTGAACGTTGCCTATCATCACTGTTAAACTCACCTGGAAATTTTACAGCTTCCAAATTACGATGGGTAAAAGAAAACGAACCGAGGATTTTTGAGAAGATTGATAAATTCATGTTACCGGGTGATTACATTGCATTACGTTTGACCGGAGAATCTTCGACAACACTTTCCGGATTGTCTGAAGGTATTCTTTTCAATTTTAAAACAAATTCACTTGCTATGTCGTTAATGGATCACTATGGTATTCCTCCTGAACTCGTTGCTCAGCTCGTACCGACATTGGGTGAACAAGGTCGATTATGCAAGCCTGCATCTCAAGATCTTGGTTTGCCGGAAGGAATTCCTATCTCCTATCGAGCAGGGGATCAACCCAATAACGCACTTTCTTTAAACGTCATGGAACCCGGTGAAATTGCTGCAACTGCCGGAACCTCCGGTGTAGTGTATGGTGTCAGCGGAACACTCAAATATGACCCTCTTTCGCGGGTTAATTCATTTGCCCATGTTAATCATACATCTCATGCACCGCACATTGGCGTCCTGCTGTGTATTAATGGGACAGGGAGCGCGAACAGCTGGATTCGGCGCGTTACCGGACAGCAAAGTATTGAGTATGCCCGAATCAATGAACTTGCTTCTGGTATTGCGCTTGGATCTGATAACATTGTCTGCCTTCCTTTTGGCAACGGTGCGGAACGAATGCTGGAGAATCGCGACATTGGAGCGCACTTCCATAATCTTCAATTTAACATTCACACACAGGCGCACCTTGTTCGAGCTGTTCAGGAAGGTGTTGCATTTGCATTTAACTATGGTATTGAAATTTTGCATAGCATGGAAATAAAACCGACTGTCATTCGCGCTGGCCTTGCAAATCTTTTCCTCAGTCCAATTTTCTGCGATACCCTTGCACAAACCGCTGGCATCACTATAGAACTTTACAATACTGATGGTGCACAAGGCGCTGCACGAGGTGCAGCATTGGGAATCAAACATTTCACGAATAGATCAGAAATGTTCAAAGGTCTGGAATGTATAAAAGTGATTGAACCTCAAAAAAACCGAGCAAATGATTATCAAGAAGTTTATGCAAGCTGGTTATCAGTATTAAAACGATATCTGTAATCTATTGAAGATCGATCATGAGCAACAATGCCCGATCAAATGATCGGGCATTTCCATTTAAGATCGTATTGCATCTATTCTCGATTCTCTTTATTATTTCCGGCAGATAACCGGCGTGAAATGGAAGTGGTATACACCAGTCTGCAGCGATGACCCCGAGAGGTAGTAACTATTTTTATGATAGGATATTCCTTACGAACTATATTGTTTGGAAGGATCATTGGATGAAATAAATTCATGGATCATAAGATAAGAATTATGAGAAAACTATTAACGATAGTGTTTGCAATGGGGTTGGTTTTTGTGGATCAGGCTTCATCGCAGTTCCTGGATGATTTCCAGGAATCAACATTAAAAATCGATCCGCGTGGTGTTGATGGGTGGACATTCTTTACGGGCGATGGGACAGCCACGATGACATTTTCAGCATCGGGAAAGGGATATGCATCCGTTGCAGTCGATGCCACAAGCGATAAGCTTGGGATCTGGTGGGCCCTCATCAAGCGGCGTGTTTCGCAGAACATGAATCTTGCACTGATACACCAACCGCATAGTGGTGTACGTGTCGAAGCCCGTATTCGGGTCAGTGAAGCCCCGCGCCGAGTCAATCTGAGTTTAAATACCCAGCGCACAACAAATTTCCATGCGGATTTGATGGAATTTGATATACCCGATACAATGCAGTGGCACATCATCAGTATGACATTGAAGGGCTTTGATGCAGTGCCGGGGGATAGTGTGTATGGACAACTGGCGTTAATGGATTGGGGATTAAAACGGTATCGTGTTGACGTAGACTTTTTCCGAGTCGACATCGTCGACATCGATTCCGTGAGACCTGATAAAGGTGTTCAAGTGCCATATCATCCTTCGGTGCCGGATATCCAATCGTTTGGTCAGCATATATCGGTAACCGGCGATGCAATGATTGACCGTGAATATCCCGACATGAATTTTAACAAATGGATTGCATATAATGATTCTGCAAAAGTTGTGCTCTTAACTGCGAGCGGCATGCAAAACGTTATTCTGCGATGGGATCTCGAAAAATTTAAGGGAAAAAAGGTGTTTGGATCAGGATTGCTGGAATTGACCACCTACGCACTTCAGCGGGCGCCGGAATATTCAAAGGATTTTGGAATGATTCGAATTACGGAAATTCTTGGCGGTGCGCCTCATTGGAATCAAGAAAATGTTACTTATAGTACTTTCACTCAGCAGGAACCGATAGATCGTGTTCTGAATTCGCAAATGATTATTGATGTTGAAGTACAAAATAAAAGTGGAAGTAAAAACTTTATTACGATTTCGAACCCAGTGTTGCAGCGGATGATTGATGGCAAGACATTGGGAGTAGCAATAAAACCGCTTGGAGCTGTTGTCGCATCTTTCTATTCCATGGAAAACATAAACAGTGATGTATCTCCTAAACTGCATTTCAATATCGAATCGGATGGAAGGTCACAATAATATGTAGCGGAAGTCCCGTCGTTATCATGGAAGAATGTGAGTCGCATATGGACGATGATCAATGGTCGTATTTCTATCAGTCCTGGCGATGCGGCTATTGCTGATGGCGTCAGTCACTAATGACATGCTAATGAGACCGTAACCGAAAATTCCCTTTGTCGCTTTTGAAATTAAGGGTCGGGCCTCCTCCGTTGATTTTCCCTGAGTAGTTGTAGTGGTGGTGTTTTCTATCGAGATCACGTGTTTCTACATCGAAGTCTGTTCTAAAATCCACACGCTTTTCGAAATCTGTTCGCAAATCAAAACCGGTTTGTTTTGGGATATCCACGGAAATTTTGCCTTTATAAGTCTCGATATGGCTGTCATTCTTGAACGATCCGAAAGAAATACGCACATCGCCTTTATATGTCTCTAAATCGATTCCCCCATTGAGATCTAATACTTCCACGGTGCCTTTATATGTGTTGAGTGTTAAGTATGAGGTCAAACCATCGATATGTGATTCGGATTTGTAATCTTTGATCCTTAGTTCTGCATTGCGGGGCATCTTGATCGTATAATGAACTGAGGGGAGAGAATTCGATTTCTCGTGCGGATTGTCGAGCCAATCCCAGAAATTAAAATTATTGTTACGTTCCACTTTTTTATAATTCGTATGAAGAGTTACTTCATTGCTGGTGCTATGAATCTCGATTTCTGTATCCTCTATATCCCGCGCGGCATCACGGGAATCCGCATCATCTGATTCTATCTTCACATGTATCTCAACCTGCGGTTTGTCGTGTGTTGTGATGGTAATGGTTCCTTTGTATGTGTCTATGACAAGATGTCCGTCCGATTTGAGAGGGTAGGTTTTTGTAATTTCCCGAACAGACTGGGATATAGCAATTGAAATAAAAACCGAAAAACAGATTGTTATGAGTAATGGCAATCGCATGATTTCCTCCGGCGTGGATAAGATGTTATTATTACATACGGTAGATTCGCAGCGAGGTTGCAGGGAAACCCCATCCAACGAGTGCAGGATCAAATTATATCTCGTATATCAATTCTTTTGGGCTTCGGAATGATCATGGGCGAATAGAACTCAATGCCGCGGGCGGAAGGACTATAATAGAGAAATAAAAATGTGAAGATTGAAAAAGAGTTCCTTACAGAGTCTCATTGCTGGTTTCAATCTTGTGACTTTACTGGCTGACTCGATCGGCATCCAACGATTCGGGCAATTGAATTAAATGTGATATTTTGTCCTCAACCAATCGTACGCTGCATTAATTTCTTTAGATTTCATTTCAGCTAATTCTCTAAACTCAGGAGCTAAATGTTGCACGCGATCCGGATGATAGAGAGAGATCAGCCCGATGTATTTTGAATGGATCTGTTCCTTTGTTACTTTTCCCATCAAACCGATTAATTTTCCATAGTAGGCATTCTTTTCTTCCTCGGTAGCTGTCGCTGAATAAAATTTACGGGAGGAGGATGAAGTATACTGACTGTATCTTTTGTAATGCCTGTATTGTCCATATTGAGCGTAACGATCAGAAAAATTCTGATCGTACTTAAATCGATAAGAATACGGGCCAACAATAATTGACAATCTTTTAAATAATTCTGTTTTACGATCTCCAATATTGAGAAGATAATCAAGCAAGAGGTTATTGATTGATTTCAATTTGTCATCATGACATTTCTCCGCATATTCTATAAGAAGTTTTTCGATAAGAATTCGAGGACGATTTGAAATAACCTTCTTTACTTTATTGCTCCTGTCTACGACTGCCGTGGCGATTGAGAAGACGGGAATAAGTTTTCGCTGCTGAACTGGTTGGAGAGCGAGCGTATAGAGAACTGCAAATTCATTTAGAACATTATCAGGAACAGTTTCCTTCCGTATTTGGCATGATGAACTAATACATTGGAGATGACCATGCATGATCCGGATAAATTCGTTGAGCATTAAAGAAAGATTGATGCTGTACATCCTTGTACAGAGTACATTGACAGCGGGTTCCGGATATTGTCTCTGCAGCATTTGATAGGAGGATGTCCTTGGAACAAAATAACTGTTGGAAAATCCCGATACACTGCACTGTACCATTCCAAAAATACTCCAGATCTGACGGTACAAATCATCAAAGATGGTGTATGCTTCATTGTACTTCCTCTGATTGATCAGTAAATCGGCGACTTCTCGCATTTTTTCGATTGTGCTCATATGGGTGCTGTTAGATGTTTTTTGATTCGTTGGTTGGCGATTTATGGTTAACAGGAACAGAATATGTGTTGATTAGTTCACGCATATGGTTCAATAGTATTTTGTTTTCTGATAGCTCAGTTAATACAGAAAAACCAATATTCGCTTCAATAAATTCCCTCATTTTCTTTTTCAATTTTGCATCATCAAGAGTCCGAGCTTTTATTCCATGAGTTTCCAAATAATAATGAAATGCTTTGATCAACGGTAAGCCGTTAATTCTGATGGAGGACATCCAGCTTTTTAGAGTATGCGATTCGTGAGGAAGTGCTTTAGCTGCTTCACGCATGGTACGCAACGGAATTCCAAGCACTCTTGCTGTTTTTTTTAGAAGAGCATCGTTGAATGGGCGTTTTCCTCGTTCGAGATTGGAATAGTATCCCTGAGAGATCCCAAGCTGAACGGCGACATCCACCATTGTCAATTGTTTTGACTTACGGATTTCAACTAAAGTTGCCATTATTCTGGAATAAAATACATTATATATCAATATATATCAAGTAATATTTAGATATATATCGATTAATCTAAAAATGAAAACGGTCTGTAGAAACAAAGCGGAGAGCGGAACGGATCTCCGTGACGACGATTATGTCATCCATGCAAAAAATTTATGGTGCCACGGGACATGAATAAATTATTCCAGGTTCGCCATAAGAATTGTTTCTGGTGAAATGTAGAGCTTGTTCATGGTCGTTTGTAAATGCAACACCAACATACATTACACCTTGCATCTAAAAGCTTTGAATGGTATTTTCTAACGATATTTAATGCAATTCTTTGCATTCCAGTGAAAGGATAGAGTATGAAAAAGCTGCTGTTGCTCTGTGTCGTGTTTGTTGGAGTGAATATTTCATATTCCTGTGCACAAATTAAAAAGGATACTGCCGTGAATGAAAAATCGTTGTTTGGAAATCTCCCCGATGGGAGAGAGGTATATCAGTATACATTGACGAATAAATCCGGTGCAACAGTAAAAGTCATCAACTTCGGTGCGGTAGTCACGTCTCTAACTGTTCCGGATCGTAATGGAAAATTTGAAGATGTTGTTTCCGGTTACGACTCATTGCATGGATATATTACGGGTCAATCCTATTTCGGTGCTATTGTAGGCCGTTACGGCAATCGCATTGGCAAGGGCCAATTCACACTGGAAGGCAAAAAGTATCAACTCGCTATGAATAACGGCGAGAATCATCTTCATGGTGGAAATTTTGGATTTGATAAAGCTCTCTGGGATGCAAAGACAGTACAGGATAGTGTTGGTCCGTCTCTTCAACTGACCTATGTTAGTCCGGATGGTGAGGAAGGATATCCAGGCACAGTGACACTCTCGGTAACATATACTCTAACCGATAAAAATGAATTGCGTATTGTATATGAAGGAACAACCGATAAGGCGACAATTCTCAATCCGACACATCATTCGTATTTCAATTTATCCGGTTCATTTAACAATACGATTCTTGACCATCTTTTAACAATTGAAGCTGATACTGTTACGCCCGTCGATAAAGGTCTTATTACGACTGGAAGATATTTGGATGTTACGAACACACCAATGGATTTTCGAACTCCAACTTCTATCGGTGCACGAATCAACGATCAGTTTGAACAACTAATATTTGGCAAAGGATATGATCATAACTGGGTCATTAAGAATTATACTAAGGGGAAGGTTCGTAAAGCGGCGGAAGTGTATGAGGAAAAGAGCGGGCGCTTGATGACCGTTTACACCGACCAACCTGGGATTCAATTTTATTCCGGTAATTTTCTCAATGGCTCTGCAATGGGGAAAGGTGTTTCCTATCAGGTTCGAACAGGGTTGTGTTTAGAGGCTCAGTGCTATCCCGATTCTCCAAACAAACCGGAATTCCCCTCTGTTTCTCTCAGACCGGGCGAAGTTTATCATCAAACGACTATTTACCAATTCTCAATCAAGTAATATAGAAAGGTATTGACATGGAAATTCTTGGTTTCATCGATTGGGTCGTTGTTGGGCTCTATTTTCTTCTTATCGGCGGCATTTCAGTATGGTCGATCAGGCGGAAGAAAGATTCTCCCACAGATTATTTTCTGGCTAATCGTAACCTTGGATGGTTTGTCATTGGAGCATCGATACTTGCGTCCAATGTCGGTTCAGAACACATTGTAGGATTAGCCGGTACCGGAGCAAAATCCGGATTAGTGATGGGACATTATGAACTCCATTCCTGGATTGTTCTCATGCTGGGATGGGTATTTGTTCCTTTTTATATGCGAAGTCAGGTTTTTACCATGCCGGAATTCTTGGAACGACGGTATAACGAGAAGACTCGCTGGCTGCTCTCTATCGTACAAATGCTGAGTTATGTAATCGCAAAGGTTTCTGTGACAATTTTCGCAGGCGCCGTTGTATTCGAATCGTTTTTGGGTGTAGATTTTTGGACGGGTGCCATAGTTCTCATTGTCATTACCGGAATTTATACGATCTTTGGCGGCCTTCATGCAGTCATGTACACAGAAGCCCTCCAAGCAATTATCCTTTTAGGTGGTTCCATTATTCTGACCATATCCGGCCTTATTCAAGTCGGCGGATGGAACACTCTTGTGCACTCAGTAACATCCGATCATCTTAATATGTTCCGCCCGCTATCGGATCCTGATTTTCCATGGTTAGGAATTCTCTTTGCTTCTCCCATTGTTGGTATCTGGTACTGGTGCACAGACCAGCATATTGTGCAGCGATGCCTTGCAGGACGCGATGAACAACAAGCACGGAGAGGAACAATATTTGCTGCATACTTAAAGCTACTTCCTTTTTTTATATTTATGATCCCTGGATTGATAGCATACGCGTTAGTCAACAGCGGCAAAATTCAGCTTGCTGATTCAAACCAGGCATTTCCTACGTTGGTAAAGACTTTGCTACCCGTAGGAGTGCGCGGCATTCTTGCCGGCGGTATTCTTGCAGCACTTATGAGCTCTCTCGCTTCAGTATATAACGCTTGCTCAACATTGTTCACACTGGATATTTATAAAAAAATTAAACCACAGACCACTGATAAAGAATTGGTCAAAGTAGGACGTATAACCACTGCTGTTGTCGTCGTTTTGGGAATGGTATGGATTCCGATGATGAAAGGAATTTCCCCCGTTCTCTATCAATATCTGCAGAGTGTTCAATCATATCTTGCTCCGCCTATCGCATCCGTTTTTCTGCTTGGCGTGTTTTTCAAACGGATCAACGGTACAGGCGCTTTAACCACCATGGTTGTCGGATTCGTCATCGGCCTTCTTCGTATCTTTCTTGAACTCATCAGAAGTCACCTTAGTGGGTTCCTTTATGCTTTTGCAACTCTTAACTTTCTTTATTTCTGTATTTTCCTTTTCGTTTTTTCTGTGTGTCTTTTGGTTATCGTCAGTTTGCTCACAGCAAAACCGTCTGAGGTACAGCTGAATGGATTAACATATTCGACAACAGTTGCGACAGACAAGGCAAAATCTCGCGCCAGCTGGAATACGACGGATCTAGTTCTCTCATTAATTGTTCTCGTCTTCATCGTAGCGGTATTTATTTATTTCTCACCGCTCGGAGTAGTAACACATTAAGTGAATAACATCAATACACCTGAGATCAACAAGTATGAGTACATATGTTATCGGTCTGGATTTCGGAACAAACTCTTGCCGTTCTTTGATTGTGGATGTTGCCAATGGAAAAGAATTAGCAAGTCATGTGTTCCTGTATCCATCCGGTAAAGATGGAATAATTGTGGATTCTGCCGACCCTCATCTGGCACGGCAGAATCCTGCTGATTACCTCTTAGGGATGGATGTAACAATAAAAAAAGCTCTCAAGAAGGCAAAAACAGTCCATCCGAAGTTCTCTCCGAAGGATGTCATTGGCATTGGTGTTGATACGACAGGCAGCAGCCCGATGCCGGTGGATGCCGATGGTCAAGCTTTATGTTTTGAAAAAAAGTTCAAGAATAATTCAGCCGCTATGGTTTGGCTTTGGAAAGATCACACAGGTTTTGCAGAAGCGGCTCTTATTACCGAAATATCCGCGAAATTTCGCCCGCAGTATTTGGCGAAGATCGGCGGTGTGTATTCATCAGAATGGTTCTGGAGTAAAATTCTTCATTGCAAGAATTCTGCACCGGAAGTTTTTGATGCCGCCTCGAGCTGGGTAGAAATCTGTGATTGGATTCCTGCGGTACTGACCGGTAATATTTCTCCAAAGAATATTAAGAGAAGCATTTGCGCGGCGGGCCATAAAGCAATGTTTAATATAACATGGAACGGTTTGCCCGATATTGAATTTCTTGATATGCTATCGCAGGGATTAGGCTCGCTCCGCAATCGATTGTATGACGCAGCTTACCCGGCAGAACATTCGGCAGGACATCTTTCTGCTCAGTGGGCAAAGAGGCTGGGACTCTCGACAGATGTTGCAGTTGCAGTTGGTGCCTTTGATGCACACATGGGTGCAGTGGGCGCAGGTATTTCAACTGGAACATTAGTAAAAATTCTCGGTACGAGTACATGCGATGTCATGATTTGGCCGCATAACCAACCATTGAACGATATTCCAGGCGTCTGTGGAATTGTTGATGGCTCTGTGATGAGTGGATATTATGGTATTGAAGCCGGTCAATCTGCAGTTGGTGATATTTTTTTATGGTTTATCAATACTCTTGTTCCTGAATCCTACGGAAAGACGCAGGATGAAAAATTTAAAAATCTCGAGAGAGCAGCTTCAAAACTGTTTCCAGGAGAAAGTGGCTTACTAGCCTTAGATTGGAATAACGGCAACAGAACGATTCTCGTGGATGTTCGACTAAGCGGTCTGTTGATTGGACAGACACTCCACACGCAGCCGCACGAAATTTATCGCGCATTGATTGAAGCAACCGCTTATGGTGCTCTCGCTATAATCGATCAGATAGAAAAGTATGGTGTGACGATAAAAGAAATTGTAAACTGCGGCGGGCTTGCTTCTAAGAGTCCGCTTCTTATGCAGATCTATGCCGACATTACAGGACGGCCGATGAAAATTTCCCGCAGCGATCAGACCCCGGCACTCGGTGCCGGTCTATTTGCGTCAGTTGCAGCGGGGAAAAAATCCGGCGGTTATGATTCAGTGAGGGAAGCTCAAACGGCAATGACAGGTGCGGGTAAGCAATATATGCCGATCAATGAGCATCATAAAACATATAAAAATTTATATCGCCTTTATTGTCAGATGCATGATGGCTTCGGAACAAATCAATGGTCAGGCGGAATGTTCAATGTGATGAAGGAATTGCTGCAGCTGCGGGATGAAGTTCGGAGAACGAAGTAATGCTCAAGCGATTGAAGGAAGAAGTTCTTCAAGCAAATATGGATTTAGTGCGCCATCACCTTGTGACGCTCACTTGGGGAAATGTCAGCGGTGTCAGCCGTGCTGATGGATATGTGGTAATTAAACCGAGCGGCATGAATTATGAAGTGATGAAGCCCACTGATATGGTTGTTGTAGATCTAGATGGAAAAGTCGTGGAAGGAAAACTTCGACCATCTTCGGATTTGCCCACACATCTCCATCTCTACAAGAATTTTTCTTCCATAGGTGGAATTGCTCATACGCACAGCAGGTATGCAACGATCTTTGCGCAAGCACGTAAGGAAATTCCTTGTTTCGGCACAACACACGCCGATCATTTCAACGGCACTATTCCCGTTACTCGACTCCTGACAAAAAAGGAAGTTGAGACCAACTATGAAAAGAATACGGGTGCAGTTATTGTCGAACGGTTCACACCCCCGGATCCTGGAAGTATGCCTGCAGTACTTGTTGGGGGACATGCACCGTTTGCATGGGGAACGTGTGCAAGCGATGCAATGAAGAATATTCTTATTTTAGAGCACGTTGCGCAGATGGCATTTGGTTCGTTACAGTTGAATACCGACCTTCATCCGCTTCCATCTTACATTCAAGAAAAACATTTTCAACGAAAACATGGGCCAAATGCCTATTACGGCCAAAAGAAAAAATAAAGGAGTAATGTTCATGCAAAATATCCCAGTCATTAAACTCGGTGTTGTTGCGGTAAGCCGGGATTGTTTTCCTATCGAGTTGTCACGTAAGCGCCGGAAGAATGTGATAGCCGCATGCAAAAAGGCAAAAGTACCAGTTATTGAAATCGAAACTATTGTCGAGAATGATCGGGATGTCCTCAAAGCATTAGATGAATTAAAGAAGAAGGATGTTAACGCACTTGCACTATATCTGGGGAACTTTGGTCCGGAAGGTCCGACAACATTGCTTGCAGAAAAGTTCAATGGTCCGGCCATGTTTGTCGCGGCTGCTGAAGACACGGGAAAAGATCTCATAAACGGCCGAGGTGATGCATATTGCGGTTTGCTGAGCGCATCATACAATATTGGCCTGCGGAGACTGAAGCCGTACATCCCTGAATATCCTATAGGTGATCCGGAAGATGTTGCCTCGATGCTGGCAGATTTTATTCCAATAGCCCGTACTGTTGTCGGTGTCCGTAATTTGAAAATTCTCTCTTTCGGACCGCGCCCGTTCGATTTTTTAACATGTCATGCACCGATTCAGCCGCTCTATGATATGGGGATAGAAATCATGGAAAACAGTGAACTCGATTTGCTGGATATCGTTCAAGCTGAAAATGGAAATCCGGCAATCAAACATATTGCCAAGGAGATGAGTAAAGAACTTGGGAAAGGCAATACATATCCAGAACTTCTTGAGAAGCTTGCACAATATGAATATTCTCTCGAAAAATTCATGAATGCAAACCTCGGTGCATCAAAGTACGCAGCGTTTGCCAATAAATGCTGGCCGGCATTCGAAAAACATTTTGGTCATGTGCCTTGCTACCTGAATTCACGTTTAGCAGCAAGGGGCATTCCTGTCGCTTGTGAAGCTGATATTTATGGAGCATTAAGTGAATACATGTCCATCTGTGCAACGGAAGTTCCGCCTGCGATCTTGGACATTAATAATTCTGTTCCAAAGGATATGTACAAGGAAAATAAAAAAGTCATTGGCGATTATACGCTGAGTGATCTCTGGATGGGATTCCATTGCGGTAATACATCATCCGGTTGTCTGGTACAACCAATGATGCAATATCAATTAATCATGCACAGGCTTATGGAACCGGAAAGCAAACCAGACATCACACGCGGAACATTGGAAGGCCAGATTAAAGCCGGTCCGATTTCGATCTTCCGTATGCAATCAACATCCGAGACGGAGATTCGTGCTTATGTTGCAAACGGCGAAGTATTAAAAATCAACCCAAAGTCTTTTGGCTCCATCGGTGTTTTTGCTATTAAGGAAATGGGGCGTTTCTATCGTCACGTGTTGATAGAGAAACGATTCCCGCACCATACTGCTATCGCGTTTAAACATGCAGGAAAGACGCTCTTTGCTGCGAGCAAAATGCTTGGCGTCAATGATGTTTTCTTCAATCATCCCAAAGGAATGATGTACTCCACTGAAAATCCTTTTTAAATTTGTAGACTAACTCTGATGCACTTATACAGTGCGTCGGAGTTATAATAAGCATGTCAAAATTTCAAGAAGGCAATAGAACCTCCAACACCGCAAAACCCCTTGCTTGGGAAGGACTGCTGAATCTTTTCGTAGTGTACCTTGTTTGGGGAAGCACCTATCTGGGTATTCGCATTGCAGTGCGTGAAGGCTCAGGTTTTCCTCCATTTCTCATGGCTGCTGGACGTACAGTCCTTGGCGGATTGATCCTGCTGGCCTGGGCAAAAATCAAAGGTGAGCAACTAAAGCTTATCCGCAGCGATGCTCTCCTCCTTGTTACTACAGGTGCCATGCTCTGGATCGGCGGCAACGGGTTAGTGAATTGGGCAGAGCAGCGCATTCCTTCAGCCCTGACAGCATTGCTCTTAGCCACTACAATACTTTGGGTGGCAGCGTTGGAATCAGTTATTGAGCGGCGAGCCCCATCTCTCTTGTTGACTGGCTCTTTGTTGTTAGGTTTTTGCGGTACGGGTTTTCTTTCTTACCCTGTGTTATCCACTGGTATTCATGCCGATATTATCTCTATTGCCGTTCTTTTTATTGCGTCTTTAAGCTGGGGAAGCGGCTCGCTTCTGCAGCGGCACCATGGAGTGCACCTCAGTGCTCGTGTGACAGCAGGTTATCAACAGATTTTTGCTTTGCCTGGTTTTCTTGTTCTTAGTTATTTAACAGGTGAGCCCCGGCCGACACCTCTTCCTTCTGCGTGGATGGCATTTGCCTATCTCGTGGTTTTTGGTTCGGTGATCGCTATTGCCTCTTTTACTCGAGCTCTGCAAATCCTTCCTACGAAAGTCCTCTTTACTTATAGCTATGTAAATCCAATGATTGCCCTTTTTTTGGGATGGTTTATTCTCAGCGAACCGATCAATTATTGGACTTTTGGGGGAGCTGTTATGATCATATCGGGTGTGGCTGGCGTCTTTAAAGAGAGTCAGAATACGCACTGCCCAGAAGTAAACGAAAAGCAAAAGGATCTCGGGCCCGAAAAAAGTTAGCAATTATATTATTGTTTTGCAGTTAGAGTGTATAAATGAGTATTTATAAAATCAAAGAAAGGATATTGCCATATGTCCTTATTTGATTGGAAACAAATTATTAAGCACTACGATAATCATCGTTGGTGTAGTAATGACGGATTGTTCAAAGAAAGATGAAACCACCGGGCCATCGAAATAAACAAATGCTGCTGCTATTGATTTAGATAATCCTCAACAGGTTATCAGTGGCTTCGGAGGCTGTCGCTCTATCCAGCTGAGCTACGGGCGCATTTCTTTCGACATTCTCGCTGATCCCTCTGTCACTCCATTCAGCGGGATTCTGAAAATTGCTTCTGCTCATCCAAATCATTCGCAGGCAATTTTCGAAGCTTCGGGCATATCAAAAAATGAGTTAATTTCTACGATTGCCTTCTTCATTAACGCTTAATAATACCAGTTTTTCACTCTCTTTGCACAAAATTGACAATGATACTATAAAAAAGAAATGCCAAGCGAAAAGAGGTTTCTGGGACTCTTGATACCTGGCATTTCAACTTTTTGGTTTATCTATATTGTTATGGAAAGCGTTTTCATTTCAGTCCATAACGGATTGCCAATACGTTGCGGCAGCAGATATACCAATTTATCAGTTCATTTCAGCAAGACGAGCCTCTTTGTCTGACTGAATGTTCCCGCTTGCAGCCGATAGAAATACACTCCGGTCGAGAATGCCGCTGCATTCCACTGCCGCGTGTAGCTGCCGGCTTCTAATTCTCCGGAAAAAATCACCGCTACTTCTCTTCCAATAACATCATAGACCTTCAGTGTTACATGAAATCTTTGCGGAATCTGGAATGAGATCGTTGTTGAAGGATTAAAAGGATTGGGATAATTATCCGAAAGCTGATAACGAAACGGAGCATTCTCTGCAGCGACCGAAGTCGCTGTATGCTTTGCTGTCATCCTAATCGGATATGATTGGGCAATGATCGAATCTTTTACATTGACGCTCAAACGGTAATAATACGCCGTACCCGCGCTCGTTGTGGTATCGATAAATACCGCAGCTGCCGGCGCAACCGATGCAATGGAAACGAAATTGGCGCTGGGACTCACCTTCCGTTCTATAACGATACTATCGCTTCCGGACGTATTGTTTTTCCATTGAATTTTTATCGATGTATTTGC
>Ga0182021_10001355_pt1 | contig 27881 bp, 28 predicted proteins | sample 612E3MmetaG_FD_120493 | JGI IMG/M metagenome (GOLD analysis project Ga0182021, IMG submission 120493) | Permafrost microbial communities from Stordalen Mire, Sweden - 612E3M metaG (Illumina Assembly) | ecosystem: Environmental > Terrestrial > Soil > Wetlands > Permafrost | place: Sweden...
AGATTTTGAAGGCCTGTGTCCAGCATCAATTTTGTATTGAATTAAAAATTAGTATTTACATAAAACTTGAAAATATAAATCCTTCTAAATAACCTGGAACAGATAAATAACTCGTTAATATTAAATTAAAATCATTTATTTTCCATAGTAATATTTCATGTCCATATCAGAAGAGAAAAAAGTTGTATGGTGAATGAAAAGTTAGTAATACTAGCCGGAGGAATTTCTTCCCGAATGAAGAAATCACAACCATCTGATAGTGCATTTGATCCGCAATTAATAAAAGATGCTGATATAAAATCGAAAACGATGATTCGTATCGGTGAAAACAAAAGACCATTCTTGGATTATTTGTTATTCAATGCATATGAATCTGGCTATAGAGATGTTGTAATTGTAATCGGCGCAAAAGATGATTCAATTAAAAAATATTATGAATCAATCGATAGTAAAAAATCATTTAACGGATTAAAGATCAGCTACGCCGTTCAACCGATTCCGGATGGAAGAGAAAAACCTTTAGGTACTGCAGATGCTTTATATCATGCTCTTAAACTAAAATCTAGCTGGAGTGGTTCTTCATTTACAGTTTGTAATAGTGATAACCTTTATTCTCAAAATGCACTTAAGCTGATGCTCGAATCGAAATATAAAAATGCTATGATTGATTATAACCGCGATGGATTGAGTTTTGAAAAGGAACGAATCGAAAAATTTTCTGTTACCAAAAAAGATAATGAAGGATTTCTTATAAATATATTTGAAAAACCTACGATCGAAGAGATTGAATCAGCAAGAGATAAGAACGGTGCAATTGGAGTAAGTATGAATATTTTCAAATTAGATTATGATTTGATCTTTCCATTTCTTGAAATTGTTCCGCTTCATCCCAAAAGAAAAGAAAAGGAATTGCCAACTGCAATCAAAATGATGATAGATAAATTTCCTAAATCACTTTATACTTATCCAATTAGTGAAGAAGTACCGGATCTTACTAGTAAAGAAGATATTTCAAAAGTAAAAATGTTTTTAGAAAAACACTTTCCCAATTTATCGTAAATTAAATATGAGTAAATTAAAAATAGTTGTTACCGGCGGTGCCGGATTTATAGGCAGCCATATTGTAGAACACTGGATCAGTAAAGACGCTGAAGTTCATATAATAGATAATTTGCGAAGCGGATATTTATCTAATGTTGAAATATTTCCTAAAGCAATATTCCATGAAGGCAGTATTACGGATCGCGATTTTGTTTTTCAGATATTAAAGAATACGGATTATGTTCATCATCTTGCCGGATTCGTTTCCGTTCCGGAATCAATTGAGAAGCCGGAAGAATGTTACGATATTAATGTCAACGGATTGATCAATGTGCTTGATGCATCCAAAGAATTTGGAATTAAGAAAATTGTATTTAGCAGTTCTGCTGCAGTATATGGAGAGAATCCGATTTCACCAAAAACAGTAAGTCTCAAACCCGATCCAAAATCTCCATATGGTTCAACTAAACTTGAAGGCGAATCATTACTAAAAATTTATAACGAGCAGGGAAGTGTCGGCGCTACATCGTTGAGATATTTTAATGTATTTGGACCAAGACAAGATCCCAAAAGTCAATATGCTGCTGCTGTGCCGATTTTTATTGAGAAAGCTTTGAAGAACAAACAAATTATTATTTACGGAGATGGTAAACAAACACGAGATTTTATTTATGTGAAAGATGTTGTATCAGCAAATATTCTGGCGGCAACTAATGAAAAAGTAAATGGTGTTTTTAATGTTGCATCGGGTAAAGCAATTACAATAAATGAAATTGCTAAAATAATTATTGAAGAATTACAAAGTAAAAGTAAAATCATTTATGAAAAAGAAAGAACTGGAGATATAAAATATAGTCTTGCTTCGATAGAAGAGACAAAAGAGCTATTGCAATTTATACCTGAATTTGATTTGACTAAGGGATTGAAAGAAACAATAAAATATTATTTGAATAAGAAGAAATAGAATAAATATATTTTTAAAATGTAAAAACCCTCTGAAAGAGAGGGTTTTTTTGTGGGCCCTGGAGGACTTGAACCTCCGACCCGCTGATTATGAGTCAGCTGCTCTGACCAACTGAGCTAAGAGCCCAAAAGCGGTGGTAAAAATAGTTATTCCTTAAAACGTTTGCAAATCAAGAATGAAATTATGAAAACGATCGCATGATTTTCTTAAGTAATATAGTTTCATTCATAAATAATCATCTTACTTAAAGAAAGTTATTAATTGAGAGTATAGAAGATCAAAACATTGCAACGAATCGGAAAAAAAGTTTATATTTGCACCGCGTTTTGCCGGGGTGGCGGAACCTGCCTACCGGCAGGCAGGTTGGTAGACATTGAATTGATTAGACTATGTATACGATTTATGCCATAGAAAGTGTAAAGAAAAATTATATTTATGTTGGATTAACGAATAATCTCGAACGGCGTTTTTTTGAACATAATTCAGGTTATAATAAAACAACAAAACCTTTTAGCCCGTTTAGAATTATATATTTTGAAGAAGTTTCTGGTAGAATAGAAGCTCGTAAAAGAGAGAAATATTTAAAATCCGGAATTGGAAAAGAGTTCTTAAAATCATTGAAGTAATATCTGCCGGGGTGGCGGAATTGGTAGACGCACAGGACTTAAAATCCTGTGGGTGGTTTCACCCGTGCCGGTTCGAGTCCGGCCCTCGGTACTTTAATTTGTGATATGGGTTTTATAAAAATGACGAAGTAATTCTGCGGGTTCTTAGCTCAGTTGGTTAGAGCGTCTGCTTGACGTGCAGAAGGTCATAGGTTCGAATCCTATAGAACCCACAATTTATCGGAGAATTCTCCGTTTTTTTTTAATGTAGGAATGATGGAAAAAATAAAAGTTACATTTCCTGATGGATCGGTTAAAGAATTTGATAAAGGCATAACTGCTTTTGAAGTTGCTAAATCAATTTCAAATCGTTTAGCTGATGAAGCTCTTGTTACTAAGATCAATGGTGAGATACGGGATCTATCAACACCGATTAACAATGATTCTGCTTTGCAAATTTTCACTTTCGATAATCCGGAAGGAAAACATGCCTACTGGCATTCAACCTCTCATTTAATGGCACATGCGGTTCAATCAATTTATCCTGAAGCAAAGTTTGGAGTTGGTCCAGCAATTGACGCAGGTTTCTATTATGATATTGATATAAACTCCAACTTGACAGAAGAAGATTTGGTTAAGATTGAAAAGAAGATGATGGAAATTTCATCACAAAAAAATCCATTTAAGAGAACTGAATTAAGTAAGAACGATGCTGTGAACTTTTTCAAGAAAAAAGGCGATAACTATAAATTAGAAATTTTAAGTGAGCTTGATGATAAAGCAGAAGTAATCAGCATTTATGATGAAGGCGATTTTACTGATCTTTGTCTTGGTCCACATGTTCCTGATGCGGGCAAGATTAAATTTGTAAAGTTGTTAACTATTTCCGGTTCTTACTGGCGGGGCGACGAAAAGAATAAACAGATGCAAAGAATCTACGGCATTTCATATCCTAAAAAGAAAATGCTTGATGATTATTTAATTTTCTTAGAAGAAGCTAAAAAAAGAGATCATCGTAAACTTGGAAAACAACTTGATCTTTTCAGTGTACATGAAGAAGCAGGTGCAGGTCTAATTTATTGGCATCCAAAAGGTTCTAGAGTTAGAAATACAATTGAAACATTTTGGAGATCGGAACATTTTAGAAATGGTTATGATCTACTTTATTCTCCGCACATGGGTAAAAGCTGGCTTTGGGAAACAAGCGGGCACTTAGTCACATATAAAGAAAATATGTATGCGCCAATGAAAGTGGATGATCAAGATTATTTTATTAAACCTATGAACTGTCCGTTCCATATAATGATCTATAAAACAAAACTTCGTTCATACAGAGATTTACCTTTACGTTGGGCAGAATTAGGAACAGTTTATCGTTATGAAAAAAGTGGAGTGCTACACGGATTACTTCGTGTCCGTGGCTTCACTCAAGATGATGCACATATTTTTTGTTCGCAGGAACAAATTGAAGATGAGATAATTGAAGTAGTAAGATTTTCTACTTCCATCCTTAATTCATTTGGTTTTAGCGACTTGAAATTTTACGTTGCTACTAAACCGGAAAAAGCAGTTGGAGAAGATAAAGACTGGGAAAAAGCAACCAACTCACTTAAACATGCAATGGAAAGAGAACATCTTCCATACGAAATGGATGAGGGCGGCGGCGCATTCTACGGACCAAAGATAGATATAAAAATTAAAGATGCATTAAACCGTGAATGGCAGTTAAGTACAATTCAATTTGATTTTAATCTACCTCAAAGATTTGATATGAAATACATTGGAGAGGATGGAAAAGAACATCAGCCATATATGGTTCACAGGGCATTGCTCGGATCTATAGAACGTTTTATGGGCATCTTGATTGAACATTACGGCGGCGCATTCCCTACTTGGTTAGCCCCAGTTCAAGTTGCTGTTCTGGCAGTCTCTCAGAATTTTATGGAATATGCAGAACAAGTAAGAGATATTCTTGCTAAGAACGATATTATTGCCGAACTTGACGAACGAAATGAAAAGATTGGTTATAAAATACGCGAATGGGAGATGCAGAAGGTTCCCTACATGTTAATAGTAGGTGAAAAAGAAAAAGAATCCGGTACAGTTTCTGTAAGACAGCATAAACTTGGTGATAAAGGCAATTTATCAATAGAAGAATTTGTTTCCAAAATAAAAATTGAAATAGATAACAAAGTAAATCACAATTAAGAGAGGTATTTTATCACTCAAATTAAATACCGAGTTAATCAGGAAATAAGAATTCCTGAAGTTAGACTCATTGGACCAAACGGTGAAGTATTAGGTGTTGTATCATCAAAAGAGGCAATTAGAAGAGCAGAGGAAGTGCAGATGGATTTGGTTGAGATTGCGCCGCAAGCAACTCCTCCTGTTTGCAAGATAATTGATTTCGGAAAATTTGTTTATGAGCTGCAAAAAAAAGAGAAACTTCAAAAAAAGAAACAAGTTGTTAGTGTTCTAAAAGAAATCCGTTTACATCCGAATACAGATACTCATGATTTTGATTTCAAAGCACGGCATGCTGTTAATTTTATTGAGAATGGTGACAAAGTCAAAGTTTCAGTAATATTTAAAGGAAGAGAATTAGCTTATACGGAAATCGGCGAAACATTGCTTAGAAAATTTCTTGAAAGACTTGCAGATGTTGCTAAAGTTGAACAAGAGCCAAAGTTTGAAGGCAGAGCAATGCACGCAATATTAGCGCCTCAAAAAGGTAAAAAGAAAAAATAGATAGGTGGAATAATGCCAAAGATGAAAAGTAATCGTGGAGCGGCAAAAACTTTTAGAAAAACCGCATCCGGAAAAATTAAAAGAAGCAAAGCATACAAATCGCATATTTTAACAACTAAATCTACCAAAAGAAAAAGAGGGTTGAGAAAATCCACACTTGTTTCTAAGGCAGAGACAAAAAGAATTACAATTTTGTTACAATAAGGAGTAGTTAGTTATGCCAAGAGCACAAAATAAGGTCGCATCCCATAGACGCCGTAAAAAAATTATGGCAATGGCAAAAGGATATTGGGGCGGCCGAAGTAAAGTATTAACCGTTGCAAAACATCATATTGATAAAGGTTTGCAGCACGCTTACCGTGACCGTAAACTTAAGAAGAGAGAATTCCGATCATTATGGATTATCAGAATAAATGCAGCAGCAAGAATGCACGGAACAACTTATTCGCGTTTGATTCACATGCTAGATGATAAAGGAATTGTGATCAACAGAAAAGTACTTGCAAGTATTGCAGTTGAAAATCCGCAAGCTTTTTCTGATGTAGTTAAATTTGCAATGAACTAATTTTTTCCCTCTCGAACTTTGTTTAAGTTTTGGGAGGGAATTTTTTTAAATTCTCGGGATTGTTACTATGATTAGTAAAATTGATGAAACCCGAAAAAGTTTTGATGAAGATTTATCAAAAGTTGAAAATCTAACTTCGCTTGAAGACCTTCGAATAAAATTCTTAAGCCGTAAAGGATTAGTATCACAACTTTTCGAATCACTAAAAGACGTTACTAAAGAAGATAAACCTATAGTCGGGCAGGCTCTTAATCAGCTTAAGATTCATACACAATCAAAATTCGACGAACTAAAAGAAAAATTAGAGAAAGGCCAGAAGACTAGTGATGAATTTGTTGATCTTACTTTACCTGGAAGAAAACGGGTAATAGGCAGTAAACATATCCTTACTCAAACACTCGACGAAATAAAAAATATTTTTAGAGGTCTCGGCTTTTCCGTATATGAAGGACCGGAACTCGAATCAGACTATTATAATTTTGAAGCACTGAATTTTGCACCAGATCATCCTGCGAGGGATATGCAGGATACATTTTTTGTCACCGATAAATTCTTACTCAGAACTCACACATCACCTGTTCAAATACGCTTGATGGAAAACAAAAAACCACCGCTAAGAGCAATTATGCCTGGAAAAGTTTTTCGCAATGAAGCTATCGGTGCTAAGAGTTATTGCTTGTTCCATCAGGTTGAAGGTCTTTATGTTGATACCGACGTTACTTTTGCAGAATTGAAAGGAACTCTTGTTGCTTTTGTAAAACAATTTTTCGGTCAGGATATAAAATACAGATTCCGGGCAAGTTTCTTTCCATTTACAGAACCAAGTGCCGAAATGGATATTTGGTGGGAACCAAAAGGAAAGCAAGGCAGATGGATGGAAATTCTTGGCTGCGGAATGGTTGATCCTAATGTTCTTATAAACGTAGGAATTGACCCGGAAAAATATACTGGCTATGCTTTTGGAATGGGAATAGAAAGAACTGCTATGCGTAAATACGGTATAGATGATATCAGAATTTTATTTGATAACGATAAACGATTCTTGACGCAATTCTAGTGAGGATATAAAGTGAAAATTTCTATTAACTGGTTGAATGATTATGTAGACTTAAAAAATATTTCCGTGAACGAAATTGTAGATAAACTTACATATGCTGGATTGGAAGTTGAAGAAGTTGATGATCAAACGAAAAAATTTGATAATATAGTCATCGGTTATGTCAAGGAAGTGAAGAAACATCCTAATGCCGATAAATTATCGCTTTGTAAAGTAACTGATGGTAAGGATGATTATAACGTAGTTTGCGGAGCTCCAAATGTTTCTGCTGGTCAAAAAGTAGCATTCGCAAAAGTTGGAGCTATAATTCCTAATGGCGGAATGAAACTTGAAAAAGTTAAGATTCGCGGTGAAGTTTCTTTTGGTATGATCTGTTCGGAACGGGAATTAGGTCTAGGTGATAATCACGAAGGAATTATGGTTTTAGATCCTTCATTAAAAGAAGGATTATCATTTGCAGATGCAATGGATTTGAATGATACGATTTTAGAAATTGCAATTACTCCTAATCGAGCTGATGCACTAAGTCATATTGGAATTGCCCGTGAGTTATCTGCATTGTTTGATCTGTCCTTAAAATATCCCGATGTAAATTTGATTGAGTCTGGGAAAAAGTCAGAAGAATTAGCTTCAGTAGAAATATTAAATCCGGATAATTGTCCGCGTTACGTTGGCAAAGTAGTTAGTAATGTTGAAATCAAAGAATCTCCCAATTGGCTTAAAAAACGGTTGAAAAGTATCGGGTCGCGACCTATAAACAATGTTGTTGATGTTACAAATTTTATTTTATATGAAATAGGACAACCTTTACACGCATTTGATCTTGATAATTTAGGTGGGAAAAAAATAATTGTTCGAAATGCCGGAAAAGATACAAAGTTTACCACGCTTGATTCCAAAGAAAGAAAACTTCAATCGAATGATCTAATGATTTATGACGCAAATAAACCGGTTGCCATAGCTGGTGTTATGGGCGGGGAAAACTCCGAAGTAACAACTTCAACTAAAAATTTACTTATTGAAAGCGCATATTTTAATCCTACATCAATACGGAAGACTTCCAAGAATCTTGGTCTATTAACAGATGCTTCCTACAGATTTGAAAGAGGAACAGATCCTGAGATTACTAAATGGGCAGCAAGACGCGCTGCTCAGTTAATCCAAATCACTTCAGGCGGAGAAATTGCAATTGACGAAATAGATGTTTATCCAAATAAAATTTCTCCTAGAAAATGCGGCATTCGTTTCAATCGATTAAATAAAATTTTAGGCTATCAAATCGGAGCAAGTGAAACTGAAAATATTCTTATCAAACTTGGTTTTACTATTAAGAAGAAATCATCTGATGGATTAAGCGTTACTGTTCCTTCTTACCGTCACGATATTGAACGTGAGATAGATTTGATTGAAGAAGTTGCGAGAATATATGGCTATAATAAAATTCCCGAAGTTAGTAAGATATCAGTTACCTTAGAAGAGAAGGTAGACCATTCTTCATTCAATGATAAAGTTAGAGAATTTTTAAACTCACTCGGCTTTTATGAAATTATTACCAATTCACTGCTAAGTGAAGATGTAGCAAAACGTTTTGGTAATGCAATTAATCTTTTAAATCCTCAAAGTAATGAAATGTCCCACTTACGAACTTCATTGATCCCGGGATTATTAACAACAATATCCAATAACATTAAAGTAAATGAAAAAGATCTTCAATTATTTGAGTTAGGAAAAATTTTCGAAAAACTATCAGATTCAAGTATAAATGAATTCAAGGATTTTAATGAATCGGAGCATCTCATTCTCGCATTGACGGGTAACAGAATTAGGAATGAATGGTTTGAAAAGGATTATCCATTTGATTTATACGATCTTACTGGCTTTGCAGAATCATTCTTAACGAAAATTTTACCTGGAGTCACTGTTAACATAAAATCTAAAGACGAATCAGGATCGAGGTTTGATAATTCGTTTGGAATGACCTATGAAAATCAAAATATTGGTTTCGGCGGAAGTCTAAAAAAAGAAATCTATACTTTATTTGATGTTGATCAAGATGTTTATATGATTCAAGTTGATTTATCTGTTTTGAAGGATATTAGTATTTCAAAAAAAATTTTTAATGAGTTATTGAAATTCCCTAAAGTTTATAGAGATGTGGCTTTTGTTTTAGATGTTAATATTACTTCTGATCAAGTTATGAGCATAATAAAAGAAGCCAGTTCTAACTTGTTGCATAATATAAAGTTATTTGATATCTTTCAAAGTGAAAGCTTAGGTAGAGGCAAAAAGAGTCTTGCTTTTCAATTAGAGTTTTTTAATTCGAGCAGAACTCTTACCGAAGAAGAAGTTGAAAAAGATTTTAGGAATGCAATTAGAGCAGTAGAAAAAATATTTAACGCACAACTCAGAGGTAGTTGATTGGCTGAAATGACGAAATATGATTTGTTTATTGATGAGTTGAATACTTTAGAAAAACAAATATATTATTTCATCCAAAAAGGGACTGAAATACTCGAATCAAATCAAGCACTAAATAATAGAATTACTTTACTTGAAAGAGAAAACGACGCACTTAAAAAGAAAATTTCAGAAATCGAATCCAAAGTTAGTAAGTCATTTGTAAATAGTGAAAACCTTTTTGGTAATGAATCATTTAACTTAGAGGAGAAAGAAGCACTTAAGAACAAAATTGGTGAACTGATAGCACGAATTGACTATCATTTGCGTTCTTAAATTAGTTATTGAAGATGGAATAGACATAATATGAACGAAAAAAAGAAGCTTAAAGTAAAAATTTTTGATAAAGAATATTCCCTTCTTGTGGAAAACCAAGAAATAGCGGCAGAACTAGCTGAATATGTAAATACAATGATGGAAGAAACAAAAGATGAATTACCAGATCAATCAAAAGATACAATTGCCATCATTGCTGCATTAAACATTGCTTATGATTTATTTGTTGAAAAGAATAAATACCGTGAATTCAGCATACAAGCCACAGATAAAATCAAAAAAATAAAGCTTCTTTTGAACGAATCTAAATTTATGTCCTCTCCATCATAACTTTTTCCACGCTGCCGGTTCATTTATAAAAAAGAACTAATAGTAAAACTATAGGGTTATCGACTCACGTCGTGTATTACAGGCCTCAATCTCGATTTATTGGGATTCTCGTAACACGGGACAGTGGAAGTAAAAAGCGACGGGCGGTTTCCCACATTGTTATAGGAAAAATGTTCTTTTCCTATAATAGGATCGGCAGTTGTGGTTTAAATATACTGTTATGTTATTTGGAGGTAAGATGCAGAGCGATTTAATTATTGTAATAGCGGTTGCTGCCATATTGGTAGTTTTGTCATTTATTCTTGGCTGGTTTATTAACTCAAAGATTGGTAGAAATAGTCTTTCGATTGCCAAAGAAAAAGCTCAAAGTATTATTGATGAAGCTGACAAAGAAGCTAAACATATTAAGAGAGAAAAACTACTTGAAGTAAAAGACGAATGGTTAAAAAAGAAACAAGAATTCGATACTGAAGTAAATTCTAAAAAGCAGAAACTACAAAATCATGAATAACAGTTAGAATCACGCGAAGAAAGTCTTGAGAAGAAATATGAGGTTGTTACTCAGAAAGAAAAGACATTAAAAGATGCTGAAAAAACACTAACTACTCAAAAAGAAGATTTTGATAGAAAGCATGCCGAATTAGATCACTTGATCTCTGAACAAAATGTACGATTAGAAAAAATTGCCGGATTAACTTCGGAAGACGCTAAAAAAATGCTGATGGAAAATATGATCAGCAAAGCAAAAACCGATGCCGCTCAATCTATCAAAGAAATTCGTGATCAAGCTAAAATTGATGCTAAAAAAGAAGCTCAGAGAATTACAATCCAGGCAATTCAAAGAACTGCAGTTGATCATTCCGTTGAATCAACCGTTTCAGTTGTCCAAATTCAGAATGATGAAATGAAAGGAAGAATAATCGGACGTGAAGGAAGAAACATCCGCGCATTTGAAGCTGCTACAGGAGTTGATGTAATTGTTGACGATACACCTGAAGCTGTAATCCTTTCTGCGTTTGATCAATTTAGAAGAGAAGTAGCAAGAATATCTCTCGAACGGTTAATTGCAGACGGAAGAATTCATCCGGCACGTATTGAGGAAATTGTTGCGAAAGTTGAATTGGAATTGGATGAAGAAATTCAGAAAGAAGGGGAGAATACTTTAATTCAGTTAGGTTTGCACGGAGTTCATATAGAACTTGTAAAACATATTGGACGAATGAAATACCGTTCAAGCTACGGACAGAATCTTTTACAGCATAGTATTGAAGTTGCATACTTAACGGGAATTATGGCAGCTGAACTTGGCTTTGATACAAATCTTGCACGCAGAGCAGGACTTCTTCACGATGTCGGTAAAACTATTGATAGAAATGTTGAAGGTCCTCATGCTTTGCTCGGTTATGACCTCGTTAAGAAATATAATGAGCATGCTATCGTTGTGAATGCCGTAGGAAGTCATCATGAAGATATTGAAATGGAACATCCAATAGCGGCTTTAGTTCAAGCAGCAGATGCAATAAGCGGTGCAAGACCGGGTGCAAGAAGAGAGCCTCTGGAAAGTTATGTTAAGCGATTGGAAAATCTGGAAGCTATCGCAAAATCTTTTGAAGGAGTAGCCAAAACTTATGCTATTCAAGCGGGTAGAGAAGTACGTGTTATCGTTGAACCCGACAAAGTAGATGATGTATTTTCAGATCGTCTGGCAGCGGATATTGCGCAGAAAATACAAGAGGATATGGAATACCCGGGACAAATTAAAGTAATGGTAATTCGTGAAGTCCGGAAAATAGCTTACGCAAAATAAAATTATAACTTAAACCCGATTAGATCAGGTTTATTTTTTTTTGAGTGTATTATGAAAAAGAAATTGAAAATTGCAATAACCGGCGGAATTGGTTCCGGAAAATCTTCCGTATCAAAAATAGTTGAGTCATTTGGATTCCCAGTTATTAAAGCAGATGATGTTGCTAAAGAATTGATGATGAAGGATGAATCAATTAAAAAGAAAATTATTAAAACATTCGGCAAAGAATCGTTCACTGAAAAAGGAATTAACACAAAATATCTTGCTGAAAATGTATTTAGCAGTAAAGATAAAGTTGGTAAAATTAATTCCATAATTCATCCTCCAACTATCAAAAAGATCGAAGAGATCTCAAAAAAACTTTTTGAAAAACATGATTTAGTATTTATTGAATCAGCTTTAGTTTATGAAGCTAAAGCTCAAAAACTGTTTGATTATGTAATTCTTATTTATGCAGAAGAAGAAATTAGAATTGCACGTAAGATAGAAAATGATAGTATGACCAGAATTGAAGTTGAAAAACGAATGAGCTTTCAGATTCCCGACGAGAAGAAAACAGATCGGGCTCATTTTGTTATTGATAATAATTCTACATTCGATAAACTGGAATCTAGAACAAAGTTTGTTATTGAATTGATTAAAGCTGCTATTGTTTGATTGAATTAAAAAGATAAAAACATCCTTCCTTGATTTATAACTCCTCTTGCTCTAATTTTACCCACACATTTTTCAAAAATAAGGTGTTCTGTGAAAGTAATTAATGATGCTCTTGTAGGTTTTGTTAAATTATTACCAAAATCTGTAGTTCATATCTTCGCTAAAAAATATATCGCCGGTGAAACATTAAATGACGCCGTGCGTGTAGTTAAAGAATTGAATGCAAAAGGTATTGTTGCAACCATGGATGTTCTTGGAGAATCTGTAAACACAAAAAAAGAATCCGAGCAAGCAAAGAATGAATGTTTTATGGTTCTTGATACGATCAATCAACACAAACTCGATTCAAATTTATCTCTTAAACCAACCCAGTTGGGATTGATCATTGATAAACAATTTTGTTATGAACAGATTACTTCGATATTAGAAAAGGCGAAAGGTTATAACAATTTTGTCCGCATTGATATGGAAGATTCATCAACAACAGATACAACTTTAGAGTTACACAAAAAATTAAAAGAAAAATATTCCAACGTTGGTGTCGTTGTTCAATGCTATTTGAAGCGTACGTACAATGATGTAGAAGAACAAAATAAGCTCGGAACAAATTACCGTCTCTGCAAAGGTATTTATATTGAGCCGGCAGAAATCGCATTCACAGAACGTCAGCAGGTCCGTGATAATTTCCTAAAAATTCTAGAAAAAATATTGGACGATGGAAATTATGTTGGCATTGCAACTCATGATGATTATTTGGTAAAAGGTGCTTACGAATTGCTTAAAAAGAAAAATATTCCTAATAACAAATACGAATTCCAAATGCTATATGGCGTTAAAGAAGATCTGCGTGATAAGATCAAATCAGACGGACATAAAATTCGAGTCTACGTTCCTTTCGGCGAGCATTGGTACAAATACTCAATCAGAAGATTGCAAGAAAATCCGAATATGGCTTGGTATATAACAAAAAGTATTTTTTCGTTTAACTGATGAATGTTTTAGGAATAGAAAGTTCGTGTGATGAAACTTCTGTTGCAGTAATTTCTGATGGTAAACTTTTATCAAATTTAATTTCATCTCAAGATTTTCATAATATTTACGGCGGCGTTGTACCTGAACTTTCGAGCCGGGCACATCTTCAAATATTATTACCACTCGTAAAAAAATCTCTTCAGGAATCCGGAATCTCTCTTGGTCAAATTGATCTAATCTGTGCAACAGCAGGACCCGGATTGATCGGTGCACTTCTTGTCGGTTTAACTTTTGCAAAAGGTCTTTCATATTCACTTCAAAAAACTTTTGTTCCGATTAATCATATTGAAGGACATATTTTTTCCGGATTTTTAATGAAAGACAAACCTGAATTTCCATATTTATGTCTTGTGGTTAGCGGAGGACATACATTACTTCTTATTGTTGAAAGCGATACTCAGATAACTAAACTTGGTTCTACGATTGATGACGCCGCCGGTGAAGCGTTTGATAAAGTTTCAAAATTGTTAGGACTTGGTTATCCCGGCGGACCTAAAATTCAAGAAATTGCAGAAAACAAAAAAACTGACTTTGCTGATTTCCCTATTGCACGATGTAAAAATGAATACGATTTTTCTTTCAGCGGTTTGAAAACTTCTGTTTTACGTTTCATTCAGAAAGAATATGGCGATGCTTCTAAGATTCCAGTTGCAGATATTCCTTTAATAGCGGCTTCTTTTCAATACTTTGCTGTAAGAGCACTATTAAATAATACTGAAAAAGCGTTGAATAAATTCAATGTGAACTCAATTTCACTTGTTGGCGGTGTAGCGGCTAATAAAATGCTTCGGGATGAATTCAAGAAATTAGCTTCGAAGTATAAAAAAAATCTGGTTATACCTTCTATTGAATTTTGTGGTGATAATGCTGCTATGATCGCTTACCGAGGATTGAAACTTCATCAAGCTGGAATTAAGTACGGTTATGATTTTAATGCTTATCCGAGTTTAAGCGATTACTCGTTTATTAAGTAGAAGATTTTGCCGTATAAATTCAAACACCGCATAAGAAAAAAAATCTATATATTGGAATTGTTCTAATCAAAAAAAACTGAATGACTAAACAGAAAATATCTACAAAAAGGATTTTATCACGCAGCCAATTTTATATTGTTGCACTTTTCTTTGTATCTATTCTTGCCGTTCTTCTTTTTACTTTTTATTCACCGAATTACTACGAACATGAATCACCTTACCGTTTTGATATTAAACGCGGTGAATCATTAACAAATGTGATTGATACTTTGTACGAACATAAAATTATTCCAAGTAAATTGAAAATGAAGATCATCTCTTTCGTTTACGGAGCCGAGAAAAAAGTGAAAGCGGGTAGATATGATATTCCAAACGGATTGAGTTATGTAAAACTGGTTGAACTTCTTGTAAACGGTTCTCCAACTGAACAAGTTTCAGTAACTTTACCTGAAGGAATTTGGCAGAGCGAAATAGCACAAATTCTTCGAGAAAATTTAAATATTGATTCTTCACACGTAATCGGTTTAAGTACAAGCAGATCATTTATTAATTCGCTTAATCTGGATACAAAAAGTTTGGAAGGGTATCTTCTGCCGGAAACTTATTATTTTTATCCCAACAGTACTGCCGAAGAAATATTGCGGAAATTAAAATTGCAAATGGATAAAGTTTTTACTCCGGGAATTGAAAAACAGATGGCTGAATTAAAAATGACGAAACATCAAATCTTAACGCTTGCTTCGATCATTGACGGTGAATCGAATTTAGTCTCAGAGTTTAAAACTATTTCGGGCGTTTATCACAACAGATTAAAAATTGGAATGGCGCTTCAAGCTGATCCGACGATTCAATATCTTATCCGCGATAAGCATAAAAATAGAATTCTTAAAAAAGATTTGTTGATTAATTCTAAGTTCAACACTTATAAATATCCTGGACTTCCGCCCGCACCGATTAACAATCCTGGTAAAGATGCAATTATGGCGGCGCTCTATCCCGAGAAACATAACTATTTATTTTTTGTTGCTAACGGAAACGGCGGACATGTATTTTCTCATTCCGCCGATGAACATGAACAAAACGTAATGAAGTATAGACAATGGCGAAAAACTCAAAATCAATAATTAAAATTCTTGCCGTTGCATCTTTGATGCTATTTACAAGATGTGCTAATCAGCTTCCACCCGGCGGTGGAGAAGTTGATACTATCCCTCCGCAGATAATTGAAGTATATCCCGTGAACGGAACTGTAAATTATCACGAAGATTATTTTGAAATTTCTTTTAGCGAATATGTTGATAAGCGTTCCGTTCAGGATGCAATTTTTATTTCTCCGGTTTTGCAAAAACCGCTAAAATATGATTGGAGCGGAAAAACTCTAACAGTTTATTTCAATGATACACTTAAAGTAAATACGACTTACACAGTAAGTATCGGTACCGATGTAAAGGATCTGAACAACGGCAACAATATGGTTGGATCTTTAATATTTGCTTTCTCAACCGGAAATAAAATAGATAAAGGAAAGATCAGCGGAAAAATTTATGATAATTCGCCGGAAGGTATAATGATCTTTGCTTATCAAACGAACGGTAAGGAAGCAAATCCTGCAAAACAAAAACCGGATTATGTCTCTCAAGTAGGGAAGAACGGAAAATATTCTCTGCTCGGTCTCAGAGATGGTGATTATTCAGTCTTTGCAGTTAGAGATAAGTTCCGCGATCTGCTCTATCAAAAGAATGAAGACGGCTTTGGTGTGCAGAATAAAAAAATTGAATTGGATGATAAGATAATTGAATATGAAAATGTTGATTTCTTCTTAACGATCGAAGATACAATTGCGCCTAAGATTACCAACGTAATTATGAAAGATCGGAATCATCTGCAGATTGAATTTAATGAGCCGGTTGACAGTACGAAAATTACCGGTGATAATTTTGCCTTATATGATACTGCAGCGAACAAAAAAATAATTCCGAAATATTTTTTTAAAGGTGAAGGAAGACCGAACCAGTTCTATGCCGCATTTACAGATACACTTGAAAAGAAAGAGAGCTGGGTTCTGCTTTCCAAAAACATTCCCGATCTGAAAAACAATTATTCTCTAGAAGAGAAGAATTCATTCGCTGTTAAGAATGACCGCGACACTCTCGCACTGAGAATTATTAAATCTGCCGGATTGCTGCCCGGAGAAAAAGTTGATTACGAAGAGCCGGTTGTAATGATAAACTTTAATGATGCAGTTGAACTTGCGACAGTGAAAGAGAGATTAACAGTTCAAGATGCAAAAGGGAAAAAGATTCCGCTTGAAGTTGAAAGAACTGATGACGCTTCTTTCTTAATTCGTTTATCTGAAAATTTAAAACAGAGCACGGATTACATATTAAAGCTCGATCTGAAAAAATATTCCGATCTATCCGGGAATAAAATTGATTCACTATTCCAGAATAAATTTTCTACATCCAGCGAACTTGATTTCAGCGGAGTTAGCGGAACAGTTGCTTCAAATGATTCGGCTCAAACTCAAGTAGTGCTTGAATCTGCTGAAACTGTAAAGAGAACTTACAAACAAAAAATTGATTCAAAGAAAAATTTTGATTTCAAAAAAGTTGTACCGGGAAAATATTTGGTGTGGGGTTTTAAGGATAAGAACAAGAACGGCAAATATGATTTTGGCACGATCTCTCCATTTAAACTTTCCGAAGAATTTAAGTTTTACCCGGATACATTAAATCTCCGTGCACGCTGGCCCGTCGGCGGAGTGAATATAGATTTTCAAAAATAAACTCTTAACCTCACCCCCAACCCCTCTCCTTAGTAAGGAGAGGGTGGCCCGAAGGGTCGGGTGAGGTTGAAAATATTTCTTGACAACTTTCTTCTATAAATTTAAGTTGATGCAGAATAATTTTCTTAAACTATTTTTTTAATTGGAGGAAAATTGAAACAGAGTAAGCTCAAGGCAGCACTTGAAGAATTGAAAAAGCTGCGCAAGCCGCCATATAATGTAAATGCAGTACATAAGGAAAGTTTAAGTTCCTTGGAAAAAATTGCTGTTAAGGTTACTGATCGTGTCGGTTCAGTAGGATTTTTCTTAATCATATTTGGCTGGACCTTATTATGGCTGGGTTGGAATACAATTGTGCCGAATCAATCAAGGTTTGATCCTTTCCCGGCTTTTGTTTTATGGCTTTTTATTTCGAACATGATTCAAATATTTTTGATGCCGTTGATAATGATAGGACAAAATCTTCAAGGACGCCATGCTGAGAAAAGAGCTGAATCGGATTTTGATGTGAATGTTAGAGCTGAAAAGGAGATTGAGGTAATTCTTTTACATTTAGAACAGCAGAATGAACTTATATTAAAAATTCTTGATCATATAGAAAAAGTTAATATTAAAAAGAAATAAAATAAATTTTTGACCACCACATTTAGACCCACCCCTTCGGCTCCGCCGTTTCCCCTCCAAGGAGGGGACTTAAGGGGTGGGTTGGCGGGTAGTGAAAATATTTCTTGACAACCTTCTTCTATAAATTTAAGTTGATGCGGGATAATCTTCTTAAACTTCTTTTACCCAGAGGAAAATATGACGACTACTTTTTTTGAAATAGATTATTGGCATATAATTAAAAGTTAGTTTGCAATTAAAAAAGAGCGTTAAATGGGAATCCCAGATTTTCAATCAGTGATGCTTCCACTAATGAAATATGCTAGTGATAACAGAGAGCATACTCTTCGTGAAGCTATTGAAGCATTAGCAGAACAGTTCAAACTTTCTGAAGAAGAATTATCAGAATTATTACCAAGTGGCACTCAAGCTATCTTTGATAATAGAGTTGGCTGGGCGAAAACTCATTTATCAAAAGCTGGGCTTCTCAGTTCACCTAGACGCTCCGTATTTATAATTACTGATAGGGGAAAAGAAATTCTTTCAAAGAAACCAGACTTTATAAATATGGCACTATTGCGTCAGTTCCCCGAATATGTTGAGTTTACTAAATCGACAAAGAAAAAAGATACTTCTGATAAAAAAGAGAAACCCGAAGAATCTTTATTCCAAAATACTCCTGAAGAAACATTGGAATATGCATACCAAGAGTTAAGAGAAACGCTTGCCGAGGATTTATTAGAACGGATAAAAAATATTTCTTCTTCATTCTTTGAGAAGCTAGTAGTAGAACTTCTAGTTAAAATGGGTTATGGTGGTTCTATCAAAGATGCCGGTCAAGCAACACGGAAAAGTAGAGATGAAGGAATAGATGGAATTATAAAAGAAGATAAATTGGGTCTAGACATTATTTATGTTCAAGCAAAAAAATGGGAAAATGTTGTTGGCAGACCTGAAATCCAAAAATTTGTTGGTGCTCTTGCTGGTCAAGGGGCCAAGAAAGGAATTTTTATCACTACATCTTATTTCTCAAATGATGCGCTTGAGTATGTGCCCAGAAATGAAACTAAAATTGTTTTGATCGATGGCAAAATGCTTGCCCAATTAATGATTGATTATAATTTAGGTGTTACACCTTCAAAAACTTTTGAAATAAAGAAAATAGATTCAGATTATTTTGAAGCACAGTAAAAGGCAAACTAACTTGCACCTTTGCTGCAAACCTGTTATTCTCAGGTAAACTTCTACTGTGTGGTCATATTGAGTCGTTATTGTTTTCATTATAATAAAAAGTTTACCGTTGAAATTGTCTTCGCAAAAAATAGAAAGGAATTTCTCTTATATAGAATAATCGTGATTAATGGTTTTATTTAAATAAATTTCCATTTCTCTAAGTCGAATTAAAAGGAGAAATAGTTATGAAAACTTTAACATCAATCATGATCATACTTTTTACCTTTTTTGAACTTTCCAATGCACAACCAAAATTGAATCAGGAACATGAATGGGAATTGGATTTTAGTATTCAGTCATTGTCATTCAGCTCAGACGGATTACTATTAGCGTCTGCTGACAGTTTAATTCAAATTTGGCAAATTCCCGGAGTAAGTGGGAGAGAAAATATTAAAACCTTATCGGCATCTTCTGCATTCAACAGAGCAACATTTAGTCCTGATAGTAAGTACTTAGTAGGCGGAGATAATAAGGGAACAATTTTTATCTGGGATTGCAAATCTTGGAAAATGGTTAAGAAATTATCTTTACATACAGGTGCTATTTCGGCTTTAGAGTTCAGTCCGGATGGAAATATTTTAGCTAGTGGAGATGCAAATGGTTTAATCCTTATATGGGAAACCTCTACATGGAAAAATATTAAGAAACTATCTGAAGCAGCAAAAAGAATAACCTCTCTAGCATTTAGTCCAAATGGTAATTATCTAGCTGTAAGCAAATTTAAAGAAGAAAATATTTTTATTTGGGATACCTCCACATGGGAAGAAGATATTAAAACGTATGAAGATAATAATGAAGGAGGTTATTTTCACTCGATCGCATATAGTCCTAATGGTGATTACTTAGTTGGCGGAAAATCTAATGGAAAAGTAATTGTTTTTCATGATGCTACTACCACTTTCGGAATTAACATGAAAGAAAAGCTAACAGATCATTTATGGAACGTCTATGATGTTGCGTTTAGTCCCAATTCCAAATATTTAGTGAGCTCTAGCTGGGATAAAACATTAATCTTCTGGGAAATTTCTAGTTATAGTAACTCGAGGAATAAAATTCAGTTGACACATTCTGATTTATTTTGTGTGGTTGCATTCAATCCTAATGGAAAATATTTAGCTACAGGAGATAGTAATAAACTTATTATATATTCCATAAATCCACCAATGGCACCAGTTAAGGATGACGAAGAATGAATTTCCCATTTTTATTTGTAGTCAAGGAGCGATCCTTGACAATAAATAGTTAAATATTCCACAGTCAGAATTGGATGTCATTAATTATATAAGTAGTATCTCTTAGAAAGTTTTCTGAACCAATCAATATCTTTGTGCAGTAATTTTTTTATATCGTCAACGCGGAATCTCTTCGAGAATTTTAATCTTGCTCTGTCTGTCCCCATTACAAGATCAAACATTTTCATTCGGTTTGTTGTTGCAAGTGTAAACGGGTTTGTATCCGGATACAGTTGGTGGTAGACTTGCAGAAAATAAAATTGAAGTTCCAGCAAGTTTACCTTTTCAAAATCTGTTATATGTATCTGCACACCGTTAAAAATTTTATCCTTCCAATCACCGTAAAGAACTTTATAAGAAATCGGACGGAATAAAACTCCGGGTAAATTAAGCGCATTCATTTTTACTGCAAGAGTGTCGGCATCAATCCATTCAGCCGCAAAAGTTTGGAAGGGAAGTGTGTAAGTAATTCCAATTCCAAAAACGACAAGTTCACCAAGCACTCCGCTAGCAACAAGATAAAAAGGTATTTCCATATTCGGAACGTTTGAAGATGTCGGAACCCAGATCAATCCGGTATCTCTAAAAAGCATATTCCGTTTCCAGCCTTCCATCTTTACAACTTTGAGTTTGCATTTAACTTTGTTGCCAATCGCGCTTTTTGTGTTGATCAAATTTGCAAGTTCACCGCAAGTTAATCCGTACACATAAGGAATTGCATAATTGCTAACGAAAGATCTGAAATCATCTTCAACAACATTGCCTTCAATTCGCAATCCGCCTAACGGATTGGGACGGTCTAAAACTATGAATTGGATTTTATTTTCTGCCGCAGCTTCCATTGCAAGTCCCAGTGTGGAAATATAAGTGTACGAGCGAACTCCAATATCTTGAATATCATAAACGAGTGCATCAATTCCTTCCAGCATTTCTTTTGTGGGTTTAGCAGTCTTGCCGTATAGCGCAAAATATTTTATTCCGGTTAATGTATCTGTGTAGCTTTCGTATGATTGTCCGGAACCAACTAAACCTTTTAATCCATGTTCGGGAAAAAATACTGCGGCGAGTTTAAAATTATCTGCTCGTTTGAAAAGATCGAGAGTTGATTCTAAATTGCAGTTAACACCGGTATGGTTTGTAATTAATCCGACACGTTTTCCTGTAAGTAGAGAGAAATTATTTTGTTGGAGAACATCAATGCCGAGAGAAACTTTTTGTGAGTAGCTGACATTCAAAAATAAAATTACAAACAGAAAAATTCTTTTCATTTCGTCTGTACTGCTTTTACAACTTGTTCAACTAATCTATCGCTTATGCGAGTTATTTCTTCAATTAAAATGTCTGCGGTCTTTTTCAATTCAACGGCGAAAGTTTGATTACCCAAAGAAGAACAATTGATCAATACATTCAAGTAAGCACCTTTTGCTGCCGTGCCAACTAATGCGGCAGCAACTCCGGCATCGGAAATTGAATTTTTATTTCCCTTATCAACGATAATTTCTATTAACGGAAGGAGAGCTTTTGAAATTTTAATTACTTCCATAGGAGCTGTGGTAGCACCGATTGTTGATTCTTCAATTGCTTTAGAGCGTGCATCTTTTTCATGATCGGTTTCTTTCGGCAGTTTAACTGCATCCATCACTTTATCGAATGATGCATTATCCTGTTGCCCAAGTTCTATAAACTTTTTTTGTATTTTTTCTAAATTATCTTTTAAACTGATCAATTCTTGTTCAACATCAGCGTATTTCTTTTTCCCGATTGTAAGATTGCAGACCATTATTCCCAGACTTGAAGAAAGAGCTCCGCATAAAGCCGCTACGTTTCCTCCACCCGGAGTTGGTGAGTTGGAAGATAACTCGTCAAAATATTCTTGTAATGTTTTTGTTGTGTTCATTTTTATTCCTTTCTAAAATTCTGAGGAGTTCTGTTTTTCGAACGACGAAGAATCTCCTAAATATTCGTTTTCATCAATCCCGGGTTTTCCTAATATCGAATCCATCCATGGAGAACTTAGATCGTCCCAATTTGGATTAGTTGTTTCTATTAATTTTATTTTCTTTCCCCGCAGCCAGTCCTTTATTTGTTTTTCTCTTTTCTTAGCTGTTATTTCATCTTCCGTTTCTTCAAAATAAACAAGTCTATTAACATTGTATCTCGCTGTGAACCCAATATTGGTTTTATTCATATGTTCATATACTCTTCTTGCTAAGTTATTCGTCATGCCGACATAAAGTACTTTTGCTTTACTGCTCATAATGTAAACGAAATGCTGTCTCTTTGCTAAACTTTTTCCTTTAATAGTTTGGAGATTCTTCGTCGCTACGCTCCTCAGAATTAAATCATGTATTCAATTATTTTTTCTTCCGGTTTGAACGGATGAAGCGCACTTAATTCTAATTTCTCGATCGCGATATTCACTAAACTCTTTTCATCTTTTTCTTTTCCTTGCGAATAAAATCTTCCTGCTTGCAGCATTGCCTCAAGCGGAACTAATCCAACAATTTCACTTCCGTTTACTTCAATACCGAGCCGTGCGGCTTCTTTCTTAACTTCTTCGAACGTAACATGCATCGGTGTAACATTATAGTTGGTTAAGTTCATCGAAACTTGTGTGATGTTATATTTATCAAGCGCAACTCCCATGCCTTTTACTTCTTTCAACCGCCCGGTTACTTTTATTGTCTTACCATCAACCTTAATAACATTTCCGTTCTCATCACGTTTAGCATATCCGCTCTCTCTTAAAATTTCGCCAATCTCTTTTGAATATTGAATATCATTTGATTTTATGTTCACGTTATAAGCGATTAAGAAGAAACGTGAACCAGTAACGATTGCACCAAGTTTAGGATTAAAAACCGGCTCGCCATAATCGGGAAGCCAATTTGGATCTTTCAATTTTTCTTCGAGACCTTCATACTCACCTTGGCGGATGCTTGATAAACTTTTTCTATCAGCTTTGCGTGCAGCGTTTTCATAAAGATAGACCGGAACTTTCAAATCTTGAGAAATAATTCTCGCGAACTCTTCAGAAATCTTCACACATTCTTCCGTAGTAACATTTGCTACCGGGACGAATGGAACAACATCAATCGCACCGAGACGCGGATGTTCTCCTTTGTGCATTCGCATATCAATTAATGATGCAGCGGTTCTGCAAGCATTTAATGTTCCGTTTAATATTCCTTCTTCATTTCCTGCCAATGTTACAACAACACGGTTGTAATCTCCATCCGGTTCAAGACTTAATAATTTCACATCTTTAGTTTTCGCTACTGCTTCTTTTATAGCTTCAAACGTTTTTTGGTCTTTACCTTCACTGAAATTCGGGACGCACTCAATAATTTTCATAAAGTTTCCGTTCTCTCAAAAATGATTTGTCCTTTTTTAATTGTGTATTTGTTCAAATTGATTCCAATATTATAAATTATTTCTTGATAATCTTTAGCATCGAAAACTGCAAAATCCGCCTGCTTGCCTATTTCGATACTTCCAATTTTTTCATTTAGTCCAAGCGCAGCAGACGAGTTTATGGTAACAGCCGAGATTATTTCTTCTGCACTCATTTTCATTTTAAGTGCGGCAAGCTGCATTATAAAATGGAGATTGGGAATATTTGATGTACCAGGATTAAAATCTGTTGCCAAAGCAATAATTGCATTATGTCCGATCAGCTTTCTAGCGGGAGCGTAATCATAATCTAAGAAGAATGATACACCGGGTAAAAGCACTCCAACAGTTTCACTATTTGCTAATTTTGGTATATCGTTTTCGTTAATTACTTCAAGGTGATCTACCGATAGAGCTTTATGTTTCAATGCAACATCTAATCCGCCGATGTTATTAAACTGTTCCGTATGAAGACGTAACTTGTAACCAAGTTTTTTTGCCTTGGTAAAAATCCTATCAACTTCATCGGAAGAGAACGCAAACTTTTCACAAAATGCATCAACAGAATCTGAAAGTTTATTCTTAATAATATAGGGGAGAAGCTCCTTAATGATAAGATCTAAATATTGTTTGTGATCGTTCTTATATTCTGGAGGATAAGCATGTGCACCTAAAAAGGTCGGGATTATTTCGATAGCAGAATGAGTTTTAAAATGATTTATAACTTGAAGAAGTTTTATCTCATCATAAAAACTTAATCCGTATCCGCTCTTGATCTCTAAAGTAGTAACTCCTTGTGTAATGAAATAATCAATTCTCGGTTTCAAAATTCGAACAAGTTCTTCAAAAGATGAGTTACGAACCGCTTTAACTGTAGAAATTATTCCGCCGCCGGATTTGGATATCTCTTCATAGGTCGTACCTTTAAGTCTCATTAAAAATTCATTAGCTCTTGAACCCGCATAAGCTGCATGAGTATGGCATTCAACCAATCCCGGAAGAACAATTAAGTCTTTTAGATCAATAGTTTTATCTGCAGATATTTTAGAGACGGATAAATTTGGGATCAGATCCTTAATATTACCATTCTCAACAAGTATAGAATGATCAGAAATCGGATTAATATCACTTAATTCAGAACCGCGCTTTAAATTCTTGCCATTAGTATTAACTGTAATTATCTGAGATGGGTTCTTAAAGAGTGTTTTCATGCTTTTTAGTTATTAATAAAAGTAAACTACTATTAATCAAAGATAATCGTTTCAAAAATAGAGAAATCGAATCTTTATTTGCTAATAATTTTGTCAATGCCGACGTATTTTCGTAATTTTGCATGTTAAAAATCGAAGGACTTAAAAAACATGTCTTCAGGCAAAAAATTAAAGATCCTTTTCGCAACTTCAGAAGTAGTTCCTTTCATCAAAACCGGCGGCTTAGCGGATGTTTCATCTGCGTTACCTCAAAAATTGCAAGAGATGGGGCACATTGTCAGAATAATCGTACCAAAATACGGCGCTATTGATGAAAGAAAATTTAAAATTCACGAAGTTGTCCGCCTAAAAGACTTAAAGATTAACATCGGAGATAAAGAAGTTATCTTCTCCCTAAGATCATCTTTCTTAATTGGCCCTAAGACCAGAGTACAAATTTATTTCTTAGATAATCCGGAATACTATGGAAGCCGGCATAGTCTTTACACTGATCCTATCACAGGTGAAGATTATCCCGATAACGATGAAAGATTTATTCTTCTTTCGCGTGCAGTTTTTGAATTGATCACAAAATTAGGATGGACGCCGGATATTATTCACTGCAATGATTGGCAGACCGGATTGATACCGGCTTATTTAAAATCTACTTATAAAAATGATCCTACATTTAAATCAATAAAAACCATTTTCACAATTCACAATCTTACGTTCCAGGGTATTTTTCCAAAAGCAAATTTTGCTAAAACAGCTTTGCCTAAAGAACTGGATAGTGAAAAAGGAATTTTACAGAAAGGTAAGATCAATTTCTTAAAAAGCGGATTACTTTATTCAGATATGATAAATACCGTTAGCGAGACTTATGCTAAAGAGATTTGTCAGCATAAAGATTACGGTTTGGGTTTAGAATCAATATTAAATAAAAGGAAAAAAGATCTTTACGGAATTATAAATGGAATTGATGATACGATTTGGAATCCGGAAGTAGATTCAAAAATTCCGCACAAGTTTTCTATGAAAAATATTGAGATGAAAAAAGAGAGCAAGAAAGCTCTTGCAAATAATTTTCACTTCACTGCAAAAGATGATGTACCGGTTATTAGTATGATCTCTAGACTTTATGATAATAAAGGTATGGACCTTATTGAAAAAGTATTACCAAGTTTAATGAAAATGGATATTCAATTTATTCTACTTGGCACCGGCGAAAAGAAATATCACAAATTCTTTACAAGTATGGCTTCAAAATATCATAATAAATTTTCGTGCTATATCGGATTTGATGATGGACTAGCACATTTAATTGAAGCCGGTTCTGATATTTTCTTAATGCCTTCTAAATATGAACCGTGCGGTCTGAATCAAATGTATAGTTTAATGTATGGAACAGTACCCATCGTTCGACATACCGGAGGTCTTGCCGATACAGTCCAGGCATATAATCCAAAAAATAAAACCGGCAATGGATTTGTATTCAAAAAATATTCTGCCTCAGAAATGTTAGCAGAGATCAAAAATGCGGTAAAGATTTTTACAAAAGATCAGGATAAATGGCAGAACATAATGCGTAACGGTATGAAATCCGATTTTACCTGGATGAATTCTACAAAGAAATATGTCGATCTCTATAAAAAGCTTACCGATTAATTGATGAAACACCATGCGATTTTTTTAGATCGTGACGGAACACTTAATCACGATTCCGGTTATATCAAAGACCCGTCTAAAGTTGTTTTACTTCCTGGTGTATCGGAAGGAATTAGAAAACTGAAGAATGAATATGGCTTCAAAGCTATTGTCATTTCCAACCAGGCAGGTGTCTCTAAAGGAATTATGACGATAGAAGATGTTGATTCTATAAATGATCACATCAATGAACTTTTAGATAAAGAAGGAACAGGTATTGATGCATTTTATTACTGTCCTTTCCATCCGGATTTTGATCCGCCTGAAAAATTAAATTGTAGGAAACCTTCTCCGGTTATGATTGTTCAAGCTGCATCAGAACATGAGATTGATCTCTCGAAATCGTATATGATTGGAGACAAAGCAAGTGATGTTGAAAGCGGTATCAATGCCGGTGTAAAGACAATACTGCTTAATAGTGAAGCAACTAATAATGAAATTTCTATCTTGCATAATCTTGGGAAAAAACCCAATTTTACAGCCGCTAATTTCAAAGAAGTATGCGATTTTATTATCAATGATTTTTCCGGAGGAATTTAATTGATCAAATTTTTGAAAATCTCCTTTATAATATTTGCAGTTACAATAGTAATTGTTTCCTGTAGTCAAGATCCTACCTCAGTTGGTTCAGAGTTAATATCCCAAAATGAAAAAATTACATTTCAGCAATTTGATAGTTATCAAGCAAACGTTTCTCAGCAGTCGGGAAACTATCAAAAAAATCTCAAGTTCGGATTATCTCCAGTTGTTTTAATGGGAAAGAATTCATACGCAGAAGCTTCCATACTAATGCGCTATCATATTTATTTGCCGGATACGTTATTAGCTTTGGTGAAAAGCGGGCAATACAATGTTAAATCTGCAACGATGAACATGATTCCTCGTTATTTATTGGGAGATAAAACTGCGGCTTTAGATTTTTCTGTATATCAAGTTCGAAATGATTGGAGTCCGGTTGGATTTGATAAGGACAGTATTCCAAATTTAGTTTATGATCATGTTGATGTTTCATCCGGACTAGCAATAACTGATACACTAGTAACTTTTAATTTAAGAAATGATGTTGTTACTGAATGGTTAAAACATTCTGCAGATAGTACTTCAGCACCAAAGAATTTTGGTTTGCTTTTAAAACCAAATCCTTCAACTCAAAAAATAGTTGGATTCCATACCGCCAATACTCTTTCTACCACTAATGAAACTATATTATCTGTCGTCCTCGAAAGAC